>NPIE01000417.1_pt1 | contig 38595 bp, 34 predicted proteins | sample 8637661 | NCBI WGS metagenome assembly NPIE01 (sample SAMN07420842, study PRJNA396082) | bioreactor metagenome | isolation source: sample BA12 brine-fed electro-methanogenic bioreactor BA | place: Japan: Kochi | collected 2016-12-09 | reverse complement strand
GTCAAGCCTGACCCCTTGTGCGTAACAGTAGGTCAACCGGATGGAAGAGAGGAGCCCATGCCGAAAAACACCACTGATGAACAACGCGAACGTCTCGTTGCTGATATGCGCAAGGAAGAAGCGCAGCGGCAAGCCAGTTATCGGGAGAAAGCACTGAAATTGTTCCCTCACGTCTGCGGCCGTTGTGCTCGCGAATTCGAAGGGAAGAAACTGCGTGAGCTGACCGTACACCACAGAGACCACAATCACGACAACAACCCGCCCGACGGCAGCAATTGGGAACTTCTGTGCATTTATTGTCACGATCACGAACATACCCGGGGCATACAGGAGCAGCGGGACGCGGATAGTTCTCCGAACGAGACGGGGGGCGCCTCGTTGGTACATTCACCCTTTGCGGCCCTTGCGGAGCGGTTCAAGAAGTAAGTCGGCGGTGAGTCTGCTGTTTTATCTGGTCCGGATCGGTCCGGGGGCAGACCAACCCAGGTATTTGAAACTAGGCTCAAAGAACCGTTTTTGCACCTTTTTTCAGGCTTTAAGCGGCCCATTTTGGCTATGAAATGAAATGTTAAAGGGGGGGATGGAATGCCATGCAAGCGCATCTCGTACTTTTTGCCGGGGCGCGTCTGGCACATTATGCTATGTTATGCAGGTCCGACCCAGCTCATTGGCCCGACCTGGCTTATTATTGAACATCATTTGAAGGGTAGTGCCTGATGTATCGTATTTTCCTCCTGCTGTTCCTGGTTCTGTTGTTACCCTTTTTTGTCGGCTGTCAGCGCGACCTGGAGGCTCTTCCCGAAGACGCAGTCATCCTGGCTTTCGGTGATGATTATACTTACGGCACCGGCGCCGAAAAAGGAGAAGGGTACCCCGCGGTGCTCGAGCGATTGATAGACCGTAAGGTGGTCAACGCCGGGGTGCCCGGGGAGACCACCGCAGAAGGGCTGGAGCGGCTGCCCGGGGTTCTCGCCGAGGAGCGTCCCGACTTGGTGATCCTTTGCCATGGCGGCGCAGACATGAGGCAGGGACTCAAGGCGAAGAAGCTCGTCGCTAATCTCGAAGCGATGATTCGGCTCATCAAGGAAGCCGATGCCGAAGTTCTTCTGATCGCCGTTCCCCCGCCGGCCCATTTCCTCCAGCCGGCAACGTTCTATTCAGAGATTTCCCGCGAAATGGACGTCCGCATTGAGATCAACTCACTGACCAATATCCTCTCTCGGGAGGAGTTGAGCACGGAAGAGACCTACCCCAACGCCGAAGGATACGCCAAGCTGGCCAAGGCGATTTCCAAGCGCCTCAAAATGACTCCGTTAAAATAACGGGTGTCGAATGGGAACGATCATCCCACACCGTGAGCAAGGAAAGCTTCAGGCTCTGAAACGGCTCTTTTAGAGTTTTCTCTTTGGTGAGCGACGCGTGCGCCGGGGTTTTTCCTGAGCCGTCTCCATGACAGGTGCAGTGTTTTTTTTGGGACGCGCCGGTTTGATGCGGATGCAGCGATCGACCAGGCGGGCACCGTCGAGCATGTTGAGGGCATCCCGGGCTTCGTCTGCAGTGCTCATGCACACAAAAGCGCAGCCCTTGAACTGCCCCGAGACACGATCATTGATCAGGTGAACCGAACGCACCGTCCCGCAGATCGCAAAAAGTTTCTGCAGGTCGTCTTCTGTGGCGTTGAATGAGATGTCGGACACGAAAAGATCTTTGTTTGTTGAAATATCCTTCATTCAGAGTCGCTTTCCTGCTCTCCATCCGTCTCGTCGTTTGCTGTGTCTTCAGCAGTTTCTGTGTCTGGAAGCTTGCGTAGCCGCTTTTCCTCTTTTTTGGCCTTTTTCGCCAGTTCTTTTTTTCGTTTTTCAAAATTGTAATTGGGTTTTTTGGCCATGGAGCACTCCTTGAGAAAGAGGGTTACAGTGACAGTTCGGCGTGTCCCTGGTGGAGTTGTTCGCGCATGCGGGTGATCTCGGGGTTGTCCAGATATTCCTCGAAATTCATCACCCGGTCGATGATGCCGGACGGCGTGAGCTCGATGATCCGGTTGGCGACAGTATTGACGAATTGATGATCGTGCGAGGAGAGCAGGACCACTTCTGGAAAGTCGATTAAGCCGTTGTTAAGGGCGGTGATCGATTCGAGGTCGAGGTGGTTGGTCGGTTCGTCAAGCAGCAGGATGTCCGGGTTGCCGAAAAGGGCCTGTGCGAGAAGCACCCGCACTTTATCGCCGGCTTCAAGCTCTTTCATTTTCTTGTGGCGAAGCTCTTCCGGGATGCCGAGACCATTCAACAGCACTGCTGCCTCGGTCTCAGCCTCGTAGCCGTTCATCTCGGCAAATTCGGCTTCCAGTTCGCCGGAGCGGATGCCGTCGTCTTCGTTGAAGTCAGCCTTGGCACAGATCGCCTCGCGCTCGATCATGACCTCGTATAGCTGTCTGTGCCCCTTGATAACGGTGTTGAAAACGGTTTGCTCGTCGACGGCGAACTGATCCTGGCGCAGCATGGCGATGCGCTCGCCCGGGGTGACGTTGATCTCGCCCTTGTCGGTTTCGTTTTCACCGGCCAGGATCTTGAGAAAGGTCGACTTGCCGGCACCATTGGCGCCGATTAGTTTATAACAGTTGCCGGGGGTGAACTTGATGTTAACGTCTGTAAAGATCACTCTCTTGCCATAGGCGAGAGAGATGTTTGATGCACTGATCATTGCGTGGGAAAGTCCTTTTTCAGAAAAAATAAAAAACCGCAGGGATCACCCCTGCGGTTCATGGATTGATGCTTCCTTATACCACTTTTCCCCTGATGGGGACAATCCCCTTATTTCATCGTGTGGGAGATATCTGCGGGGGCGGACCTGTCCAGGTCTCCGAATCTGGTGCGATGTTGCGCAGGCCAACCTGGCAAGTGCCCAACCAGGAAAGCAGACGATGGTCATTCTGGTTAACGTCGACATTGCTGGCCAACAGGGACAACGTGCCTGAATAGCCTGTGGCAGCAACTGAACCTGACAGGTTCTCTTGATGGGGTATTCTCTCGTTTTGAATCCAGCCAGAACTTCAATCTCGTTGATGTTGGTGCTGTCTTCTTTGCCGGGCCGTTAGGCCTGGCGGTGACCAAGGGGTATAATTTTGCCCGGATTTTTCAAGGCTAAGGCAGTGATCTACTGGCGGCGATCCAGGCAAAATGGACCGCGAGGCGCTGCAATCCGCCCTTGGCCTTTCAGATCGCAAATCCTTCCGCGAGCGCTATCTGATTTTAAATGTTTGACTGACGACTTTTTATGGACTATATTTAGTCTCCAAGGGGAGGTGTTCATGAGACTCAGCAGCCAGATCAAGCCAATCAGCTATCTCAAAGCTCATGCCGCAGAGATTGTGCGCAATCTTGGAGAGCAGGGTGAGCCCCTGGTTATTACTCAGAATGGCGAAGCGAAGGCGGTCATCCAGAACATTAAAAGTTATGAGCAGATGCAGGAAACCATGGCGTTGCTGAAAATGCTTGCGCTTGGTTCTCGTCAAATTGAAGAAGGGAAGGTCCAGCCTTCTGGCGAAATTGTCAGACGCTTGCGGGAGCGGCGGGAGCGCTTTTGATGCCGTTTCAGGTTTATTTAACGCAGGACGCTGCTCACGACCTCGAGGATATCTATGATTATATTTTTCACCTTGATGTCGAGGGAAAGGCGGATAATGTCCTTGATCGGATAGAAAAAACTTTTGAAAGTCTGACAGAAAATCCCTTGCGGGGAGCCTCTCCCAAAGAATTACTCGATATCGGGATTCAGGAATACCGGGAGGTTTTCTTTAAGCCGTATCGCATTGTTTACAGAGTCATCGATGACTTTGTTTACGTTCTTCTGATTGTGGACGGGCGGCGTGACATGCAGACGCTTCTGCAACGCAGGCTAATCAACGCTTGAATATTCAACGCCGGTCAAGCCAGCTCTTTTCAGCTGCGAATGATCGTACCTGAAGGTTGCTCAGCAAGAAACTTTTCGCAGCAAAGACTCACTTCATGTCTCTCGATTACACCACTCTTGACCTTCTGCGCAAAAACCATCCCGCCTGGCGACTGCTGCGTTCAGATCATGCCCCTCTGGTGGCGAGCTTTCTGCACCGGGTTTTTATCGCGCCCAACGTGCGCACCATGGCGCAGGCCGATCTGGCCGAAGCGCTTGAGGACGAGCTTTTCGCTCTGCGCGACCGGTATGGAGAAGAGGCGTTTCCGCGTTCGGCCGCCGCCTATCTCAACGACTGGGCAGATAACGAGAAGGGCTGGCTGCGTAAATTCTATCCTGCCGGCTCAGATGAACCTCATTTCGACCTGACTCCGGCGACGGAAAAAGCCATCGCCTGGCTGGAGAGCCTGACCGAGCGCGCTTTCGTGGGGACCGAGTCGCGGCTGCTGACCCTGTTTGAGCTGCTGCGGCAGATGAGTGAAGGCAGCCAGACCGATCCCGAAACGCGCATCGCGGAGTTGCACAAGCGCCGGAACGAAATCGACGCCGAAATTGCCCGCATCCTCGATGGCGATATCCCGCTGTTGGATGCAACCGCCTTGAAGGATCGCTTTCAGCAGTTTCTGCAGCTCGCCCGCGAACTGCTCACCGACTTTCGAGAGGTGGAGCACAATTTCCGCACTCTCGATCGGCGGGTGCGCGAGCGCATCGCCCTGTGGGAGGGCGCCAAAGGTACGCTGCTCGAAGAGATCATGGGCGAGCGCGATGCCATCGCCGATTCCGACCAGGGCAAAAGCTTTCGTGCCTTCTGGGATTTTCTCATGTCCCAGCGTCGCCAGGAAGAGTTGAGTCATCTGCTCGAACAGGTTCTCGAACTTGAGCCCATTGCCGAGATGCACCCTGATGCGCGCCTGCGGCGGGTGCATTACGACTGGCTGGAAGCCGGCGAACATACACAGCGTACCGTTGCGCGCCTGTCACAGCAGCTGCGGCGTTTTCTCGACGACCAAGCCTGGCTGGAGAATCGCCGCATCATGGATATCCTGCACGACATTGAGGGGCGCGCCTTGGCGGTGAGAGAGACTCCACCCCCTCGCGATTTCATGGAGCTGGCGGAGAGCGCTCCACGCGTTGATCTGCCTTTCGAACGCCCCCTTTACAGCCCGCCGGTCAAACCGGTGATTGCCGATGTGGAGTTGGAAAGCGGTGAAACGGACATTGATACGGCGGCCCTTTATGCTCAGGTTGTGGTGGATCGCGCCGAGCTGCTGCGCAACCTGCGCCAGGCTCTGCAGGAGCGCTCCCAGGTTACTCTCGGCGAGGTCGTTGCCCGCCATCCCCTGCGCCATGGCCTGGCGGAGCTGCTGACCTATCTGCATCTGGCCGGCGACTGGCCCGAAGCTGTGGTTGACGAGGAGCAGCAGGATCTGATCGAATGGCGCACCGAAGAGGGAACGGTCCGTCGCGCCCGTCTGCCGCGCATAGTCTTTTTGAGGAAGAACGGATGAACCAAACTCACCCCGAACCGATCCCCGCAGGAGAAAACGACGGCGACCTCTCTCAAGTCGTTATCCCGCTGCTTAAGGGCGTCATTTACCAGGATGAAAATACGCCCCTGTGGAATGGCCTCCTCAATCTGCAGGCTCGGGTGCGCGACTATGTCGCCGTCCTGGGGCTTGAACTCATGCTTGACGAGGCGGAGGGCTACGCCTTCTTGCGCTCGCGCCCCGATGAGGAGGAAGAGCAGGGGGGCAAACTACCGCGCCTGGTGGCACGCCGCCGCCTTTCTTTTTCCGTCAGCCTGCTGCTGGCGCTGCTGCGCAAGAAACTGGCGGAATCCGATGCAGGGGGCGGCGAAACCCGCCTGATTCTGTCCCGCGACGAAGTGGTCGACCTGATCCGGGTTTTTCTCCCTGCAGGCAGTAACGAAACCCGGCTGATCGATCAGGTGGACACCCATCTCAACAAGATCGCCGAACTCGGTTTTGTGCGCCGTCTGCGTGGGCAGGAGAAAATGTTCGAGGTGCGCCGCATCATCAAGGCGTTTGTCGATGCCCAGTGGCTGGCCGAATTCGACCGGCGGCTGGCTGAATATCAACTGGAACTGACTGGACAACAGGAACTGACCGGGCAACAGGAACGGGCTGCGGAGAACGAGGGTGACGATGAGTGAAACCCTGGAGCTTGAATTCATTGGCGACGACAAACTGGCCGGATTCCGATTGCAGCGGCTGGAGGTCCTGAACTGGGGGACTTTCGACTCCAAGGTGTGGACCCTGAATCTCGACGGCAGGAATTCTCTCCTGACGGGCGATATCGGCTCGGGTAAATCGACCTTGGTGGATGCCGTCACCACCCTGCTGGTGCCGAGCCAGCGCATCTCCTATAACAAGGCCGCCGGGGCCGATGCCCGTGAACGCTCCCTGCGCTCCTATGTGTTGGGCTACTACAAGTCGGAGCGTCAGGATACCCTCGGCAGCGTTAAGCCGGTGGCTCTGCGAAACCACAACAGTTATTCGGTCATTCTGGGCGTATTCCACAACGCCGGTTACAACAAAACGGTGACCCTGGCCCAGGTGTTCTGGATGAAGGATGTTCAGGGGCAGCCGGCCCGTTTTTATGTCGCCTGTGAGCGCGATCTTTCCATCTCTGTCGATTTTTCCCGCTTCGGGACCGATATCGCGCAGCTGCGCAAACGTCTGCGGGGCGACAAAGCGGAGTTGTTTGACAGCTTCCCCCCTTACGGAGCCTGGTTCCGGCGGCGTTTCGGCATCGACAACGAGCAGGCTCTTGATCTGTTCCTGCAGACCGTTTCCCTTAAATCGGTGGGCAATCTCACGGATTTCGTCCGCAATCATATGCTTGAGCCCTTCGATGTGGCGCCGCGCATCAGCGCGTTGATCGGCCATTTCGACGACCTCAACCGGGCCCACGAAGCTGTTCTTAAAGCCAAGCGCCAGGTGGAGATGCTCGAGCCCCTGGTGGCGGACTGTGAACGGCACGGCGAGATGGTGCAGTCCCGGGACAACCTGCGCGCCTGCCGGGAGGGGCTGCGCCCCTGGTTTGCCGGCCTCAAGATGGCACTGCTGGACAAACGCCTCGAATCCCTGGATGAAGAGCTTCAGCGTCACCAGACTCGCATTGCCCGTCTGGAAGTACAGCGTCACGAGCAGCAGGTGCGGGAACGTGAGCTGCGCCGCACCATTGCCGAGCAGGGTGGCGATCGCATTGAGACCCTTGCCGAAGAAATCCGCCGCAAACAGGGTGAGTTGCAACGCTGTCGGCATAAAGCCGAACGCTATGCTGAATTGATGCAGGGACTGGAACTGGTCCCGGCCGACAACGAAGAGGATTTTCTGGTTCGTCGTCGCCAGTGTGCCGACCTGCGTGAGCAGACCCTGGAGAATGAAGCACGGATTCAGAATGACCTCAATGAAGCTGGAGTCTCCTTCGCCCAGCTGCGCAGCGAGCACGAAAAGCTGCAGGAGGAGATCCGCGGTCTGAAGGCGCGCCGCAGCAACATTGACGAAAAGCAGGTCGCGGTGCGTCGCGCCCTTTGCCGGGCCCTTGATCTTGCCGAAGACGATATGCCTTTTGCCGGCGAGTTGCTGCAGGTCCGTGAAGATGAGCGTGACTGGGAGGGAGCCGTCGAGCGCCTGCTGCGTAATTTTGGACTGTCTCTGCTGGTGCCCGACCAGCACTATGCGCGCGTGGCCGAATGGGTCGATGCGACCCACCTGCGTGGGCGGCTGGTTTACTTTCGGGTACGCGAAAGGGCGCCTGCGGAGCTGCCGTCCCTGCATCCTCACTCTCTCGCCCGCAAGATTCTGGTCAAGCCTGATTCAGCCTTTTACGACTGGCTCGAGCGCGAGGTGGCCCATCGCTTCAATCTGGCCTGCTGCAACGACCAGGAGCAGTTCCGGCGCGAGACAAAAGCCATCACCCGGGCCGGCCAGATCAAGGCACCGGGGGAGCGCCACGAAAAAGACGACCGGCACCGGATCGACGACCGCAGCCGCTATGTGCTGGGCTGGAGCAACGCCGCCAAGATTGCCGCCCTGGAAGAAAAAGCCCGTCTTCTGGAAATGGAACTGACAGAAACGGGCGGACATATCTCCTCTCTGCAGAAGGAGCAGAATGTTCTCAAAGAACGCCTCGGGCTGTTATCCAAGCTCGATGAATATCCTGATTTTGGCGAGCTGGACTGGCGCCCTCTGGCGCTCGAGATCTCCCGCCTGGAAGATGAAAAAGCCGACCTTGAAGCTGCCTCTGACGTTCTGAAAACCCTCGCCGACCAGCTGCAGGAGGTGGAAAAGGCGCTGGCTGAAACGGATCAGCACCTCAAGGATCGCTACGACAAACGCTCCAGGACCGAACAAAAGCGCAGCGATGCCCAGGAACTGCGATGCCAGGCCGAAGCCGTGCATCAGGATGCGACTCCGGATCAGAGTGCGCAGTTCGATCACCTTGCCGTATTGCGCGATGAGGCGCTGGGCGATCAACCGCTCACGGTGGAATCCTGCGACAACCGCGAGCGCGATATGCGCGATTGGCTGCAGGCGCGCATCGATGCCGAAGACAAGAAGCTGGTGCGCCTGCGGGAAAAAATCATCGATGTCATGCGCCAGTTTCAGACCGATTATCCCCTGGAAACCCAGGAGGTAGATGTGGCAGTGGAAGCCGCCGGCGACTATCGCGCCATGCTCGATCAGTTGCAGGCCGATGATTTGCCCCGTTTCGAGGCGCGTTTCAAGGAGCTGCTCAACGAAAATACCATCCGCGAGGTGGCCAATTTTCAATCGCAGCTCTCCCGGGAGCGTGAAACCATCAAGGAGCGCATTGCCCGTATCAACGAATCGCTGATTCAGATCGATTACAACCCCGGTCGCTATATCGTGCTGGAGACCCAGGCCGCTCCCGATGTGGATATCCGCGATTTTCAGGCCGAATTGCGCGCCTGTACGGAAGGGGCGCTGACCGGCTCCAACGACGCCCAGTATTCCGAGAAAAAATTTCTGCAGGTGCGGCGCATCATCGAGCGCTTCCGCGGACGTGAGGGGCAGACCGAGCAGGATCGGCGCTGGACCGCCAAGGTCACCGACGTGCGCAGCTGGTTCGTGTTTGCCGCCAGCGAGCGCTGGCGCGAAGACGACAACGAGTACGAACACTACGCCGATTCAGGGGGCAAGTCGGGCGGGCAGAAGGAAAAGCTCGCCTACACTGTGCTGGCGGCAAGCCTTGCCTACCAGTTCGGCCTCGAATGGGGTGCGGTGCGCTCGCGCTCTTTCCGCTTCGTGGTGATTGATGAGGCCTTCGGGCGCGGTTCCGATGAGTCGGCTCAGTACGGACTCAAGCTCTTCGCTCAGCTCAACCTGCAGCTGCTTATTGTCACGCCGTTGCAGAAGATCCACATCATCGAGCCCTTCGTCGCCGGCGTCGGTTTTGTGCATAACGAAAACGGCCGCACCTCCGTGCTGCGCAATCTGAGTATCGAAGAATACCGGGCCGAGAAGCAGAGGCAGCAGGCATGAGCTGGACGACCCCCGCCGATGTGCGTGCCCAGGTGAGAAGGCTCTGGGACCGCGGCCTGCTGCCGGCGCAGTTGGTGGGCGGAGAGGAGCTTTTCCCGCGGCGAATCACTCTCAAGGGGCCCGGGTCCAAAGAGCTGGCGGAACGTTTTGACGAAGTGCGCAACTGGATTGCGCGCCTTGACGGCGACGCGAAGCATTATCGGCTTGTGTGGCGTAACGTCAATCACCGCATTCTCGGCGCCAATGCCGTCCCGGCGGAAATTTGGGTCGATTCCCTGGGCGACGCTCTGAGCCTGATAGGGAGACAGAAGGACGCGCAGCGTCTTGCGGCCATCTTGGAAGAAACCCGGGAATCTCTGCCGCAGCTGATCCCCTGGCTGGTCAAGCGACCGCTGCGGGCGCTGGAACTGGCCGATGACTGGACCCACCTGCTGGCGGTTACCCAATGGCTGTGGGAGCATCCCCGCCCTGGGATCTATCTGCGCCAGATCGATCTTGCGGGTGTCCACACCAAGCTGATCGAAAGACATCGCGGCGTTTTGTCCGAATTGCTTGATCTGGTTCTGCCAGCAGACGCCATTAATCCTTCCCACAGCGGTGTCGCGGGGTTCTGTCGCCGCTACGGCTTTCGGGATAAACCGCCACGGGTGCGTTTTCGTGTGCTTGATCCCAGCCTCCGTCTCCTTCCGGGCCAGGATGAGCAGGATATCACCCTGACCCAGCGGTCATTCTCGTCTCTTGAGTTGCCGGTCTCGAAAGTTTTTATCACCGAAAACGAGATCAACTTTCTAGCTTTTCCGGAGGTTCCCGAGGCGCTGGTGATTTTCGGCGCCGGATACGGTTTCGAAAACCTCGCCTCCGCCCCCTGGCTGAATGAGAAAGAGATCCACTATTGGGGAGATATCGATACCCACGGCTTTGCTATTCTCAATCAGTTGCGCAGGTTTTTCCCCCACGCTCGATCCTTCCTCATGGACCGCCGGACCTTTCTGGGCCATCGACGACTCTGGGGGCAGGAGATGAAGCCTGAAACGGCAAACCTCGATAGGTTAAACAAAGAAGAAGCCGCCCTCTACGATCAGTTGCGCGACAATCATTGGGGAGAGCGGATTCGGCTGGAACAGGAGAGGGTCGGGTTCGATTATCTGTGTGGTGCCCTGGACTGTCTGTGAGTCCTACTTCCCCTCGGTTTGGCATGATGATATTCTGAAAAAAGGACATGCTTCTTTTCCTTTGCGAAAATCGGCCTGTCACCTTTCAAGATTAAACTCCTTCATTTTGCCCCGGGACTCAAAACGGTCGAAGATGCCCTGAAAATCCGCAACAGGGTGCTGCTCGCCTACGAAGAAGCTGAATGGGAAACCGATTATGAAGCGCGTCGTGCAAAGCTGACCTTTGTGGTGGTGGGAGGTGGCCCCACGGGGGTCGAGCTGGCCGGGGCTCTCAAGGAAATTGCCGCCCATGCGATCCCGCGCGATTTCAGGTTTATCGATACTACAACCGCCCGGGTGATTCTGATCGAAGCGGGAAGCCGGCTGCTCCCCGCAATGCCGGAAGAATCGTCACAGTCTGCCCGGAAGCAACTCGAGCGCATGGGGGTTGAGGTGCGCCTGAACTGCCCCGTCACGGATTTCCGCGAGGGTGAAGTCGAGCTTGGAGAAGAGGTTTTGCCTGCTGCAAATATTATCTGGGCGGCCGGTGTGCGCGGGGCGCCCCTCGCACAGACGCTGGGAGTTCCTCTTGATAAGGCTGGGAGGGTCCCCGTCAACCCGGATTTGTCCCTCCCGGGGCATCCGGAAGTCTTCGTCGCTGGGGACCTGGCGCATGCTGTTGATTCTTTGACTCAAAAACCTGTTCCAGGTGTCGCTCCGGCTGCGATCCAGATGGGGCAGCATGTGGCAAAAAACATCCGGTCGGAAATTGAAGCCGGCGAGGGGAAGTCCAAACGGGAACCTTTTCAGTATCGGGATAAGGGAACGATGGCAACGATTGGACGCTGTCGTGCCGTGGCCTCGGTTAAAGGGGCCAAGGCGACAGGGCTTGTTGCCTGGCTCCTGTGGTCACTGGTGCATATCTGGTCTCTGATCGGGTTTCGCAAGCGGGTCTTTGTCTTTTTCTCCTGGCTCTGGTCCTACTTTGTCTACTCGCCTAAAGCGCGTATTATCACGGGAAAATCTGATACCTGTTCAGGGAATCCCGATCGCAGGATTACTCATTCAAAGGGTAAGTCCTGAAGTACGTTCCGATTTGACTCTGCCTAGTCGAGACATACAAAAATGGCGAAACAAAAAAATCCCCGCTCACGGAGGGGGTGTGGGCGGGGGAATGGCTGCCTCTCGGCAACCGTTGATAGTATCATTAAACAACCTATTGCATCGAAGAGAGCGGGGATATCGGATGCGATTCCACTTTTGATGCACTCGCAGAAACTCACAGGATGACTAAGCAAAAATTTCGTCCTACAAGGCCTGGTGGTTTTTCAGGGGNNATCAGGTATGTCGAGGTCCTGAAAAAGCGCCGTAACGCCGTAGGACGGACTTTTTGCGACGCCATCACTTTTGGTTCGATTGATCGAGGATCAGACCTGGCGTATTCGTGCCCGTGCTACTCATGCCCTAACCGCCTTCGCTCCGCAGTCTTTGCCCGTTTTGCGCGATCTGCTCAGACATGAAAACGAAAATGTCCGAGCATCGGCTGTACAGGCGTTGAGGGTGTTGGAGCAGGAAGAGGATCTCGTAGAAGCGCTTTACTCTTTTCCGCTGGATTGCTCCTGCGTGTCGTGATTGTGATTGCTTGCGGTCTGTGATGGCGAGAACTTCTCCTTTAGTTTGTCGAGCACTTCGCTGTGGCAGATCAGGACAAGTTCGTCTCCTTCCTGCAATTTAATGTCTTTCTCGGTCAGAAAAAAATCACCATCGCGGTAGAAGAAGATTGCCCGGGCCTGATCGGGTAGTTCAAGGTCGTCGATGGTTTGATGGGTGTGTTCCTGATCGATCGTGAAGGTGTAAAAGCGTGCCTCCCCCTTCATGACCGTGGAGAGTTCCAGAATGTCTACTCCGGCTACCATGTCTGCCAGATAGCGACTGATGGTGCGAGAAGGGATGATGATGTCTTCGAGCCCCAATTCCAGGCAGATATTTTCGAACTCCCATTCATGGATGTTGAGGACGACGCGTTTGAATCCAAGGGTCCTTCCCACCAGAGCGGCGATGATATTGTTCTGGTCGTTGTCCGTCAGGCAGAAAAGAATGTCTGTATGCTTTGGGTCGGCTTCGCGCAGAATCTGCGGATGACTGCCGTCGCCATGCAGGAAACTGCAATCGAGGTTTTCCGAGAGTTCTTCGATCTTGTTCTTGTCGGAATCGATAATAATGATCTCGTTGCCGCGATCCATCAGCAGACGGGCAGTCGTTATGGTCAGCTCGCTGGCGCCCACAAACACAATCCTCATGATTCCTCCACACGGTTGCCAAACCAGGTTCTTGGATAGAGTATGACCAGCCAGGCCAGGATTTCAAGCCGGCCCATCAGCATGTTTACACACAACACGGCCTTAAGCACGACCGGCAGGTCCGGACCGACCACCCCGCAGGAGAGCCCTACGGTGCCGGTGGCTGAAACCACGTCGAAAAGCGCATCCAGTGGATCGTAGCCCAACATCAGGAAGGGGAGCCAGGAGAAGGCGATAACCGTAAAAAAAAGCAGGAACAAAAGGAGAGCCTGGCGGATCTGATCATCCGCAAGCCGGTGTCCTCCCAGGCGTTGATCAAGCACCGCGTGGGGGGGCAGGCAGGTTTTTACCAAGGTCAGCTGCACCAGCCGCAGCAGGATGATGAAGCGCAGTATTTTGATCCCTCCAGCAGTGGACCCTATGCCGCCGCCGACAGCCATGGACAGGATCGTGATCAGTTTGGAAACAGGATCAAGCTCTCCAAGGTTGAAGGTGGCGAAGCCGGCTGTCGTCTGAGCTGAGAGGGCAAGCAGCGGTCCGTGGAACAGCGCCTGGTCCCAGGGTTGCTGCATGTAGAAATACAGACAGGCACTCAATGCCAGACTCACGAACAGAGAAAGCAGGAGCAGCCCACGCAACTGCAGATCCTGGAAGAAAGCCCTCCACCTCTCGCGTCTTCCGTACAAAGCCAGCGGCAGAGCGCAGGCGAGACAGGTCAGAATGGTCAACCAGGGGATTATGCCGCCGGAAAAATGGCCGAGGCTGGCGTCGTGAGGAGCGAACCCGCCCGTCGACACAGCAGCCAGGGTGTAGACAACGGCGTTGAACAATCCGCTGCCGGCCAACAGCAGTGCAGTGATGCCGATGCTGGTCAGGATCACATAGATGATGACCACCCGCCGCGCGTAAGCTTTGGTGCCTCCCACCAGATCATCGGTCACCTCTTCGGTGACGGCCAGGCTCTTGGCCGTAATTCCCGGGCGCATCAGCAGAGCCAGCGACAGGACGACCACTCCCAACCCGCCGTACCACTGCATCCAGGACCGCGCAAACAGAAAAACCGGTGATTTGTCTTCCACCGTTGTCAGGGTGCTGAGGCCGGTTGTGGTGGCGGCTGAAATCGCTTCGAACAAAGCGTCGTCAAAGCTTAATCCTGCGCCCATCATCGGATAGGTCATCAGCAGCGGAGTGATTAGAAAAGTCAACGCGGCCAGAACCATCGCTTCATTGGGCTGGACTCTGCTGCCGGCGCGGATCCGCGCCAGCAGCATCCCAATAACGGCCATCGCAGCGGCAACGACCGCGTAGCGCAAAGCCAGGCCGAACTCAGCGTAGCCGAGGGCAACGGCAAGCGGCACCAGTGTCAGAACAGCAACAACAAGACTGAGCTGGCCGAAATACTTGCCGATCACCCGCAGGCGAACAGCGTAACTGATCTCGATCGATTGTCTCCCCATCAGATTTCCCACCTGGGTTGCTTTCTCTATGTCTGAGAAAACTAAAACTTTGAAATCAGAACAAATTTGGCAAATTGTAACCGGAAACTCTGGTACGCACTCAGTTTACCAAGCAATGTTCTTTCCACAAAGTATGTCACGTTGTGTATGTTAAACTTTTCCGACGAAGGCCAAAGAAATAGATGGTTGTCTGGCGATACCGGGAAGGATTTTTGTCGAAAGGATCAGTATGGCGGAGCCTGAAAGCGAACTTCAGGAGGCTGAAAGATTATGTTCGGAGGTGTCAATATCCTGCGCGAGGGATTGGCGGCAAAAAGATCCAAATAATCAAGGAGAAAATATGTCTAAGAAGATGGTGTTTATTTTGCTGATTCTCGCTGTTGTCATTGGAGGCTTTATCGCCTATACCCAGCTCATGATGCTGCGGGGCGGCTGATCCAGAGGTTCAATGCTTGCAGCAGCCACACCCTTCGCATCCCGAATGGGCCGGTCCTGTTTTTTTGCTCTGGCTGGTCGGATCGCTGGAACAGCCGCAATCCCCGCCGGCCCGGGTTGCCCCGAACCGGCGGTAGAGATAGAAAACGGCTCCTGCGATGATCGCGACGGTGATGGATATATCCCAAAAGCTTGACATGGTTTGCTCCTTTGGTCAGCTCAGCAGGCTGCCGACCTGGAAAATCAGCACGGCGAAGATAAAGCCCAGGGCCGTGTTGAAGGTCATTGCGAAGAGGGCCCAGCGCCAGGATGACTCTTTAGCCATGGTGACCACGGTCACGAAGCAGGGCGCGTAGAGCAGCACGAAGACGATCAGGGCCAATGCCGTGTACTTGTTCCACGTAGGATCGGCCGCCAGACGGGAGGAAAGGGAGGTGGATTCCTCCGGATCCAGTTCGCCCAGCGAATAGGCGGTGCCGAAGGTGGAGACGATGACCTCTTTGGCGGCAAAACCGCCGACCAGGGCGATGTTGGTGCGCCAGTCGAAACCGGCCCACTGGCTGACGGGCTCGAAGAAGGTTCCGATGCGTCCTGCCACGGAGTGACGGATCGCCGCCTGCCCCTCGGCATTGTTGATCTCGGCCAGTCTGGTTTCACGTTGTTCTTCGCTGAGTGTGGCCGCCGCGACGCTCTGCCGCTGAGCTTCAAACTGTAGGACCTCCTCAGCCGGCGGCCCGGGAAAGGTCATCGCGGCCCACAGGATGATGGAAACAGCCAGGATGACGGTGCCCGCTTTTTTAACGTACTGCCAGGCGCGCTCCCAGGCGTGGATCACGACTCCGCGCAGGGTCGGCATGCGGTAGGGGGGCAGTTCCATGACAAAAGGAGTCGGCTCCCCTTTGATGATCGTCGAACGCACCAGCTTTGAAACCAGCAGGGCCATGATCCAGGCGAAAAGAGTGATGGAAAACATCACCTGGGCCTTGTGCTCGGAGAAGAAGGCTGCAACCAGCAGCAGAAAGACCGGCAGCTTCGCTCCGCAAGGCATAAAGGGCGCGGTCAGCAGGGTGGCAAGTTTCTCCTTGGGGCTGCGCAGGGTCCGTGTGGCCATGACGCCCGGCACCGCACAACCGCCTGCGATGCCGCCGGAGATGATAAAAGGCATGGCGGAGCAGCCGTGCAGGCCGAAGACCCGCAGGACCCGGTCGAGCATGTAGGCAACGCGGGCCATGTAGCCGGAATCCTCAAGAAACGAGATCATCACGAACATAATGGCGATCAGCGGAACGAATCCCATCACACCGCCCACCCCTTCGATGATGCCTGAAACGACAAGCGACTGAACGAGCCCTTCCGGAATAAGGACCGTGCCCATTTCTGCCATCCATCCGAACAGGCCTTCCAGCCATCCCATGGGGATTTCCCCTACGGTAAATGTGATGAAGAACATCGCATAGAGAATGCCGACCATGATGAGAGGGCCGAGGACGCGGTTGGTCAGGATCATATCCAGCTTCGCGCTGATGTCGATGCGTTCTTCCTGAGTTTTTTCGCGCGTAATGATCTCTTGTTTAAGAATCGAATTGATAAAGCCGTACCGGTAGTCGGCGATAATGGCCTCGGGAACGGTATTCAGGGTCTTGAGACAATGTTCGCGGGTCTCAGCGACGATTTTTTCAAGCTCATCATGCAACTCTCCAAGCAGGCGCCCCGCTCCCAGGACATCCTCATCCGCCTCCATGTACTTCAGGGCTACCCAGCGCGCCGGGTAACGGTTGGTCATGAAGCAACCGGCCTCGATTTTCTCGCTCATGGTTTTGAGTGCCGGATCGATGTCGGGACCGTAGGAGATATGCAGCGGTTCCCACCTCCCGGCGCGCTCGCGGCCATACGCCAGCGCTTTTTCTGTTAATTCCTGCTTGCCCAGTCCGGTGCGGGCCGCAGTCGCCACAACCGGGCAGCCAAGCAGCTTGCTCAAACGGGCTGTGTCGATACGCAAACCCTGCTTGTTCGCATCATCGATCATGTTGAGCGCCAGGACCACCGGCACCCCAAGTTCAAACAACTGAACGGCCAGGTAGAGATGGCGCTCGAGCTTTGTGGCATCGACAATGTCGACGACCACCTGGGGACGCTCATCGACCAGGACCTTGCGTGCCACCAGCTCCTCTTCAGAGTAGGCCGACAGGGAATAGCATCCGGGCAGATCAATGATGTTGACTTTCAGGTCGTTGAAATTGAACTGACCCTCTTTGCGCTCAACAGTAATGCCGGGGTAATTGCCGACGTGTTGACGTGCTCCCGTAAGGGCGTTGAACAAAGTCGTTTTCCCTGAGTTGGGGTTGCCGGCAAAAGCGATGGTTGCGGCATAGCTCATGATGCATTCTCCATTTTCTCGATCATAATAACGTCGGCTTCGTTGTTGCGCAGAGTCAGGATGAAATCGCGCAGCTTCAAAGCAACGGGATCTTTCAGCGGCGCGCGGCCGACCACCTGAACGATGGTTCCGGGTGTCAGGCCCATATCACGCAGGCGGCGGCTGATCTCACCAGTGGCGGCAATCGAAGTGATCTTTGCTTTTTCATTGATGTTCAGCCGTCTCAACGACTCAGGCATGATGGGTCTCCTTTTTATAGTAAATACGATGCTTGAATCTGAAAACGATTTTCATTTTACAGAGATTGTTTTGTGAGTCAAGAAAGAAATGAAAGTCGTTTTCAGAAATGTTTTTTTGGATTTAATGCAGATGTTCTTGACATACGCAGAACTTACGCATAAGGTGAAACAAGCATGAGGAGGTGCCTATGAGTCCATTGACGCCCAAGCAGAAAGCCGTGTTCGACTTCATCGTTTCATTTACCGAACGGGAAGGGTATGCACCGTCCCAGCAGGAGATCGCCCACGCCTTTGGATTTTCTTCCCTCGGCACGGTGCAGAACTACCTGGTGCGCCTGGAGCGCGAAGGGGTGTTGCGCAAGGACTGGAATGCCCGTCGCGGCCTGCAGGTGCGTCCTTCGGTGGCAAAGAACAGCCTGGAACTGCCCCTGGCGGGAACCGTGGCCGCAGGCCGGCCCATCGAAGCGATCAGCACGCCGGACACCATCGAAGTTCCGGCTTCCATGGTCGGATCGGGAGAGAACTTCGTGCTGCGGGTCAAGGGCGACTCCATGGTCGGCGACGGGATTCTGGATGGCGATTTCGTGGTGGTGCGCAAGCAGCCCCAGGCCCAATCCGGACAGACCGTGGTGGCGCTGGTCTGCGGCGAGGCTACCGTCAAGCGGCTGGTGCGCAAGGGCCAGCGGATTGAGCTGCACCCGGCCAACCCCGCCATGGAACCGCTGGTGATCGAAGGTGAAGAGGATTTTCGCATCGAGGGGGTGGTGGTCGGTCTCATCCGCCACTGCCCGTGATTGTCCATGGCGCGTGATATCGTTCATCTGGCTGTGCCGGCCTTTGCCGTCTCCCTGGCGAGGGTGGTCGATGCGTCTCTGCGTGAACGACCGGTTGCTGTTTCTTCGGGCCCTTCGTCGCGCGCCCTGCTGCAGTGCGTTTCGAGCGAGGCGCGGGCCGAAGGGGTGTATGAAGGGATGTCCGCCCACCGCGCTCGTCTTCTATGTCCGGCGCTTCATGTTCTGCCGCCCGACCCCCACCTGCTGGCCCGCGGCAATCAAGCCCTGCAGCGACTGGGCGGCGACTATACGCCGGTGGTGGAACCCGGCGACGGAGGGCGGTTGTTTCTCGATCTGACCGGCTGCAGCCGTCTTCTCGGGCCGGGGCGCGACGTGGCCGCGCGCCTGGAGAAAGATCTGCGGCAGCGGCTGCGCTTGAGCGGCAATGTCGGTGTGGCCGGCAACAAGCTGGTGGCGCGCATCGCCGCCGGCTGCCTGGAGCGCCCCGGCGTGTGCGACGTGCTGCGCGGCGCCGAGCAGAGCTTTATCGGCCCGCTGCCGACAACGGTGCTGCCGGGGGTTGGCCTGACCCGTCAGACCGGGCTGCTGCAGGATCTCAATATCCGCTTTGTACAGGAGCTGGCCGCCCTGTCCGTGGCGCAGATGCGGCTTGTGGTCGGGGCCTTTGCGCCGCTTCTGCATCAGCGCGCCCGCGGCATCGACCCCAGCGCGGTGCGTCCGCCGCAGAAATCTCCGCAAGTAGCGGAGGAAACCTTGCTGGCGCGCCAGGATAACGACGATCTGGTACTGCTTGCCGCGCTGTGCCAGCTGGTGGAAGCCTGCGGCCGTCGTCTGCGTCGCCTGCGCCGCATGACGGCGGAGATTGTTCTTTGCCTGACCTACGCCGACGGCGTCAGCCATCAGCGCCGGACGGCATTGGATATTCCCTGTAATCATGATCTTGAACTCTACACGGCGGTCGAGGATCTTTTGAAACGGGTTTGCGAGAGACGGGTGCGTATCAAGGGGATGCGCCTGGAGTGCCGGCAGCTGTGTCCCGCCATTTCACAGGTCGACCTGTTCACCCGCAGCGGGCCTTCGCCGCGCCAGGCCGCTCTGCAGCAGGCCCTTGACCAGGTGCGCGACAAATACGGCATGGCGGCCGTGCGTCGCGGCCGCACCCTGCCTTTATGAACTACGCCGCCCTGCACGTCCATTCAGCCAGCTCCCCCCAGTGGGGTGTGCGCTCTCTGCCTGACATCTGCGCTGCGGCTCGCTCCCTGGGGATCAGGTCGTTGGCGCTGACGGATCGCAACGGCCTCTACGGCGTACCAAATTTTATTGAAGCCGCCCGATCCTGCGGACTCGAACCGATCATTGGCGCCGAGGTGTGCACCGCCGGGCATCGGGCAGTGCTGCTGGCCGAAGATGAGACCGGGTACGCCCACCTGTGCCGCCTGCTTTCGGATCTGCACTGCCGGGATGATTTCGACCTGGCCCACAGCTTGAGCCATGCACGGCGCGGCCTGACGGTGATCAGCGATGATGCTCAGGTGTTGCGTTCGCTGTGCCGCCAAAACCGCGCCGGGCTCTACGTGGAACTGTCTCCGGGCCATCAGATGCACCGCGCCCTGGCCCTTGCGCGGGAGCTGAGGCTGCCGCCGGTGGCCACCACGCGCGCGCTGCTGCTCGACGACGAAGACTACGAAACTCACCGCGTCCTGCGGGCCATAGCTCTTAACACCCGGCTTTCGCGCCTGACGCCTGCAGATGTCGCGGGGGAGGGCGACCGCCTGATGTCGGCTGCACAGCTGGCGCAGTTTTTCCCCCACTGCCCGCAGGCGCTGGACAACACACTGGAGATTGCCGCCCGCTGCCGCACCGACTGGGATTTCAGCACCACCATATTCCCCGCGTTCAACGGCCTGAACGACGATGAGGCGTTTGCCGTTCTTGAAGCCCGGGCCCGGGCGGGAGCCCGCCGGCGCTACGGCGACATCGACGCGCGCGTCGAGGAGCGGCTGCGCAGGGAGCTGGACCTGATCTTCGCCAAGGGCTTTGCCCATTACTTCCTGGTGGTGGAGGAACTGGCCCGCCAGTCGCCGCGCACCTGCGGGCGCGGCAGCGCAGCGGCGTCGCTGGTGGCCTACACCCTGGGCATCACCCATGTCGATCCCCTGGCGTACAATCTGTTCTTCGAGCGCTTTCTCAACGAGGGGCGTCTCGACCCGCCGGATATCGACATCGATTTCCCCTGGGACGAGCGGGACGCCATCCTCGATTTCGCCTTCCGGCGCTACGGCGCGCAGCGCGCGGCGATGGTGGCCAACCAGATCAGCTTCAAGGGGCGCTCGTCATTGCGGGAGGTGGCCAAGGTCTTCGGTTTCGAGGAGGCGGAGATCAAGTCCGTGACCTCGCGGCTGTCCGGCTACTGCAGAGCCGGGGGCGTTGCCGCGGCTATCTCGGGTGACCCGTTGTTTCAGGACCATTCCTTGAATGATGAGTGGCGGCAGGTGCTGCGTATTGCCGGCCGCCTTGAGGGGCAGCTGCGTCATCTCGGCCTGCACTGTGGTGGGCTTGTGGTGGTTCCCGATGAGATCCGCCGCTACGTCCCGGTCGAAGTCTCTGCCCGCGGTCTGCCGCTGATCCAGTGGGAGAAAGACCAGGCCGAGGCCGCCGGGCTGGTCAAGATCGATATCCTCGGCAACCGCTCCCTGGCGGTGATACGCGATGCCCTGCAGGCCATCAAGGAGCAGACCGGCCGCGAAATCGACTACGCCAGCTGGCAGCCGCTGGAGGATGCGTGCACCCGCAGGCTGCTCTGTCGGGGGGAGACCATGGGCTGCTTCTACATCGAATCGCCCGCCACCCGGCAGCTGCTCAAGCGCATGTTCGAGCAGGGTCCGGCCGAGGACGGCGCTTTTCTCTTCGAGCACCTGGTCATGGCGTCTTCCATCATCCGACCGGCTGCCAATAACTTTATCCGTGAATTTATCGCGCGCATGCGCGGCAAGTCCTGGCGTTCTCTGCACCCGCTGCTTGACACCGTGTTGGAGGAAACCTACGGCATCGCCATCTACCAGGAGCAGATTACCCAGATCGCCATGGCGCTGGCCGGTTTCACGGCGTTCGAGGGTGATCAGCTGCGTAAAATCATCAGCAAGAAGCACAAGGCGCAGACGCTGAAGGATTACCGGAAGAAATTCTTTGCCGGCGGCCGTAAAAAAGAGATCGACGACAAAACCCTGCAGGCGGTGTGGGAACAGATTCTCTCCTTCGGCGGGTACTCCTTCTGCAAGCCGCACTCGGCCTCCTACGCCCTGGTCAGCTGCAAATCGGCCTTTCTCAAAACCCATTACCCGGCGCAGTTCATGGCGGCGGTCATCTCCAACCGGGGCGGTTTCTATTCCCCGCTGGCCTATCTCTCCGAAGCGCGCCGCATGGGGCTGACCATTCTGCCGCCCGACATCAATCAGAGTAAGGACCACTACCTTGGACGGGACAGGACGCTGCGCATCGGTTTCATGCAGATTCAGGGGCTTTCGCGCGGCGCGCTCAAGGCGGTACTGGTTGAGCGTCAAAAAGGAGGGGATTTCCGTGATTTTCAGGATTTTCTGAAGCGTGTGCGTCTCGATTGCGTCGATGTCCAGCGGCTGATCAAGGCCGGTTGCTTCGACGCGCTGGAGGGACGGTCACATCGCCCGGTTCTGCTGTGGCAGTGTCTCGCCGATTCGCGGCAGAATGCCGTCGGGCAGACGGGGCTGTTGTTTGACGCCCCTGCACTCGATCTGCCCACACCACCCGCCTACGACGACAGAAAGGTTCTTGCCCAGGAAGTCGAAACCCTGGGGATGCTGGTTTCCTGCCATCCGCTGCGCCTCTACCGCCGTCAGATCGAACGCCTCAAGCCGGTGCCCGCCCGCTCCCTGGAGGAATGGGCCGGGCGCTACATCACCATGATCGGCTGGTGGGTGACCGGCAAGAGGGTGCGGGACAAAAACGGCCGCCCCATGGAGTTTGTCTCCTTCGAAGACACCACCGCCATCTTCGACGCGACATTTTTTCCTGCCGCCTACGGGCGCTTCTGCCGCAAGCTCTCGCGCCTGCGGCCCTACGTGCTCAAGGGGAGGGTGGAAGAGGAGTTCGGCGTGGCGACCCTGAGGGTGGAATGGGTCGGCTTTCTGGAGGATGAGTGAGGAAGACCCCATAGGAGCCCCATCAAAGGCGGTAAATCTGGTGCTTGCTTTCCGTCGCGACCTGCCGAATAATGAGTCAGATTTTTGTAAAGCGCAATTGCGCAACCTCTGTATAATTTTCTGTATGGGGGGGGGATTACGGCCATTCGAGGACCATGAACAAACAGAACCTTTTTCACAATATCCCGGATTCTCTGCCTGAAGAATTGTTGCAGACCCTGGCCGGCAACGCGCAGGTGCGTATTGAGCGCATTGTCTCCCGTGGCCACAGTTCGCCGAAAGATTTCTGGTACGACCAGGAGCAGCATGAGTTCGTGCTGCTGGTGCAGGGGGAAGCTGAGCTGGAGTTTCAGGAACCGGCCGAACGCCTTCGTCTTCTCGCCGGAGACTGGCTGGTGATCCCTGCCCGCCGCAGGCATCGCGTGGTGCGAACCGATATGCATCAGGATACGGTCTGGTTGGCGGTATTTTACTAAACCCGGATTATTCATGAAGCTTTGTCGCGGGAAAAAGGTTCATTGGTGAAATAATCGCGACGACCAGGCATTCGGCCGAGGCTATGGTCGAAAATTGCGTCAGTGAACTGGTGCCTGCCCGGAACGATACCGTGCCATCAGTGGGCTGATGGCCGATATCCTCTCCCATCTTTCTCCGCGCTGATCCCTTCCGGATCTCTCACCCCGTATTGCGCAGCCCGGCGGCAATGCCGTTGATCGTCGCCGCCAGCACATAGTTGAGTTCATCGTTTTGTTCGTCACGGCGCTTGCGTCGCAGCAGTTCCACCTGGATCAGGCTCAAGGGATCCACATAGGGGTTGCGCAGGCGCAGGCTCTGAGCCATGTCCGGAGTGCGTTCAAGAACCGCCTGCTGACCGGTTACCGACAGCACCATGGAGCGGGTGCGCCGGAATTCTTCGACAAACAGGGTAAAGACCCGCTCGCGCAAAGCGTCGTCTTCAACCAGCCCGGCATAAAGGCGCGCCAGGGGCAGGTCAACCTTGGCCAGAGCCACTTCGACGTTGCGGATCATGTCGCGGAACAGGGGAAATTTCTGCATCATCTCACGCAAAAGCGACAGGCCATGATCATGTTTTTCGGCAAAGCTTTGCAGTGCGTGTCCGACGGAGAACCAGCCGGGGATCATGTGACGGCTCTGGATCCAGCCGAACCCCCAAGGAATAGCGCGCAGATCATCGAGGCTGCTGTTGTCCTTGCGGCGGGCCGGGCGCGATCCTATTTTGGCCAGATCGAACTCCAGTACCGGCGTGGCCTGCTCGAAATAGGGCAGGATGTCGGGATTGTGGGCAATCTGGGTACGGTAAAAAGAGAATGCGGTGGCCGACATCTCATCCATGGCGTCAATCCATTCGGAGCGTGGCTCGGGGTCCACCAAGCCGGGGCGTGCGAGGGCTTCAAGGGAGGCTGCCGTCATCAGCTCGAGATTGCGCAGCGCCAAGGCCGCATCGGCGTACTTGAAATTGATGACCTCGCCCTGTTCGGTGATTTTGAGGCTGCCGGTAAAGGCTCCGGCAGGCTGGGCGACAATAGCGCGATGGGTCGGGGTGCCGCCGCGCCCCACCGTGCCGCCGCGTCCGTGAAACAGGGTCAGCTTGACGTTGCACTCGGCCGCAACCCGATGCAGGTCGCGATGCGCTTTGAAAATCTCCCAGGTGCTGGTGAGCATCCCGCCGTCCTTGTTGGAGTCGGAGTAGCCCAGCATGATTTCCTGGTGGCGATCCCAGGAGTCGAGCAGCGGGGTGTAATCAGGGGTCGTCCACAGGTCACGACAAATCTGCGGAGCGTTGCGCAGATCCTCGATCGATTCAAACAGGGGCACCGGCATCAGTCCCGGGTCTTTGGACTCTGGATCGCCTTTGACTCTGATGCCGCTGATGTTGCACAGCCACAGCAGATTGAACACGTCCTCGATACAGGTCGCACCGCTGATAATGTAACTGCGGATTGAGGCCGGAGGATAGTCGCGTTTCAGGATCGCGATCGTTTTCAGCGTATCCAGCAACTCCAGGGTTTTCTCCGACGGTGCCCCGGCCAGGACGTTTTCTGTTTGCTCAAGCATGCGTGCACCGGACCCCAGCTCTTCCACTGCGGCGCGGTGGACTTTGGCATGCTGGCGAATATCGAGGGTGTGCAGATGAAACCCGAAGGTCTGCAGGCGACGCAGGATCGGGTCAACGTAACTGCGCGCCAGACGTTCGCCGTCATGGGCGCTGAGGCTGCGGCGCACCAGTTGCAGTTCTTCGGTCAATTCCTCGGGGCTTTTGTAGGCCTCGGGATGGCGTGGGTCTTCGAGGGTTTTCTGCAGGCGATGCAATGCGATGCGCAGAAACTTGCGGTAGTGCTCGCAGTCGGGATAAGAACCGGTCATTGTTGCCGCTTCCGGATATTTGTGCAGCGCCTGCTCAATGGCTTCCAGCAGCTCCTGCGCAACGCCGACGCGGCAGGCTGAAGCGGTCAGCAGTTCACGCAGCTCCTCCATATTGTCCACATAAATGCGCAGAATGGTTTCGCGGGCCCGCTCCAGCGCGTCGCGGGTAGCGCTCGGGGTGACGAAGGGGTTGCCGTCGCGGTCTCCACCGATCCATGAGCCGAATCGGATCAAGGAGGGCAGGTCCGCCGGGAGGATCTCCTCACCGTAAACCTCGCTGAATGCTTCGGCCAGATCGCGGTAGAAATCGGGCAGCGGCTCCACCAGCGATTCCCGGTAATGATCGATTCCCATGCGGATTTCGTCGCCTACGGAAGGCTGACGGCGGCGCACCTCATCGGTCTGCCACAGCGCCGTGATCTCACTGAGAATTTCGTCCTGGCGACGGGCCGCCTCGGTGACGGACAACGGCAGGCGGTCAAGCTGTTCCAGGATGCGGTCGATTCGCCTGCGTTTATAGCGCACTACTCGCCGCGCCACCTCGGTGGGGTGGGCGGTAAAAACCGGAACCACCTGGATACGTGACAGGAAATCGCGCGCGGTACAGGCGTCAAACCCGGCATCTTTCATGCGCTGCAGGGTGCCGCGCAACGAACCCGGCTTGTCGCCGCCGTGCTCCAGGCGGGTTGCGCGGCGCCGGCGCTTGCGGTGGTTGGTTTCGGCGAGGTTGGTGAGTTCGAAAAAGACACCGAAGGCCTTGATGACCTGATGGGCGTCATGCAGGGACAATTGCGCCACCAACTGTTTGGATTCTTCTTCCAGCTGCAATTCCTCAGGGCATCCTAAGGCCTCGCCCTGGTCGTTGTTGCACAGCTCGCGATGGCGAATCGATTTTTTGCGCAGCAACTCTTCGGTATTGAAAATATGCTCGCCGGCCTGCTCGCGCAGTACGACCCCGAGCAGCATCCCCAGGGAGCGCACATCGCGACGCAGAGGACGCTCCTTGTATTCGTCCTCGTGAGAGATCAATTCCTTCAGTCTTTCCGACTGGCTGTCCGCTTTCCAGAAAATATCCGGGTTTTCCATGATAGGCCCTCATAGAAATAAGTTTGTAACTGTATAGCATGGGAGTTGCGACCCCACGAGGTGGATAGATATAAACTTTTCTTACAGCATACGAACCATGTTCTCATATGCAAGGGAAAGGAAAAAAGGAGAGGAAAAAGATGATGACATGATGCAGATCCTTCAAGATACGGTAAGCTTTTTGACCGACGGTTTGCTATCTGCTCATTCCGTCTGATTTTATTCAAGGAGGATTTTTATGAAAGGTCGATATTTGGTAAAAGGTGTTGTCGTGGCCGCTGCTTTTGGTTTTATGGTGCTGCCGGGCTGCAGCGAACGTCAGGAGGCTGCTGATGCCCCAAAAGCGCAGGAAATTGAACGGCGCGCTGAAAACGCAGCGGCCTCAGGCGATTACGACGCCACGGCAGCTCAGCAGACTTATGAAAAACATTGCGCCTCCTGTCACCCCGACGGAGGCAACATCATCAATTCGGAAAAGAACCTCAAGAAAGGCTCTCTTGAAGCCAAGGGGATTGCGACGGCTGAGGATATCGTGAAAATCATGCGTGATCCAGGCCCGGGCATGCCGGCATTCGATGAGCAGACTATTCCCGAAGATCTGGCGCTGGATGTCGGGCGCTACATCCTGGAAACATTCAAGTAAAATCAAGAAATCCCCGGATAAGCCACTCTTATCCGGGGATTTCTTATCCTACCTCGTTATATTCACGGGAACGGAAAGTTGCGCCGAGATCTTCTGCCACCCGCCTGCAGGCTTCCACGTCGAGCCCCGGTACAGTAACCGCGCTGGCGGTCACCGATGGGATGTAATGCAGGGCCTCTCGGATGAAATCCTTGACCCCTTCGAAGGCTTTTTCGCCAAAGGTTGAATGGCATATCTTCAGATAGGTCTCGGCATCTGCGGCATTGAGTGAAACCGAGACTGCATCGACCAGTCCCTCAAGCTCGGGCAGAATATTGCGATCATGCACCAGGTTGGCCTGGCCGTCGGTGTTGATGCGGACTTTTTTCCCCTTCTTTTTCAGCCAGGCGGCAACCTCCTTGACCAGCTCAACTCGCAGCAGTGGCTCTCCATACCCGCAGAAAACCACTTCATCGTAAGGGGAAGGATCGCCAATGGCGGCGATGACTTCCTCGAAATTCGGCTCATGCTGAAGCTGAAGAGGGTGCCCCTTGACGGTGAAATCGCGAAACTTCGCGCAGAAACTGCAGGCGTTGGTGCAGCGGTTGGTGATATTGAGATAGAGCGAGTTGCGGATGGCGTAGGCAATTGCGCCCGATTGGTCTACTTGTCCCAGTCCGAAGAGCTTGATGGCGTTGCGGGTGGTGATGCGGGCCACATCTTCAAGGGAAAGGCCCTTGACCTCTGCCAGCGTTTCCGCTGTGCAGCGCACATAGGCCGGCTCGTTGCGCTTGCCTCGATAGGGCTGAGGCGCCAGGTAGGGGCAGTCCGTTTCCACCAGCAGGCGCTCGACGGGGATGGCTCGTGCCACTTCCCGCAGCGCCTCGTTTTTCGGGTAGGTCAGAGTGCCGGGGAAGGAGATGTAGAAGCCCATCTCAAGACAGGTGCGGGCCATATCCGTATCGCCGGAGAAGCAGTGAATCACACCGCCGATTTCCGCCGCGTTTTCTTCGCTGAGGATCTGCGTAATCTCCTCGTGAGCATCCCGGTCATGGATGATCAGCGGTTTGCCCAGTCGTTTGGCCAGGCGAATTTGTTGCCTGAAAGCCTGACGCTGGATATCGCGGGGTGCGCGGTCGCGGTAGAAATCCAGCCCGGTTTCACCGATGGCAACGACCTTCGGGTCCGAGAGCGCCAGCTCTTCCAGCGCGGAAAGGCCTTCGTCATCGGCCTGAAGGGAGTCGTGGGGATGAATTCCGACTGCGACAAAGATATTGTCATAGCGCCGGGCCAGGTCGAGGCAGCGGCGGGAACTTTCAATATCACAGCCGACGGTGATCATTCTGGAGATGCCGTTCTGTGCGGCTCTTTCCAGGACTTCATCGAGATCGGCTGCGAACTTGCCGCCGTCGAGATGAGCGTGAGTGTCGACCAGGGTGGATTTCAGGGGCATGCGGCTTTCTCCAAAAACAAGGGGCGCAGAAGGCGCCCCCGTGATTCGTTCGATTTTCAGGACGGGCACCATTTGGGTGCGCGGTTTCTACTCCCGCTCTATACGCGGAAACAGGGGCGCTGCTTTTTCGATTTTCGTTCCGGCGTTCAAACCGCCCCAGATATCGCGTCCGCGCAGCTTCGGATCGTTCGGGTCGCAGCCGAGGATGTCGAGAATCTTCTCGGAAGTGTCCGGCATGAAAGGGGAAATCATCAGCCCAATGATGCGGCTGGCCTCCGCCAGGTTGTACATGACCGTTGCGAGGCGTTCGCGGTCGGCCGGATCTTTGGCTAGAACCCAGGGTGCCGTCTGATCGATGTAGCGGTTGGCGGCGCTGATCAGCTCCCAGATGATCTGCAGAGCCTTGTGAAAGGCCAGATCGTCCATGTGGCGATCAAGCGTCAGCAGGCTGTTGGGGAAGCGCGCGACGAATTCGCTGTCCATATCGTCTGCCGCGGCCGGCGGCGGCAGTTCCCCGTTGAAATATTTGTTGATCATGGCGGTGGTCCGGCTCACCAGGTTGCCCAGGTCGTTGGCCAGATCCGAATTGATGCGGTTGGTCAACGCCTGGTGGGAGAAATCACCGTCAAGGCCGAACGGCACTTCGCGCATGAGAAAGTAGCGGATGGCGTCCACGCCGTATTTGTCCACCAGCATGTTCGGTTCCACAACATTCATCAGGCTTTTACTCATTTTCTGCCCTTCGACTGTCCACCAGCCGTGAGCAAAAACTCTTTTCGGCAGGGGGATGCCTGCGGCCAGTAGGAAGGTGGGCCAGTAAACGGTGTGAAAACGCAGGATGTCCTTGCCGATCATATGAACATCGACCGGCCAGAACTTGCTGAAGTTTCCGTCGGGATCATCAGGGTAGCCCAGCGCGGTGATGTAATTGGAAAGGGCGTCGAACCACACGTAAATCACATGTTTGTCGTTGCCGGGAACCGGAAGTCCCCAGGAAAATGTGGTGCGAGAGATGGACAGATCGCGCAGTCCCTCGCGGACAAAGCTCAGGATCTCGTTGCGGCGTGACTTGGGCTGGATGAAGTCGGGGTTTTCCTCGATATGCTTGAGCAGAGCATCCTGGTACTTGCTCATGCGGAAGAAATAGGATTCTTCCTTGAGCTTTTCCGTCGGTCGTCCGCAATCGGGGCAGTTGCCGTCCATCAGCTGGGTTTCGGTCCAGAATGTTTCGCAGGGGGTGCAGTACCAGTCTACGTACTCGCCGAGATAGATGTCCCCCTTGGATTCGATGATTTCAAAGAGCTTGTGAACCCCCTTTTTGTGGCGCTCCTGGGTGGTTCGGATGAAATCGGTGTGCGAGATGTTGAGCCGCTCCCACAGGGCCTGAAAGCGTTTCACGACCCGGTCGGCAAGCTCGTTGGGTGTTTCTCCCTTGGCTTGAGCCGCCTTTTCGACCTTCTGGCCGTGTTCGTCGGTTCCGGTGAGGAAGAATACCTCGTGTCCGCGGGCCCTCTTATAGCGGGCCATCACGTCGCAGGCCAGGGTGGTGTAGGCGTGACCGATGTGAGGAACGTCGTTGACGTAATAAATGGGAGTTGTGATGTAAAATGGCTGCGGCATGCTCATAATCTCCTGTTACTGGTCTTTTTTCCGGGGGCGGCGACGCGGTCGGCGTTTTTTTTCGCCGCTGCGCGGTTTGGCGGGCTGTCCTTGCTGGCCGGGTTGGCTGCCTTTCTGCTGTTCATCCCGGTTGGGTGTGGAATCGGCTTTGACGGATTTTTCAGGACGGCGCTTTTCCGGTTTGTCTGCAGACTCCTGTCTGGGTTTGGCCGGTGCGGATGGATTTTCCGCGGAGCGTGAAGTGTCCTCTTTTTTTCTGCTACGTCCGCGGGACGACCGTCCACGGCGCTTGCGCTTGCTCTTTTGTTCAGAGCCGGCATCGGCGGGCCCTTTCTGCTCCGGCTTTCCGCCTTTTTCCTGATCTATCTTTTTCTCCTGATCAGGTTTTGGTCTGCGTTGTTCCTTTTCCTGCTTGCCGTCCGGGCTCTTGAGCGCCGGATGCGATGGAATTTCCTCAGCAGCCGGGGGGGAGGCGTCGGGGATTTCCCCCAGTTCGATATCGCGAGCGGTAAGAACAGCATCCTTCCCATCGTCGAGGCGCACTTTAACTTTACCGGCAAAAATATCGACGCTCAACACCATCGCCTCGCGCTTGCCGAGTTTGATGATGCGGCCGATTTTAGGCAGTCTGCGCTTGAGATGGCAATAAGTTTCGTATTCATAGCCGAGACAGCACAGCAAACGACCGCATTGCCCGGAGATTTTTCCGGGATTCAGGGCCAGCCCCTGCTCTTTGGCCATTTTGACGGAAACCGGGTTGAATTCACGCAGGAAAGTGCAGCAGCACAGCTCCCGTCCGCAGACTCCGACTCCGCCGAGCAGTTTGGCTTCGTCGCGCACGCCGATCTGGCGCATCTCAATGCGGGTGTGAAGATTGTGGGCCAGATCCTTGACCAGTTCGCGGAAGTCGACGCGGCCGTCGGCGGTGAAATAAAAAATGACCTTCGATCCTTCAAAAAGGTACTCGGCCCGAACCAGCTTCATGTCCATGCCGCGTTCTTCGATGCGCTTTTTGCAGTACTCAAAGGCCTGCTGCTCCTGATCCTTGTAGCGGGCGTCGATGGCCAGGTCTTCGTCTGTGGCTTTGCGCAGAACCTTTTTGAGCGAATCGTTGAGGTTTTCCGGGGCAACCTCGTGTGGAGGTGTGACAACCAGGCCCAGGGCGCGGCCACGTTCGGTTTCGACCACAACCTGATCGCCTTTGCTGAGTTCAAGATCGCCGGCGTCGAAATCGTAAAGACGGCCGGCATCGCGGAATTTAATTGATAAGACACGAATCATGGTGGTGGATGTATTTCCTGTCACAGAAGTCATAATGGGACGGATCCTTTGCCTGAAAGGCGGGGGTTCAGACGCACAGCCGCAGCAGAAGATTGTCCATGACGAGTTGTCGATTGACGTTGCGCTCCAGAAGGCGCAATGCCTCCTGAATTGCTTCGATTTTGTTCAGAGTTGAACTAACTGTTTCCTTCCCGGCAATACGACGGATTTTTTCCATGAGATCGATATTGACCAGGTCTTCGACCGGGCGACCATGAAGCGTCAAAAGGACATCCCGGTAAAAAGCCCGCAGGATTTCGAGATATTCCGGCAGGCTCTCCTTGTCGTCCGAACGTGTCCGCGACAATTCGAACAACGGCAGCACACTGCCGGGCGATAAGGCGGTCACGGTCTTGAGAAAGTCGCGGCGCAAGTCGAGGAACAGTTCGCGATCACGCCCCAGGGCTTTTTTAAAGCTGCCCTCCGACAGTGCCGCCAGTAAATGCCCCTGCTGCTCGTCAAGATCAAGGCGATGCATGAGATCATTCTTGAGCAGGTCGACGGGAATCCGCGAAAACGGCAGCGGCTGGCAGCGGGAGCGGATGGTTGAAAGTATCTGCTCGGGGTGTGCGCTCAGCAGTATAAAAAGAGCCTCCCCAGTGGGCTCTTCCAGTGTCTTGAGCAGTGCATTGGCCGCAGCCGTCTGCATCTTTTCGGGTTTTTCGATCAGGCAGACCTTGCGCGGGCTTTCCAGGGGGCGATAGGAAAACTCCCGCTGGATGGATCGTACCTGTCCGATTTTGATGTAATTGCCGTCCGGCTCAAGCAGATGCAGGTCCGGATGGTTGAAATGATCGACCTTGCGGCAGGCGACGCAATCTCCGCATCCGCCCCTCTCGCAAAAGACGGCCCGCACCAGCGCAAGTGCCATCAGTCTCTTGCCAACCCCATCAGGCCCGCTGAAAAGATAAGCATGAGCCAGCCGACCGGATGCGAGCACCCGGCGCAGAATGTCTTTCTGCCGGTCGTGGCCGAGGATGCGGGAGAAGGTCATCCTTCATCCCCTTGATTATGCGACAGTGCATCGTTGACTGCGCTCAAGACCTGCCGGGTCACGTCCTGCGGCGGTGCATCGGCACGAATCAGCCGAAAGCGCTCCGGGGATTGCCGCGCAAGCTCCAGGTATCCTTCGCGAATGCGTTGGTGGAACGCCAGGGACTCCTGTTCATAGCGGTCTTCAGCAGGGCCGTCGCTTCGGGCGATGCGCTCCATGGCCCGGGACAGGCCGGTTTCTACCGGCAGATCGAACAACAGGGTCAGGTGCGGGTGAATATCATCAACGGCCAGCGCATTGAGTTGCCTGACCATGTCCAGGGGGAGGCGGCGGCCATGCCCCTGGTACGCCAGGGTGGCATCGCTGAAGCGATCGCACAGAACGATGCGGTTCTGGTTCAGGGCGGGCCGGATTACTTCTTCGACGTGCTGTGCACGGGCCGCAGCGTAAAGAAGCAGTTCCGCACGGGGAACCAGGGCGTTGTTGCGCGCATCAAGCAGTATGGCGCGGATCGCGTCGGCTATGGCGCAGCCACCGGGTTCGCGTGTGGTGACCACGGATCGGCCCTGTAGGCGAAGTGTCTCCGTCAGCCGTTTGATCTGAGTTGTTTTGCCGCTGCCTTCGATGCCTTCGAAGGTAATGAAAAATGACATGGCATTTGTGTCTTTCAGAAAATCGCAAAGCTCCGATGCTTTTAACGGTCAAACTTGCCGGAGCATGGTCGTATATATGTACGACACCATAAGACTTGAATACTAATGGATAGACCGAAAGGGAATCAAGGAAAAAGCCTGGAAATTCGCCGACAATATAGGACCGTCGCTTCGGCATGTACCTATTTTTCACGGCAATTTCAGGCTATACGCAGTTGTTCGATTCTGTTAAAGTTACAGATTCGGTTTTTATCATCCACGGAAGATCAGAGGCGCAAGTCATTCCATGACCCCGGAATTTAACCCCGCAGAAATTGAAAAACGTATTGGCTATTGCTTTGCGTGCAAGGATCTGCTCCGAACCGCTTTGACCCATCGCTCCTATGTCAACGAGGCCATGGAAGGACGCGGAGACTACAATGAACGTCTCGAATTTCTCGGTGATGCTGTTTTGCAGCTGGCGGTCAGCCGTTTTATTTTTGATCGGTATCCCGACCTGCCTGAAGGAGATCTGACCCGCATCCGGGCCGAGGTGGTCAGTGAAAAGGGGTTGGCTGTCGTGGCGCAACAGCTGGAACTCGGTGAAGCGCTTTTTTTTGGACGCGGCGAAGATCGCAGCGGCGGACGCCGTAAGGCCAGCCTGCTCTCCAATGCGTTTGAAGCGCTGCTCGGTGCTGTTTTTCGTGATGGAGGATTCGATGCGGCTACCGATGTTGCCGAGAGACTTCTGCGTGAACGGATCGAAGCGGCACAGGGCCTTTCGGCGTGGACTGACTACAAAACCCGGCTGCAGGAACACTTTCAGGGACGCTATGGACGTCCCCCCGCATATCGGATGGTCTCGGTAACGGGACCTGAGCATGACCGGGTCTATCGGGCCGAGGTGGTCTTCGATGGCGAGGTTGTAGGTCAGGGGCAGGGGCGCACCAAGAAAGCTGCGCAGCAGGCGGCGGCATGTCAGGCACTTGAAGCGCTGGAAGTCTGACAATGCAGGTTTTCCCCATTTTTCTGCCTCATCATGGTTGTCCGCACCGTTGCTGCTTCTGCGACCAGAGGCGGACGACGCAGCAGTTTTGCGCCTTTGAGCATGACCGGATCGAGAGCGATCTCGCAGACATGATTCCGGAGGAGGGGCCGGGGGAGGGTGAGATCGCCTTCTATGGAGGCACCTTTACCCTGCTGCCACCTTGCGAACAGAAGGCATTGCTCGAGCTTGCCCTGGGTTACGTGAACCGCGGACTTGTTCGCGGGGTCCGGGTTTCCACCCGCCCCGATGCTCTTGAAGATTGCCAGGTGGAATTTCTGGTAAGACACGGAGTGACGACCGTTGAGATCGGGGCGCAGTCGTTCGATGATCGCGTGCTGAATGCTGCCGGACGGGGTCATGACGCCGCTTCTACTCTGGATGCGATAGAGCGGCTGCGGAAAAACGGGATGAAAATCGGTTTGCAGCTCATGCCGGGGCTGCCCGGAAGTTCTTTTGATGAAGCGCTTTTTTCTCTCCGCACGGCATTTGAAGCCCGCCCCGACTTTTTACGCATCTACCCGACGGTGGTTTTTCCCGGCACCGAATTGGAGTCTTTGTGGCGTCGCGGTCTGTATCGGCCCTGGTCGCTGAATGAGGCGGTTGATATCTGCGCCGATATGCTCAAAGAGTGTCGCCGGCAATCAATGCCGGTCATCCGGCTGGGGTTGCAGCAGGTTGATGCGCTGGAGCGCGGGGGAGTCGCCGCCGGCCCCCATCATCCCGCGTTTGGACAACTGGTTCGATCGCGGCTGTGGTACGGTGCCCTGATGAGCCTTCTGTCCCCCTTGCAGAATGGAACGAAGCCTTTTCGCGTCCGGGTTTCGAGAGCGGATCTGGGGGATATCCTGGGGCACCGCCGGACAAATATCGAGAAATTGCGCAGCTTGGTACCCGGCCTGGTTTTTGAGATTTCCGATGACCTGCGCCGCGAGCATCTGGCCGTGGAAAATCGGTTATTTCATCTTGATTCCCTTTTACAGCAGAACCCGAGAGAGGAAAGACATGAATCAATCTTTGGGTGAACAGGACCTTCGTTCCGGTTTTGTCGGAATCATCGGCCGTCCCAATGTCGGCAAATCGACGCTGCTCAACCGCATACTCGGTCAAAAGATCAGCATCACCTCCAATAAGCCGCAAACGACGCGAAACCGGATTCTTGGAATCTACAACCGGCCGCAGGCTCAGATTCTGTTTCTGGATACCCCGGGTGTTCACCAGGCGCGCGGCCCCCTGCACCGCTACATGGTCGAGCAGGCCCTCGCGACACGCGGCGCTTCGGACCTGATTTTCTACCTGGTGGACGCCACTGCCGGAGCCGTGTGCGACGAGGATCTTGTGGCCAGGGTTCTGCAGGGCGGGCGCCCCGCGTTTCTCGTGATCAATAAGATCGACCTGGTTCCCAAACCGGTTCTACTCGAGATCATGGCGGCGCACCGCGAACACACTTTCGCTGAAATCATACCGGTCAGTGCGGAAACCGGCGAAAATCTCGAGCGGTTACTTGAGGTGACCATCGGCTATCTGCCCAACGGCCCCAGATATTACCCGGAGGATCAGGTGACCGATCTGCCGGAGCGCTTTATCTGTGCGGAGTTTATCCGGGAGAAAATCATGCGCCTGACGCGGGACGAGATCCCTTACGGATGTGCTGTCGTTGTTGAATCATTTACCGAGAAGCCGGAAAAGAATCTGATCCATATCGAGGCGACCATCCAGGTCGAACGCGAAGCTCACAAGCGCATTCTGATCGGCACCCGCGGAAGCATGATTCGCCGCATCGGCGAAGATGCCCGCGGCGCCATCGAGGCAATGCTCGGGACACGCGTCTACCTTGAGCTGTTCGTGCGGGTCAGGCGCAACTGGACCCGCGATGAATATCAGGTCAGAGATCTGGGGTACGAATAATCACCTTACAGGCCTCTGTCGAATGTCGAATAAATCAATAAGAGAAATGCAGGATCACTCATGATGCCCCTTGTCGCCATCGTCGGCCGTCCAAACGTCGGCAAATCAACCCTGTTCAACCGAATCTTCGGCCATCGCCGCGCTATCGTCGAAGATGTGCCCGGCGTCACCCGCGATCGCAATTATGCGCAAGTGACCCGCTACGAAAAACCGTTCACGCTGGTCGACACCGGTGGTTTTGAGCCCGATTCAAAGGAGAGTCTGCTGCAGCAGATGCGCCAGCAGTCACAGCTGGCCATCGAGGAAGCCGATCTCATTATTTTCCTTATGGACGGTCGCGAGGGCCTGACACCCTCGGATATGGAAGTCGCCGAGCTGCTGCGGCGCCAGCCCAAACCGGTTCTTTACGTGGTGAACAAGGTCGACGGCGAAAAGCAGGAGGAAGCGTCTCTTGAATTCTACTCCCTGGGAGTGGAAGAACTTCTGACTGTCTCCGCTGAACACGGCCGTGGCATCAGCACATTGATGGAAGCGGTGCTTGAGCTGCTTCCATCCGGATCCGGCAGGGCCGAAGTTGATGAAGTGACGCGTATTGCCGTCATCGGGCGCCCCAATGTGGGCAAGTCGAGCCTGGTGAACCGGCTGCTGGGCTTTGAGCGCGTCGTTGCCAACCCACAGTCAGGGACAACGCGCGACAGTATCGACACGCCTTTTGTTTACAACCGCAAGCCCTACCTGCTGATTGATACCGCTGGTATCCGCCGCAAGGGCCGGGTCAGTCAGAAACTTGAAAAATTCAGCGTTGTGCACGCGCTTAAAGCCATTGATCGTGCAGATGTTGTGCTGATGGTGATCGATGCCGTGGAGGGCGTGACCGAGCAGGATCTCAACGTCGCCGGGTATGCCCATGAAAAAGGGCGCGCCGTGATCCTGGTGGTGAACAAATGGGACGCCATTGAAAAAGACAATCAGACCCTTGGCCGTTATGTGGAAGAGGTGCGCATGGGGTTCAAGTTCATGTCCTATGCGCCGATCCAGTTCGTGTCGGCACTTACCGGGCAGCGCGTTGCACGTATCATGGATGAGGTCTGCAAGGTGAGCGAACAGTTCAGCCGCCGGGTTTCGACCTCCGAATTGAACAAGGTGCTTGAAGCTGCGGTTGCAGCACATCAGCCTCCCATATTCCGCGGTAAAAGACTCAAGATTTTTTACATGACCCAGGTTTCAACCAAACCACCCTCATTTATTGTCTTTGTTTCCAAATCGCAGGGAATCCATTTTTCATACGAACGATATCTTCTGAACAAGATCAGGGAGCATTTCGGTTTTGAGGGAACTCCTATCCGCCTTTTTTTCCGTGACAATAAAAGTTCCGATTGAACACGCAAATTGAAAAGCGAAAAGCAAAAAACCTTTACAGCCCACATTTTCTTCTATATATTAAACATTGTTCATCACTGTAAGGTAAATCGCGTGTTGACCCGCGAACGGCGCCGATTATGAGTCTAGTTGGAAATCTGGAAGATCTCGGTCTTGGGGACATCCTCCAGATCGTCAGCCTGAGCCGCAAATCCGGTGTTCTGTCGCTTCAGCACAAGCAGGATGAAGGCAAAATCTATTTTTCCAACGGTCAGGTGATCAAAGCCTGGAGCAACAACGACTATGACAATGTCGGAGATCTTCTGATTCGAAAAGGCCTGGTGACTGACAGGTTGCTCGAGAGGGCACTTGCGGTTCAGCGCAAAAGCGGCATCAAAAAGCGCATCGGAGCCATTCTTTGCGAGCATTTCAAGATTCCGCGGGATCAGATCGAAGAAACGGTTCGCGAGCAGACAGAGCGGATCGTCTACGATTTTTTCACATGGGACCGCGGGACGTTTGAGTTTGAGCTGGGTGAGCCGGAAGAAATTGCGGCCACCAATTTCAATCCATTGCAGTTCATGCTTGAGCAGGGGCTGAACCCTCAATGGCTTGCCCTTGAAGGTGCCCGGCTGAAGGATGAAGGCGATGAAGTCTATTTTTCGCGCAAGAGTGCGCAGCCGGTTTCGCCTTGCGGCCGAATTGATGCGCAGACCTGCTTGGTTCTGGTTGACGACGATTGCACCACTCGTGATCTTCTCTCTTCTCTGCTGCGCCAAAAAGGTGTGAGCGTTGCTGCTTTCGGCGACAGCCGCAGTTTCCTCGACGCGTTGGCGGACTGGAGCCCTTCGCAGCAGTCACCACCTTTTGTCATCGATCTGATTATGGCGACCCTTGATGGAGAGGGGATCTTCGGGGGTCTCGAGCTGGCAAAGATCATCAAAAAAGAGTGGTCGCGCCAGCGGATTGTTCTGATGTCCGATCGTGTCGACGCATCGGTAAAGAATCGGGTCGCCGGGCTCGATATCGGGCACCTTATATCCAAGCCTTCGCGGAATTCGTTTACCGAAGGCTCCGAGTCGCTGGCAGTCCGCGAATTTGTTGATAAACTGGTTGGGATTGTTGAAACTTCGGCCGAAGAGGAAAACGCGATGTTTTTCGATATCGGCCGTGACCTCAGTCATGAAGAAGGGGTCGATCTTCTCTCGCAGAGTGAGACCGGATCGGCAACTGACCTCAGCGTCAAAATACGGACGTTGGTCGAAGAAATCAGTTCTCCTCTGACGCCGGGGAGCATTGTGCTGCCTGCCCTGCAGTTGGCCGGGGAAACTTTCAGCCGTGCCGTAATTCTGCGCTGCAGGCCCGGCGAACTTGTGGGCATCGGGCAGTTCGGGCTGGAGCCGTTTTGCGGCGATGCCGATGCAATGATACGGGAGACGGTCATCTCCCTTGCCGGCGACTCGGTTTTCTCCCGGATCCTTGCGCAGCCCGCCCCCTGTATCATTGCGCCAGGGGACTCGGCCGAGGAGATAGACTTTTTTGCCCGATTGGGGGGGCGACTCCCTGAAGAGATATTCCTCGGGCAGGTCAAGTGCTTTGACCAGGTGGCATATCTGCTTTACGGTGACAACTGCCCCGATAACAGCCCCATCGTGGGTGTCGAACCGTTGGAGATTTTTCTGCTGCTGGCTGGTCTGGCCCTGGAAAAGGAATTGTTGCAAAAAGAGTTGCACAGGTGTCAAGCCGTTTGACAAGGAGCATAGC
>NPIE01008194.1_pt1 | contig 38650 bp, 36 predicted proteins | sample 8637661 | NCBI WGS metagenome assembly NPIE01 (sample SAMN07420842, study PRJNA396082) | bioreactor metagenome | isolation source: sample BA12 brine-fed electro-methanogenic bioreactor BA | place: Japan: Kochi | collected 2016-12-09 | reverse complement strand
GAAAACTAAAATATAAGATGAAAAATATGTTTTGAATAAAAAAATAAGAAAAAAACACAATGTTTACACAACACAATTAAGAATCTTGTAAATACAAACATATAAAAATAAATACATTACTACTTATATATAGAGATGATAATAATGATAGATATATTACAAATAATTATTGTTGTTGGAGTGGTGGTTGTTTTTGGAACAATAATCACAATAATAAACCTTAAAAATAAGACAAAAACAACAACAACAAAAGAACAAAGTTCTTGGCAAAAGATAGAAGAAAATAATGAAAAGAAAAAAGAACTTCTTAGAAAAAAAGATGAGTTGTCTTTTAAGTACAGTGCTAAAAGCATTGATGAAGATGAGTATAATAAAGCACTTAAATATATAACAGAAGAGATTAAAAAGATAGACAAAGAGATAAGCTCAGAAGTATCTAAATTAACAGAGATTCAAAAAACACAAGATGGTGGTAACGAACTAAGATTTGAAAATATTAAACTTAAAGGTAAACTTAGTGAAACAGGTATAGAAAAAGAAAATCTTGTTGCAAGAGTAAAAGAACTTGAAGAATATATAAAAAGAATAGATGGATCTCAAAAAAAAGAATTGCCTGCTGGTGAAATATCTAAAAAAAAGTATTATGAGATTATTTTACAAAAATATAAAGACTATATAAACAAAGAAGAGAAAAAAACAATAGCAGAAATAAAAAACATGGTCAACCCAGGAGATCTAACAATCAACACAATCGTCTCTAAACACAAACCTATTGGGTATGATTATAATAGAGATTATCTAAACACACTTAAGAAAATATATAACTACTTTATGTCAGAAATTGATGTTGTGAAAAATGACTTGAAACTTTTATTTTGGCTAGAGTTTCCTGAGATTATTAAAAATAAAATTGCTGATGAACAAGATATATCTATCTTGCTTTGTTCTATTATGAATAACCTTAGTGATAATGAAGCGTATATTTATGTTGTTCAACTAGAAAATGAAAAAACACATGCCTTTGTTAAAACAAAATATAAGAACACACATTATATTTTTGATCTTACACAAAAAGTTCCTTTTGACATGTTTAAGGCAAAGGATGAAGAAGAGTTGTTTAATAATTACAGGTTTTTAGAAAGCAAGATTGATAAAAAGATATATATGTACAATCAAGATAGTTATTTAGATTTGGAAGAGTAAAACTAATTTTAGTATGAAACAAAAAGAATTTACGAGCAATGTTTTTTATTATCTTTCAAAAGAAATAAAAGACGAGGTTTGTTTAGGTTATATAAACAACATACAAAACATAGACTATGAAAATATAAAAATAAAGATACACAAAAAAAAGACAAAACAAGTGATTGTAACAAAAGATGTTCTTTATCTTGCAAGCTATGATGTGCAAGTGATGGATAAGTCTTTAGAGTTTGTTAGGTATTTAAAAAAAAAACTATATAATCAAAAGATTCATGACGTTGTTCAAGATAATAACAACAAACTAATTTATTTTAAGCTAGATAAATATTACCTTGTGTTTGAGTTTTTTAGTAACCGTAACATTATTCTTACTGATGAAAATTTTGTTGTGATAAGCGCAAGAAGGTATGAAAGATGGAAAGATAGAGAAGTGATTAGACATAAAACATATTCTTTTCCTGCATGTGAACCTGTTGACAAAATAACAGCAGAAACTATTCAGGGTTTAGATAAAAAAGAGATTATTAAAAAAATAGTTAAAGAATATAATGTTGCACCTTACTACATAGATAAGATAGTAAACGAAAAAAAAGATGTAAAAACAATTGTTAAAGATGTTAAGAAACTTTATGGATACAAGGGTTATTGTTTAAAAAAAATAAAAGACTTGTTTGTTATAGAAGAAAAAAAGGATAAACAAAATCTTTCTATAAATATTGAAAAAGAATATTTAGATTATTTTTCTGAGAATAAAGAAGAAAAAAAAGTTAGTAAAAAACAAGCAAAAATAGATAAGATACTAGAAGTTCAAGAAAATAAACAAAAAGAGTTTGAAAATAAGATAAAAGATCTGAAAAAACAAGCAGAGACGATATATATTCATTTTACCTTGGTTGAAGAAATTAACAAACAAATAGAAAATGCGTTAAATAAAGGAATTTCTAAAAAAGAAATAATTACAAAAATAAACGATTATTTTAGTACTAAAAAAAAGAACATGTATATTAAAGATATTAATCTTAAAGAAAAAAAGTATGTGTTAACAGTAAAATAGTTGAAGAAAAAGAAGGATAAACTAAAAAGCTCATCCTATTAATTGTCTTTCATCAACTATAAAAACGTCACTAACCGCTAAAACGCTTTTGTAAGGAACTTCTAACATATTTCCTTGAACTTCTAATTGTTTAACTACTTTTGAAGATGGATCAACTTCAACAAGAATAGATTCTATCTCGCCTGTTGCTTCGTTAACCATAAGATCAACTAAACGACCTATATTGTCCCCTCTGTTAGTGATTAGTTTTTTTGTTGCAAGTTGTCTTGCGATAGCATATTTGTACATGTTTACCCTCTCTTTAAATTTTTAATAATTTTATTTTTTAAAATATTAAATATATCATATATAAATAATGAATACATCTTTATATATGTTTCGTTTTTGAAAACAAACATATTTATTAACTATTTGTTTATAAAACAAAAAATCATACAATAATCCTTCCATTATTGTAGATAAAATGGCTTTTTGATATTACTTTTTGTGTTTTTGTGTGTCTTGGCTTATATTTGATTACTTGTTTTTTTGAGTCAATTTCTGTAACTTCACCTAAAAACAAACCATATCTAGAAATTACTGGTAAGCCAATAAACAGTTCTGTTACTGCATTTGTTACATCAAATATTTTTGTTATTAGATGAACTAAATATAATAAAATTGTTGAAAAGATTATTGTAAATATAAAACTATTAAAAGATATTTCGCTTATTATTAGTTGTAAAGAAACATCTAATATTGCTGAAAAGATTATTATGGCAATAAATGAAAATATTGACTTGCCTAACTTATATAGTTTTTTAAAATAAAATAAATCTATTATATCTCCTAAAACAAAAGAACACCCACATAAAACAAAATACAAAAGAACAGCTCTTAAAACATAAACAACTCTAAACAATAAATCAAAAGATGTGTTAAGAACAAATAAGTTAATTGCTGTGTATATAGAAAATATTAAGAAAAACAACCCAGCAAGGTTGAATGGAAAACTTATCTTTGTTATAGAAAATTTTGATAACGTACTTTTTAAGACAGACTCTATTTTTGGTTCTAGGTTAAAGCCTTTTATTAAGAAAAAAACACCAAACACAAGCGTTAGTATTTGGACAGTATATTTTGTGCCTATAAAAAATAAAAGCAACAGAATGATTGCAGGAATTCCAAAAATAATTCTAGCAAACACTGGATCTTTTATTGCTTTTTTGATAATGTAGTATGTGTTTTCTATATTCTTAGATTGTTTGACGATCATTATCTCTTTAGATATGATTGGTACAAAATTCTGAATGATAGGAATAACTTGGTCATCTTCAGCACCATCGCTTATAAAAACAACACCGCTTGCAGAATATTCTTCAAGAATTGTTTGTAACTGAGAAATAATATTTTTATCAGCAAAAAAAAGATTTTCTTTTGAGTAGCCTGTAAGTGTAGCAACTTCTACGACGTATTTTTTCTTAAGATCATTATATTTTTTAAGAGCCGCAAATATTGCGTTTGCGTCTGATTCTTCAGGATCTGTTAAGATTAGATCTGTTGCGAGTTTAAGATTATCTTCATAACCTACAATTGGGCCAGACACTCCTAGAAGTTTACCTATATCGTTATCTCTATCAACAGTAATCACTAATATCTTCTCTTGCATATCTATAGGTTTCTTAGATTTTTTGCTTGTTTTTTTGTTTATAACCATGTTTAACAATATTTTTTCTTTTGCTTATAGATATAAATATATATAAACAAGTATTTATATATTTTGTTTTTTGGAAAAAACAAGTTTTGGTCAAACATCCTAAAAACAACTGGTTTTTAGGCTTTTCTGAACAATAAATATTTTTAGAAACAAATGTGATGTAAATGATAGACGTAAACGCAACAACAAATGCGGTTGTAGAAAAAGCAACAGAAGCAACAAATGTTTTTTTTAACACTAAATTTTTATTAATAGGAATTGCTTTTATTATTGTTGCAATCGTTGTTTTATATTTTTTAAAGAATATTCTACTAAATAGCGTGATTGGTGTTTTTGGGTTTATTGTTTGTTATTTTTTGTTTGGAGTAAAGCTACCTTTTTTTATAACACTTATTGTTAGTGCTATATTTGGTATAGGTGGACTTGGAGCACTTATTCTTTTAAAGTTCTTTGGATTAATCTAAGAAACAAAACATAATAAAACTGTTTGTAACAATATTATTATGTATGACACAAAAATATAATCTTGACTTACATTATCATTCACCATACGCGGGAGGCTGCTCTAAAAACATAACAATACCTTTACTAGCAAAAGAAGCAAAGATAAAAGGTTTAAACGTACTTACGACAGCTGATTTGTTTAATGAAGAATGGAGAGAACATGTAAAAAAAAACATTTGTTATGATCAAAAAGAAGATCTGTTTTATTTTAAGGAAGATAAGAAAGAGAAATCTTATTTTATTTTAGGTTGCGAAGTTGAGTGTAGAAAAAGAGTTCATAACCTTGTTTATTTTAGAGATTTTGATGTTTTTGAAGAATACTTTAAAAACATAAAAAACAAGGTTGCAGGACTTAATAGCTATGGCTCTGGAAGACCAAGAATCTTGCTTGATAGTGAAGGTTTTTTAGAGTATTCTTTAGATTATGATGTTTTGGTTGGTCCTGCACACGCGTTTACTCCTTACTTTGGTGTGTATGCTCATTATGATAGCTTAAAAGATGCGTATGGGCCTAAACATAACAAACTTAAGTTTTTAGAGCTTGGTTTATCTGCGGACACAAAGATAGCAAACATTATACCTGAACTAAAAAACCTAACATTCTTTTCTTTTTCTGACGCACATTCTGCCTATAGTTACAGAGTCGGAAGAGAGTACGTTGCTTGTAATCTTGAAAAACCAAACTACCAGTCGTTAAAAGATTTGTTATATAAAAAGAAAAAAAATAAAGTTCTTTATAATGTTGGATACGATCCACAAGAAGGTAAATATCATAGAACAGCTTGTAGAGGTTGTGGGCAAATATATACTTTCTCTCAAGCGGTTGCTAATAAGTATAGATGTGTACTATGTAACAACATTATAAAAAAAGGAGTAAAAGAAAAGATTATAGAAATAGCAGAGCAACAAGGAAATAAAGATCATAAACAAGTTGTTGATAGACCTGAGTATAAACATCTTATACCTTTAGCTGAGATTATACAAATATATCTTAAAAAAAAACAAATCTCTCATAAAGATGTTTTAGAAAAATATTCTTTGTTTATTTCTAAATATAAAGAAATAGATGTTATGTTTAACGTTCCTTATAAAGAACTTGAAAAAATAGATAAAGAAATTACTAAATATATTAAAGCTTTTAGAGAAAACTTTGTTGTTTTTTATCCAGGCGGTGCTGGTAAACAAGGAAAACCTGTTATATGTTTTAGTGATAAGGAAAAAAAACAAATGAAAGAAAAAATAGATCAAGAAATAAAACTAAAAACTATACAAAAAAAACTTTTCTGACTATACGAGGTCATTTAGTTCTTTTATGTTTAACTTTTTTGGCACATCTATTATTAGATTATATAGTTTTGAATCTATTTTCTTAACATCTCCAACAGCAACACATTTCATTTTTGCTTTTTTTGCTGCTTTCATACCACTTACAGAATCTTCAACAACAATACATTCTTCAGGTAAAGCGTTTAATCTTCTTGCAGCAAGTAAAAATATCTCAGGGTTTGGTTTTCCTTTTTTTACTTGATCTCCTGTTATAATAACTTCAAAAAAAGATCTTATCTTAAAATTATTTAATAAAGAATGAACGTATTTTTTCTTAGATGATGAAGCTATCGCTAATCTAAAACCATTGTCTTTAAGTTTTATCATTAGTGGTTTTATGTTTAACATCGGCTTTATAGAAGATATTTTGCTATTAACTATTTCCCAGTATTCTTCTGTAAGTTCTTTTACTTGTTTTTCAGAAAGTTTTCTTTTCTTTTCTTTTGCTAGTTTTTTAAAAACTTCGTTTACTTTTACACCTACAAGGTCGTTTATTAATGTTGAATAAAGTTTGTGTTTTTTTGAAAGTTGAGTTTGCACTTTTATATGAAGTTTAAAAGAATCCGCAATAACTCCGTCCATGTCAAAAATAATTGCTTTCATTTATAATACCTCTTTTGTTTTTACTAAAAATATAGTTGTTTATAAATATATTATAGACCAAAGTTTATAATAAAGGTTATTATCCTGTAATAACAACTTTTGGTTTTAAAGAAACAACTTTTTTTAAAAGATTTGAGTTGACTAAAGAATCAACAACTTCTGATGAATCTTTGTAAGCGTTAGGTTGTTCTTCTCTCATAGTTGTTTGTGATCTTCCAGAAAGAATAATTTGGTTGCGCGTCATTTTTTGCTGAAGTTTTTCTATAGTTGTTTTTTCTTTTGCTTTTGTTCTTGACATTCTTCTTCCTGAACCATGTGCAACTGTGTTAAAAGTTGTTTTTAATTTTTTTTTATCACCTGGTAAAAGAACATGTGTTTTATGAAGCATAGAGCCTGGAAGTAATATAGGACAGCCATTGTTATTATTTTCTTTTGTGTATACTCTTGTTGCACCTTTTCTATGAACAATTAACTTTTTTGAAGAATATTTTTCTATCTTTGCTATGTTATGACAAAGGTCATATAGTAAATCAAAAGAAACATCTTTGTTTATGTGGAATAAAGATTGTGTTATTTTTTTTTGAATTTCATAATCTAAAATAGTTCTGTTTACAAAAGCAAAGTTTGATGCACACAACATAGATTTATAATAAGCTTGGCCTTTTGGCGAGTGAAATAGGTCATAAGCAAATGGTTTTTTATAGGTAAGTATGTTAGAATAGTCTTTTGCTACTTGATGACCAAAACCTCTTGATCCAGAATGAAGCATTACACAAAATTGATCCTTAAACAACCCTAGTCTTTTTGCTTGTTTTTCAGAAAATCTTTCTGAAACAAGTAAAAGGTCAACAAAATGATTACCTTGACCTAACGTACCTATCTGTTGTAAACCTCTTTTTATAGATTGTTTAGAAAGAAAGTCTAGAGACGCTTGCTTATAGACTCCTTTATCTTCAATATTTCTTTTTGAAGATTTTTTTATATAGTCATTATCTACAGCCCAGTCAACGCCTGTTAATAAAATCTCCTGAAAATCTTTTTTTGATAAAGAAATGCCTTTGTTAGAAAGACCAAGTGGTAAAGACTCTAAAGATTTTGTTATTTTTTGTAAGTCTTTAGATCTTAAATCTTTTTTAAAAAGATTTGTTTTAATTAATCTTACTCCACAATTGATATCATACCCAACCGCATCTGAGCTTATTATACCAGTATCATAATCACTAGCAAAACAAGAACCTATTGGCACACCATAGCCAACATGCATATCTGGTAAACCAATTACTTTCTTGTAAACATTTTTCATATCTGCAATAGATAAAAGTTGATCTATTGCTGTTTTATCTATGTTAGAAAAAATCTTTTCTGACGCGATAATGTTTACGTCTAGATTGTTTTTTTTTACAGAATAAGTGTTTTCTTGAATTTTGTTAAAAATCATATTTTTTACAGATAATAAAATAATTAAAAAAAAATAAAAAGTTTTTTAAAAACTTTTTAAAAAAACTAAGCTTTAAGTTCAATACTTATCTGAACATCTGATGGTACGTCAATTCTCATTATTCTTCTTAAAATCTTGTCGTCTGCGTTAATATCTATTATCCTTTTATGCATTCTTAACTGATGTTTTTCATAAGTCTCTGTACCTCCACCAGAAGCACCTCTTCTTACAGGTATCACAAGCTTTTTTGTTTTTAGAGGAATGATGCCAGAATGTTTGGCACCACTCTTTTTTGCTATATCGATTACTTCGTTACAAAATTCTGTTAATACTTTATAGTTTGTTCCGTTTACGATTACTCTTGCTGTTTGCATATTTATTTCCTCTAAAATCAATTATTTACTTTTGTTTTTTTTTAACCTCTGTTATAACACCAGCAGCAACTGTTTTACCCATGTCTCTTATTGCAAATCTTCCTAATTGTGGAAAGTCTTTATAAGCTTCAACACAAAGAGGTGAAATTGGTTTTATTTTAACAATAGCTGCATCTCCTGTTTTTAAAAACTTTGGAGAGTCTTCTTGTGTAGGAGCTGTTTTTTTAACAAGCTCTGTAACTGTACAAGAGACTTGTGCTGTGTGTATATGGAACACTGGTGTGTATCCAGGTGTGATTGCAGTTGGGTGGTTTAACACAATTATTTGTGCTGTAAACTCTTCTGCGACTGTTGGTGGATTTGACTCAGGACCTATAACAGACCCTCTTTTTATGTCTCCTTTACCAACTTTTCTTAAATTAAAACCTATGTTATCTCCTGGACCTGCTGATGATAATTGTTCGTGATGTGCTTCTATAGATTTAATGTCTGTGTTTATACCTTGTGGCATAATAACAACTTTATCGTTAGGTCTTAAAATACCAGTTTCCACTCTTCCAACAGGGACTGTGCCAACACCTTTAATGTTGTATACATCCTGAACAGGTAATCTTAATGGTTTGTCTGTTGGTATCTCTGGTGCAACAAATGTATCTAAGTGTTCAAACAATGTTGGACCTGTGTACCAAGACATTTTTTCTGATTTTTTAAAAACATTGTCACCAACCCATGCAGAGATAGGTATTACTTTTATTTGGTCTTCTTTGTATCCTGTTTTTTTAAGTAAAGTAACAACTTCTGTTTTTACTTCATTAAATCTTTCTTCCTTGTAATCAACTTCGTCCATCTTGTTAACCGCAACAACAAGTTGCTTGATACCCATTACTTGTGCAAGAAATGCGTGTTCTTTTGTTTGTGCTTTTACACCATCTTTAGCAGCACAAACTAAAACAGCTGCATCTGATTGTGCAGTACCTGTAATCATATTTTTTATATAGTCAGCGTGACCAGGTGCGTCGATTATAGTGAAGTAGTTTTTTTGAGTTTCTAATTTTTTGTAATTAACGTCAATTGTTACTCCTCTCTCTCTTTCTTCTTTAGTTACGTCCATCATATATGCAAAAGCAAAAGTGCCTTTACCCTTCTCTTCTGCGATAGCTTGTAACTTTCTATAATCTTGTTCACTTAAATTGCCTGAATCGTACATTAAACGACCGACAGTTGTAGATTTTCCATGATCGATGTGTCCTATAAAAACAACATTGATTTTTGGTTTATCTGAAGCCATTCATATTCCTCCATAATAATTTTCTATTAAAATTGCTTTTTTTGTAAACACTTTATTTCTTTGTGATTTTTAGGTGTTGTTAAAAACAACAACTATAATATAAATAAAGTTATTCTATAAATAATATATTGATACATAAACCTTTTTAAATAGATTATTTCTGTAATCAAAACTTTTTTTAGTTTTTTGTTATTGTGTTGGTTATTTAAACATTTTTGTGTTTAATATAATATATAAATAAGAACGGTTTAAAAAGCATGACACATATAACAAGGCATCTAAGACAAGATTTTGTTAAAAGAAAAGAATTATTGCGGAAGCAGCTTGAATTTGTAGAAAAACATCCAAGAAGTAAAAAAGAACCTTATAAAATAAATTTACAAATGCTCCCTAAGTTAGTAAAAGAGACAACACACCTTATTATAGAAGATAAAAGAATAACAAATTATATTAAGAGCAAAAGATACTCGCAAGATCAAAAAATAGAATACATCTCTAACTATATTCTTAAAAAAAATAATAACAACTATGCAAAAGCAGAACAACAACTAAAAAGGCTTGGTAACGAAATAGTAAATAAATCAAGATCTTATAACAAATTGTTAAATAGATTTGTTCCTGTAAAATTTAAGCAAAAATCTAAAAAAGAAATTCAAGAAATAAAAATGCAACTGCAACACGACTTCACAAATCACGTTTGTGTACTAAAATCATATTTAGACCTCTCTGTAAAAAGGTTAGAAGAAATAAATAAAAAAAGAGTACGTAAAAAGTAAATTATTTTATTTGCACTTTTTTGTAAACTCCGTTTTTAATAACAAATTTTGATTTTGAAGATTTTGGTGCTTTTTGGCTAGATAAAGGGTTTGGTGTGTTAAGAGAATTGTACTTCTTCTTTCTATCAACAATTCTTTTTGCTCTTCGTCTTAATATTGGCATAAACAATCTTTTTTATATGTAGGATATATATAGTAAAAGACTGAAAAGATTTAAAACATATGTTTTTTATAAATATTGAGTCTATAATATTTATTATTAACAATAAATAAGAATATATATGACTGAACGAGCATACTTAACAATAAAAGAAATTGATCTATCAGACGTTGGAAAAAACATAGCAAAGATAGATCCATTGATTTTTGAAAAAATGAAGTTAAATATTGGAGATACTATAAAGATAACAAGCGCAAAAAACAGCAAATCAGCAGTAGCCATAGCAGTAAAAGGAAAAGTAGAAGACACAGCAACAAACGTCGTAAGAATAGATGGCACTGTAAGACAAAACGTGGGCTCTTCTATTGATGAAGAAATAAGTGTAGAAAAAATTGAGTGTCATTTAGCGAAAGCAGTAAATCTTACACCAATCGTTGAAGATGAGTTAAAAAATAACCAAATTATCTCTCAAATATTAAAACAACTAAATAGAGAAGATATTAAAAACTATATAAAAGAATCTTTGTTACATAAAAACTTTATAGAAGGAAATACAGTAAAAATACCTAAAATAAAAATACCGTCTGTAAGAGGAGAATCTAAAGATCTTCAACTTATTGTTACTAAAGGACTTCCAAAAGGACCTATAAGAATAGTAGAAAACACAAAAATATCTATTGAAGAAAAACCAGAAGTAGGTGTCTTGGGTATTACTTATGATGATGTTGGTGGGTTGAAGAAAGAAATTGATGGTATAAGAGAAATGGTTGAATTGCCTATAAGAAGACCAGAGATCTTTAGAACACTAGGGATAACACCACCAAAAGGTGTTTTGCTGTATGGAGCGCCAGGAACAGGAAAGACGTTGCTCGCAAAAGCTGTTGCGTCAGAGACAGATGCTTATTTTAAGAGCATCAATGGGCCTGAGATTGTTACTGGTGTTTATGGAAAAAGTGAGGAAAACTTAAGAAGTATCTTTAAAGAAGCAGAAGAAAAAGCACCAGCAATAATATTTATTGATGAAATTGATGCAATAGCTCCAAAAAGAGAAGATACTCATGGAGATACAGAAAAAAGGATTGTTGCACAGTTGCTTACGCTTATGGATGGGTTAAGTAACAAAAGTAATGTTGTTGTGATAGCAACAACAAACAGACCAAACTCTATAGATCCTGCGTTAAGACGGCCAGGTAGGTTTGATAGAGAGATTGAGTTTGGAATTCCTGATAAAGAAGGAAGAGAAGAAATCTTAAAGATACATACAAGAAATATGAAGCTAGATGAAGATGTAAACCTAAACAAACTTGTTGAACTTACAAATGGTTTTTCAGGAGCAGATCTTCAAGCTTTATGTAAAGAGGCTGCGTTAAAGACGATTAAGAGATTAAAGCCAAAGATAGATAAAGAGATTGGAGAAAGCTTATCAGAATCTTTATTAAACGAACTTGTTATTAACCAAAAAGATTTTGAAGATGCATTACATGTTGTTGAACCAAGTGCGATAAGAGAAGTACAGGTGCAAATACCTGACGTAAGATGGAACGACATTGGTGGGCTTGATAAAGAAAAACAGTTTTTAAAAGAGATGATTGATTGGCCTATTAATCACAAAGAAGTTTTTGCGAAAATAGGTGTGAAACCACCAACAGGTGTGTTGTTATATGGACCACCAGGCACAGGGAAGACTATGTTAGCAAAAGCAATTGCTACAGAGTCAAACTCTAACTTTATATCAATAAAAGGCTCAGACATATTTAACAAGTGGGTTGGAGAAAGTGAAAAAAAAGTAAGAGAAATATTTAAGAAAGCAAGGTTACTTGCACCATCGATTGTTTTTTTTGATGAGATTGATGCAATAACAAGTAGAAAATCTGGTGATAACATAACAAATGTAACTAATAATGTTGTTGCAGAATTACTTACTGAGATTGATGGAGTGTCTAAGTTAAGTGATGTTATTGTTGTTGGCGCAACTAACAGAATTGACTTGATAGATGATGCTTTTTTAAGGTCTGGTAGGTTTGATAGGTTAGTTTACGTGTCTTTACCTAACTTTAAAGATCAAGAGAAGATATTTGATGTTTATTTAAGTAAAATAACTACAGATAAAGGCATAAACTCAAAAGAGCTTGTGAAAATGTTAGATGAGAATAACAAATATTCTGGCGCAGATATTGCAGCAATCTGTAACGAAGCTGCGATGATATGTATTAGACGGATTGTGAGTAAAAAAAACACAAAAGAAGTTGTAACAAAAGAAGATTTTAGACAAGCTATTGATTATCTAAAAACAAAACAAAAAGAAGATGAAGGATCTTATCAGATGGTGAGATAAACTAAACTGAACTATTTATGTTATCTTTTTGTATGTTTACTGTTTCTTTGTTAGTTATTATTTTTGGTAAAAAACAAAGGTTGTTTGAAAGATAAGTGTTTACAAAATCTTTTTTTAGGTTTGTTATCAAGTCGTTATTTTTTTCATAAAAAAGGTTTATGTTACACAACCCATCACAAAACTTTTCAAAAACGTTTTGTAGTTTTATTAAAAATTGATTGTTTATAGGCTCTATTTTTAGATCTTCAAGGTAAGTGTGATTTTCATCAAAAACAACAACGTTTTTTTTGTTGGTAATGAGATTTATGGAGTTGGTTGTGTTGTTAGCGTAAGAAAAATAATCTGAAAAAATAACAGAGTAGGTTGTTAGGTTTCTTAACCCGTATTTTTTTTGATTGTTTTTTAGCTCGTCCCAATCAACAACAGGTTTGTTTGAAAGTAGTTTTCTTGCTTTTTCTGTTTCTGAAAACAAGGTTTTTTGAACACCTTTATCATACTCAAAAACGTTGTTGTCAATATATCTGCTTTTGTTATAATATAAAAAAGGTTCTTTTTGTTTTGAAATATCAACAGATGCTTTTTTTGAGAAGTACGATATAAATTCAGAAAGATTTTCTCCAAACAAAAGAGAATCGTCGCTGTTGTAAGGAACGTCTAGCAATTGTAAAAGCTTATAGTAACCTGTGATTGATAAATAGATTCTTCTAGTTTTATTTGCGTGTTTTATGTCGCTTAAGAAAAAACTGTTATCTATACAATCGTTTAAAAAATAAATTGTGTTTGTTATAACTTCCTTAAACATATTCCAGTCAAATGTTTTTAAAGAGCCTAAATCATTATAAAACTTAGAAACATCTACAACCCCTGTAAAAAAACTATCGTTCTCTAACACTGGTTGAAAACCAACAGAAGAAATCTCTGTTTGTTGGTCTTTTAAAAAATTCTTTTTGTTTAGTTTATCAATAAACACAAAATTAATGTTATTATTTTCGGACAGCTTAGAAAATATTGTATTGATTGTTATAAAAGGATCTATTAACAAATCATGGTCTTGTTTTGTTGATTCTGAATAATTATTTTCTTCTTTTTTAAGATAATATGTTTGATTATCTATAAGATAAGTCATAAATCTTGTTGGAACAAGATAAACAACATTTACTTGGTTGATGTTTTCTAAAGATAAAAAGTCTAACGAATCCGGATGTTCTATATTTAAATAAAATGTATTTTTTGAATTGATTATGTTGTTGTTGATTATTAAGTTTTGTGAGTCTATGTAAAAGTCAATTATGTTTTTTATACCGCATGCTTTTTTCTTAGTAGATGAAACAACTTGATTTTTAGATCTTATGTTAGAAAGGTTTATTGATGTAGGTATGTTATATTTGTTATTGTTAGATTTGTTAAGTAAAACTTTAAAGATATCCTCAATATCATCTTGTATTTTGTATGTTTGTGATGAATAGTAGTAACTATTGTTTGTGTTTAAAAAAACGTTTGTGGATGGGTAAAAATACCCTTTATCTATATATTCTATTATCTTTTGTGTGTTTTTTAAGTTTTTAGAAAACTTTGATTTTAAAATATCATAAAAATCTTTTGATCTTTGATCACCTAACAAATTTAACAACAATCTTGATTTTAAAAGATTTTGAGTTGTTTTTTCTTTTTGTTTGTGTCTTGAGATGTATGCATTATATAAGTTTGTGTTTGTTTTTTTAAGATTTTCTTTAATAATTTCATCTAGCTTATCAACATCAACCTCTTCTTTTTTAAGACTTAAAAGACTCTCAAAAATTGTTTTAGATATTTTCTCAGATAACTCTATGTTTGGTTCGCCAATAGTGTAGGTTAGCTCAAACATATTTATTATAAGTTTTTCTAAAGAAAATGTTTGGACGTCGTTGTCTTTTGAGATTATTTTTATTTCAGTCATAAGTATCATTTTTTATCTTAATATATATTTGTCATTTGTTTTATCTAGCTTATAAAATATTGTATCTGTGTTATCAAAGGTTTTAAGAGTGTTTTTGTTTATAAAATTTTGAATATATATTTTTTCTCCATCTACATAAGTAATAATATTATTGAAATCTTCTTTTGTCATTTGAGGATATGTTGTTATTCTAAACTCTCTATCTATGTTAGAGTTTTTTAGCACGTTTATACTTTTTTGTATGTTAGAGATAGGCACATTAGTAAACTCACTATACTTATCAAAAGTTTGTTTAAGATCCATAGCAACATAATCAATTAATTTATCATCAACAAGTTTTTGTAAAAGTTCTGGGTTTGAGCCATTTGTGTCTAATTTAACTAAATATTCTTTTTCTTTAATTTTTTTTATAAAATCATATAACTCTTGATTATGTATTGTTGGTTCACCACCAGTAATAACAACACCATCGATCATATTTTTACGCTTATCTAAAAAATCATATACATCATCAACAGAAATTGTTGGTTGCTGACTTATAAGCTCTGGTAAAACAAGCTGCTTATTGTAACAATAGCTACATCTAAAGTTACAACCTTTTAAAAAAATAATGCAACTTATTTTTTTAGGATAATCAATTACACTGAATTTTTGAAATCCACCAATCTCCATATAATCATAATTTATATCTTAAATAACTTTCTATCCTTAAACTCTTCTTGCTTTCCAAGGTTCCAGGATGTTGTTGGTCGTATATAACCTACAACTCTTGAGTAAACTTGGCACCTTGTTCTTTTATTTTCTAAATTTTCCATATACTACACCTCTTTTTTTTTATAACCTATCTCAGCATCACAGATTGGACAAAATTCATACTCACCAAACAAATAACCATGTTTTGGACAAATACTAAAGGTTGGTGTGATTGTAAAGTAAGGGATTTGGTAGTTGTCTGTTATTTTTATTATTAAGTTTTTTATCGCTGTCGTATCTGGTTTTTTTTCTCCAATAAATATATGTAAAACAGTACCCCCTGTATATTTAACTTGTAGTTGATTTTGGTTATCAAGTATCTCAAATATGTCGTCTGTATAATCAACAGGTACTTGTGTAGAGTTTGTATAATAAGGTTGCGCATTATTTTCTACATATGCTTTTTCGTTCGCAACTATTATGCTAGGATAGTTTTTTTTATCATTTAATGCAAACCTATAAGTTGTTCCTTCACCTGGTGTTGCTTCTAGGTTATATAAGTTACCAGTTTCTTTTTGATATTCTTCTAGTTTAGTTCTTATAAAATCCATAACTTTTATTGCAAATAATCTTCCTTCTTTAGAAACAATATTTGTTTTTAAAAAATTAAGTAAAGATTCATTCATACCCAAAATACCTATTGTTGAAAAATGATTCTTCCAATATTTTCCAAAGTTTTTTTTAATAAAACCAAGGTTATGTTTTGAGTAAGGATAAAGTCCTAAATCAGTAAATCTTTCTAATATCTTTCTTTTAATCTCAAGAGATGTTTTTGCAGCATCTAACAACTCTTCTAAATTATTAAAATACTCTTCCTCTGTTTTAGATAAAAACCCAAGTTGAGGAAGGTTAATTGTAACAACACCTATAGATCCTGTTAAAGGGTTTGCACCAAACAAACCACCACCTCTTTTTTGAAGTTCTCTGTTATCTAGTCTTAATCTACAACACATACTTCTTGCATCTTCTGGACTTAAGTCAGAGTTTACGAAGTTTGCGAAAGTTGGTATACCGTATTTAACAGTAATCTCTAATATCTTTTCAGCAATATTTGTATTCCAATCAAATTCTTTTGTTATGTTTATTGTTGGTATAGGAAAAGAAAAAATATTTCCATTACCATCACCCTCTAAAAAAACTTCTAACAAAGTTTCATTAAACAAATCAAGTTCTTTTTGAAAATCACTATAAGTTATATCTTGTGGTTTTCCACCAACAATAACAGGTTGGTTCTTAAAAGTAGAAGGTATTGTTAGATCAAGAGTTATATTACTAAAAGGACACTGAAAACCAACCCTTGTAGGAACATTCATGTTAAAGAAAAAACTTTCTAAAAGTTTTTTTAAGGATTGTTTGTCAAGAGCATCATAACGTATAAAAGGTGCAAGCAAAGTATCAAAATTACTAAAAGCTTGAGCACCTGCGGCTTCTCCTTGTAAAGTGTATATAAAATTTGTTATTTGAAGAAGTGCAGATGATAGATGTTTAGGTGGTTTGCACACGATTTTTCCTGGTGCGCCTCTAAAACCAGTTGTTAATAAATTTTGTAAATCCCAACCAACACAATAAGGGCCTAACACAGATAAATCATGAACGTGCATTTTTGAAGAGTTGTGTAAATCTTTTATATTTGATGGATATATTTTATTTAACCAATAGTCAGAAATTATTTTTGTTGATAAATAGTTGTTAAGACCTTGTAAAGAAAAATCTGTGTTGCTGTTTTCTTTAACTTTCCAGTCTGTTGCTGTTATGTATCCTTCTACAGTTGATATACTATCAATAAGTTTTGAAATTGTTCTTATGTTCTCGTGTTGTTGTCTATAGATCACGTATGCTTTTACTAGTTTTGTAAGACCTTCTTTTATTAAAACGTCTTCTATAACGTCTTGTATGTCTTCGATGTTAGGTGTTTTGTTTTTAAGAAAATATTTTTCTTGAACTTTGGTATCAACTATGTTTGTTAGCTTTTGAGCTAAAGAAATATCAGGGTTATGAATAGCGTTTAAAGCTTTTATTATCGCTAATTTTATTTTGTAGATATTATATAAGATTTGTTTGTTTTCTCTATTTGTTATTAATTTTTTTTTTGTGTTTGTTGAGGTAATATTTAATCACGTGTTTATGTATAATTGTAAAAAAAGAATATTATTATTCTTAATAAATAATAGATTTATGTCTTTAAAAACACTTTTGTTTTTAAAACGATTTTTTTAAGAACGTTTGGTTTGGTTTATTAATTTTTAAAATTTGGTGATTATGTATCAACGTTTTAATCTTCTTGGTTTAGGCTTTTTTTTAGTGAAATTTTGTTGATTTTTAAAAAATTGATGTTGTCTTACTAAATCTCTTATTTTTGAGATTCTTTTTTTAGAAGAAGAAATAGTTAACAAACCATCTTTTGAAAAATAACGGTCTCTTATTGATGTGTTTGTTTTTAGTTCAAAGTTTATTATTTGTTGTTTTTTTGTGAATGTGTTTTTTAGTTCTAAATGTTCTTTAGTTGTTATTTTTTTTTTAGATAATAATTTATCTATAACTAATAAATTTCTTTCTAAAGTTTTTAGTTTTTGTTTTAGTTTTATTATTGATTTTTTATTACATGCACCGTAAACAATTTTCGTGTTTGGTTTTATTATATATGTAGATGTTATTAAAGAAGATAAAAGTAAAGAGTACCATTCTTTTATGTTTACAAAATTTTTTGTGTTTGATTTTATACCTTGTATAAAAGCAATATCAACAAAAAGGTTGTTTTTTGAATTTTTATTAAAACTAGCAAGCATTATTCCTATCTCTGTGTTTTTATATTTTAAAGATATTATTTTTTGACTAGTTTTTGATAAATCCACGGTTGTGTTATCTGGAAAAGTGTGTTTTTGTTTAGTAGTTAGTGTGTAGTTTTTTGGTACGTTGTGATTTGTTATTAACTTATACAGTTTTTGATTATATTCTTTTATAGTATCTTTTTTCATAAATAAAATTTATTTTTTAAAGTAGTTTTCTAAAAGCACTAATGTTTCTATGTCTTTTAGTAACGATTGTGGTATTGGTTTGTTATTTCTTTTTAACAGATCTAATTTTTGCATATAGATTTTAAGGTATTTTTGAGATGCTTCTTTTAATGATAGGTTTTTGTTTTTTGGAAATTGTTTTTTCATAGCTTGATTAGATAAGACAACATTTATTTTCTTTCTTGCATCTGCGTTATACTTGCTATTCATTTTTTCTACTAATTTCTTCTGTTGTTGTTTTTCTTGAAGTTTTTGTTTAAGTAAATTTGGTTTTATTAGTTTCATATTTATCTTTTATTTTTTTATTTATTATTTACATCATATGTTATAGATTATTGTTATTTAAAATAATTACGGTTTTTATAAAAACAATAATATTATAAATAAGAAAAATAATAGTTATATTGATGAATGAAGAAAATAATGTTTTAGAAGAAAATATTAAAATATTAGATGATTTTGAAAATCATTTGAATATTCAAGGATATAGTGGAAAAACTATTGAGATTTATAAATTGTATCTTACACTTTTTTCTAGACAAGCTAATAAAAATTTAAAAAAAATAAATAATAATGATATTGTTAATTATTTATCTTATTTAAAAAAAGAAAAAAATATAAGTACGACTTCTTTATCGTTAATACTTTCATGTATTAAACATTTTTATAATGAATATTTAAAAGGAAATATTAAGATAGATATAAAACTACCTAAAAAATCTAAAAAGATACCTATTGTACTAACAATTAAAGAAATTAAACAACTAATAGATGCAACAAAAAGTCAAAGAAATAAACTTATTATTGAGTTTATATTTTCTACAGGTGTAAGAGTTTCAGAATGTGTTAATATTAAGATTAATGATCTTAATTTTGATGAATATACAGGAAAAGTTGTTAGTGGTAAAGGAAATAAAGATAGAATGATTATATTATCTAAAAAATGGGTAGAGAAATATAAACAATATTTAGAAAATAGAAATAAAAAAGTTGTTTCAGAATATTTGTTTTGCAATAGTAAAGGTAAAAGATTGTCTGTTGATACTATTCAAAAATTTCTAAAAAAATCTTGTAAATTAGGAAATATAAATAAAAACGTAAGTCCGCATACTTTAAGACATTCATTTGCTACAAGTCTTTTAGAAGATGATGTTAATATAAGATATATACAACAGTTATTAGGTCATTCAAATCTTAATACTACTCAAATATATACGAAAGTAAACACAAATAAGTTGAAAACTATAAAAAATCCATTAGATGATTTTTAAGATAAAGATACAGACACCCCTCACTTCTTGTATTGATTTTGATAATTTTTAAGAAATGTATGTAAAAATAAATGAAAACAAACAAATGTTTTTTTTTTAGTTTATATTGTAAAAAGAAAAGGTTTATAAACAGTTTGGCTAATCTTTTCTATATAAGTGATTGATTTTTAAAAAATGATATTTATACATTGGAGGAAATAAATATGGCTATAAGATTATCTAAATTGTTTGGAATGGATATTTACGAAACAAACGCAACATACAGAGGAAAAGTATATGATTTAGTTGTTAATCTAGAACAAGGTATTTTAGAAACAATAACAACACAACCATTGAAAGTAAATTCAAAACAAGAAGCTAAAAAAATAATAACTGAACATAGTATTCCTTATAAGAAAGTAATTTCTGCTGATGATATTGTCTTAATAAATTCTGGAAACGTACCTAACCAAAATAGAGATGTGAAAACAAATAAAGTTGAAGAACAAAAAGACGATACTGAATCAAAAATTAGAAAGAAATATATTGGATATAGAAGTAAATATTCTAGATCAAGATAAATTTTAAGATTTTTAATAAATATAGTGTTGTAAATAACACTATATATTCTATTTTATTAGTAATGGTTATATTTTTATATTAAATAAACTATATATATTATAAATATATTTATACTTATATATATATATACATTATACATAAAAAAAATAATTATATTATAAATAAGTAATACAAGAACTCTAGGGTGTGTGGTTTTGGAAAAAATATTATGTAAATATATAAAATATAAATTTATTTTTAATAATTATATTAATAAATCATCTTATAAATATCAAAAATTGTTTAGATCTATTTATGGTTATAATCAACTTGTTTATAAAAAAAATTCAAAAAAAAATATTTATTATAGAGAAGGTGTTGTATCTAAAATACCATATATAAAACCAGGTAAAAATTCTATAATATTACCAAATAATTATGTAGATAAATTATTAGAATATTTTGAAACAGGAAACAATCCTACACATAATTGGAGAGATAAAGGTGATTGGAAAGTTAAGTATGAGATAAATAATGTTTATATAGATATGATCAACATATCTAACTCCGTAGAATTGTTTATTAAAAATTATAAAGTGTTATCAAGTAATTTTAAAGATTATAATAATTTAATATATGAGTTAAATAAGATTTTAGATAATTTAATTGAAAGTAATGACTATATTTTATATTTTATTAGACAATTAGAATATTTATTTAATTTTGAGTGGATTAAAAAATCTGTAGATTATTCTGAGTATGTAAAAGATATTTACAATAAATATTTAATATTAAAAAATAAATATATTATTAAAGAAGAAATTATTTAATAATATCAACAATAATTATATTTTTCTTCCAAGATCTTTTTCTACCTGTGTTATTTAGTTTTATTAGATTAATATCTGTTAATGTTTTTAAATATGGATATAAGCTTTTTTCATTTTTGTATTCTATATTAAAATCTAATTTTATTCTTTGTTTTATTTCTTCCATATCAACCCATCTATCAGAAGGAATTGTTTGAATTAAATGTTGTGCTTGAGTATTCTCTTTTATTTTTATAATATCCCAAACTGTGTTTATATTATTTTTAAGAATTTGTACATCATTTATTTTTGGTTCTTGTCTTGTATATTCGTTTTGCATTACTTGGTTTTTTTGATCTTGCATTTGTGTTTGTGTATTTTCTTTACTTTTAATTGTTGTTGATGTAAAGTTTTGATTTTGTTGATTTAAATAATTATTATTGCTAGTATTTTGATTTGTACTTATGTTTTTTTCTTTGAAATCATCTTTATTAACATCTTCGTCTTTATCAGCGTTTTTGTTTTTATCATTTTCAACATACTTTTGTAATTTTTTTACAATAAACGAAATACTTTTTTTAAATATATTAACCATATTAATTTCACCTTATATAAATATAGTAATTACCATAATTATTATAAATAGGTAGGTAATTACAGTAATAATACAGTGTTGTTTTTCGTAATTACTATAATAACATGATAAAAATTATGTATAATATAAAAACAATAGCACAAAATTAAAGAAAAACGCGCACTTTTTTGTTATTATTTTTCGTAATTACTGTAAATATTATATTAAAAAAAGCAAAATTAGACTTTTAATTCATAATAAAGTATTTTTTGTTGTTTAAATAGTAAATAAATTATAAAAAACTGTTTAAAAAAGACGTTCGTGTTTTTTTTAACATATATACATAAAACTATTTATTTTTTATTTCTGTCCAACAAATCTTACAAAAAAATAACAATTCAACCAAAAATCACTATATATAAACAAAAAAAACCTAAAAAAAGAATAGCGGGGGTAGGATTTGAACCTACGACCTTCGGGTTATGAGCCCGACGGGCACTCCAGACTGCCCCACCCCGCTAAAAATATAACTTTTATATATTATATAGTAATAAAAGAATTTATAAACAGATAACATTTATAAGAAAAATCATTCACAAATATATCCTTTAGTTTTATCTTCTATCTTATGTAATATTTCATTTAACCTATCAATGTTTTTTTTAAGTATTGACTTCTTTCTTTTAATACTTGCAATTACTTTTTTAATATCAATTAATTCTAAAATAGAATTACAATTAGGACATTTAAAATTATACGCAGCTGCAATCTCAAAAGGAATTTCCACACATTTTTTAGGGCACCTAAAATAATCTCTATCTTTTTTATCAGAAATACTATCTTCTAACATTTTATATTTTTCCAACTGTTGTTCTAAAACAACCTCTATTATTTTCTTATATTTTATACTCCACTTAAACTCATAAAACATTTTTTTAACTTTATTTTTTTTATAACAAGCAATACCTCTGTAATGAAGACTATTTAACACAGACCTTACATATGTTATTTTTTTATTTGTTTTTTTAGAAATACTATCAGGTGTATATTCATCACCCTCCTTAAACAACCTAATAACATCTGTACTATAAGGTCCTGCAATCTTTTTAAGCAAATCCACTGTTGCTTTATCATCAAGTATTTCTTTTTTTAATTTATTTACAGTCATAATCAATTACATTTTAAATAAACAATATATATATTATTAAGATACAATATCTTAAAAAACCAATTTATTTTTTTAAAGAAGAATTTATTATATTTTTATAAGATTTACTAGGCTTTATTTTGATTTTTGAATCAAAAGTTTTATTTAAACAATTTTTATCTAACAAATAAAAAAACAAAGCAAGCGCTGCAACTTCACTATGTGGTTGAGAACCAACAGCAATATTATAATCAGCGACATCATAATATTTTCTTAAAACTTTTGGACCACCAATAACAACCAACATCTTTAAGTTTTTTTTAAGATCTTTGATTTTTTGATCTATCAACTCACCATACATTGTCAAATGAACAATCAAAAAACCATCTTTCTTTTTTTCTTTAACAAACAAAAAAGGGTTTTTCACAAATTTAACCTTAAAATCACTACCCCATTTATCACAAACATCAACAACGTTTTTTTCAAAGTTATTATCCTCAACACCAGAATAAAACATATTTTCAGCACCAAAAGCTCTTGAAACTAAAGCACAATGAGTAGTTATACGTTTATCTCTCTCAGGTCTATGATCTAACTTCAATATATTTATTTTAAAAATGTTTTGTCCCATAATATACTTATAAATACTTCTCTTTTTATATATTTGTTATAATATATATATATATTTAGTAAGTGTTTTTTATGGACTCGTAGCTCAGCCTGGATAGAGCACTGGGCTTTTAACCCAGGTGTCGGGGGTTCGAATCCCCCCGAGTTCATTTATTAGGGCTCGTAGCTCAGCTGGTTAGAGCACAAGGCTCTTAACCTTGGTGTCGTGGGTTCAAATCCCACCGAGCTCAAAATAAGAGACCGTAGCTCAGTCTGGGAGAGCAATAGGCTGAAGACCTATGTGTCGGGGGTTCAAATCCCCCCGGTCTCATATAAACTTATTTTATTGGAGTAAGTATGTATAAAAATTTAACACCAATGATGAAACAATATATTGAGACAAAAAAACAATATCCAGAAGGAATTCTTTTATTTAGAGCCGGCGATTTTTATGAAATGTTTTATGATGATGCTAAACTTGCTTCTAAACTATTAAACATAACTTTAACAAAAAGAGGAAAAGGAGAAACAGAAGCTCCACTCGCAGGTATACCATATCATTCTATTGACCCGTATATTGTTAAATTAGTAAAGCTTGGTAAAAAAGTTGTTATTTGTGAACAAGTAGAAGACCCAAAAAAAGCAAAAGGGTTAGTAAAAAGAGCAGTAACAAGAGTAATTACTCCAAGTACATTATTCACAGAAACATATGATAATAATTACCTTTGTTCAATATCAAAAATAAAAGAAGAATATGGTTTTTCTTTAGTAGATATAACAACAAACGATTTTAGAACTTGTGTTTTCTCAAACAACGAAGATTTGTTTGATCAATTGAGTTTAATAAAACCAAAAGAAATAATACTAACAAAAAACAATCTACAAGATTATAAGTTTATAGAAGATTTAAAAAAAACAACACCTAATACAATAATAAATTACTCAGATATAGCAGATGTAGGTTATGCTTTAACAAAACTAAAAGAACACTTTAATTTAAAAAGTTTAGAATGTTTTGGTGTGTATGAAAATAGTACGCAACTAATAACAAGTATATATAACGCACTAGAATATGTTCAAAAAACGCAGTTTTCAAAAGTAAAATATATACAAAAAATAAAAGAATATAAATACAAAAAATATTTAAAACTAGATCGAAAAACAATAAGAAACCTAGAACTTGTAACTAACCTTAAAGATAATACACAAAACCAAACAGTTTTTTCTTTAATAAATAACACAAAAACAGCAATGGGTTATAGAAAGTTATATTTTGATTTATTACATCCTTTTACAGATACACAAAAAATAAATCAAGTTTATGAAGCTATAGAAGAATTGTTATCTAACGTTTTATTAATAGAAGATCTTAAAGAAAGTTTATCTTATGTAGGAGATCTTGATAAAATAATATCAAAAGTTGGTTTTGGAAACGCAAACCCAAGAGATTTACTTTCATTAAAACAAAGTTTAGAAGTAATTCCATTAATCAAAAAAACATTAGAAGAATGTAGGTCTAACGTTCTTAAAGATCAAGTAAAAGATATGTTTGATTTTAAAGAGATATATGGTTTGTTAAATGACTCGATTGTAGAAAATCCACCATTTAGCTTAAGAGAAGGTGGGTTTATTAAACCAGATTTTTCTAAAGAACTTTCAGACATAATAAACATACACAAAACAACCAAAACTTGGCTTGCAGAATATGAAGCGATGTTAAGAAACCAAACAAACACAAAATCATTAAAATTAAAATTTAATAAGATATTTGGATATTATATAGAGATTCCTAAAACACACTCTTCAAAAGTTCCAGAATACTTTGAAAGAAAACAAACGTTAGTAAACTCAGAAAGATATACAACAAAAGAACTTTCAGAAAAAGAAGAAAAAATATTACATGCGCAAGAAAGAAGATGTGAGTTAGAGTATGAATTGTTTGTTAACATTTGTGAAGAGATTTTAAAATATCAAGATGACATAAAACTAGTTGCACGAAATATAGGACGGATAGATGTTTGTTTATCACACACAATAACCTCAACCACAAACAACTACAACAAACCAGAAAAAAACAACTTAGATGCAATATATTTTAAAAACTTAAGACACCCTATCATAGAAAAGCTTAGTAACTACATACCTAACGACGTTGATCTTTCTGCAGATAAAAAAACAATGATAATAACAGGTCCAAACATGGCTGGAAAAAGCAGTTATATGAGAAGTGTTGCTTTAGGTCTTATTCTTGCACATGTGGGTTGTTTTGTTCCTTCTAGTAAAGCAACAATTGGTTTTGTTGATGGTGTGTTTACTAGAGTTGGTGCATCTGATGATATTTTACATGGTCAAAGTACTTTTTTGGTTGAGATGTCTGAAGTTTCATATATCCTAAACCATGCAACTAAAGATAGTTTAGTTATTTTAGATGAAGTAGGAAGAGGTACAAGTACTTTTGATGGTATTAGCTTAGCGTGGTCTATTATCGAGTACCTTAACAATCAAACAACCTCAAAAACATTAGTGGCAACACACTATCATTTACTTAACAAGATGCAAGAAATATATGAAGGTCTAGACAACTATCATGTAACAGCAAAAGAAGAAGGAAATGATCTTCATTTTTATCATAAGCTTGAAAAAGGTGGAATAAACAAAAGTTATGGTATACAAGTTGCTAAGCTCGCAGGAATAGATCAAAAGATAATTGATAGGGCTTTAATTATTCAAAGAGATTTAGAAAACGACGCTTTTTTAAAAACAAATCCTAATGTTTTAAAAGATGCAAAAGAAAAAGAAGAAGATAAACCTATTATTTTTAAAAAAGAGCAAAAAAGCATGTTTGATTATTAATAAATAAAAAAGAATGTCAAAACATAAACTATAACAATTATTTTTCAAAAACAGCAAAATAAAAGTCAGAAAGATTGATATAAAAAACCTTTTTTTCTATATATTAAGTATATATGAATATTAAAAAACTAGACAAAAACACAATTAGTTTAATAAGTGCAGGGGAAGTTATTGAATGTCCTGCAGATGTGCTTAAAGAGTTAATTGAAAACTCAATAGATGCTAATGCAGAAAATATATCTGTAACCATCAAATCTTCAGGAATAGATTTTATAGAAGTTGTAGATGATGGTTGTGGAATAAGTAAAGAAGATCTAAAGTTGTGTTTAGATAAATACACGACAAGTAAGATAACCACAATAGACGACCTTTACTCCTTAAATAGCTATGGGTTTAGAGGTGAAGCACTATCAAGCATAAACTCTGTTTCTGTTGTAGAAGTTGTTTCTTCTAAAAATGATAACGGGAAAGCTTACTTTTTAGACTCAAACAAAAATCTAAAACAAACTAGTTTTAAAAAAGGAACAAAGATTACAATAAAAGACTTGTTTTATAATTTACCTGTAAGAAAAAAGTTTTTAAAATCAAAGTCAGCGGAGTTTTCCAAGATGTACGATACTTTTTTAGAGTTTGTCATCATCAACCCACAGATAAAATTCACATTCACATCAGAAAAGAAAAACCTTGTTTTTTATAAAACAACACAAGAGAATAGATTTTACCAAGTTTTTGGAAAAGAGTTAGCAAATCAAATAATAAACGTTGATTTTACATCTGGTTTTTATAAAGTAAAAGGCTTTATTCTTAAACCAAGCTCAAACTTTGTTTACACAAGAAATTTCACATATATAAACAACCGTGCTGTTTATTTTTCTGAGTTGTTGCCATTAATTAAATCTATCTACAAAGATTATCTTATGGTTCAACAAAAACCATTTTATGTTTTATTTTTTAAAATACAAGCAAACACGATTGACGTAAATGTTCATCCTAAAAAAAGAATCGTGAAACTTCAAAATCACGAACTTTTTTTACTTGATCTTAAACAAAAATTATCTTCTTTAGTATTTTCAAAAAAAGGAAAAGAAAAAGATATTCAAAAAGCATCCACAACCTATTTTAAAACAATTAAGCAACAACCAACACATACACCCACAACCTTTTTTGAAAAAAAAGACTTTAAACAAAATTATTTTGATTCACCAAAAGAAGAGCCTCTTTTATTTAATAATAAAAAGATAGAAAGAGTATTGGGTCAAATACACAACACCTACATCGTCTGTGAAATAGAAGATGGGTTTTTGTTAGTAGATCAACATGCTGCCGCAGAAAGAATAAACTTAGAAAAAAACCAAAAAAAAGACCTGACTGAAAAACAAAAACTACTTTCTAAAAAACACTTGTCTTTTCTAAACGAAAACCAAAAAGAATTTTTAAAAAATCAAAAAAAAATGTTTAACGACCTTGGTTTTGATTATGAAGTTATAGACGAAGATTGTTATTTAACAACCATTCCTTTCTTTCTAAAGACTTATTTTGACACAAACGTTTTTGTAAATCTTTTAAACGACCTACAATCAAAAACAACAGAAGATTTTACAAAAACAAAATTATCAATCATAAAAAAATACTCTTGCTCAGAGTCGATTAAATCAAACCAACCTTTGTCTTTATATGAGATAAAAGAACTTATTAGAAAACTAGATGCTTGTAAGCACAAATTAATTTGTGCACATGGGCGCCCAACAACAATACACGTTTCTCTTAACGATTTAGAAAAAATGTTTAAAAGAATAGTTTAGATTTTCAAAAACCATATATAAATAACAACAAACACAAGCACAAAAACACCAATCAACTCATACAAGCTATTTTTTTGATCTTTTATATCAAACGTTGTTTTTTCTGATTGAAGATAGTCTATGTCTTCGGAGTTATAACTTACATTAAACAAAACCTCAACATCTTTATTGTTATACACCTTTAACCTAAAAGGTATTTCCACAACTTCTTTCTTTTTTATACTTGTTTTTATTTTATCTAACATCTCAACAGACTCGTTAGAAAGAACATCAACAAACAAGTTAGACACATCAAAATCAGAATTGTTTCTTAGAATGATTTTTCCTGTATAGGTTGTTTTAGGAACAACTTCGTTAGGCACATCAATAACAAAAACATCTAACAAATATTCTTTTTCTTCAGCATTAACAATAACAGGGTCTGTAAGTATCTCTTTTGTTTCACCAAACTCATCAACATATGTGAGTTTTGCTCTAGGTGTGACGTACAACAAATCTTCTTTTGTTTTTATAAAATATTTTATTTTTTTTTCTTCACCAGCACGCAACACACCTTCATACTCATACTCCCCAGAAATGTGGTTTAAAAGATTGTTTACCATATATTTGTCCATCGCGTTCTCTACTTTCACAAACGCATCGTTAGATCCTGTGTTTCTAAAAACAACTTCTATAGGTACAAGCGTGTTTGTTTTAATAGAATGTGGTGCAATAACATAAAAATTATCCTTTACTATCTCCGCTAATAAATAAAAACCAACCTTACTTTCTTTTGAAATTATTAACCTTGGCAAAAAATCGTTTTTCACACAAAGTTTTAGTTTATTATCTTGGTTGTGATTATACATTTTTACAACATTTCTTTTTTTTATATCTTTACCTTCTATACTCTTTTCTAGATATTCATTAAGATAAACATCAATCTTTACGTCGCTTGTTACTGGTATGTAATTTTCTATATCAATAACAAAAACAAACGTAGAATCAAAACTACTTTGTAAGCTAGGCACATCTATCTTAAAACAAACGTCTTCGTTTTTTTCTACAACAATATTTTGATAACTCATCTCATGCAAATTTTTTTCATCAATTGTCGTAGAATAAACGACGTTTAGTAAGATAACAAACCCTATAATAATCATTAATGTTTTTTTACACATATATTTTCTTTCTTTTTTGTTTTTATATATAAATATATATTGTTAAAAAGGTTTATAATTCGTTATTCTTTATTAAAAAAAAACAAAAACTTATATATTTAATATTTTTTCTACATCCTTCCAGCTATACGCGACTTTTGTTGCTTTTGGGTACTTACCTTTTGACCAAGCATATTTATTATTGTGGTTAAAAACAATTGTTTTTATATTATATTTGTTACAATCAATAATATGCTCATAATTATCGTCGATTATCAAATCAATCCCCTTTTCTTTACAAATTTCGCCTTTAGTCTTAAAAAACTTTTCAGGCCTATGGTATTTACTAAAGATAATCTCCTTAAAACATTTAGGAAAATATTTATTAACCCATTTTTGTGTGTGGTCTTTAACATCATGGTTTCTTGCGGTAACAATATACAACTCATATTCTTTCGCAAGTTTTTTAATAACACTTACAGAGTCTTCAATAGGTTTAAAGTCTTCTATATCTTGCTTATTTATTGTTTGCCTTATGTATATGTATAACAACCCTTTTTCTTCAAAACTTAGGTTTGATATTGAATGATACCCTTTAAACAAAGAAAATTTTTTATCTTTAAACATCTCTTTTACTAACATCTCAACAGTAGGTACTAAAGTATCATCCAAATCTATAGCTATTTTGTTCATATTACTCATAATGCCTAATTATCTTTTTTTTTCTTTCTGCGATTGTTTTTGTGTCTTTTTTCTTTTCTTTTTTAAAATAAATATACAAGAAGCAAAATAAAACAATTATTAGTATATAAGTTAAAACACTTATATTAAAACTAAACTTGTTGCTCGTAGAACCAATATTTCTTAACAAGAACAAACAATAAAGATATTGTTCATTATCATACTTTTCTTTTGCTTTCTCAATAACATCAACATTTGTTCCATAATATTGAGTATTTATAAACGTATTTAGTTCTTCTCTTACATCTTTTTTAAGGTTGTTAATCTCTTCTTCAACATACTCTTTTTCTGTTTTTATCTCCATCAACCTTTGTTTTGTTGTTTCAGAAACAGCATTTATTGCATCATAATATTCTTGTAAATCATACTTTTCCTTAAACTTGTTTATTTGCTGTTTTAATGTAACTGTTTCCAAAAACTCAGCTTTTTTTAAAAGCCTTTCAGCATCTGACGTTGTTACTTTTGGGTAGTACTTTACGTTATACAACTCTTTTAGGCTCACTGTTTCATACAAATAATTAATTTTTTCACACAACCCCTCAATATCTTTAAAGGTGACGTCCTCTACAAACGTCATTTGGTCATAAAGTTCATCTGCAAGCGACTTTAGTTGTTTATTTATGGCGTCTTCTACATCTACAATTATCTCTGTTTGATCATCTTTGTTCAGAAGGTATTTTTCAAAAACGTCGTTAACTTGTTTATCATCTATCCCTAACGTATCTTTTATGCTTTTCAAATACTCATACTTGTCTTGCAATTGTTTGTTTTCTTCTTTTTTTTCTTGTTCTAAATCTTCTTGGATTCTTACTTTAAGATTTATCATTTGGGTGTATGCATAAGATACGTTATCATACATATCTTTCTTTATTTCCTCAACATCAGAAGAATAATCTTCATAATCTTTTAACTCTTCTAACAAAACAAACACTTGGTTTTCTATCCTTTCATTATTTATTTGCAAATACTTTATATCTTCAACTTCTGCTTTTATAAGATACATATCCTTAATCTCGTTCAAAGTAAACTCGCCCACGTCCTTCAAAGGATAGTTTATGTTTTTTGCTAGATCTCTTACATCCTTAAACACAGAGTTTTGTAATAAAACAATATCTGAGATAATCTCTTGCATTTCTGAAAAAACAATTTCTTTGTCTTTCATTCTATAAACGTCTATAGTAAAATATTCATAAGCACTTAACAACACATTTATTCTTACAACATTATTCTCAACAATCGTTGTTAGTTGATTATCCTCTCTCTCTATCAACAACACCTCATCATAAGTTTCAAACAACCCTAACTTTCCAGAAATTCTTGTGTTTTGCGTGTTTTTTATTTTGTATCTTTCAAAAACAACTAAAGACTCTTCTGTTGTCTCACTAACATCTACAGCAAGCGTTTCTAAAGAAATAAGTTCTTTATAATAAATTATTTTGTTTATTTTTTCTGTAAGGAATAGTATGTTGTTATTGTTGTCTATCACGTACTTATCTTTTTCTGCGAGGATTACTTGTCCTAGATTTAGTGTAATCCACAACCCTTCTATCTCGTTCTCTACAACCGTTTCTATCAAAGAATATCCACACCTAAGATCAACAACGTTTGTTGTTATCTTTTGCTTATTATCATACTCCACTTCATATAGATTTTCTCCTGACAAAACTTCATAGAAAGTAATATAATTTTTAGTTATTCTTAAGAGTTGTGTGTTTGACTTTATTTCGCTTGTTGTCACTTCTTCTGTCTTTATTCTTACTTCTTCTACATTGTAGTTATAAGGATTATTTACAACAAAATAATATTTGTTATTTATGTTCTTAATAACAACTTTTTGAGCAAACAGTTTACTAAGAAGATCTTTATTTATTTCTTTTAAATCTTTATTTATCTTCTGCAGGTCGTTTATCTTCTTATCTACATCAATTATCTTTTCTACGTTTCTTAAACTTTCATATCTTTTATTCTCAAGCTTAAGAGTGATTGCTTTTATTTGGGTATTCACATCAAGATGTTTTAGCTTATCATACTCTTCAAACAAATCTTTATTTTCTTTTATTAACCTATTTATCAATAAGATTTTTTCATGACTTTCTAACCTATACTCTATAATCCCTAGTATGTTATCACACTCTTCTTGTGACAAAACACTATACTCTAAGAAAGAATACTCCTTAAACAATGTTTGTTCTTGCTCAATTATTTTTAATAGGTCGTTACTACAAGAAACAACGTCTTTATTTTTCTTAATATCTTCACAAATCTCTTGTTTCTTAAGAAGATTATCTTCTTGCATATATCTTTCTACTAGCCTTTGCAAATAAAAATTATTGCTTATTGACTTATCGTTAACAAGCAACTCACACTCACTTAACATCTCTTTTACTTGTTCTTCTTTTTCTTTTGTATTTATTTTATTTTGTTCAATATTTACGTTTATTCTTTTTAATGTACTTAGATACCTTCCAAAACTAAGGTTATTATACTTATATTGATAACTAACATAAACATATTCTGATTTACTATTATCATCAAGATATTCCTTATCTTTCTCTATCTTTTTTTCAAGCTCATCTATTTTAACAAAGATTTTTTTCAGGTTTCCTACAACTCTGTTATTCATCTCTCTAAACTCTATTAACGTTGAGTTTTTTGTTCCAAGATGCTTGTCTAAGACTAAAAACAGGTTGTAGTTGTCTGTTCTTGATAGCTGTTTATTTATCTTCTCTAGCACAAGCATATTAGACAGTCTGGAGATTATGTAAGATGTTGACAAACTAAGCTTTGGTATTTTTTTCTCTTCTTCAACTTCTTCTGAAAAATCATAATAGTAAGCAAACAAGTCAAGAAAGCTTATCTTAGAGATGTATGTTTTAGAAAACCCAAGCTCTTGTGCAATTTGATTAACGTGTTTTGCATTTTCTTTAAGGTTCCCTACATACGTATCTTTTACTGTTATGTCCGCTAACTCATTAAGATTTTCATTAATCTCTATAAAATCAAGATATATCTCTTCTTCAGCAATCAACTCCACTTCTTGATCTTTTAAGAATATAGCGTAGTCTTTTATTATCTCTATACTTGTTTGAGAAGACCGATCAAGATACTTAAAGATGTTTGCTAAATAAAAAAATAAGTCGTTAACGTTACTAACAACGTCTTTAGGTATCGTTCTTTTATAACACGCGTTATTTATCTTTTGTATGTTGTCTTTGCTTTTGTTAAAATAAAATGTTGCGGATGCAATATTGTTTTTGTATGTTACTAACTTATTATGAAGTTCTTTTGTTGTTTTTTCAAAAATAAGAACGTCTTCAGAAAAAGTTTTCTTTAAACAGTCTTGTTGTTTGCTACAGCTTGGTATCGACGTTTCAGAATAGTGTGTCGCTGCTAAACAAACCTCTCTCTCATGCGTTTGAATTTTGTCTAAGCAACCACTACTGAAAATAGTTATTATCAGCAATGTTACTAGTAGACATTTTGTAAATACATTCATAAACCTAATATTTTTGTATGCCTTGTGCATTTATAGTTACAACATTAAACTTTATTTTATTTTCTAAAAGTATAGCTAAAATCGCACTATGTTCTTTACCACTACCAGAATGTATATTTAAATCAATTTCTTTTAAGCTCTTTGGCCATTGTCCTTTAATATCATCTAATATCTCTCCAAATCCTTTTCTTGGATCGATTATTATCCAATTAATTTCTTTTGAACAATTAAACTTGTCTTGAGCCCACTCATTTGATACAAGATAAACTTTATCATATTCGCTATTATCTATTATATGAGCAACCTGTCCCCAAGTTCCTTTTCCTGTGCTTAATACACCTAAAAAAACATTCATATTTTCACCACCTTTATTGTAAATTATAATCGTGTTTTGCTTTTTTATATAACACCACTAATTTCTCACCAACGTCTGTTATATAATAAACTACGTTTTTGTTTACTTCGATTTTCTTCACTAGTCCTTTTTGTATTAGTGTGTCTAATATATTATATAATATATTAGCTTTTTTAATATATGTATTTCTCTTAATATTCTCAAAATCCATATTTTCTTTACAAACTTCTTCTAAAACGCTTATATGGCCTTTAGAGTTTATTATTTTATAAAGTTCTGGATTTTCTTCTAAAGTCTTTACTAGACTATCTTTTATATCTATCATGTTTTTATTCACCCTAACATTTTACTTACATAACCTTTTTCTAAAAAATAACCTTGCTTAAGATAATATTCTCTTACGCCCACTCCACTTATAACAGATGTTTTTGTATATCCTTTTTTCTTAGAAATTTCTTCTGCTTTTTTAAGAAGTGTTTTTCCTATACCTGTGTGTTGTATGTTCTTCTTATCAAAGTTCGTTGTTTTTCCATAAACATGCAATTCTCTTATCAACGATGTTTTGTTTTTTAAGGTTTTAATAAATGGTTTGTAAGGTAGCCTTAACCTTATAAAACCTAACAAATAACCTTCCTTTTCCGCATATATAAAATATTCTACACCTTTACTTGCCTTATACCTTATCTGCTTTATCTTGCTGTTAGATGCGTCAATCAACTTGTTCTTTGGCTCTTTACATTTTATACACACACATTCTTTTCCTCTTTCTTTTAATTTTTTCTTTATTATCTCTCTAATATTCCCTTTACATAACCCAGCAATAATCTTGTTAGAAGGAATATCTCTCTGTATCCTCATTATCCTTACCCACCTTGGCACATTTTCCTTAAAATCTGCCAAAAGCTTTATTGCTTTTTCATCATCATAAGGTACATACTCCTTAGCATAGTACATTTTCTCTAAAACACTGTTTTTTGTTACTAAGCAAGGATATAGCTTAAGCATGTCTGGTCTAAAATCTTGATTATCAAATATTTTCTTAAAACACCTAAGATCGTTCTCGTAATTACTTTTTGGTAGTCCAGGCATAATATGATAAAGCACCTTAAACCCAGCATCTTTTAGATTTTTTGTACTCTCTATCACTTCTTTCACACCATGACCTCTATTTACGAACCTTAAAACCTTATCATCAACAATCTGCACACCAATCTCTACTCTTGTTCCACCGTAAGACAACAGTCTTTTAATAATCTCTTTTGAACAATAGTCTGGTCTTGTTTCAAAAGTAATCCCCACTATTCTTCTTTTAGAGTGCATTGCTTTTTTCTTAAGATTTTCTAAATCTTTTTCTTTTGAGTTTGTTATTGCTTGATAAACACCAACCATAAACGACTTTTGATATTTTAAAGAAGTTGCTGGAAACGTCCCTCCCATAATAATAAGTTCTATTTTGTTTGTTGGGTGGCCTGTGTCTTTCAGTTGCTTTAATCTGTTTGTTATCTGTTTATAAGGATCATAATCATTTCTTTTTGCTCTCATGCTTGCTGGCTCAAACCCTATATAGCTTCTAGGGATGTTTTTATAGTTTGGACAGTAGATGCAGTTTCCAGGACATTTATGTGGTTTAGACATAATAGCAACAACAACAACACCTGACTGTGTTCTTGACGGCTTTGTTTGTAAAAACTCTGGAATTTCTTTAAGGTTTAGTGCGTTTGTTATCTCTGATGTAAGTAAATATTTTTTACAATGATATTTTCTTGAAAACTCTGCTTTTTTCACCTCTAGCTGTTGTTTTGTTATTTTTTTATTTACTAGGTCTTTAAAAAATTCTTTGATGTTTTGTTCTTTTGTTTTCATTTTTTTCATTTAAAAATTAGTTTATAAGATATTTTAAAAAACTATTAAAAAAATGTATAGGCAAAACATTTATTCCATACAAAGTAAAAGAGTGTTTGTTAGTGTTTTGTATACTTTCTATATTTTTTAGAACATCTACTTGTATTTTTTTAGTAATTACTTCTTCACTATCTTTATCTATGTTTTTAGTTTCTTTTGTGTTTAATAAAACATACATCTCTATATCAAGAACATTTGTTATTAAAGGTGTAAATTCATAAATTACGTCTGTTACTGAATTTGGTTGTAACAAGATTTTTTTAGAGGCTTTTAGGTTTTTACTAAACATATTCTTATTATCTATATTTGATGTTATTATCACTTCTTTTGTGCTTGATGCTTTGTTTATTAGTCTTATAGGTATAACTTTAACTTCTTTTGTTGTTGCTTGTTTATCATATGGTAAGATATATGCATAAACAACGTTGTTTGTTATTGTTGTTCTTAAACTTACGTTTCTTTGAGAGTTTGGACCAACTAGTTGAAGTTGGATTGTTTGTGTTCCTTTTATGTTTTCTTTAAGGTTAATTGTCGTAAATATACTTTCCTTTGTTTTTTTTGTATTTTCTAAAAAAGCAACATCTTTTGAGTTTTCTAGCAACTTAATATCTGTATATTCTCCATCAGAACCTTGCAAAAAACTAACAAGCACCTGCTCACCTGGAGAGGTAAGTCCTATATCTATTGTGCTCATGTACGTAATATCTTCTATCACTGGTTCCATTATCTTTAAACCATTTGTTTTTGGCAAGCTTATCATTAAGCAAATAACCACCATTAAGAAAAAATATTTTTTATTAAACATATTTATCACATATAACATATATGTTTGAAAGTTATTTTAAATCTACTTACTTAAAACTTTTCTCATCATTGGTAAGCCGATGATCAAAGAAATCACAAGAAGCACCCAACCATAAGTAACCCAATCAACGTTAGAAAAATAACCAGCTATCAAAAAACCAATCGCCACACCACCAACACCTTTTGCGAACAAAACCCAAAAGATTTGATTTGGTTTTAGTTTTTGTATGTTTCTAAAGCATCTCATATGTACCACCTTTTTTTGTATATGCTATGATATATTTATCTTTTAACAACTATATATTCTTTTCTATACGACATTATTAAAAAAACAATGTATCATAAAACATATTTATGAAAAACATAGAAGAAGTTTCATTCTCAAACATAAAAAAACACCACACACAAACTTTACAAGACGCAATAGACAATAAACAAGCGGATGAAGATGTTGTTCCTTTTCTTTTAAAAATAACAAACCTAAAAGACATATTCACATCTAGCAGTTGTTCAGGAAGGGTTGTTTTATTGTCTAGTGACGTAGATGAAAATAAAAAATACACTAGTTTTTATAAAAGATATCATAGACAAATAACCTTTGATGAGATATTAAAAGACATTCAAGATTTTTCAAAAGGTTATCTTTGGTTAAAAGTTGAGCCTTTTATTTTTCATTTTGGTGTAAAGGATATTGAGCATGCAAAAAAAGTGCTTTCTTTTTTAAGAGATTATGGTTTAAAAAGAGCAGCAATAATAAGCATAAAGCCAGGAAAAGTAATGATAGAAGCAACAAACACTGTTTTTCTATCTACTCTTGTAAAAAAAGATGATCATCAATTTATCTCTGTCGATCACCTTCAAGAGATTGTAAAAATAGCAAACAACAAGTTTAAGGATAATGAAAAAAAAAGAAAAGATTTTGAAAAAAAGTTTATTTCTTTCTTTTCTTAGTTTTTTTAATAGTTGTTTTCTTGTTCACGTCTATATATTTATTTAACAAAGGAAGGTATTTTTTCAGATTTTTTTCATTAGGTACGTTTATCTTAGAAAGATCTTTTTTCTTGCCTATCTCTGAAGATACTTTAGACAAAAGACTTGTTAGTTCCATAGGGAAAATAAACTTAGTAGACTCACCTTCTGCCATCTTTTCAAGCGCCTTTATATAATAATAAACAACAGCTTTTTCAGGTAGATTTTCAGCAGCCTCTTTAACAGCAAGAATCTTTGCTTTCTCAGATTCCGCAAACTCATAAACAGCTAACTTTCTTTGAACAGCTGCTTTTTGTTCGTGCATAGCTTGTATAATCTCTTCTGGTATCTGAACATCACTTATTTCAACAGAATGAACTTTTATCCCCCAGTTTTTTGCATTTTCTTTTAGTGTTTCTGTCATTACTTTGTTTATTTTTTCTATACTTGTTATAACGTCAGTTAAATCAAACTCACCAATAACATCTCTTAACTTTGCTGAGACTAACGTTGTTGATGCTCGTTTATAGTCTTCTACTTTAATTACAGAGTTTATTACACTTTCTTTATCTATGTTTACTGAAAGATAAATAACAGCATCTATTGTTAGCTTTATATTGTCTTTTGTTATTACTCTTTGTGGCGGTATATCGTATACTTGTGTTCTTAACGTTGTTCTTACAGGCTTATCAATAACAGGTATGATTATTGCCCAACCAGGCCCTGCGACTCTATACAGTTTACCAAACCTAAAAACAACTGCTCTTTCATATTCTTTTAGTTGTAATATGATTTCATACTTAAAAGCAAGCGTAATAACAAGTATCGCTGCTAATATTATTAAAAATATCTCTTGTGTTGCTTTATCTGTTACAAAAAAAACAGAAATAATAAGCAAGATAACAAAAAGAGTTATCGCAAAAAAGTTGTTTTTTATTTTTTGTTCTTTATCCATATATTCTCAAAATTTAATATGTTCTATATATTAATTAGCTCACGTTGTTTTTTTATTTGTTTGTTTATTTTTTAGAATCTTGTTTTTTTAAGAAAACAGTGAAGTTTAGGTTTTTTTCTATTTTTTTCTTCAAAGAATAGTAATATAAACATTTTCTTCTTCTATATTTATATATAATTATTTTTATTTAAAAAAAGGTGTAATTTATGAATGCTATAAAATCA
>NPIE01001473.1_pt1 | contig 38655 bp, 59 predicted proteins | sample 8637661 | NCBI WGS metagenome assembly NPIE01 (sample SAMN07420842, study PRJNA396082) | bioreactor metagenome | isolation source: sample BA12 brine-fed electro-methanogenic bioreactor BA | place: Japan: Kochi | collected 2016-12-09 | reverse complement strand
CCACTCCGCCGGGCACCAGCCTGTGTGTGCAGACACTAGGTTAACGAAAGGGACGTGGCCGAGAATTGGTGGGCAATTGTGGGCGATAGTGGGCAGGAATCAGGTAGTTAGGCGGCGCGCGGCCAAAATGCGTTGAGTCTGCGACAAAGTGCGAAAACGCGGGCATCGGCTGTATTGGTCACTAGAAACGCGAAAGGTGGTCGAGCGTGTGAACGGCGTTCGAAGATCGTTCAAAGGCGTCACATGCGGCGGCCGGTCCATACTACCCGGCCGACGATGGCCAGGTCATCACCAGGCTGCTCCAAGCTGAGCGCGAAGGGCTGGTAAGCCGGGTTGTCGCTGGTGACGCGGACCTGGCGGCCGGGGAGGCGCTGGAGTCGCTTGACCAGGAGGGTACCGTCCATCCGCATGACGTAGACACCATCGCGGGGCACGAGCTGGGCGCTGCGGCGGTCCACCAGAATCACGTCACCCGGCCGAAGGGTCGGCTCCATGGACTCTCCGTCCACTTCTATTAGATAAAGGTCAGTAGCCGCGGCGTGGAGTTCGCGCCACAACCAATCCTTCCTGAATGCCAGCCAATCAATGATTTGCTCGCGTTCAACCACAGCGCCGTGGCCCGCAGCGGCGCGCACGTCATACAGCGGCACCAGGGCATAGGCGCCGCTTTCCTCCCGTACCTGGTCGGCGGCCAGGTCCACCCCCTCCCCGGTCAGGATCGCCTGACCGCCATACCCGGCGGCCTCCTCGATGAGCATGGGGCCATCACCCGTCAGCAGCCAGTGCGCGTTGATGCCTGAGCCAGCAATAGCCTGCATGGCCTCTCCACCAGGAACGCTGTGGCCACTCTCGTACTTCTTCAGGGAGCTGACTGGAATATTGGTAAGTGAACCAAATTCGGGTACTGACAACCCCATCCTCTTCCTGGCGGCACCAATTCTGGAACCTATGGAGTCGTGACGCACTTTCACCCCCCGAAGTGCGTCACGAGTGACGCACTTTCTTCTGAGTGACGCACTTTCATTATGTATTTGATGTTAATGAATTTATTCACTTCGCGTACCAAACATTAGTAATTGCTGAAGTGCGTCACTCGCAGAAGTTCCATATCTGGGTTGACACAAGTTCCAGATTTGGACTAATGTCTACTGCCATGAACAAGCTAGACAAGACGACACGCCAGCTCCTCAGGGACCCGCGCAAGCGGCGCGCCTGGGTCAAATACCAGTTCCAGCTCAGGGGCATCTCCATGGCTGAGGTCGCAGCTTCCGCCAAGCCGCCCGTCAGCAGGCAGTGCATCTACGATGCGTTCAACAAGACCTATCCGCGCATGGAAAAGCTGATCGCTGACGCGCTCGGGCTGCGTCCGGCTGATATCTGGCCGGACCGCTACGACGCAGACGGCCTGCCCATCTATCGCATTGGCCGCCCTAAAAAGTCTATTTCCTCGTCAAGAAAGGATAACAGCCGGTCCGCCCAGCGCAACGTCAGCCAGAAGGGCCCCGGTAGACAGGAGGCCGCATGACACGACGCGCCCACGACACGATGACGCCCGATCTGTTCGAGGTGCCGCAGCCGGCGGCGCCGGTGCCGGCGTCGATGGACTACCGGCGGGAGGTTGCCCACCTGGTGGGCGGGCTGCTGAAGGGCGCGGACGGCGACCGCTACGAGGTGGCGGCGCGGATGAGCCGGCTGTCGGGCGCCGAGGTGAGCAAGTACATGCTGGACGCCTGGTCTAGCGAGGCGCGGGAGGCATTCAACCTGCCGCTCTACCAGGTGCCGGTCATCGAGACGGCCTGCAGCACCCACCTGCTGAGCCAGTGGCTGGTGGCCAAGCGCGGCGCCCGGATGCTCATCGGGCGCGAGGCGCTCAACGCCGAGCTTGGGAAGCTGGAGCGGTTGAGGGACGAGGCGGCCCGGAAGATCCGCGAGCTGAAGCGGGTGATGGGGGAGATGGAATGAGCCCCCTCATGCGCCTTATCCGTCTTCTGAGTCATCCCCGCCGCTATCTGGCTGAGCGTCGCGCTGAAGCCCTTGCCGCAGCAATCGAAGAATCTCGCCGGAAATCTCGTCTGGATGCGCTTGCTGTAGCCAGGTGCTCAGAGGTGATTGCAGGGATGGACCCGCGTCAGCGTGGAGAAGCGCTGAGGCTAGTAGACCGGCTTCTGGATGCTGGGTCCCCTCGCACGCCTGGAGGATGTCGATGATGTGCATGATCGGGATCTCGGCGCCAGGGCCGGTTGTCTGGCGGGAGAATTCCGCCACCGCGCCAAGGCTTTTCACTATCTCATCGGCCGGCGCGACTCCGAGCCTCATCAGGCACATCGCCAACCCGGTGATGGCCATCTTGCAGCCCTCAAGCTCTGCCTTGAGTAACGCGAATTCGACTTCGTCAGTCATCGGGAACCCCTCCTCGGGCTGTGGTTGTGGCGACTGTCAGCCTACCAGAGGGGTGGGTTCCCACCTATCCGGGGGTGCGGCATGAACGAGGCCCGCACCTACACCGTCCGCGAGATCGCCGAGGCGATGGGCGAGCCGCGCCGCAAGATCGAGCGCATGGCCACCCGCGAGTCCTGGCCGTTCGATGAGGCGACCGGGCGCGGCGGGCGGCGGCGGCTGTACCGGCTGGATGTCCTGCCGGCGGCGGCGCAGAAGGCGCTGCTGCTGCGGGAGGCGCCGCGGACCGATGCCGGCCCGGTGCCCGCCGCGCCGGCGGCGTTCGAGTACGACCGCGAGTCGCTGTGGGACCACTACGCCCGCAAGCCGGAGCGGCAGAAGGCGAAGGCGCAGCAGCGGCACGCACTGATGCTGCAGGCGGCGCGCCTGGTGGAGGCCGAGCACACCTGGCAGGAGGCGTTCCAGACAGTGGCCACCGCCAACGGCTCCATGAGCTGGCGGACGCTGCGGGACATCTACCACGGCAAGCCGGGCCGCCCCGGGCTCAAGCTCTATGACCCGTCGGACTGGCTGGCGGCGCTGACGCCCGGGTATGTGGGTCGCACGGCGCGCTCCGAGATGTGCGAGGCGGCCTGGGAGTACGTCAAGGCGGACTACCTGCGGCCCGAGCAGCCGAGCCTCAGCAGCTGCTACGAGCGGCTGTGCCAGGCGGCGGCCGCGCACGGCTGGGATGTGCCGAGCCTGAAGACCGTGGAGCGGCGGATCAAGGCGCTGCCCATGACGCTGCGGGTGTTCTGGCGGGAGGGTGAGCACGCCCTGATGCGGCTATTCCCGGCGCTGGAGCGCAGCGTGCGCGATCTGCACGCGCTGGAGTGGATCAACGGCGACGGCTACCAGCACAACGTCTTCGTGCGCTGGCCGGATGGGACCATCGGCCGGCCCAAGACCTGGTTCTGGCAAGACGTTTACAGCCGCCGGATGCTGGCCTGGCGCACCGACGAGACCGAGCACTCAGACGTGATCCGTCTGTCGTTCGGCGAGGTGGTGGAGCGCTTCGGCATCCCCGAGCACGCCACCATCGACAACACCCGCGCGGCGGCCAACAAGTGGATGACCGGCGGGGTACCGAACCGCTACCGCTTCCGGGTCCGCGACGATGACCCGCTCGGCATCTTCCCCATGCTCGGCGTGCAGGTGCACTGGACCTCGGTGCAGGCCGGAAAGGGCCACGGCCAGGCGAAGCCGGTGGAGCGCGCCTTCGGCGTCGGCGGCATCGGCGAGTACGTGGACAAGCACCCGGCGCTGGCTGGCGCCTACACCGGCCCCAACCCCATGGCGAAGCCGGACAACTACGGCGACCGGGCGGTGCCCATCGAGGAGTTCCTGCGGGTGCTCGCCGAGGGCGTGGCGGCCTGGAACGCGCGGGCCAAGCGCCAGACCGAGGCCTGCGCCGGGCTGCTCTCCTTCGACGAGGCCTTCGAGCGCTCCTACCGCCAGTCGGTCATCCGGCAGGCAACCGCCGAGCAGCGGCGGCTGTGGATGCTGGCCGCCGAGGCGGTGCCGGTGCGCCAGGGCGGGTCCGTGGTGCTGGAGGCGGGCGGTGTCCAGGGGCGCGGGCGCAACCGCTACGCCGACGATGCCCTGCTGGATTTCGTCGGGCACAAGGTGGTGGTTCGCTTCGACCCGCAGCAGCTCCATGAGTCGGTGCACGTCTACACCCTGGACGGGCGCTACATCGTCGAGGCGGAGTGCGTCGCGGCGGCCGGCTACGGAGATACCGAGACCGGTCGCGCCCACAACCGGGCGCGCAAGCAGAAGGTGCGGGCCGCGAAGGAGATGGCGCGGGCCGAGCGACGCATGGACGCCCTGGAGGCGTCGCGGTTCCTGCCGGTTCCGCAGCAGCCGGATGACCCGAAGCCCGGCATTGTGCAGGGCGACTTCCGGCACCGCAAGCAGGTGGTGAACGGTCCGGCCGCAGCGCCGGCGGCGCGAGAGGATGACGATGCGCTGCTGCGCGGGTTCGACGACATGATGCTGGAGATTGCCGCGCGCAAGCGCGAGGAGCGAGAGGAGGAGCTGCTGTGAACGACGACATGGTTCCGCTGAAGAGTCTGCTCGCCATGCTGCGCGGCGATGCCGAGCACCTGGACCGGCGCATCGAGACGCTGCGCCGCGGCGGCGGGCCGGACGAGTGGAGCGAGGCATTCCGGGCGGGTGTCATCCACGCCCTGGAGGGGGAGCTGCGGGTGTGCGCAAGACGCATCGCGCTCGGCGAGCAGAACACCGGCCCGGAGCTGGAGCGACCGCGGCTGAAGCTGGTGGTGAACAACGGAAAAGGGTCCGGCGGGGCGGGCACCCCGCCGGACGGTGGACAGGCCGCCTGAGCGGCCCACAACAGCAAGAGGGAGTATATCCATGAGCAAGGCAGCCTGTGAAGTGACCGCCATCCGCCCCGTCGAGGGGCTGGAGGGCGACAACCCGCTGGGTGAGCGCACCCGGCTGGAAATGGAGGCGGCCGGCCTGAGTCAGTCCAGGGCCGCCAACGAGATCGGCATATCCGCCTCGGCGCTGTCCCAGTGGCTGGGCGGCACCTATCGGGGCGATACCGCCGCCGTGGAGGCCAAGGTGGCGCGGTGGCTCGATGTGCGCGCCGAGCGCACCCGCCTGGCGCGCCGCCTGCCGGAGGCGCCGCAGTGGTTCGAGACCGCCACGGGTCGGCGCGTGCTCGCCGCCCTCTCCTACGCCCAGATGGCCACCGACCTGGTGGTGATCTATGGCGGCGCCGGCGTCGGCAAGACCCGCGCCATCGAGCGGCACCAGCACATCAGCCCCAACGTCTGGAAGGTGGACTGCACGCCCAGCAGCAACACCCTGGGCGGGTTCCTGCGCGCCGTGGCCTTCGCCGTCGGGGTGCGCGTCCCGAAGGGGCATGCCGACGTGCTGGAGATGGCGCTGCGCGACCGCCTGCGCGGCACCAGCGGGCTGCTGGTGATCGACGAGGCCCAGTTTCTCAACGAGCGCGCCCTGGAGGCCTCGCGCCGCCTGGCGGAGCTCTCCGGCATCGGCCTGGCGCTGGTGGGCAACGAGACCGTCTATGCCCAGCTCACCGGACGCAACCGCGCCGCTGAGTTCGCTCAGCTGTTCAGCCGCATCGGCAAGCGGGTGCGGCTCGGGCGCCCGCTGCGGGCCGACGTGGAGGCGCAGCTCGACGCCTGGGGCATCACCGGGCGCGAGGAGCGAGAGCTGGTGACGGACATCGCCCGCAAGCCCGGGGCGCTGCGCATGGTCACCAAGGTCCTGCGGCTCGCCACCATGCTGGCCCAGGGCGACCCGCTGCGGGCACGGCACATCGAGGCCGCCTGGCGCGACCTGGAGGAGGAAAAGGCATGAGCGACTACACCGACTGGCTGGCGCGCATGCGCCGGGACCGGGTGCCGCTGGCGTCCTACAGCTGCCCGGAGTGCGACGGGGAGCTCGCGGATGTCATCCCGCCCGAGGGGCAGGTCTACGACACGCTGGCGTGTTGCCCGCACTGCGGCGGCTACCACTTCCGCGTGATCACCGCCGACGGCGTGGTGACCGCCTGGGACGTGGAGCACGAGGAGGGCGCGGCATGAACGCGGCAATCCCGCAGGTGAACAGGCACATCCTGACCGGCCTCAGCGCCACCTACGACGCGGTGCGCCGGCTGACCACGCTCGGCATCGCGGTCATCGGGGTGGACCCCTGCCGGTCCCGGCCGGTGATCCGCGTCGAGGCCTCGCGCCGCTGCCACCAGCTGGGTGCGGCGGCCGCCTACCGATTCGCCAGCGGCCCCACGGGCCGCGTCAACACCTGGCAGGTCCAGTACCACGGCTGCCGCGTCGAGTGGGACGCCAAGGAGGAGAGCCATGTCTGACGATACGACCACCCGGGGCGCCATCACCGACGAGGTGCGGCGCGTCCTGTCCACATCCGACAAGCCCATCAGCACGCGGGAGATCTACCACCGCGCGATCGGCATCGCCAACACGACCCAGATCTCCGGCGCCATCCACGTCATGCGTCAGCGCGGCGAGGTGGTGACCGCGAAGGGCGGCGACGGCCACAACCGGCACCGGCTTGCGCGGGAGGGCGAGGCGGTGGAGCCGCTGGCGCCCCGGGCGGCTGCGCCCGCTCCGGCTCCGAAAGCGCCCGCCGCCGCGGACCCGCCGCAGGCGGACAAGCAGCCGGTCAGCCGCCGCCGCACCACGGCGCCGCGCCAGCCGCGCCAGCCCCGCGCCGCGACGCCGGCGGCCAAGCCCGCGCCGGCGCCGGCGGTCCACCCAGAGGACGGCAAAATCACCGCGCGCCTGGCGCTGCTGCAGCGGGCCGCGTCGGACACCCTGGGGGTCCTCGAGGACTACATCGAGGGCCTGGGCGACGAGGTCCTGGTCCACCTGCTGCGGGCCGCCGGTGAGGCGCGCTCCGCCCTGGACGCGGCGCGGAGGGCCGGGCTATGAGCGACCCCAAACCGCTCACCGCCTCGCAGACCATGGCCGTGCGCGGCGTGGTTGCCGCCGGCAACGCCGTGGCCGCCCGGATGCTGGAGCTGGAGATGGAGCTGGAGCGCGCCGGGGCGCGCGAGCTCGGCGACCGCACCGCCCGCGCCCTGCACACCTGGACCACCGCCGTGGACCGCCTGCGGGCGCGGCTGACCGACTACTGAGGAGGCGAACGGACATGACCAAGACCCTGAACACCCAGCAGCTCATCGGCAAGGTCCAGGGCATTCTCCTGGACGCCGACCCGCGCCTGCGGGCGGGCGACATCGAGTGGGCCATCGAGGAGGCGCTGGCCCAGGTGCACTACGCCGTGCGCGGCGGCAGGACCGTCGAGCTCAACGGCATCGGCACCCTGTGCCGCGACAGCGACGAAATCCGCTACCAGCCCCACAGCGGGCTGATGGAGGCCCGCCCATGAGCCGCATCGAGCTGAAGGACATCGAGGGGCTGGCGGAGCTCTATGCAACCCGTCGGCGTGTACTGGCCGAGATCGTCTCGACCCTGGAGGAGCAGATCGCACAGCTCAAGCGCCGCTACCTGCCCGCCATCCGCTCCGCCGTGGCCACCACGGCCGACGCCCACGACCGGTTGCAGGCGTCCATCAAGGCCAGCCCGGAGCTGTTCGTGAAACCGCGCACCCGGACCCTCTCCGGCGTGAAGGTCGGCATGACCAAGCAGAAGGGAAAGGTGGTCATCGACGACGAGGAGAAGACCATCGAACGCATCCGCAAGTTGCTGCCGGAGGAGCAGGTGGAGCTGCTGATCAACACCAAGGAGAGCGTCTCAAAGACCGCCGTCTACGACCTCACCGCCGCCGACCTGAAGCGCCTCGGCATCCGCATCGAGGCCGACACCGATGCGGTGGTCATACGCCCCGTGGATGGCGAGGTGGACAAGCTGGTGGACGCACTGCTCAAGGATGCCGAACGCATCGAGGAGGCCGCATGACCATGATGCTGCAGTCCAATCAGCTCGGCGCGTGGCGCAACGTGGCCCGATTCGAGGCTGGCGACGAGTCGCGGGTGCGGCAGGGTGCAGCGTTCCTCGCGCCCATCGTGCGCTGCAAGTTCCGGCTGCTCGATGACGATGGCAGCGTGCTCGCCCACTGCGATGCCACTGGCCGCTGGGAGGAATGGCGCAACCCATCCTGATACCCACCGCCCCACCCAGGGGCCGCGCCCAGCCGGCGGTGGCGCGATGAGTAACACCGGCAGCCGGGGATCGGGGCCGCCCAGCGGCAACCTCCCACCGAACGACCCGGCCGGATAGCCCTCGTCAAGGGCGATTCGCACAGCGAAACGGCGGCCTGGCAGTGCCGCCGTCGCCCAGGGGCGGCGCCCCGGGCCTGATGAGCAGCCAGCGAGGACGACGACATGCACGCAGCCACACTGGGATCGAGCGAGCGCCTGCAGCGGGTTGATGCGCTGCTGGCCGACGGCCGCCCTCATACAACCCAGGAGATCATCATCGCGGCGCAGGTCTGCGCGGTTAACAGCATCGTCTCCGAGCTGCGGGCCAATGGCCGGCGCATCACCTGCCGCCGGATCGGATCCCGCTGGGTCTACCAGAGGACTGACGCATGAGTGACAGGAAGACCCTGACAAAGGCCCAGCAGGCGGAGCTGGCCGAGCAGCTCGACCGGCAGTTCAGCGCGGTCTACCTGCGCTGCGACGGCTACCTGGTTTCCGCCGGCATGACGCGCACCGGCAACAACCGTCTGGCCATTGTGGTGCACGTGAACGGCTTTATCCGTGGTCAGTGGATGGTGATCGCCTCGTCCGTCGATGAGCTGCCAGAGGAGTCGCGGCGGTTCTGGCGTCCGCAGCAGCAGCGGCGCTACCCCGCAAAGTTTGTCCGCTCCATGGAGAAGGCCATTGGCAAGCGCAGGTGCAAGGCGGGTGGGTGCTACGACACCCGCATCATCCCGTCGCCGTACTGGAACCGCCCGTCGCCGTTCATCCGGCACCTGATGGCGCACAACGAGACGATCGAAATCCTCGACTATGCGACATACAGGGCTGGGGTCGAGCAGCTGCTGGCCAATGACAAGGCGGAGTGCCGTGATGTCTGACCCCCGCCGCCGCGCCAAGCTGGCCCAGATCCATATCGCCCGCCAGGACCTCGGGCTGGACGAGGAGACCTACCGCGCCATGCTGCGCGGGGTCGCCGGCGTGGACAGCTCCGCCGACCTCACGCCCACCGGCCTGGCCAAGGTGCTGGACCACCTGCGCCGGCTTGGATGGCGACCGAAGCCGGCGAAGAGGGCGAAGCGGCGGCCGCACACGCTGGATCGCGTCAAGCATCTCCAGAAGATCGAGGCCCAGCTCAGTGAACTCCGCGCATCCTGGGATTACGCCGACAAGATAGCAAAGAGGATGTTCGGCATGGAGAAGGTGGAGTGGCTGCGCGGCTCCGATCAGTTCCGCGCCGTCATCGCGGCGCTGCACGTTGAGCAGGAAAAGGTGGCGCTCTGGCACACCTGGTCAGACTGCCAGCGCCGGGCCGGGCTGACGGCCGGGCAGGCGGACGCTATGGCCCAGGAGCTCGCGCCCTGGTGCAAGGGCGACTGGCGGCGCAACCGCCGGGTGCTGAGGCTGCTCATCTTGCACGTTGGCAACCGCCTGGCGGCCGATGAAGGCGACGATGCGTAACCCGCTCTGCCTGCTCCGCGCCCTGTGGCGCTCCCTGCGCTGCCGGGCATGGGTGTCCGGCCACGACTACCGCACCGACGCCGAGCCGACGCCGGCAAACGTCCACGTGCTCCGCTGCCGCACCTGCGGCGCGGTGTCTGTGGCCTGGAGCTGGGGGTCGATGGAGGGGGAGAAGTGACTGACCTTGAGTGCGTGCCAACCGATGAGCTGTAGGCGGAGCTGGAGAGGCGGCACCCACAGGATCTGCCGGTCAATGTCCGTTGGCAGTGGACGTGCCCGAAGTGCGGGCATGCCGTGCGGAGCGGTGAGATGTGGGTGGGCGCCATGGCGATGTGGGGATATGTCTGGTGCCTTGCATGCGCCCCACTGGTGCAGTGGAACAAGAAACTCAGGAGATACCGGCCGATGGTCAAGACCCGGTTGACGGATGAGGCATGACCGTATCGGAGCGCAGCGGGGATGTGTGCCCCTACCAGTCGCCGGGCCAGATCCGGCGCGGCCTGGCGTCCGGGCGGCTGGTGCTCACGGAGCTGGGCATGGAGCGCCTGTGCAGCCGCTGCGGAGAGACCTACCCGCTGGACACGGAGTTCTGGTATTTCCAGCCCTCCGCCCGCGCCGGGGTGGGCAGCTACTGCAAGGCGTGCTTCCGGGAGGTGACCGGCCGCTGCGCCGGCCAGCCGCGGAAGGACAAGAATCGTTTTTCGAATAAAACACAAACGGAAATGCAAACAGTGCAAACGACCACGGCGGGGCAAGTGATGGCCATTCGGATCGACGAGTTACACAAAGAGCATGACCTAGTCAGGGCTGCGCGCGCGATGGTGCGCGCCCACATGGACCACGATACGGCATTGCCAGCCCTGGAAGAGGTGCGCGAACAGTTCCCTGGTGTGCCGGCGGACTACCTGATCTGCCTATGGATCGGTGTGAATGCCAAAGACCGCGAAGGGCTGCTTGTTTGATGCGCATCACCTGCCCCCACTGCAACACCAGCCACGAGCTGGAGGCGTTGGCCGATGATTCCAGCGCCCGGGAGATGTTCGGACTGCTTGCGAAGCTCGGACCGGCAGGAGGGCCTTTGACGGCCTATCTTGGGCTCTTTAAACCCCGTGTGCAGGCCCTTCGATGGTCCCGGGCCCTGGCGCTGGCCGCCGAGGTGCGCGACCAGGCGCAGGCCGCCGGCGCCACGCCGGAGCAGCTGGCGGGCGCATTGGTGGAGACGGTGGAGGCATTGAGAGAGAAGCGCCAGGCGCCGGGCTGGCGGCCGCTCACGGGCCACAACTACCTGTGGCGTGTGCTTGAGAGTCGTGCGGCCCGCGGCGCGGATGGGCCGGCGCTGGCCGGCGCTGCCCCGGCATCCGGCGCGAAGAGCCGCACCGCCCAGGTGGTGGAGCGGCTGCGGGCGCTGGATACGCCGGGGGAGGTGCCGGAGTGGTTCGCCCGCGCCATTCATCACGGCCTCGCCGACCTGGTGGTGGCCGGCGTGGACGGTGTGCCCGCCTACGATGTGCTGCCGGAGCTCGCGCAGCAGTGGACAGTGGAGCTCTGGCACCGCCGGGAGTGGAGAGAGGACTGTCGCTTTCGCGGCCGGGCGCGGCTGGCGCTGGCCTTCCGGACCTTGCGCGACGCCCGCCAGTGGCCGAGCCAGCGCGATCTGCTGGGGATGATTCCGAGTGTCTGACTACCGCGCACTTGGCGAGCTCGACGAGGCGCTGGAGCAGCTGCTGCCGGAGTCTCTCTGCCTGCTGTCGCAGGTGATCGGGCTGCCCGCCGTGCTGCGGCTGCTTGAGCGCTGGCCCGGCGTGACGATACGCGTGCCCATGCGGCCAGACCCGGATTACGTGGCCTACCGCCGGCTGGTTGAGGCGGTGGGCGAGGAGGTCGCGCAGCAGATCGTCGGCTACATGGCGGGCGACCAGCTGCGCATCCCGCGCGCCAGCGCCGCCCTCTCGGCGCTGCGGGACCGCTGCATCCAGCGGGACCGCGCCAGCGGGGCCAGCATCGCCGAGCTGGTGCTGGCCTATGGGGTGAGCGAGCGGACCGTCTACTACGCCCTCAGCGCTGAGCGCGAGGAGTTCGAGCGGCGCCAGAACCGCCTGTTCTGACTTGCCAGCGGCGGCGGCCTGCTGCACACTGGGCGCGCATCATTCCACCATCTCCACTCCCCGCATCACCGGACTGCAACGTTGCAGGCTCACCCGGAGTTCATCCGCCGCTAGTCTGGCGGCATGCACAAGCGCACCCTGATTGACCTTCTCCGTGCCTGGCCCTGGCTGGCCGGGGCCATTCTCGCCACCACGGCCGTGGCCCTCATCGCACCCTACCAGCTCGGCGTGCTGGTCTGGAGCCTGAGCAAGCTCAGCCTGGGCGCCTACCTTGGGTACTGGATCGACCGCTCGGTGTTCTACTACGGGCGGCCACACGAGATCGCGGGCGAAATCGAGTACCTCATCGCACTCCCGGCGGAAGGCATCGATCTGCCGAGCGCTGAGATCAAGTCCAGGTCGTCGGCGCTCAATGCGGCGATGCTCCGCCGCGCCATCATCATCGCCGCGGCCATCATCGCCCTCGGGCTGGGGGTGTGATCATGTCGCGGCTGCTCATCCTCCTGCTGCTCCTCTCCCCGGCGGCCCAGGCCGCCGGATACATTCCGCGCGCCGCCCAGGCCCACGAGCGTGAGCTCGTGCGCCATGCCCAGGCGGTGTGGGGCCTGGGCGCGCCCGTGGCGCTGTTTGCCGCCCAGGTGCACCAGGAGAGCGGCTGGAGGGCCGACGCCAAGAGCCGCTACGCCGACGGTCTGGCCCAGTTCACGCCATCGACCGCCGCATGGATCGCCGAGGTCTACCCCGACGAGCTGGGCGAGGCTGCGCCCTACTCGCCCGGGTGGGCCCTGCGCGCCATGGTCCGCTACGACCGCCACCTCTACGATCGCGTCCGGCTCACGTCTGGGGGATGTGACCGCTGGGCGATGGTATTGAGCGCCTACAACGGCGGTCTCGGCTGGGTGAGGCGGGACCGCCGTTTGTGCGAGGCCGACGAGACGTGTGATCAGGGCCGGTGGTGGGGCAATGTGGAGCGTCACACGGCCCGGGCCGACTGGGCGCGGCGCGAGAACCGGGGCTATCCCCGGCGGATCCTGCTGGAGCTGGAGCCGCGCTACCTGGCGGCTGGCTGGCGGGGGGTGGCGACGTGTCCCGCTGGCGCCTGATTCTGGCCGCGCTGCGCCGCTCGCCCTGGCTGTGGTCGGCCCTGGCGGCCGCGTTCGCCGCCGTGCTCGGCTGGTCCTATCACCTGGGGCACCGGCACGCGGCCGACGCCTGCGCGGCGGAAAAGCTGGCATCGGTTGAGCGCGCGATCGAGCAGGCGGACGCCCTGGCCCGCGAGGACGCGGAGATACTGCGCGCCGAGGCCGAGGCGCGCGCCGAGACCCGGGTGCGCTACCGATCAATAACGCGAGAGGTGATCCGCTATGTGGCGAGCCGCCCTGATCGCTCTGACTGCGGCCTCGATGCTGACGGCCTGCGCCTGTGGCGCTCCGCCAACGCCGGCGGGCGCCCGGACCCTGCCGGCGGATCTGGCGCTGGAGTGCCCGGCGCTGCCGATGCCGGCCTCGGGCCGGCTGCCGGACCTGCTGATTAACCACGTGGAAAGCGCCGAGCTGTACGCCGACTGCCGGGAGCGCCACCGCGCCGCCGTGGAGTGGGTGGAGCGCGGCCACCAGGCCCAGGAGCCCTGACGAATGGATGACGCGGATCGCGCCCAGCCCCACGAGGAGGCGGAGCGCATGGAGGGGCTGGCCGCCGTGCTGGCCCGCCGGGGGCTCTTCGAGCGTCCCCAGTACATGGGATTCACCCGGGTGTGCCTGGACTGCCTCCAGCCCATCCCGGTGCTGCGCCTTCAGGCGGAGCCGGCGGCAGTGCGCTGCGCGGAGTGCCAGGGCCGGCGAGAGACCGAGGAGGCGCGGCGGTGACAGGGCTCGACTACGACGCCTGGCGGTTCTGGTGGGACGTGCTGCAGACAGGCCTCACGGCCGCCATCGGCGTCTACGTGTGGCTGGTCAACCGGACGCGGGTCAACCGGGGCGCCATCGACCGGGTGGACGGGCGGGTGACCGAGATACAGGCCCGCGTGACGCTGCTGGAGAACGATGTGCGGCATCTGCCGGACCACGAGGACCTGGGCGAGCTGCACGAAAAGGTCAACAGCATCGCCAACGGCATGGGCGAGATCCGGGGCGAACTGCACAGCCTGAACCGGACGCTGACCCTGATCAACGAGCATCTGCTTAATGGAGGACGCGGATGAGCTACGCGGACATCGTCACCGAGGACCAGCGCCTGGCCATCCTGGAGGCCCTTGAGGGCGACCCGGACTACTCCCACAACGAGCATGTCCTCGGGCGGCTGCTCCAGGCCGTGGGCCACGGCATCAGCCGCGACCGGCTGCGCACCCACATCGCCTGGCTCCAGGAGCAGGAGCTGGTGGCTGTGGAGGATATCTCCGGCGTGCTGGTGGTGCGGCTCACATCACGCGGCGAGGACGCCGCCCTGGGCCGCGCCCGGGTGCCCGGCGTGGCGCGGCGCCGGCCGGAGTGACCGGCGTGGACCTGGTGTCGATCCTGGGCTGGGCCGGCCTGACGCCGCTGGTGGGCGTGCCGCTCAGCCTGTCCGTGCTCTATCTGCTCGACCAGGTGGGCAAGTGGGCCGTCGATTTAATGCAGGAGGATCCCGATCGTGATGAAGCCCAGTGAGGTGGCTGCCGTCGCCGAGCAGCACATCATCGACCATGCGACGGACTGCGGATGCGCTGACGATGGCGAGTTGCGCAATGCCCTGGAAATGCTGATCTCGAAGGCGGCCTTCGCCGTCGCCAAGTGCTGCTCTCACGATGTGGCGGAGGAGGTGCTGATTCGCACCTTCAAGTCCATCGTGGGCCGCCGAGCGTGAGCGGGCGGTGAACTGATGTCCCGCCCCAGCACCATCGACATCCTGCCCCAGGCGGTGCGCGATCAGCTCCACGCCTGGCTGCGCGATCCGGGCATCACCCAGATCGAGGCCACCGACCGGGCCAACGCGCTGCTCGATGCGCTCGGCGTCGAGCAGCGCCTCAGCCGCCAGGCGGTCAACCGCTACGATCTCCGCATGCGCGAGGCCGGAGAGAAGCTGCGCCAGTCGCGCCAGGTGGCCGAGATGTGGATCGGCAAGCTGGGTGCGGCACCGAGCGGGCAGACCGGCCACCTCATCAACGAACTGCTGCGGACCCTGGCCTTCGACTTGACCCTGAAGCTCCAGGAGGGCGCGCTCGACGAGGAGAACCTGCCGGCGATCATCGACATGCTCAAGAAGCTGAGCCTCAGCGTTGTGCGCCTGGAGCGTGCGGCCAGCGAGAACGTCAAGCGGGAGGCGGAGATTGAGAAGCGGGCGCGGGAGCAGGCCCTCCAGGCGGCGGCCGAGCGGGTGGACTCCGCCGCACAGGATCGCGGCCTGACGGCGGACGATGCCCGCTTCTGGCGCGAACAGGTCCTGATGGGGATGTGAGATGAGTACTCCCGCCCCCCTGCCGGATACCGAGCGCGTCATCGAATGGGACGAGCTGCCCGAGCGCGCCCGCGCCATCCCGGAAGACTTCAACCCCCTCGCCGAGGGGGTGCTCATGCAGCACCAGGCGGACTGGATCCGGATGCAGCAGGATCTCGACATCGCGGTCTGCGAGAAGGGCCGCCGCACCGGGATCACCTTCGCCCAGGCGCTCACCGACACCATCACGGCGGCCACCGCCAGGGACGCCGGCGGGGATAACATCTGGTACATGGCCGACACCCGGGAGAAGGGGCTGGAGTACATCGGCTATGTGGGCAAGTTCGCCCAGATCGTGGCCCGCGGCCAGGCCACCCGCATCGAGCAGCACATCTTCGAGGATCAGCTGCCGGACGGCGGCAGCCGCCAGATCCAGGCGTTCCGGGTACGCTTCGCCTCGGGCTTCCGGGTGACGGCGCTCTCCAGCCGGCCGGAGAACATCCATGGCCTACAGGGGCTGGTGGACCTGGACGAGGCGGCGCTGCACAAGGATGTCTCCCGGGTGCTGGAGTCGGCCACGGCGCTGCTCATCTGGGGCGGGCGCATCCGGGTATGGTCCACCCACCGGGGCAAGCAGAACCCCTTCAACCAGCTGTTGAAGGACGTTCAAAGCGGCCGTTACGGGAAGCGTGCCCGCGCGATCCGCATCACCTTCGACGACGCGGTGGCCAACGGGCTCTACGAGCGGGTCTGCGCCATGCGCGGCATCGAGCCGACCATCGAGGGCAAGAAGGAGTGGTACACCGCCATCCGCTCCGCCTATGGCCCGCGCAAAGCGGCCATGCGCGAGGAGCTGGATGTCATCCCGCGGGACGGTGACGGCACCGCCATCCCCACGGTGTGGATCGAGCGGGCCATGCCGGAAGTGCGCCCGACGCTGCGCATCGTCTTCGACGACGACTTCCCCCGCCGCTCCGAGCGGGAGCGGGAGGCCTGGTGCGAGAAGTGGATCGCCATTCACCTGGCGCCGCTCATCGAGGCGGCGCTGCAGGGGTTCACCGGCCGCTGGGCGGTGGGCATGGACTTTGCCCGCCACCGGCACTTCTCGGTCATCATCCCGGCGCGGATCACCCAGGAGCTCCGCCGCGACGCCCCCTTTGTCATCGAGCTGGCCAATGCGCCTACCCGCCAGCAGGAGCAGATTCTATGGGCGCTGCTGGACCGGCTCCGGCGCTGGACGTTCGCCGGCGACGCCACCGGCCCCGGGCAGACGCTGATGGAGTATACCGGCGATCGCTACGGGCGGGCGGAGCTCAACAAGGATTCTGGCACCTACCGGGGCGGCCCGGTGCACGAGGTGGACCTCTCCCGCGCCTGGTACGGCGAGTGGATGAGCAAGTACATCGCGCTGTTCGAGGACGGATTCATCACCCTGCCGCGGGACGCATCCCTGGAGGATGACCATCGCGCCGTGGAGTACGTGGACGGCGTGCCGATGGTGCCCAGGCTGGAGCGGCGCGACCTGAAGGACGCCGACCTGGTGCGGCATGGGGACGGGGCGATCGCCGGGGCCCTGATGGGGTTCGCCGCCTCCAACGCGACCGGCGGCCCCATCGATTTCGCATCCACCGGCCGGCGGGCGGCTTTCGGGGCAGCGGACCCGGGCGGCGGGGATGAGTACACGGATACCGGCTGGGGCACCTCGACCGGCGGCAACGATTTCGGAGGGTTCATCTGATGGCAGGCTACGTGCAGCTGGGCAGCGGCATTGTCGTCAGCGAAGCGGAGTTCGCGGAGATGGCCGAGATCCGGCCCGAGCTGCGCGAGGTGGCCACCACCCGCGACGGGCGCGACATCACCCGCGGCTACGTGGACGCTCTGCCGCTGCTGCCGCCGCAGGATACCGTGCTGCAGACCCGCGGCGGCGGCAACTACACCCTCTACGACGAGGTGATGCGCGACGAGCAGGTGGCTGCGTGCTTCGCCCAGCGCCGCCTGGCGGTGGTGGGCTGCGAGTGGGAGGTGATCCCGGGCGGAAAAAGGGGAAAGGACAAGGCGGCCGCCGCAGCCCTCAAGGAGCAGCTCGACGGGGTCAACGCCGGCACCGACCGGCCGGACGCCGCCGCCGTGCCGCTGGCCGGCTGGGACGCGGCCACCAGCAAGATGCTGCACGGCCTCTTCTACGGCTACGCCGTGGGCGAGTGCCTCTGGGGCCGGGACGGGCGCCACGTCACCCTGGCCGGCATCAAGGTGCGCCGGCAGCGCCGCTTCGGCTTCGGCCCGGACGGGGCGCTGAAGCTGCTGACCTTCTCCAATCCGGACGGGGAGGTGATGCCGCCGCGCAAGTTCTGGACCTTCACCGTGGGCGCTGACAATGATGACGAGCCCTACGGCCTGGGCCTGGCGCACTGGCTCTACTGGCCGGTTCTGTTCAAGCGCAACGGCGTCAAGTTCTGGCTGATCTTCCTGGAGAAGTTCGGCCAGCCAACGGGGCTCGGCAGGTTCCCCCCGAACGCAACACCCGAGGAGAAGCGCCGGCTGCTGGCCGCCACGCGGGCCATGGCCACCGACAGCGGGATCATCATCCCCGACGGCATGCAGCTGGAGCTGCTGGAAGCGGCGCGCTCCGGAACCGCCGATTACACCGTCCTCTACGACCGGATGAACGACGCCATCGCCAAGGTGATCCTGGGCCAGACGGCGAGCACCCAGGGCACCCCGGGGCGGCTCGGAAACGATGAGCTCCAGGGCGACGTGCGCCAGGACATCATCAAGGCCGACGCCGATCTGGTGTGCGAGAGCTTCAACCGCACCGCGGCCCGCTGGCTGACCGACTGGAATTACCCCGGCGCGGCCTACCCCCGCGTGTTCCGCCGGATCGAAGATGACGAGGATCTCGCCCAGGTGGCCGAGCGGGAGCACAAGGTCTTCCAGATGGGATACCGGCCGACCCTAAAGCACGTCACCGACACCTATGGTGGCGAATGGGAGCCGGTGCGCGCTACGGCGCCCGATGCGGGCGCGCCGCCGGCGGAGTTCGCGGAGGCGGAGCGTCCCGCGGCCGATGCGGTGGACGCCCAGCTAACGCTGCTGCAGCAGGCCGGCGACGCCGCCGTGGAGCAGTGGGTGGAGCAGATCCGCGCCCTGGTGGAGAAGGCGCAGAGCCTGGAGGCGCTGCGGGAGAGCCTCCTGGCCGCCTACGAGGATCTGCCGGCCGATGAGATGAGGGAGGCCATGGCGCTGGCCTTCGCCCTGGCCGACGCGCGCGGCCGCGAGGCGGTGGCCAGGGAGTCGGGTCTGCTCGATGGCTGACAACCCCGTCATCACCCGCATGCGCGAGCAGCTGGAGGCGCTCCGGCTGCGGCTGCGCAACCTGGTGCCCACCGAGCGCTGGACCGACCTGATGCGCCAGGCCCACGACCGCGCCTTCGTCGTGGCCGGCGCCGAGAAGGCGGACCTGCTGGCGGATCTGGCCGGCACCGTGGGCCGCGCCATCGAGGAGGGCAAGTCGATCGAGTGGTTCCGTGGTCAGTTCGACGCCATCGTCGAGCGGCATGGCTGGGCCTACCGCGGCGAGCGCAACTGGCGCACGCGTGTCATCTACACCACCAATGTGCGCACCACATATGCCGCCGGCCGCCTCGCCCAGCTGCGCGACCCGGGGCTCATGAAGGTCGCCCCCTACTGGGTCTACCGCCACGGCGGCAGCGCCGACCCGCGGCCGCAGCATCTGGCGTGGGACGGCCTGGTGCTGCGCGCAGACGACCCCTGGTGGAGCACCCACTACCCGCCCAACGGCTGGGGCTGCTCATGCTACGTGACGGCCGTCTCTGAGGGGCAGGCGCGGCGCATGGGCGGGGTGTCGGAGCCGCCGCCGGCGGACCCGGCCGGCGCCATCGACCGCGGCTGGGACTACCAGCCTGGCGCCAGCGTGGACGATGAGCTGCGCGGCATCGTGGCCGACAAGACCGCCAGCCTGCCGGGCGGCCTGGCGGCGGACTTCAGCGCGGAGATGGCTCGTCGTGAGGATTGAATACGACGATCGCGAGGTGGTGGATGCGCTGCGCCGCCTCCAGGAGGCGACCGGCGACCTGGCGCCGGCGCTCAGGCACATCGGCGAGATGTTGGTGGACAGCACCAAGCGGCGATTCAGGGACGGCTCCGCGCCGGACGGGACGCCCTGGGCGACCAACGCCGAGAGTACCCTGCTGGGCCACCTGGCGCGGTTCCGCGGCTCCTACACGAAATCCGGCCGCCTGAGCGCCAAGGGGGCTGGGCGAGTCATGGGCAAGCGCCCGCTCATCGGCGAGACCCGCAGCCTCTCCATCACCATCGGCTATGTGGTCTCGGGCCACACCCTGGAAGTCGGCAGCCCGATGGAGTATGCCGGCACCCAGCAGTTCGGCGCCGCCCGCGGGGCGTACGGAAAGGACCGCCACGGCCGCCCCATCCCCTGGGGCGATATCCCCGCCCGGCCATTCCTCGGGCTGTCCGACGCCGACCGGGCGGAGCTCATGGAAATCCTGCGCGAGCACCTGGCCTCCGCGACCCGGTAGCCGACCGCCTCAGAGGCCGCAGGAGCGGCGATCGGGTCTCTCCCGCTGCCGTCGCACGGGCCGGATCGGCTTAAACGCTCCAGCGACGAGTTAAATGCCTTTTGAACGCGCCTGTATCCATGCGCCGGCTCGATCTGGACGGCGCGCCCGCCAAGGGGTAGTCTCCTGGGTGTCGGACTGCCTTTACCCTCCCCGCCGATCCCGGGCTGCAACGTTGCAGGTCCACCTGCCGGATCCGGCACGCTAGTCTGGCGCCATGTACGGTCACCCCGCCATGACGCCGACGATGCCCAAGCCCATCCAGATCTTCCGCCCCGGCCGCCACCAGGCCATGACCGGCCAGTCGCTGGAGTTCTCCGACAGCGACATCGAGGCCACCGCCTCGGCCTATGACCCGGCGCTGCACGAGGCGCCGCTCGTCATCGGCCATCCCCGCCACAACGCCCCGGCCTACGGCTGGGTGAGCGCGCTCTCGGTGGCCGGCGGTGCGCTGCAGGCCGCGCCCTACCAGGTCGATCCGGCCTTCGCGGAGATGATCCGCGAGGGGCGCTACAAGAAGATCAGCGCCAGCTTCTACGCCCCGGACTCCCCGTCCAACCCCAAGCCCGGCGTGTACTACCTGCGCCACGTGGGCTTCCTCGGCGCCATGGCGCCTGCGGTGAAGGGGCTCAAGCCGGTCGAGTTCGCGGAGGCGGAGGGTGTCGTCACCGTCGAATTCTCCGAGCGCGAGCGGTGGGGCTTCCGCTCCATCGCCCAGCTGCTGCGCCTGCTGCGCGAGAAGTGGATCGAGAAGGACGGTGTGGAGGCCACCGACTCGGTGCTGCCCTCCTACCTGATCGATGACATCCAGCGGGCCGCCGAGGCCGAAGACGAGCCGGCTGCGGAGCCCGCCTATTCCGAACCCGTAACCCCCCAGGAGGGCGACATGACCCCTGAAGAACTTGCCCGCCGCGAGGCGGAGCTCGCCGAGCGCGAGCGCCAGCTCCAGACCCAGACCGCCGAGTTCTCCGAGCGCGAGCAGCAGCTCGCGGCCCGCGAGGCCGAGCGCCGCCGTGCCGGGATCGCCGAGTTCGCCGAGGGCCTGGTGTCCGCCGGCCGCCTCCTGCCGCGCGACCGCGACGGCGTCGTGGAGCTGCTGGCCGCCCTGCCCGCCGGGCAGGAGCTCGCCTTCGGCGAAGGTGACGCCCGGTTCGAGGGCAGTGCCGAGACCTGGCTGCGGGAGTTCCTGCAGCGCCTGCCGGAGCAGGTGGACTTCGCCGAACGCTCGGCGCCGGGCGCGGAGGGCGACGGCGAGGCGGTCAACTTCGCCGCCCCGCCCGGCTATACCGTGGATGCTGCCGGCCTGGAGCTGCTGCGCAAGGCCAAGGCCTACCAGCGCCAGCACAAGGTGTCCTACGACGAGGCGGTGGACGCCGTCCGCACCTCACGCTGAGCCGTCACACCTCTATCTATAGGAGCCCGATGACATGAGCCGTCAGTCCTACCCCCTGCTGGCACTGACCAGCGCCGCAACCGCGGCCATCACCGCCTATCGATTCACCACCATCGACGGCGTGCTCGCCGGCGCCGGCGGCAGCGCCCACGGCGTGAGCCAGTACGATGCCGACATCGGCGATCAGTACGCGGTGACGGTGCTCGGCACCGCGATCATCGAGGCTGGCGCGGCCTTCAGCAAGGGCGCGCTGCTGGAGTCCGACGCCCTCGGGCGCGCGGTGACCGCCGTGAACGGCCCGGTCCTTGCCCGGGCGCTTGAGGCGGCCTCCGGCGTCGGCGTCCTCGTCGAGGTCCTGCTGACGGCGACGCCTGCCACCGTCGCGGACGGCGCCAAGCTGGCCCAGGTGCTGGCCAGCAACGATATCACCCGGTACAGCGCCGACGGGGCCATCGCCGTGTCCGGCATCGCCCTGGTGGACGGCGACACCGGCATCGCCGGGCTCACCCTGGCCGCCCCGCAGCCCGGCTGCCAGTGCCGCATCCGCCTGGACACCCTCACCAGCGGCGCAGTGGTGGTCACCACCGCGGCCGGTGTCACGTTCGATGGGGCGAACAATACCGCCACCTTCGACGCCGCCGGCGAGGAGCTCGTGCTCGGGTACAAGTCCGCCACCGAGTGGGAGGTGGTCGAGAACGTCGGCAGCGTCGCGCTGAGCGCGGTGTAACGGCCCTTCACAGACGGTTCACAGGAGATTTACGTCATGCCCATGAATCCCAGCCAGGCCCGCGTCATCGACCCGATCCTGACTCAGCACGCCCGCGGCTACGGCAACCCCGACGTGGAGCGGGCCGGCGCCATCCTCTTCCCCCGGGCGCGCATCCTGCAGCGCGGGGCCAAGATCATCAAGTTCGGCCGCGAGCACTTCCGGCTCTACAACACCGCCCGCGCGCCGGGCGCGGTCAAGAAGCGCGTGACCATCGGCTACTCGGCCGAGTCCGTGAGCCTGGTCCAGCACGCGCTCTCCGGCACCGTGCCCTTCGAGGTGCTGGACGAGGCCAACCGGGTGCCGAACGTGGATCTCGGCCGCCGGGCGGTCAATGTGCCCATGGAGACCATCGCCCGTGAGCTGGAGTACCGCCAGGCGGTCATCGCCCAGGCCGCGGCCAACTACGCCGCCGGCAACAAGGAGACGCTGGCCGGTACGGACCAGTGGGACGACTACGCCGGCTCCGATCCGGGCGCCCAGATGGATGACGCCCACGCCGCCATCCGCGCCAAGATCGGCCGCCGCGGCAACGTCCTGGTGCTGGGGCCCGAGGTCTACCGCAAGGTGCGCCGGCACCCGAAGGTGGTCGGCCACTTCTACTCCGGCGTCAAGAACGGTCCCGCCACCGTTAGCCGCGATCAGCTGGCGCAGTACTTCGATGTCGCGCGCGTGGCCGTGGGCGAGGATGTCTACCTGCCGGAGGATGCCGCCGAGAACGCGGACTTCAGCGACGTCTGGGGCGACGTGGCCATCCTGGCCTATGTCCCCACCGGCGAGGGCCAGGTGGACGTGCCGAGCTACGGATACACCTACTACCTCGACGGGCACCCCATCGTGGAGTCCCCCTACCAGGACCGCGACCACGACGTATGGGTCTATCCGACCAAGGATGAGGTGCAGCCGGTGCTCACCGGCATGGACGCTGGCTATCTCTTCAGCGACGTGCTGGCGAGCGTCTGACGGCCGATGTAGGTGATAGCCCCGCCCCGGCCCCGGAGTGGTCGGGGTGGTGTCGAATCCAAGAGCAGGCGCCCAGGGCGTCACAGGAGGCACCATGCCGAAGTACCCCGTCATCACGCCGCTGCGCTGGAAGGGCAAGAAGCGCATGCCCAGCGGCTCCATCGAGATGAGCGCCGAGGCGGCCGCCCGGATCCCCGCCGGCGTGCTGGGTGAGCCCATCGCCGAGGAGGGGGCTACCGAGGACGCCGGAAAAGCAGACGCCAGCCCAAAGACCACCCGGTCCGCCAGCAGGAAGGCGCGGTAACCCATGTCCTACGTCACCCAGGCTGAGATGATCGCGCGGTTCGGAGAGTCCGAGCTCGTCCAGGTCACCGACCGCGGGATGACCGGCGCCATCGACGCCGCCGTGCTCTCTGCAGCCATCGCCGACGCCGACGCCGACATCGACGCCTATCTCGGCAGCGGCGGCTACACCGTGCCCATGACGCCTGTGCCTACCGTTCTGGTGCGGTTGGCGGCCGACCTGGTGCGCTACCGGCTCTACGACGACGCGGCCACCGAGACCGTGCGCCAGCGCTACGAGGACGCCCGCCGGATGCTGGAAGCGATTGCCGCGGGCCGGGTATCGCTCGGCCCAGCAGACACTGGCGGCAGCGCCGGCAGCCCGGAGAGCGATGCAGCCGATCGCATCTTCACGAGTGACACGCTGGGAGATTTCTGATGCAGCACATTCCCTATAGCCAGGAATCCGGACGCAGCGAGCTGCAGGCAGTCGTACCGGCCGGCACCACGACCGATCCGGTCGCGATGACGCCGGGCGTGGAGCGCCTCCCGTCCGTGTCCCTTTACCCCGGCGCCGGCGGCAGCGCCCTGGTGGAGTACACCACCAGCCCCCGGGCGGAGGTCGAGGCCGGCACCGCCCGCTGGATCGCCTGGCCCCACGGCGACGTGGACACGGACACCAGTGACGTGCTGCTCGGGCCGGTGACCGCGCTGCGCTGCACCGCCACCACCGCTGACGCGGTGTGGGAGGTGCTGGCGTGAGGGGCGTGCCGGGCAGGATCGCGACGCGGTACGACATCGAGCTGCTGCGGGCATGGATCGGTAGTGCGTGGGATACGCCGGAGGCGCGTGCGGCGGTGCTGGGGCAGCTGCAGGCGATCCGGGCGACGGCGCACCAGTATGTGTTCACGCGCCTGCTCGCTGCGGAGGCGGAGCGGGCCGGGCCGGAGCCGGAGTATCGGGTGCTGGCGGGCCAGGGCGAGGCGGGGGACGAGATCCACGAGTATCGGCTGCAGCGCTCGCCACACGGCCGGCTCGATGCGCTGGGCCTGTCGCTGGAGGAGCTGGATGCGCTGATCGCGGAGGTGGGCAATGGGTAACTGGCGCGGCGGTCCGTGGGCCGGCGGGATGCGGGCGCAGCTCGAGGCGCTGCTGCCGAGCATCCACACCTCGGCGAACAAGGGGCGGCAGTATCTGGCGGCCAACGGCGCCGGTACGGGCGTGACCGTGCTCGCGGGCACGTCGCTGCGGGTCGGCAGCCGCTACGCGACGGTGGATGTGGATGTGGAGGTGACGACGCTCGACGCCGGCGTGCTGACCCTCGGCACCGACTACTACGTCTACGCGGTATACGAGGTCGCCGGCATCGGGTTCGTCCTCTCCGCGAACGCGACCGTTCCGGCCGGCTACACGGTGGACACCAGCCGCAAGATCGGCGGATTCCATTACGGCCGGGTGCGCACCACGGCCCAGGCCTACGACCGCACGGCGGCGCTGGCCGTGCAGGTGGTGCCCAACAGCGTGTGGGATCTATTCCACCGCCCGCGCTCAGCGCCCGAGGGTATGGCGCAGATCACCGACTCGCTGTGGATGGACATCTACCTGTCAAGCGAGGACGGCACGGCCTGGCCGGACAGCGTACCGCTCAGCCGCTACAACGCCACGCCGCTCAGCGGGACCGAGGGCTATAGCTACTACGACATGGCCCGGCTGGCGACCAATGCGGGCAAGCGCAGACCCACTTACGATGAGTGGCTGCAGGCGGCCTGGGGCGTGCCCGAGGGCGCGACGTCCGCCGGCGCGCGCATCGCCACCGGCGGCGTCGGATTCGCCCTGCCCGGCGGGAATCCGTCGAGCAGCGAGTACTACTGGGTCAGCTGCCTCAACGTGGACCAGACGTCCGGCAACCTCTGGCAGGCGCTCGCGGAGTACTGGGACCTGTTCGACGGCGTGCCGTCCACAGGTACGGACGGCACGTTCGGCTGGACCGGCGTGGATGCAGGCAAGGGCGGCAACGCCCAGGGATCGGTCTATAACCAGTCGTTCAAGCAGCTGATAGCGGGCGGCTACTGGGTCAACGGCACGAACGCCGGGGCCCGGTGCGCGGACCTGCGCAGCCCGCCGTGGGTCGTGTACGGCAGCGTGGGGCTGCGGTGCGTCAGCGATTCTCTGTGATCTGATATCTGGGTCTCTGTATGGACGGCATGATTCTCTACCAGAAGCTCGCGGACCTGTCGGAGTGGCTGTTTCCGGCCGTGGACCGGTTCCCGCGGCGGGAGAAGTTCGCGCTGTGCACGCAGATCAAGAACTGCGTCTACGGGATGGTGCGCAACACCATCCGGGCACAGAAAAGCCGGGACAAGTTGCGCCACCTGTTCGAGGTGGACCTGGAGCTGGAGATGCTCCGCTTCCTGGTGCGCCAGGCGCACCAGGCGAAGTACCTGAGCAGCCGTCGCTACCAGCTGGTGGCTATGCGGCTGTCTGAGATCGGGAAGATCGTCGGCGGCCTGTTCAAGGCCTTCGGCAAAGGGACCAGGCCATGACAGCTGATAGCGGGCGGCAACTGGGACAACGGCACGAACGCCGGGGCCCGGTGCGCGAACCTGAACAACCCGCCGTGGAACGTGAACGACAACGTGGGGCTGCGGTGCGTCAGCGATCCCCATACTTCCGACAGGCGCGGGTCACGGCCCGCCCTGCATGTGGTTCCCAAGGGAATCGGGGCCTGGTTCCGTCTCATGGACGGGAAAAGATGAACAGGCGCGGGCGGCCAGTAGCGCACGAGTGCGCGACCGTGGCCCGCGCCGCCTATACCGGAGGGCGCCATGCCGCGCACGCGTAACAATCTCTGGGGTGAGGTGAGCTGCTGGGAGAACCTGGTGGCCGCCCACTTCGCCGCCCGGCGCGGCAAGCGCTACCGCCAGGCGGTGCTGCGCTTCGAGGCCAGCCTCGAGGAGCGGCTGATTGAACTGCACGAGCACCTGCTGCGCGGCAGCTGGCGGCCCGGGCCGTGGCGCGAGTTCAACATCATCGACCCCAAGCCGCGCTTCATCCAGGCGCCGCCCTACGCCGACCGGGTCGTGCATCACGCCCTGGTGCGGGTGCTGGATCCGCTGTTCGAGCAGCGGTTTATCCATGACTCCTACGCCTGCCGGCGCGGCAAGGGGACGCAGGCGGCGGTGCGCCGGCTGCAGGACTTCCTGCGCGCGGCCCAGCGGCGCTGGGGCCGGGTCTATGTGCTCCAGGCCGACATCCGGCAGTACTTCGCCTCCATCCCGCATGATCGGCTGCTGGAGGCGCTGCGGCGTAAGGTGCGCGACAGGCGAGTGCTGGCGCTGTGCGAGCGGATCATCGGCGCCGCCGGCGAGGATGGGCGCGGCATACCGGTGGGCGCGCTCACCAGCCAGCTGTTCGCCAATATCTACCTGGACCAGCTCGACCACTACGTGAAGGACGAGCTCGGGGAGCGCCACTACCTGCGCTACATGGATGACTGGATCATCCTCGGCCGCGACGCCGGCGAGCTCCGCCGGCTGCAGGCGCACCTGGAGCACTGGCTGGCCGGGGAGCTGGGCCTGACGCTGCACCCGAAGAGCGGCGTTTACCCCGCCGCCCAGGGCGTGGATTTCTGCGGGTATCGGACCTGGAGCACCCACATCCTGCCGCGCCGGCGCAACGTCCGGCGCGCCCGCCGCAGCCTGCGGGCCCTGGCCAGGCGCTACCGCACAGGGCGCGCCGGCCTGGCCGATGTCCGTGCGCGGCTGATGAGCTGGCTCGGCTACATGCGCCACTGCTCAGGGATGCGGACGGTGCAGGGCATCGTCGATGAGATGGTTTTGCGGAGGGCATCATGATGATCAGCATCAAGCGCAGCACCCGGTGGTTTCTCGTGGCGATGGCCGCTATCTCCGCCGCCGCTGCGCTGGCGTCCTGCTCTGCACTGCGGGAGCCCTGCTTCTGGGGCTGCGTCTCCGTGGACCAGTACCCGGACGAGTGGGCCATGACCCAGCTCCCGCGTGACGAGGCCGAGGCCTACTGCAGCCGGGCAACCGGCGTCCAGGCGGCCGCATGCTCGACCTACGCGGCGCGGGCCGACGGCTCCCGCGACTGGACCATGCCCTGCGCTATCACCCTGCCGGATGATGCAACCGAGGCGGAGATCTGGCACGAGGCCCGGCATTGCCTCTGGGGCGATGCGCGGCACTGGCTGACCTCCAGCCCGACGCGGTCGGATGCGATGCGGCGGGCCGACGAGCGCGACCGGGCGGTGGTGGAGCGCGAGATGGAGGGGGCGGAGTAGTGGGCCTCATCGCTGACACAGAGGACGCAATCCTGGCGGCAGTGACCGGAGCGCTGGGCGCGACGGTGCGCGAGACCGGGTCCGTTCCTGGCGGTTGGACGCTGGACACGCTGCGCCGGGTAGATGAGCGTGACCTGGAGGTGGCAGTGCGCGAGATGGAGGGGGTGGAGTGATGCCCCACTACCTCTCTGCCGAATCGATCATCTCCGCCCGCATCGAGGACCAGGTGCCCGGGCTGCGGGCAGTACTGCCGGTGGCTGACCTGGCGGGGGTGACCGAGGCGCAGCAGGTGACCCCGGCGGTGTACGTGATCTATGACGGCGACCGCATCGGTCAGAGCGCCGGGCGGGGTGTCTCCCAGCAGATCCACCAGCGCTGGATCGCGGTGGTGGCGGTGCGCAACGCCCGCGATCAGCGCGCCGGCGCGGCGGCCCGCGAGGAGGCCGGCCCGCTCATCGACGCGCTGCTGGCGGCGCTGGATGGCTGGGCGCCGAGCCTGCTGCACCAGCCGCTGGTGCGCATCAGCGGCCCGGGGCCGGCGTTCACGCCGGGCGGATTCGGCTATTTCCCGTTTGTATTCGAGACCCGCATCACCACAGGAGGCGGCACATGAAAACGAAAGACATCGAAGTGACGGCCGGGAGCCACACCCACGCCGGGCGCCGCTACGGAAAGGGCGACATTATCCTCGGCATGGAGGCGTCCAGCGCAGACTGGCTGATCGGTACCGGCCGCGCGAAGGAGGCCGACCCGGGGCGGGTCAAGCAGCTCACCACGAAGGAGGCGTAAACGATGAATCTCGTATCCCTACAGGGGCCGGTCTATGCGGCCACCCGCGACGCCAGCGGCAACCCGGGCGCGTTCCGCAGCCTGGGCGATGCGCCGACGTTCGAGGTGCAGCTGCAGACCGACACCCAGGAGCACCGCGAGTCGAGCACCGGCCTGCGGCTCCAGGACGGCCGGCTGCAGCTCGGCAAGACGGTGACGATCAACCTGAAGCTCGACCACTGGACCGCAGAGAATGTGGCGCTGGCATTCTACGGCACCTCGTCGGTGGTGGCCTCCGACACGGTGACCGCCGAGGCGCTGCCCGCCGGGCTGGCCCAGGGCGATTTCGTCCGCCTCGCCGGCGTCGATGTGTCCAGCGTGGTGGTCAAGGACAGCGCCGGCACGCCGGCCACGCTGGTGCTCGGCACCGACTACGAGGTCACCAGCGCCAAGCACGGCACGATCAGGATCCTCGGCGACCTGTCCGGCTACACCGCGCCGTTCACGGCGGACTACTCCACCGCCGGCGGCACGAATGTGTCGATGTTCGACACCGCGCCCTCCGAGCTCTGGCTGATGCTCGACGGCGTGAACACCGCCGACGCCAACGCGCCGGTCAAGGCCGAGCTCTACCGCGTGCTGCTCGACCCGGTGGGCTCCGCCGCACTCAAGCACCCCGACGGCTACGGCTCGCTGGAGCTCACCGGTTCGGTGCTCTACGACGAGACCAAGGCGAGTGATGCGGTGCTCGGACAGTTCGGCCGGCTCATCGAGATGGCGGCGGCCTGATGAGCGCGACCGATACAACTGGACAGGACGCCGCAATCCTCTTCCCAGACGAGACGCTCACGCTCGCCGGGGAGGAGGTGATGGTGCGGGAATTCCGCTATGCCGAGGGGCTGCGGGCCGCGGCGCTGGCCCGGCCGCTGCTGGCCGGGCTACGGGCGCTCATCGAGGCGCAGGGCGATATCGAGCCCGAGGCGCTGGATGGGCTCATCGGCGAGCACCAGGCGGTGTGGGTGGATCTGCTGGCCATGAGCACCGGGCGGGATGCCGAGTGGGTGGGCGGCCTGACGGATCGTGACGGGCTGGCGCTCAGCATGGCCTTCTGGAGGGTCAACGGCCCTTTCTTCACGCGGCGGCTGGTGGTGGCCGCCGCGCTGGCCCAGGGGCTGGGCGGCCTGTCCCGCTCGCGGAGATCTTCGCCGAGCTCGTCGCCGCAGGACACGGCGCCGGACACGACGACATCGCCCGGCGGCTGACCTGGCGGCAGATGCGCCGCCTCTACGAGGTCGCCCAGGCCCGGCGCAACCACCACCGGGCCGATCTCATGGAGGCGGTGAGCGTCGGGATGGGCGGCGGCAAGGGACTGGCGCGGGTGGTGCGGAGGCTGCGGGGCGGTTAGCTGAAGCGCCCTAGAAGAAAGAGCAGGAATCCAGCCGCCATGCCGATACCGCCGATTGTCGAGATGGGCGGTGCGGCAGCCATAGAAGCGATGAGACCGGCAATGATTAAAAGAAAACCTACACCCTCCAGTGGCGCACCCGACCTTGTGACGCGGATGCTTCCTGTATGCTCAGGCTCCGCCGGAGCTATCGGAGCGCCGCAACCGGGACAGGCAGACGCCTGGTCTGATACCTCCCGTCCGCATTCTTTGCATGTGATGAGCGCCATTCAGACTACCTCCATTGTGGGCGTGGATAACTAGTATGGCCCAGGACCTCGAGCTCGCGCTACGCATCCGGGCGGACCTGAAGCAGGCCGTCAAGGAGATCCGTTCGGCGCGGGATGAGATCAAGGGTTTTGGCGCGGCCGGCAAGGGCGCCAAGGCCGGCCTGCGCGGAATGACCAGCGAGGTCGATCGAGCAGAGAGTCGGTTACGCAGGCTCCACACGGCGGCCAGCGGGATGCGCTCCATGCTGGTATCGCTCGGCGCTGCGCTCTCGTTCCGCGCAGCGGTGCGCACTGTAGTGGATGTGACTGATGCCTACAAGCGGATGGAGGGGCAGCTGCGCCTGGTCACCTCGAGTGAGGAGGGGCTGGCGCGGGCGCAGCGGGATCTGTTCACGTTGGCGCAGTCTACCCGCAGTGAGTACGACTCGACCGTCAGCCTGTATGCCCGCATGGCGCGCAACGCAGATAACCTCGGCCTGTCGCAGCAGCAGCTCCTGGATATCACGAAAGCTACGAACCAGGCCGTCCAAGTGAGCGGGGCCAGTTCGCAGGAGGCCGCAGCAGGTGTACTCCAGTTCTCCCAGGCGCTCGCATCTGGCGAGCTGCGTGGGGACGAGTTCCGGAGCGTAATGGAGAATATGCCGCGGCTCGCCAAGGCGATCGCAGACGGCATGAAGCTGAATGTTGGAGAGCTCAGGAAGGCGGCCGAGGATGGAGCTCTCACGGCTGAGTCAGTGACGCAGGCGCTGCTGTCCCAGACTGGTGTGATCGAGAGTGAGTTCCAGCAGCTACCCCGCACCGTCGGGCAGGCGCTGACGCAGCTGGATAACGAGTTCAGGCGGTCTCTCTCGGGGACCGAAATGGACCCGCTGCTGGATGGGATCGATGCGCTGAAGGAGGCGGTCACCGATCCGGAGATTCGGCAGGGACTCGTCATTCTAGGCGCGGCCGCGGCACAGACGATGGGCGCTCTGGCAAAGACGGGGGCCGCGCTGGCGCAGGCGATGACGCGCATCGGTGAGGCGTTTGGTGAGCTGGCAGCCGGTGTCGGTGGCAGCAAGAGGAGTATCGAGAATCATATCTCCGGCCTGCAGAGCCGGATCGCTGTGCTGGACGAAGATCTCGACCGTCCGCGCCTGCTGCGCGTCAATCCGTTCGTGAGCACGGAGTCCATGCAGCAGGAGCGGGAACGGCTGCAGCAGGAGATCGAGCTGTGGCAATCGCAACTGGCTCTGTGGGCGCAGCCAGGAAATCGGGGGAATGCATCTGCCACCCAGTCGCCGCCACCAGGAGGCGCCCCAGCCGCCGGCGGCACGCCAACAGAAACCGCCCCCAGCAAAGACTTCCTCGCCGCTCAGGCGGACCTGGAGCGGCGCATTGCGCTGCTGGGCCAGGAGGGCGTGGCACAGCAGATGCTGTGGGAGGTGGAGCAGGGCCGTTACAGCGGCCTCGAAGCGGGCGAGAAGGCGGCGCTGGTGGCCCTTGCGCGCCGCCTCGATGCCGGACAGGCGGGCATCCGGCAGGCCGAGGAGCAGGCCCGGGCGCTGGAGGAGGCGCGCGCCGAGCAGGTGGCTTACGACGCGGAGCTTGAGCAGGCCGCCCGGGCGCTGCGGGATGTGCTGGACCCCGTCGAGCCGCTGCGCCGGGAGCTGGCGCAGCTGGACGAGCTGTTGGCCCGGGGGGCGCTCTCGTGGGATGAGTGGGCCGAGGGCACGCTGCGGGTGCATGAGCGCATGGATGAGCTCAATGGCGTGCTGGATGATGCGGCCGCCGAGGCGAGCGAGTTCGCGCTACAGGCGGCGCGGGGCATTCAGGATGTGATGACGGATTACCTTTTCGATCCCTTCGATGAGGGGGTGGACGGTATGCTGCAGGGCTTCGCCGACATGGTCCGGCGGATGATCGCCGAGGCGCTGGCAGCGAAGCTGGCGGAAAAGCTGTTCGGCGATTTCTCCTCCACAGGCGAGCTCGGCGGTTGGATCGGCAGCCTGATGGGCAGCCTGTTCCATGCCGGCGGGGTGGCGGGCGAAGCGGCGCCTGGGCGCAGCCTGCCGGAGCTGGCCTACCTGGGCGCGCCGCGCTACCACGGCGGGGGCATCGCCGGGCTGGCGCCGGACGAGATTCCGGCGATCCTGCGCCGGGGAGAGGAGGTACTGACGGCGGATGACCCGCGCCATGTGGCCAACGGCGGGGCGTCGGCGGCAGCGCCGCAGACGCTGCAGGTGGCGGTGCACCCGGACGCGCTGCGGATGACGCTGGGCGAGTGGCTGGAGGGCGAGCTGGCCCGGGTGGTGGCGACGCGATGAGTATCGTGCTGCTGCCGACACGGGTGCGCGAGGACGCCACGGCGCTGGTGGCGTTCATTGGCCCGGCCCGGGTGACGGTGGCCTGGTCGCTGGACGGCCCGGGCACGCTGACTCCGCTCTCGGAGCGCACGGACGGCCAGGGGCGCGCCTACGCCCGCTACGCGCCGGCGGCGGCCGCCGCCGGGACGCCGGTGACGATCAGCGCGGAGTACGGCCCGGGTGCGCTGCCGACACCGGCGGTGCTGATCTCGGTGACGCCGGACGATGTGATGGAGGATGAGACTGCCACGATCGCCTGGTCGGCCACCGGGGTCTACGGTGACCTGACGGCAACCGGCAGCTGGGTGGATCTGGATGACCCGGGCATCACGGGGACGGATGTGACCTACTCGGCCGAGTATCCGCCAGTGACGCCACTGCCGTGGGCCGGGGCGCGGCCGCGCAGCGGGGAGCTCGCGGATGTCTACCTGCAGCCGGCCAACGCGGCGCTGACGCTAGCGCTGGCGGGCGACGGGCTCTACGGGCCGGTGAGCGATGAGGCCGTGGCGACGGTGCGCCAGCCGGCGCCGCCGCTGTCACTGCGCGCCTCGGTACTCAATGATGCGTTCGCGCGGGTGGCAAGCCATCCATTCAGCCAGGCGGTCATCGCCGGCGGCGGGCCGTTCGCCCCGGAGCCGCTGCTGACCAACGGGGAGACGGATCCGCTGCTGTGGGCCTCGGCCGACTGCCCGGTCACAGGCTGGCCGACGGGGATCAATATAACCTCGACCCACCAGATCCTGGCCGATCACTACTACACCATCGAGATCGCGGGCGGTATGCCGGCAAGCACCGGCACGGTCACAGTGTCGATGGCGGCCGACGGCGGGGTGTTCCAGGTGAGCGGCAATGCCGCCCTGGGCGATCCGGCCACGCCGCTGACCACCACGCCGGATGCCAGCGGCGAGGTGACGATCTACATCTTCCCCTTCTCCCAGACGCTGCTCGGCGAGGGGGTGGACGCGACGCCGGGGACGGACGTGGTGATGGGCATCGACTACGGCGGGGGGGCGTGATGGCGCTGGAGCCGCTGGGCGGACCCTACCCGCTGCTGCGCGAGGGCGTGGCGGTGCGCCGCCGGCTGCAGTATACCCCGCACTGGGTTGACGGCCTCGGCCTGGTGGGGTGGTGGGGCAGCGGCGCCGATGGAGAGACCAATCCGGCCTACGGGGTCGCGCAGATGGATGGGGTGACCTGGACGCGGAACAACAACACGTCGGGGAGCTATGCCAGCGGGCACATAGTGAGTGATATTGACGGCGGCGGACTGCTGCGGGCACGACCGCCATCCTATGGGGGGGATCTCTCCGCATTCCGCGCCATCACCGGATCGGCGCTCGATGTACTCTACGCGCCCGCCAGTTGGCCGAGCCAGCAGCTGGTGGCGCAGCTGGCGGACAGGTATTTGTGGATCGGCGATGGCGTCGGGGACGATGGCAAGCTCTACAGCTCGCCTCTGGGCTCCACGACGCTGACGCTGGAGCACACATTCTCCGGCGCGTCGGGCCGCGGGACGGTAAGTGCTGGGCCGGAGGCGGGCCAGATCTGGGTGGCGTTCGAATCGGGCCACCTGTGGCTCTACGACGCCGCAGACCAGCTGGAGATCGGCGCCGGCACCGGGATCGGGATGAGCTGCCTCGGCGTCTGGTACTCGCAGCTCTACGACCTGTTCGTCACGTTGCACGAGGTGGATGCGGTCTCTCAGGCGCTGCGGGCATGGGCGCGGGAGGCGCGGCCCTCGGCGGTCTCGGCGCCGGAGGCGCTGGAGCCGCTGGTGCAGGGGCGGGTGGCGGCGCTGCGCACGCAGGTCACGGGCAGCTACGGCGAGCCCTGCGCCGGACGGCGGGTTGACTGGTCGCTGACAGGGGACGGGGCGCTCGCAGCGGCGCAGAGCGAGACGGATGCCGATGGCTACGCGCTGGTGGACTATGTGGCGCCGGTGGCGCTCGGCACAGAGCAGGCCAACGTGACTGCGGAGGTGGTGTACTGATGCTGCCACAGGTGCTGGAGTCGGATCCGCTGTGGTACCAGCCCTACCCGGCGAGCGGGTCGTACTGCGACGTGTACCACCAGTATCTGCGCGAGCCGCCGCGGGTCTATGACGAGAGTGCCGCCTTCCTGGTCGGGCTGTTCACCTCGCCGCGGGAGCACGCCGGGGCGCGCTATGACCTGACCGCGATCGTGGCGATGGATTTTGTCTGCTGGCCGAGCTGGCGCATCTGGGTCTACCGCATCGACCCCTACACGGGCGCGGTCATCGAGCGCTATGAGAGCAGCAATGTGGGCACGCTGCAGATCGACCGCATTGCCCAGGCGCGGGACGGCTCGCTGTGGGAGCGCGATATCTACGGCAACCTGTGGCGCCGCGACGCGGCGACGCTGGCGCGCTCGACAGACACCTACCCGAGCGGCTACTGGGACGGCGCGACGCCGGACGCGCAGCGGTGCTCGTTCGTCATCGACCGGGCGCAGAATCTCGCGATCCTCAAGACCGCCGCCGAGGCGCCCGACCAGGTGGGCGTCTACGCGCTGGACACGGGCGCGGTGGTGCGGCGGATCGGCGTGGCCGGCCGGGTGCAGGATATCACCCAGGAGGATGACCGGCGCGCCTGGGTGATCTCCGAGGATGGGGTCATGACGCTCATCGACTACGTCACCGGAGAGGTGCTGTCGGTGACGCGACAACCCATCGAGCCGGACTGCATCTATTCGCTCACGGCCTGGGACCGGCACCTGCGCCGGCTGATTACGCTGCAGCGGACGCCGGATGCGGCCGATGGCGCTGGCACTACCCGGGTGCGCGGCTACTGGCCGCATCCGGTGGCGGTGGGGCTGACGGCGCCGCTGCCGCTCACCGCGCCGCGCAAGGGGCGCGAGTCGCCCATTCTGACCCATGCCTACGGCGACGCCGGCGAGCCCATCAGCGGGGTGCGGGTGGCGGCCGCGGCCACCGCTCCGGGGCGGCTGCGGCTCTCCAGCGCCGGCACGGACGGCGCCGGCGACGCCCGCTTTCCGCTCGCCGGTGATGACGCCGGCGACGCCACTATCGAGGTGAGCGCGAGCACATGACGACGATCAGCAACTCAGCCATCATCCCCATCGCTCCCGCCTCCACGGAGGTGGAGTCCGCCGGCCTGACGGTGCTGCCGCTGGCGGCGCCAGGCGAGGGGCGCGGGCGGATCATCCACCCTGTGCTCGGGACCTATGACTACCCCTATGCGCCGGATGAGTGGATGGGCATCGACGGGGACGTGATCGTGCCGCCCGTGTGGGCGCACGCAATGACCCTCGGTGGCGGTGCTGACACGCTGTGGGACGGCGATCTGCGGGACGTGGAGGTGGAGGAGCGGTGGATCAGCGAGGTGATGCCCATCGAGCACCTGCGCATGCTGCTGGCCATCTGGACACAGCCGCCGAACCCGGACAGTGGCGTGGTGGAGTGGTGGCCGCAGTACACCACTACGCTCGGCTACCAGGTGGCCGTTATCGAGGTGACCGCCGGCGGGCGCGGCGTGACGCTCGACTACGTGACCCGCCAGGACTACGTCCGCGGGCCGGTGGCCATCCGCATGCGGATCATCGACCGTGCGTAGCGACTGGTCGGCCTATCCGCTGGAGGCGCGGCGCACTGCGCAGGTGGTGCGCCATCCGAGCGCATCGCCGGCGGAGGTGATGCGCGGGACGGCCGCCGATGGGGTGGATCTCTCGCCCTGGGTGGAGTCGGCCAGGCACTCCTCCGCCGAGGCCTCGGTGCGGCTGCGCTGGCACAGCGCGCTCTACGGCTCGGCGCAGCCGGCTCCGGGCGAGGTGCTGGAGCTGGTGCTCGACGGGCAGACGCTGTGGATCGGGATCATCGAGTCCGCCTCAGACTACCGGGAGCGGCGCGGCGAGCGGGTGATGCAGGTGACGGCCCGCTCGCGGGATGCCGGCCCGCAGTGGCGCGAGGTGCGGCGGGTGACGGACATCTACCCGGTGGGCACCGAGGTGGACCGCATCGCCCGGGCGGTGGCCACGGCGGTGGGTCTGGAGGCCGACGAGCAGGACCTGCCGCAGGTCTCCCTGCGCACGCCCCATAGCGGCACCCAGCTGGCGGATCTCACCGCGTGGCAGATGCTGGAGACGCTACTGCTGCCGGTGGGCCTCGCTCCCTGGGTGGATGCGCTCGGTGTGTTGCGGGCCATCGACCGTGACATCACCCGGGCGCCCGACCAGGTGCTGGGCCGTGACCGGGTGCGCTCAGTCACCGGCTCGCGTGCCCGGGCACCGCTCACGGCGTTGCGCCTGCGCTGGCTCGACCCGCAGCTGACCCGCGTCAGCCAGCAGGACCAGCCGCTGGCCACGGCCACGATCCAGGCTGGCTTCTTCAAGCTGCTGCAGGAGCGGGACGTCTACTGGAGCGAGGACCGCACCCAGCGCGCCGACAACTCGCGCATGGTGGTCAAGCAGAGCGTCAACGGCGGGCTGCTGCCGGTCGGCTCCGAGAGCTATCGCCAGGTCTCGCCCACTCAGGGCCGGGTGACGGTGGAGACCTCGGCCTGGGTGCCGGGGCTCGCCACCGCCTCCATCGCCGGCCTGCTGGCCGCCTCGCACCTGCCGGACTATGCTCCGCCCGGCGGCGGACCGACCGTGCCGACGGGCAAGATCGTCCACGGTGCCGCCGAGGTGGCCATCATGCTGATCATGATGAGTCTCGGGGTCGGGGTCTACGAGATCCGGGGCGAGCCCTACGACTACGTGCACGCCCGCAATACCACGGAGGCCTACGACGGCGCCGCGCCTGCCTGGCGCGACAGCCCCGAGGAGGTGGAGAGCGATCTGATCCTGGACGAGGAGCACGCCCAGGCGGTGGCGGTGCGGGAGCTGTTCTATCGCGCCGCCGCGGCGCAGACCTGGACGGCGGAGCTCGTGGATGACCCGCGCATCGAGGTAGGCGACATCCTCGAGCTGCCGGACGGGTCGCGCCTCTATGTGCTCGACTACCGCCGCGACCTGACCCGCGGGGCGGCGGCGGTGCTGACGGTGGAGGGGTTCCGCGCATGAGCCTGCTGACCTACCTGACACAAGCAGAGATTCGTGACGCCCAGGCGGAGCTGGACGGCAAGGTGCTGACCCGCCCTGCGCTGCTGGTGACCGACGGCGGCGCCGAGGTCTACGCCTGCGACGTGGACATCGGCGAGGACGAGCCGCTGCGCAATGTGCCCATCGCCGCGGGCAACCGGGCGCTGGTCTATGCCGACGTGGGGGCCGCCGTGCGCCTGCGGCGCAGCGAGTCCGGGCGTTATGAGGTGGCGGGCTACTCCAAGAGCCACCCCGGGACCTACACCCGGGTGGCTGTGGACCTGGGCGACCGGACGCTGGGCGCGCCGCAGGCAGCGGGCTGGTCCAGCCGGCCGCTCACCTATGGCGAGCTGGCCACCCTCGGCGGCGGCTACGGCATCGCGCCCTACGGCGCGGTGGGGATCTATCAGGGCGATACGCTCGTGGAGGTAAGGTCATGACGGTAGCGCTGGAGCGGTTCGCCACGGGCGACACCGATTATGTGGGCAAGCACAACAGCAACGTCGAGCAGCTGGAGGCGACCGTCAACGGGCTGCTGGCGCTGATCAACAGCACATTCGGCGGGGCCGCCACCGCCGGCCAGGCACACGAAGCGCTGTTCGGCCCGATCACGGCCGTGATCGGATCCGGCAGCTATGCCTGCAGCGGCGCTGGCACAACGCTCACGGTGCAGCCCGGGGCCTGCTGGCACTACACGACGAAGGAGATCCGCGCGAAGGCCACGAGCACGGCGCTGTCGTTCTCTGGGCTCACCGCCGCCACCTACTATGTGAGCGTGGACGCCAGCGGCACCCCGGTGCGCCAGAGCACCGACACCGACGCGCTCTACTCGGTGGTCTGGACCGGGTCCGCGTTCGGCGCCATCACCCGGGTGGCTGCAATCACCTGGGGGCATGACGACTGGGATCGCGCCCAGATTAGCGCCGCCCTGAGCGACACCTACGAGCGCCTGGATGACCGCCTGGAGGCGGGCGAGGCGGTGGCCGTCTCCGCCCAGCAGGCCATCACCGATCACCTGGCCGACAGCGACCCCCACATGGCCCAGGGCGTGTGGACCGTCCTCGACCGCGACCTCACCGCCCCGCCCGGCAGTCCGGCCGCTGGAGATGTCTACATACCCGCCTCCGGCAGCACCGGAGGCTGGGCAGGAGCCGACGGCCAACTGGCCCGATGGGACGGCTCAGTATGGGTCATCATTCCCCCCGCCGTCGGGTGGCTGGCCTACGTGGTGGATGAGGAGGTATTGTCCGCCCACAAGGCGGCCGGATGGAGCGCCGGAACGGCCGTGTAAAGGCCCTTCATAGGGCCTGTAAATGCTACTTTTCGTTTCGCCACTCTATTGACGAACGGTCGCAAACCAAATGGCGCGCTACAGCCTGTCCGAATCCGCCACAGAATACAAAAAAAAGCCCGCATCAAACTTG
>NPIE01002005.1_pt1 | contig 38664 bp, 37 predicted proteins | sample 8637661 | NCBI WGS metagenome assembly NPIE01 (sample SAMN07420842, study PRJNA396082) | bioreactor metagenome | isolation source: sample BA12 brine-fed electro-methanogenic bioreactor BA | place: Japan: Kochi | collected 2016-12-09 | reverse complement strand
CGCCCCTTGCACTGCACCTGAAGCGCGAGCCAGGCATTCGCCCGGGGTTGACGAAGCAAGCGCTCTGCACCACGCGCCTCACGGGGAGCGCAGAAGCCCGCTGAACTGCTACGAATGCCCCTGGCAGCCGCGGGTTGTTCCTCTCCCCCTTCCCGTTATAATGCAAGAAGACAGCGGCGAGGACTGATTCGGTCGTCAGTCGCTCAGTCTAAATACCCTTATGGAAATCGGCACAGGGCAAACTGTGGAAGCTTTCTGGAGCAGAAAATGAACTCAAGAAAACCGTGGCACCGTTATCTCTTCATTCTCGCCGGCCTGCTCGTGGCCTACGCCCTGCGCGTCCACCGGCTGGGTGCGCAGAACGTCTGGTGGGACGAGGGACTCTCCGTGCTTGCCGCCCGCGAGAGCTTCGTCGGCGCCACCCTCTGGACCGCTGCTGACGTCCACCCCCCCCTCTACTTCTGGCTCCTCTGGGGCTGGACCCGGCTGGCAGGTCAGAGCGAGTTTGCCCTGCGCTACGTCACACTGATGGAATCGATGCTGATGGTCGCTGCCATGCTGCCCTTGGGCCTGCGCCTCACCCGGCGGCGTTCCGTCGGCGTCGTGGCGCTCTGGCTGCTGGGCCTCTCCCGCTTCCACATCTGGTGGACCCAGGAGATGCGGATGTACATCCTCGCCGGTCTCTGCTCGATGCTCGCCCTCTACTTCACGGTCCGCCTGGCCGATGGTCGCTTCCGGCGGAGCGCGGTGCTGGGCTGGATCGCGGCGATGACGGGCGCCTTCTACACCATCTACGCCTCCATCGTCCTCGTTCCCATCACCAACCTCTTCATGCTCGTCGTCGGGCTGCGACGCGAGGAGCGCTGGCGCTTCTGGGGCCGGTGGATCCTGGTGCAGCTGCCCGTGGCCCTGCTTATGATCCCCTGGCTGCTGCTGGCCCTGCCCCGGATGCGCTCCTGGTCCGTCGTTGAGGAGCCGGCGCGCCTCTCCTTCGTCTTCCAGCTCAACGCGGTGCTGCTCACGCTGGGCATCTCCACCGACATCGGGCGCTACGTCGTCCCCGCCCTGATGGTCCTCGCGGTGCTAGTCGGGGGACTGATGTTCTGGTTCCGCCGCACCCCCGCCGTCCGCTCGGCCCCCCGGTCCGGAGAGAGCATCTTCCTGCTCACGCTGGCACTGCTGCTGCCGCCACTGACCATCTGGCTGCTCTCCCAACCCCGCACCCTCTTCTACAATCCCCGCGTCGAGGCGCGCTACCTGCTACCCTTCGCCCCAGCCTTCTACTTGCTGCTGGCCTGGGGGCTGGAAGGCTGGCTGCGCTCCCGATTGCGCCCGGTGGGGCTCGCCCTGCTGGTCGCCGTCGGCGGGCTCTTCGTGGGAGTGCTACCGCAATACTACGCGACCCGCTACCTGCGGGATGATTATGCCACCCTAACCCGCATCATCTGGGCCCACGGTGAGCCGGAGGATGTCGTCGTGCTGGTTGCCGGCAGTCGCTATCCACTCTTCCTCAACTACTACGACCGTCCTCCGGCCCGGGAGCAGCGCCCGGCTTTCTTTGAGATGCCCGGCGAGGCCCATTACTTCGACGCCGATTACGTCGATGACGTGCTGAGCGAGCTGTCCGCGGCCCACGACCGCATCTGGCTGGCACAGGTAGAGCAGGATTTACAGGATCCCGAGCGTTTGGTGGAAAGGTGGCTGGCGGAACGCTACGCGCGCCGCCTATCCTTCACGTTCGAGCATAACCGGCTCACTCTCTTCGCCGAGGAAGAAGGCCCCATCACCGCCGAGGGTTTTCCGCCGCAGCATACCCTCGAAGCGATGGTGGCGCCGGGTGTGGAACTGCTGGGTTTCGACCTACTGACGCAGGAGTTCCGCCCCCTCGACGCGCTACGCCCGGCCCTCTACTTCCGCGTCACCCAACCCGCCACCCTCACCCTCGCCCTCGAGGGGCGGGACGGCCAGGAAGTGGCCCGGCAACAGCTGGCCCTGGAACCGCTGGAGGGCATCGTCCGCCGCCAGCTCGTCTTCGGAGTGACGCCCTACACGCCCGCACAACCCTACCGCTTCGTCCTGGAGGGTCCAGGTGAAAGGGTGGCCTTTGGGGAGGCGCGGGTGACCCACACCGAGCCCCCCGTCCGCATCGATCACATCCCTCAGCCCCACGAAGCGCGGTTGGGAGAAGAGATCCGGCTGCTGGGGTACCGCCTGGAGGGCACCCGCCGGGGCGAGCTACCGACGGTTCGCGCAGGAGAGACGCTGGCCCTGACCCTCTACTGGCAGCCCGATGAGCCCCCCGACGAGAGCTACACCGTCTTCACCCACCTCGTCGGCACGACCCACAATCCGCGCACCCAGGGACCGCTCTGGGCGCAGGATGACCAGATACCGCTGGAAGGTGACTATCCGACAACGCACTGGTTGCCCGGCATCCCTCTGGCGGATGCGTACACGCTGGAGCTCGACCCTGAGACCCCACCCGGCGACTACCAGCTCCTCGTCGGCATGTACCGCACGGAGACGGGGGAGCGCCTGCCCGTAGCCGGCACCGGGGCCGACCCGGGGAGCCGTCACATCCGGCTGGGGATCCTGCGGGTGAGCCCTTAAGGTTCGCACAAGTATAACTTCCCGTTTTTTTCGCTCTCAGCCCCCGTCGCCGGGGGCGTTCCACGGAAGCTGATTTCCTAACAGACCCTTAGCTCCGGCGCCGCCGAGAAGAGAAGAACAAAGCCCCGAATCACGTGTGTGACCCGGGGACTTCTATGCCGAATCTGCGGCTACTTCTTCCGAGGGATGACCTCTACTTCATCCACAGGGAAGCGGTGCCGACGGCGATCCCGGCGGGGGCCGTCGGGGGGGATTTCCACCACCGCCTCGCGGTTGAGCACGTCCCAATCGATCACGCGGCCCACCCCTTCCACCGTGCGCACGTAGGACTTGCGGGGCGGGAAACCCTTGCTCTCCTCCTTGTAGACCTCGTGCTCGTAGGCGAGACAGCAGCGCAGCCGCCCGCACATTCCGGTGATGTCAGTGGGGGCCATGGAGATGGACTGATCCTTCGCCATGCGAATGGAGACGGCCTGAAATTCGGTGAGAAAGCGGGCACAGCACCGGGGTTCACCGCAGACACCGTAACCCCCAAGAACTTTGGCCTGATCGCGGGGCCCAATGGAGCGCATATTGACGCGGCAACTCATCCGCGAAGCAATCCGCCGGCGCAGCGCCGAGCGCTGCTTGCCGGAGAGCCCCCCCATATACAAGAGTGTGGCCTCTTTTCCGTCGAGGGTAAACTCGGCAGAGACGAACTTCGCCTGTTTCTGCTCGGAGGACTTTGCCAGCTCCTCGGACGCAATCTCGACCATGCGCTCGCCCTGCTGCTTCAGGGCCTCGTAACGGGCCATATCCAGCCCCGTTGCCCGGCGTAACACGGGCTTGAGCTCCCGCTCCGAATCTCCTGCCGGACATTCGGCACACTTCGCCGCCACAATTTCTCCTGCCTGGAGGCCACAGCTGGTTTCAACGACCACCCACGTTCCCGGCTCCAGCTCCAGACTCGCGGGCGCGCTAAAGTTATACGGGCGTCCCGCCGATTGGAAACGCACGGTGACTACCGCCATTTCCTCCTGTCCTCTCACCTGCTCCGGTGAGTATTCGCTTTTTTCTGTCATTGGCTCTCTCTCGATAGCTCGTTATACTGCGTAACAAAATCCACCTTGTTCGCAGCCCCCACTATACTAAAGCAGCGCTAAAAAGTCAACGCCACCTCCGTGCTGATTGTGCCTGCCAAACAAGGAAGGGAGAAGTCAGCAGGAGTCACTATCCATGGTAGAAAGTCCAGAACTTCATCCATACGCTGATATGCGGCTGGTTGACTTGTGCCCCAAGCGCGTAAAATGGGGGCATGGAACACGTCTACTGGGTCATCGAAGGAGCCTTGGCGGGACGTCCCGGACCTACCCGGGAGCCCTGGAACCCCGAAGCGTTATACGCCGGCGGACTGCGCACTGTGGTTTCTCTGGCCCGGGAGGTGGAGGTTGAGGAACTCACCACCTTCGGCCTGCGCCACCACCGTACCCCCTTTCCGCCCTTGCTGCTCGGCTCCGAGGGATTGCAGAAAGCCTTCATTTACCAGGCGTTGCCCGTCTGGCGTTTCATCCACGGCGAGCTCGAGGCCGGACGGCCCACACTGGTGCACTGCCACGCCGGTCAGGATCGCACCGGTGCGGTGCTGGCAGGGTATCTCGTGCTCTACAAGATCTGGACACCGGCGGTCGCCATCGCCCACGTGCGGGATCGCAATCCCCTGGCGCTCAGCGCCGAGGGTTACGAAGAAGCGGTGCATCGCCTGGAGCCGGGCCGACTACCCGATCCTCGCACGCTGCTCTGAACGGCGCTGCACTAGAAAGCATCCAACGGCGGCAGGAGCTGCGTCTGCAGGCGGCGGTGGAGGTTCTCGACGCCCTCCGCCAACGTCTCTCCCAAGAAGAGCCCCGGCACTCGCTCCCGCCAGGCAGGCTCCTCCGTAAAGATCCGCCCCCCGAAGGCGATGATAGGCTCCCCGCTCTGTTGCAACGCCCCCAGCCAGCGGGGCCACTCCCTAAGCGCTTCGGCTGTCTCCTCCCGCATGGCGACGAGCACCACGGCGGGCGGGCGCGTCTCGCGCACGTAATCGGCCAGGTCCTCCAGCGGGAGAGATTGTCCCAGATAGGTGACGGGCCAGCGCCGCCGCCGCAGGAGCACGCCAATCATCAGCAGACTCCCCTCGTGCCACTCGCCAGGAGCGCAGGCCAGCACGATGGGATGGACGCGATGGACGGGCGGTCCGGTGAAAGTCCACATCACCAGCCGATGGCGCAGGTAGGCCGTTGCCATATGTTCGATAGCAATGGAGATCCGCCCAGCCCACCACGCTTCGCCGATTTCGGACATCGTCGGAGCGATCACTTGCAGAACCAGATCCTCGATGGGATAGAGCGCCAGTACTTCACCCAAGAGGCGATCGGCTTCGTGGCGTTTACCCTGAAGGAGCGCCGCGGTGAGCTGCTGGTGGAATAGCTCGAGACTCCCATCCGGCGCAGACGGTGGCGCTTTCTGGGTCACCAGCCGCCGGGAATCCGGAGGAAACTCCCCTGCTGCTTCCTGGCGTTTCAGCGCCTCGATGGCCTGACGGGTCTGCATTCCCCGATCGATATGGGCCTTGACCCATTTCAACCGGGCAACCTCATATTCGGAGTAAAGCCGATGCCCCCCCTCCGTGCGCTCGGGAGAGGGAAAACCGTAGCGCCGCTCCCAGACCCGCAAGGTGGGGATGGGAATATCGGTCATCCGTTTGACGGCTCCAATATTGTAAATAGGCTCCTCGTCGAAGAGCTGCTGTTGCTCGTTTGTGCTCATACTCTACGCTCCTTCGCTACCTCCCTTTTAGCATATCACGACTCTTCGATATGTCAAGTTTATCTATTCAAAACCTACTCAAATCAAGCGGGCGCGATCAGAAGCAGAACGGTAGTGGTCATTTTTACCTTAGAATTGGGTAAAAGCTGTGGATAAGCCTGTGGATATGTTGAAAACGTCCGGTTTTCCCGGGCCGATCTCTCCCGCTCCGTTCGACAATAAATAGAAAAGCATATACAATATCAGCAGAGCATCCACACGAAAGGAGAGTCACCATGAAAGTCGGAATCGTAGGCAGTGGTTTTGTAGGAGCGACGGCGGCCTATGCCCTGGTGCTACGCCGGGTCGCCAGCGACATCGTGCTCGTCGACATCAACAAGGAGCGCGCCTGGGCGGAAGCCGCCGACATCAGCCACGCGGTGCCCTTCATCCAGCCCGTCAACGTCACTGCGGGCGACTATAAAGACCTCAAAGGAAGCAGCGTCGTCATTATCACCGCGGGCGTGAGCCAGAAGTCCGGGGAGACCCGGCTCCAGCTTCTCGAACGCAACGCCCACATCCTGAAGCAGATCATCCCCGAGGTGCTAAAACACGCCCCAGACACCCTTCTCCTGCTGACCACCAACCCGGTGGACGTCATGACCCATCTGGCCGCCCACTACGCGAGGGAATATGGGGTACCCTCCAGCCGCGTTATCGGTTCAGGGACCACGCTCGACACGGCGCGCTTCCGGGCGCTGCTCGGCAACCACCTGCGTGTCGATCCTCAACACGTTCACGGTTACGTACTGGGTGAGCACGGGGACTCCGAGGTACTGACCTGGTCCATCGTCGATATCGGGGGGCTGCCGTTGGAGAAATTCGTGGAACAGTGCCATATTCCTCTGGGAGAGGAGACGCGGCTCGCCATTGACGACGACGTGCGCAACGCAGCCTATCATATCATTGAGGGCAAAGGCGCCACCTACTATGGAGTGGGTATGGCCCTTGCCCGCATCGTCGAGGTCATCGTCCGCGATCAGCGCGCCATTCTGACCGTCTGCACCCCGACCGACGAGGTCGTAGGCGTCAAGGACGTGACCGTCTCCCTGCCCCGTCTGACCGGCGGAAAGGGGATCATCGCTACCCTGCCCCTGCACCTCAGTGCCCCGGAGACGGAGGCGCTCCGTCAGAGCGCGCAGATTATCCGCGAGGCCATCGACGCGGTGGAGCACGCATGACCGTCGAGAAGAGCCCTCTGGGAAGGACGGAGATCCGCATCCCCTCCCTGGGCCTGGGAACGTGGCAATGGGGCGATCGTCTGATCTGGGACTACGGCGGTGATTACAGCGAGGAGGATGCGCGGGCCGCTTTTGAGGCAGCCCTGGAGAGCGGCGTCGACTTCTTCGACACCGCCGAGGTCTACGGCCTGGGCACCTCGGAAAAACTGCTGGGAAAGTTCATCCGGGAGTTTGGTGCCGAGGTCACCGTCGCCACCAAATTCATGCCCTTCCCCTGGCGTCTGACCCAAGGCCGGCTGCTTCATGCGCTGCGCAAGAGCCTGGAGCGCCTACAGCTAGAGCAGGTCGATCTCTATCAGATCCACTTTCCCTTACCCCCCCTCTCCGTCACCACCTGGGCTGAGGCGTTAGCGGATGCGGTGGAAGAAGGCTTGACCCGCACCGTGGGCGTCTCCAACTTCAATCTGGAACAGATGGGGCAGAGTTACAACGTGCTGGCAGAGCGGGGAATCCCTCTCGCCTCCAACCAGGTGGAGTACAGTCTGCTCCACCGCGAGCCGGAGCGCAACGGGTTGCTCCAGACCTGCCATGATCTGGGCGTGACCCTCATCGCCTACAGCCCTCTCGCCAAAGGGATTCTGACGGGCAAGTACACCCCAGAAAACCCGCCTCCCGGGCGGCGCAAGCATCTCTATCCCCCGGAACGCCTGGAGAAGGTCGCGCCGCTCATTGAGCTGATGCGCGAGATCGGGCAGAAATACGGGGAGAAGGAGCCCGTACACGTGGCCCTCAACTGGTGCATCTGCAAGAGGACGGTGCCCATTCCCGGCGCGAAGCACGCGCGCCAGGCGACCTCCAACGCTCAGGCGCTGGGCTGGCGTCTCAGCGACGACGAGGTCGCCGCCCTGGACGCTGCTGCCGACGCCGCCGTGCAATGAGCGTCGCGCTCTGGTGGCTCCGGCGCGATCTCCGGCTCACCGACAATCGGGCGCTGCATGCTGCGCTGGACAGCGCCCGGCAGGTGGTGCCCGTCTTCGTCCTCGACCCGTTGCTGCTGGAGTCGTCCTACGTGGGGGAGGGGCGGCTGGCCTTCCTTTACGCAGGTCTGCGCGTCCTGGATACCGATCTGCACGAGCGGGGCAGCCGCCTCATCCTGCGGCGGGGCGAGCCGGCTGCTGTGCTGGAGGCGCTGCTCGACGAAACGGGCGCCGATGCTATCTTCGCCGAGGCCGACGTCTCCCCCTACGCCCAACAGCGCGATGCCGCTGTCGGTGCCCGGCTGCCCCTCCGGCTCACGGGTGGACGCACCGTCCATCCGCTGGGGGCGGTCCGCAAAGCCGATGGCGGCGCCTACATCGTCTACTCTCCCTACGCCCGGCGCTGGCGCTCGCTGGCCCCGCCCCTACGGGCCGAGCTCCTGCCCGCGCCCGATACCCTCCCCGCACCCGAAGTGGAGGGCCTGGAGCTCCCTACCGCGCCCGCGCTGCCGGAGGACACCGCCTTCCCGCCGGGAGAAGCGGAGGCCCGGCGACGGCTGAAGGCCTTTATCGAGGAGGGTATCGCGGAGTACGCTGGCCTCCGCGACCGCATGGATCTGGAGGGGACCTCGCGGCTCTCACCCTACCTGCGCTTCGGCATGCTCTCCCCACGGGAGGCCGTCGTCGCGGCGCGAGAAGCGCTGGAGGACGGCGCCGGTGAGGGTGCCCGAACCTGGCTGGACGAGCTGATCTGGCGCGAGTTCTACGCCCAGGTACTCTACCACCATCCCCGCGCCCGGCGGGAGAGCTTCCGCGAAAAGTATCGCGCCCTGGCATGGGCCAACGATCCGGCGGATTTTGAGGCCTGGCAGCAAGGACACACCGGCTATCCCGTGGTGGATGCTGCCCTACGCCAGCTGCGCACCCTGGGCTGGATGCACAACCGGGCGCGGATGATCGTGGCCTCCTTCCTCACCAAGGATTTGCTCATCGACTGGCGCTGGGGCGAACGCCACTTCATGCAGCGGCTCCTCGACGGCGACCCGGCGGCGAACAACGGGGGGTGGCAGTGGGCGGCAGGCACGGGCACCGACGCTGCACCCTACTTCCGCATCTTCAACCCCGTCTCGCAGGGAAAGAAGTACGACCCCGAGGGCGCGTACGTGCGGCGCTGGATCCCCGAGCTGGCGGACGTGCCCGCGAAGCACCTCCACGAACCCTGGACCATGCCCGAACAGGTGCAGCACGAAGCAGGGTGCGTCATCGGCGACGACTATCCCGCCCCCATCGTTGATCACGGTGCAGCCCGCGAGCGGGCACTGGCGGCGTACAAAGCCGTCGTCTAGCCGTCTGGTCTTTTTCCCTTTTCATCCTTCCCCCATTACCCGTTACCGGGCCTATCGGACGGGTACAAATCCTCGTATTCGCCTCCCAGAAGTGACCAATTTTGCGCTTTGTTGAGGAAATCTGGACAATTCCCCCGAAAAGTACTTGACAAAACCTGAACAATACCTTATAATAAAGACAGTTTGAAGAGGTTACGAAGTGTTCGTAGCCCATAGACAAAATTCACATAACGTGGGAGGTAAGTAACATGAAACGCTTGATTGCTGTAGCCATTGCTTCACTGTTGGTACTTTCGCTGTCATCCTTCGCCTTGGCGCAAGAGGGGATGGCCCGGGTGCGCGTGGTCCACGCCTCGCCCGACGCCCCCGCCGTCGACGTCTGGGTGAACGGAAACGTCGCCTTCGCGGGCGCGCCCTTCAAGGGCATCACCGACTACGCCAGTCTGGAGCCCGCCACCTACAACGTCCAGGTCGTTCCCGCCGGCGCTACCGAACCGGTCGTGATCGAAGCTGATCTTGGGCTTTCCGCCAACACCGACTACACCGTCGTCGCCGTGGGCCTATTGGATAACATTGAGCCGCTGGTGCTAGTGGACAACAATAGCAGCCCCGAGGCTGGTAAGGCGCACGTCCGCTTCGTACACGCTTCTCCTGATGCCCCTGCCGTGGACATTGCCGTCGCCGACGGTGGCCCCGTGCTCTTCAGCAACGTCGCTTTCAAGGAAGTGGGCGACTACCTGCCCGTCGACGCCGGCACCTATGACCTGGAAGTCCGCGTCGCCGGAACGGAGACGGTGGCCCTCGAGGTGCCCGGCCTGACCCTGCGCGATGGCACCGTCTACACCGTCTTCGCCATGGGCCTTGCCGACGGCGAACCGACGCTGGCTGCCGTCCCCTCCGTGGACGCCCGCCACAGCCCTGCCGGGGCCATGCTACCCGCCGCCGGTGGCTCTCTCTGGACCTTCTCGACCCTTTCCCTTCTACTTGCCGGTCTGACCCTCATCGCAGGTGGGTTGGTGATGCGGTTGGTGCCTGCTAAGGCCCGCCGCCAGTAACTCCCACGTTCGGAAGGGGGAGGGATCTCCTCCCCCTTCCCCGTGAAAGGGAGGGACGTCCCGGGGCTAGTTGGGGCATCAACGGTCAACTGCCCCCGGGACGTCTTCACGAGGCAACTAATCAGGCACACCCATCAAGGAGTCATAGATGAACACTGTCAGTTCCGAAATCACCATTGCCGGGATGCGCGCCCCGGAACCCCGCGCCGCTCAGAGGATTGAGCGTTGGGATGATACCATCACCGATACCACCTTCGCCCGCCTGCGACGTTTCAACGCCATCATGGGCTTTTTTCACCTGCTCCAGGGTATCCTCATGATCGTGCTGAGCAACGACGTCACCTACCCCTTCACCACCGCCTATCTTAAGTTCGATCCCGCCAACTTCCGCTTGGTCACCGACCTACAATCCGCCGGTTCCCTGCGTTTTGGCCCGGCGGTCGCTGCCTTTCTGCTTATCTCGGCGCTGGCCCACTTCTTTCTCGCGACCGTGGGCTATCGCTGGTACATTCGCAACCTGAAGCGGGGAATGAACCCCGCCCGCTTCTACGAGTACGCCCTCAGCTCCTCCTGGATGATCGTCCTCATCGGGATGTTGGTGGGTATGTACGATATTCCCAGCCTCATCCTCCTCTTCAGCCTCAACGCTATGATGAACCTCTTCGGACGGATGATGGAGCTGCACAATCAGAGCACCGAGCGCACCGATTGGACCGCCTTCATCTACGGTTCCATCGCGGGCATTGTGCCGTGGATCGTGCTCGGAATGTATCTCTTCGGCGCCGCCGCTTCCGCCAACACCCAACCGCCCGATTTCGTCTACGCGATTATCGCCTCCATCTTCCTCTTCTTCAACGTATTTGCGCTAAACATGTATTTGCAGTATAAAAGAGTGGGGCCGTGGAAGAACTACCTCTTCGGCGAGCGGATGTTCATCGTGCTGAGCCTTGTCGCCAAGACCGCTCTCGCCTGGCAGATCTTCGCCGGCACCCTGCGCCCGGTCTAGACCATAAGGGGGGGACGTGAAGCGCTTCGGACGGGTACTGCTCATTGTCTTGGCTCTGTTCTTACTAACCCTGCTCATCGGTCCCTTCTTGGTGCCTGTGCCCCCCCTCGAGGACACGGTCCCCCCCCAGGAGCTGGCGGATTCCAACAGCCGCTTCATCGAGATCGAGGGGCTGACCGTTCATTACAAGCTGGAGGGGGAGGGGGAGCCCGTCTTCCTCCTCCTCCACGGCTTCGGGGCCAGCACCTTCTCCTGGCGCGAGGTGATGGCGCCGCTATCGGAGCTGGGAACGGTCATCGCCTACGACCGGCCCGCCTTCGGGTTGACGGAGCGTCCCCTCCCCGACGCTGTCGAGGAGAACCCCTACACCACGGAGGCGCAGATCGCCATCGCCGTGGGCCTGTTGGAAGCCCTGGGTCATGAGGAGGCCATCTTCGTCGGTAACTCCGCCGGCGGCACCGTCGCCGTGCAGACGGCCCTCGCCCGGCCCGACCGGGTACAGGCCCTCATCCTCGTCAGCCCCGCCATCTACACCGGGGGGCCGTCGCGCTTCGCCCATTGGCTGCTCAACACGCCGCAGCTGGATCACCTGGGGCCGCTCCTCGCCCGCCAGCTAGAGGCCCAGGGCGACGGTTTTCTGGAGCGCGCCTGGCACGATCCCTCACAGATCACCCCGGGGATCCGTGAGGGATACCGCCGCCCCCTGCGCGCCGAGAACTGGGACCGGGCCTTATGGGCTTTGACCCAAGCCCGTGAGCCCGACGATCTGCCGGCGCGGCTGGAGGAGCTGGCCTTGCCCGTGCTCGTTATCACCGGTGATGATGACCGCATCGTGCCCACAGAGGACAGCCTTCGGCTGGCAGAGGAGATTCCCGGCGCGAAACTGGAGCTCCTTGAAGCTTGTGGGCACGTTCCCCAAGAGGAATGCCCGACGCCCTTCATGGAAGCGGTGCATGCCTTCGTGGGGGGCTTGAACGCAGACTGAAGCCGGGCCACTTGCGTCTATCGGTTGCGTTCGACTTTAGACTTTAAACTGTTTACCCATTTCTGGAAGGAGTGTGTTTGTATGAAGAAGAAGCTTTCGACGCTGAACATCGTCAATTTGGTGACCACCGTAGCGGTCATCGCCGTCAACATCCTCGCCAACGCGCTGCCCCTCAACGATCTACCGACGGGCGAGATCTCCGACCGCTTTGACATCTACTTTGTCCCTGCCGGTTACGTCTTCTCCATCTGGGGAGTGATTTATCTGGGTCTGATCGCCTTCACCCTCTATCAGCTGCTGCCTGCCTACCGGGACAGCGAGAAGGTGGAGCGCATCGGCTACCTCTACGCCCTCTCGGGCGTCGCCAACATCGCGTGGCTCTTCCTGTGGCACTATGAGGTCTTTGAGTTCACCCTCGTGGCGATGCTCGGACTACTCCTCTCCTTGGTGGGCATCTACCTGCGCCTGGGCATAGGTACGCGGGAGTTCACCTCTCTGGGCCGCTGGACCGTCCAGGTGCCCTTCAGCCTCTATCTGGGCTGGATCAGTGTGGCGACGGTGGCTAACGCAACCCAGCTGCTCTATTATCTGGGCTGGGGGGGCTGGGGCCTGACCGCGGAGCTATGGGCCGTCATCATGCTGGTCATCGCCGCGTTCATCGCTCTCTCCGTCGTCTGGACCCGACGGGATACAGTCTACGGGCTCGTTTTCGTGTGGGCCTACATCGGCATCGCCGTCAAACATGCGGAGACGCCGGTGGTCAACCTCACCGCGGGTATCCTGACGGGCATCATCGCCCTCGTCATTCTGCTCCGCGCTTTCCGGCGACCTGCGAGGGCAGCCTACTGACGCCGGAGACGGGTCAGACATCTCTCGAGAGGGCCTTCATGTAGATTAAAGGCCCTCTCACTTTTTGCCGATGTACTGTACACCCTCTATCTTCTCAAAATCGTGGTCTTGGGTCCATAGCGTAGCATGGCTCAGCCGCGCCGTTGCCAATATGATGCTATCCGCCATGGGCAGGTTCTCGCTGTGCGACAGTCTTGCCGCCTCCAAAGCAATACGCAAGTCCAGATCTATGACTGAGCCCTGAGCCATCACTGCGACGGCCTGTAAGGCCGCTCCCTCTTCCCTCTGCTGTAGAATGCGCTTGAACACTTCGTAGATACTGATAGAGGGCACGATCAGTTCAGTCACGTTCTCAATTGCCGAGGAGAAGAAGTCGGCATTCTCTCCATCTGCGAAGTATTCTAGCCATCCCGAAGAGTCCACGATATTCATACACGATCCGCCTCTCGCTCCACCGTGGTATCGATTCCCTTGAGAAAGCCCCTCATTTCTCGAACCGATTTCACAGGAATCAACTCTATACGGTCCTGATAAGGGATCACCTGCACCAGCTGTCCAGGCTGGACTCCCACCAGTTCCCGCACAGCGCGAGGAATGACGACCTGATATTTAGTGGACACCGTCACAGTTTCCATACGCATCCTCCATCGATCTCATATCGGTAATACACATCCTTATTGTAGCACATTTTGTCAAACGCGGCCCATGAGTTTCCATTGGGCGATCATAGCAGGTCTATCAGAAAGTATGATCATCAGCCCAGGTGGATAGCGTTTAACCTTCCTTGCTCTCAGCAATTCCAAATATGGCAGCTTCATAGGGCCGTGATCTTCGCCTAGGGCCGGATAGTGCAGCATTTGCCCCACAATGGCGTGATTTATCGTCGCATGTTAGGGCTGGCTGCCCTCAACGAACTTCATATTGGGAATTGCTGCCTTGCTCTTGACAGAGTGCGCCCTCGGGACTACCATAGTTTCATAACCGAAAGCGGGGAGGAAGATGCTAAAATCCATTCTGACCCAAGCTGAAGAGAAGATCGTCTCCGAAGAGCGGCACCTGCTGAGCGATTTGCAGCTGGCCCTGGCGCGCTTCGACGTCTCCCCTGAAACGCAGGCAACGCTGCAACGCTCCCTCCGCCAGCTGGACGAGATCTTCCTACTCGTCATCGTGGGCGAGTTCAACGCCGGCAAGAGCGCCTTCATCAACGCTCTGCTGGGCCAGTCTGTCCTCGAAATGGGTGTGACCCCGACGACAACGCGCATCCATCTCCTCGACTACGGGCCGGAGCTGCTGCGGACACTTGACGCCGAGGGCGTGGAACACATCGCTGCGCCTGTGGAGATCCTCAACGAGATCAACATCGTCGACACGCCCGGCACCAACGCCATCTTTCGGGAGCACGAGGCCCTCACCCGGGAGTTCGTGCCCCGCTCCGATATGGTCCTCTTCGTCACCTCCGCCGACCGCCCCTTCACCGAAAGCGAACGGGAGTTCTTGGAGCGCATCCGCGATTGGGGCAAGAAGGTCCTGATCGTCGTCAACAAGATCGACATCCTGGAGACACGGGAAGAGGTGGCTCAGATCGAGGCCTTCATCGCCGAAAACGCCCGCCTGCTACTGGGCTTTGCACCCGAGGTCTATCCCATCTCCGCCCGCAATGCGCTGCGCGCTCAGCAGCAGGGGAACGGCCCGCTCCGCGCCGCCAGCCGCTTCGATGCGCTGGAGCAGGTCATCCACAACACCCTCGACGAGGAAGAACGCCTCCGCCTGAAGTTACTCAACCCCCTGCGGGTGGGCACGCGCCTCATCGCCGATACCCTCGGGGTCATTGATTCTCGGCTGGCGCTGCTCAAGGACGACGTCGCCGCCATCGAGGACATCGAGCGCCAGCTGGAGGTCTACAAGCAGGACATCCGGCAGGACTTCGGCTATCGCCTTGCGATCATCGACAACGTACTCCACGAGTTCGAGAACCGGGGAATGGCTTACTTCGACGAGACCCTGCGCTTGGGGCGTATCTTCGACCTGCTAAATCGTGACCGCTTGCAGGAGGAGTTTGAGCGACAGGTGGTGCGCGACGTCCCCCAGACCATCGAGCGAAAGGTGGATGAGATCATCGACTGGCTCGTGGCCCAGAATCTGACCCAGTGGCAGGCGGTGATGGATCATCTGGCACAGCGGCGGACGGAACACGCTCACCGGATGGTGGGGACCGTCGGGGGGGCCCTGGACTACAACCGCGACCGCCTGCTCGTGACCGTAGGCCAATCGGCGCAGGAGATCATCGAGAGCTACGACCAGGCAGCGGAGGCGGATCAGATAGCGAGCTCGGTGCAGCAGGCTGTCACCGAGACGGCCCTCGTCGAGGCGAGTGCCATCGGCCTGGGAGCCCTTCTCACCGCCGTGCTCTCCACCGTGACCCTCGATCTGACGGGCATTCTCGCCGCCACCGCTCTCGCCGCCCTCGGGCTCTTCATCATCCCCAACCGGCGGCGCAAGGTGAAGCAGGAGCTGCGCGACAAGATCACGCGCATGCGCGAGCAACTGGTAACCACCCTCTCACAGCAGTTCGAAGAAGAGTTGGAACGAAGCTTGCGACGCATCCACGAGGCCATCGCGCCCTACACTCGCTTCGTGCGGGCCGAGCGGCAACACCTCACGGAGACCGAGGCAGAGCTGCAACGCATCCGGGAAGGCCTTCAGCGCCTCGAAGATCAGATCGAGAGATTGTGAGAGGAGTCCTCCATGACCACAGCCCCGACCGACATCTGGCAGTTCGAGCAGCGCCTGACCCATCGCCTCTGGCTCTGGGGCGGGATGAGCACCCTCGTCGGAGCTCTCCTGGCGCTCTTCGGATCGAGCTTCTGGAGGGGATGGGGCCTCCAGTCCCTCGGCTGGGGCGCCATCGACGCGCTGCTGGCCTTCCTGGGAGCGAGACGAGTCCAGGCCCGGAGCGCGGAGCCGGCAGCGCACGATCCACAGGTCCAGGCCCGGGAAGCCCGCCGTGCTCGGGGAATCCTGCTCTTCAACGCCGGTTTGGACGTGGGCTACGTAGCGGGCGGGCTGGCGCTGGCCCACACCAAGGGCCGGGATGACCCTTTCTGGCGAGGGAGCGGCTACGGCATCGTCCTCCAGGGCGCCTTCCTGCTCTTCCTCGACCTGGCACATGCGCTGCTCGTCCCGCAGCGGGACCCCGGTAGGTGAACCCATGTTCGACTTTCTGCGCAGCACCCTACATCCCGAAGGTTATCACGGGCGAGGCCAGCGCCCTCCCTTCTTCGAGGGGTGGTATTTCAAGCTTATCGATGCCACTGAACAGCACCGCTATGCCATCATTCCCGGCTTCTCCCTGAGCGACCGGGGCGGAGAGCACCCCCACGCTTTCATTCAGGTGCTCGACGGGCTGAGCGGGAAAACGGCCTATCACGTCTACCCCATAGAGGATTTCTACGGGGCCCGCGAGCGCCTCGACGTTCGCATCGGCCCCAACCACTTCACCGACAGCCACCTCGAGCTGAATATCGCCGAGGGTCCGCTGAGCGTCCGTGGCCGCGTCGATTTCACCCAAGTGATCGGCTGGCCCGTCACCCTCGTCTCGCCCGGCATCATGGGCTGGTACGCCTGGGTACCCTTCATGGAGACCTACCACGGCGTCCTCAGCTTCGATCACCGTCTGCACGGCTCCCTTCACATCGGGGGGCAGCCCCTCGACTTCTCGGATGGACGGGGCTACATCGAGAAGGATTGGGGCCAGGCCTTCCCCTCGGCGTGGGTCTGGTTCCAGAGCAACCACTTCGAGACGCCGGGCACCTGCCTGACCGCCTCCATTGCCCTGATTCCCTGGGTGGGCCGAGCCTTTCGCGGCTTCATCGTCGGTCTCTGGCACCGGGGCACACTCTATCGCTTCGCCACCTACACGGGGGCCGCGACCGAGCGCCTGGAGGTGACGGACGAGCGGGTCGACTGGGTGCTGGGCGACAGGCTCTATCGGCTGGAGCTGAGGGCTTATCGCGCCGCATCGGGCGACCTGCGCGGTCCCCAGCGAACGGGGATGGAGCTGCGGGTACCGGAGACGCTGCGCGCCAGCGTGGAGGTCCGCCTCTTCGCCCGCCGGGGCGAGCAATTGCTCTTCGCCGGCACGGGGCGCAACGCCGGGCTGGAGGTGGGCGGGGAGATCGAGAAGCTGCTGCGGTAAACAGTGAGCAGTTCGCTACGCCAAACTGCTCACCGCTCATCCGTCACGGATTTTGAAGGAGGCAACCCATGCAAATCACCCACGTGGAAGTCATACCCGTTGAATTGCAGCTGCGCATCCCCTACCGGGCGGTCTACCATCCTGAAGAGGAGCAAGAGCGCGCCAACGCCCTCTTCGTGCGCATCGACACGCGGGATGGACGCAGCGCCTGGGGCTGCGCTGCCTTCGATCCCGCTCTCACGGGAGAGACGATGGAGACAGTCACGCGGGCCTGTCGCGCCTGTGCCGATCGAGCCCGCGATCTCAACCCACTGAACCTCGAATATGCCCTCGCCGCGCTCGCCCCCCTCACAGAGGGGATCCCCTCCGCGCGCTGCGCTTTCGATATCGCCTTTCACGATCTCCTCGGCCTGGAGAGTGGCCTGCCCCTGCACCGGCTGTTGGGCGGCTACCGCGATCGCATCCAGACCTCCGTGACCATCGGCGTGGGCACGGTCCGGGAGACGGTGGAGCTGGCGCGGGAGCGCGCGCGCCAGGGCTTTCGCATCCTCAAGCTCAAGGGTGGGCTGAATCCCCAGGAGGACGTGGAGCGGGTCAAGGCCGTGCGCACCGCCCTGCCCGGCATCGGGCTGCGCCTGGACGCGGATCAGGGATACGGTATCGAGGAGGCGTTACGGGTGGCCCGGGCCCTCGCTGACGAGCTGGAGATGCTGGAACAGCCCATCCCCGCGCAGCTGGGCGTGGGAGCCCTGCGGCAGGTGACCCAGCAAAGCGCCGTGCCGGTGCTGGCGGATCAGAGCGTGACGGGGCCGGCGTCGGCGCTGGAGATTGCCGGGCAGCGCGCTGCCGACGGCTTGAGCATCAAACTGGCGACCTGCGGCGGTCTCCACTGCGCCCGGCAGATGGACGCTATCGTGCGGGCAGCCCAGCTGGCCACGATGGTGGGTTGCGTCAACGAGCCGGCGCTGCTCATCGCCGCCGGGCTGGCCTTCGCGTTGAGCAGTCCCAACGTCCGCTACGGCGACCTCGACGGGCACTTCGACCTGGTCAACGATCCGACACAGCAGCGCTTCCGGCTGGAGGAGGGCTGGCTCATCGCCACCGACGTCCCGGGGCTGGGGTGTACGGTGGCGCTGTGAAATAAAACTCGGAGATTATCAAACCTCCGAGTTTCTTACAAATCCCTGGAGTTTGTTGTCCGCCCCAGAAGCCACGCCCCTGCCAGCAGGAGCAGACCGGCGGCGTCGAAGGCGATGAAGCGCGCGCCCGTGGCCCGCAGCGCGACGTGTTCCGGCGGCAGCGTGAGCCACATCCAGCCCTCTCCCGCCAGCCCGATGAGCTGCTGCACCACGATCACCGTCAGGCAGACGCGATAGCGCGCCGGCTCCACCAGCGCCGGCACGTAGGGCACCACCCACATCAGAAAGAGGATGCCGATGCTGCGGGTGAGGACGGCGCCCACCGTGCCCGAGAGCTCGAAGGCGCCGGCGTAAGCCGCCGGGCACGCGATGAAGGGCAGCGCCGCCGAGAGGTTCCACAGCAGCACCAGGAGGACGGCACCTCGGATGAGCCACTTCCTGCGAGGGGACACCCGCCGCTTCCTACTCCACCAGCGCCAGCCCGATGCGTCCCCGCTCCCGGTCCACGCTGATCAATTCCACCTCCACCACGTCACCCACGGCGACCTTGTCGTGGGGATTGCGGACGTAGCCCGGCCCCATCTTACTGATGTGGATGAGGCCATCGCGCTTGACGCCGATGTCGACGAAGGCGCCGAAATCGACGACATTGCGCACCGTCCCCCGGAGGCGCATCCCCTCCCGCAGGTCGTCCAGCGTCCGGACGTCGCCCCGCAGCAGGGGGCCTTCGAGGGTTTCGCGCGGATCCCGCCCGGGGCGGGCCAGCGCGTCGAGGATGTCCGCGAGCGTGGGCCCGCCCGTTCCCAGCTCCGCCGCCAGCGCTTCCAACGCCTCCCGGCTTCGGAAATCGCGCAGCCGCGCCGCCAACGCCGGATCGCCCAGGGGGAGGCTCACCCGCTCCAACAGGGCGCGGGCCACATCGTAGCTCTCGGGATGGATAGGGGTGTTGTCCAGCGGCTCGGCGCTCTCCGGCACACGGAGGAAGCCGGCAGCCTGCTCGAAGGTCTTGGGGCCCACGCCGGAGACCTCCCGCAGGGCCGAGCGCGTGGCGAAGGGGCCGTGGGCGTCGCGGTGCGTCACGATACCCGCTGCCAGCTTCGGCCCCACGCCCGAGACGTACTGGAGCAGCGCCGGGGAGGCGGTGTTGAGGTCCACGCCGACGCTGTTGACGGCGGATTCCACCACCGCGTCCAGCGCCTCGCCCAGCGCCTTCTGGTCCACGTCGTGCTGGTAGAGCCCCACGCCGATGGCCTGGGGGTCGATCTTGACCAGCTCCGCCAGGGGATCCTGCAACCGGCGGGCGATGGAGACGGCGCCCCGCAGCGAGACGTCCAGCTCCGGCAGCTCCTGCCGCGCCAGCGGCGACGCCGAGTAGACGGAGGCGCCCGCTTCGTTGACGATGGCGTACTTCGCCGCCAGCCCCTCGCGCAGCGTCTCCGCCACCACCTCCTCCGTCTCGCGGCTCGCCGTCCCGTTGCCGATGGCGATGACGGTCACGCCGTGGCGCTCTGTCAGCTCCACCAGGGTCCGCCGCGCCGACTCGGGGTGCCGGTCGGGATAGATGGTGGTGGTATCCAGGACCTTGCCGGTGGCATCGACAACGGCGACCTTGCAGCCGGTGCGGTAGCCGGGATCGATGCCCAGCACCGTCTGGCCCTTGAGGGGCGGCTGCAGGAGCAGCGCCTTCAGGTTGCGGGCGAAGACGCCGATGGCGTGCTCGTCGGCGAGCTCCGTCAGCGTGCGGCGCACCTCGCGCTCCACGGCGGGGAAGAGCAGTCGCTGGTAGCCGTCCTCGCGGGCCGCCAGCAGATCGTCGGCGAGGGGGCTGCCGTAGTCGGTGGGGAACTGCCGCCCGAGAAAGCCCAGCGCCTGCGACTCGGGCAGGTCGAGGGAGACCCGCAGCACCCCTTCCCGCTCAGCGCGGTTGAGGGCCAGAGTCTGGTGGGGCCGGAGGGAGCGCACATCGGCGACGAAATCGTAGTAGACCTCGTAGGTGCGCTCGGTGTCCTGCCCCTCGTCGGCAACGGAGGTCAACACCGCGCCCTTGCGCTGGGCTAGCTCCCGGAGGGCTGCCCGTACCTGGGGATCGTCGGCGACCTGCTCGGCGACGATGTCTCTCGCGCCGGCGTAGGCCTCCTCCAGCGTGGGCACCTCGTCACTGAGGAAGGGGGCCGCCAGCGCCTCGCGGTCTCCCCCGGTGCTCTGGGCCAGGATGAGCTGGGCCAGGGGGCCCAGCCCCTTCTCGCGGGCCATCGTGGCGCGAGTGCGGCGCTTCGGCCGGTAGGGGCGGTAGAGATCCTCGAGCCGTTGGAGGGTGTCGGCAGCCTGCACCTCAGCCTGCAAGGCTTCGTCCAGCGCGCCCTGCTCCTCCAGGGAGCGGAGCACCGTCTCCCGGCGCTCCTCCAGATGGCGGCGGTAGCCCAGCCGCTCCTCGATCTGGCGCAGTTGCTCCTCATCGAGGGAATCGGTGCGCTCCTTGCGGTAGCGGGCGACGAAGGGAATGGTATTCCCCTCGTCAAACAGCGTGACCGCGGCCTCGACCCGCACGCGGGCCAGATCAAGATCGGCGGCGACGGCGGCGATAATAGCGTTCTGATTCAAGGTTCCTCCAATATGAATAGCGAATGGCGAAGTGCGAATGGCGAATCAGGTCAGGTCCAGGATTCCCTGACCGGTGAGGGGATAGCGCGCCTCGCACTCCACACAGTGGACGCCCTCATCCCCGAAGCGTAGAGCGCCCCCACAGGCGGGGCAGCGCAACGCTTCGGCAAAAGAGTGGGAGGTGAGCCCGCCCATCGCCCCGGCCTTGCGCGCCCAGACGAGATCGTAGTCCTCCTGCCAGGTCTGCGTCTGCACCATCTCCAACGCCTGCTCGCGGAGCAGGGCCTCGAAATCCTCGGGGTTGTAAGCCCGCCCGGGCAGCATCCAGGCATCCTTGCTGATACGGTTGGTGACGAGCAGGATACCACCCGGCCGCAGCACCCGCACCAGCTCGCCCACGACCACCTCGGGATGCGGCACAAACTCCAGCGCCTCCAGGCAGCTCACTGCCTCGAAGGTGTCATCGAAGAAGGGCAGCGTGCTGGCCCCCTGCCGGACCAGGAGCAAGCGCTCCTGCCAGGGCTCGGTGTAGCGAGCAGCCTCTTCCAGCATCCGGCGCGCGTAGTCCAGCCCCACTATCCGCCCGCGAAATTCCGCCTGCGCGAAGAGCGTCCGGGGCAGGCGCCCCGTGCCCGTTGCCACGTCGAGCACCAGCGGATCGGACAGCAGCGTCAGGGCGCGGGCCAGCGGCTGACCGAGGAACCACTGCTCGTAGGCGGGATTGTACTGCTTGATGCGGTCGTACGCTCCCGCAGAGAGATTGTAGAGGAGGGCTACCACCCGGCGACCCAGATAGGCCCCTTCCGCGACGATGAGCTGCCAGTAGAGGATCGCCACGAGGAGCAGGACGCCCGCGACGACGAGGGGCCAGGGCATTCAGAGGACTCCGGCGAACAGCAACAGTGTAGCAATCAGCCAGGGCGCGACGGCGCGGCGATACGCCGATCCCCGCACCCCTCGCAGCGCGAAGAGCAGCCCGGGGAAAGCCAGCAACAGCAGCAGTCCCGTGGCCACCGGCTCCCCCAACCAGAGCAGAAAGAGTGCACCCAGCACGGAGCCTAGGGCGCCGATGCCGGCGGGATGCAACTGCCCGGCGGCGACGGCAATCAGAGCCAGCACCGAAAGCGCAGGCACCGGTTCGATCCCGTGGCGGACGCTCAGCCCCAGAAGCCAGGGCAACCCAACCGCCGCCACCGCCGCCCCTAGCGCCCCCGTCTCGCCCCGCCCCTCATTCCAGAGTGCGGAGAGCTCCGCCCACGTGAGAACGAGGAAACTGAACAAGAGCGCCTCTCGTCCCAGCGCGGCGCCTAGCAGCAGGCTGACCACCAGGGAGAGGGCGATGACCCGCAAGGGAATCGCCAGAACACGGGAACCTAGCGCCTGCCACCACCCTCGGAAGAGTGCCAGCGCACGATGGAGCCGGGCGCCGGGCGTCCCCGGTTGTAGATAAGGCCAGGGGGGGAGCGGCGCGGGCTGCTTCCAGCTGGGCCACGCCCGCAGCGCGCGGGCCCACTCCGTACCGGTGAGCGCCCGCCAGAGGGGCATCCAACCGGCGAGTACCAGAGCGACGGCCAGGGCGGCGCGGGGCAGCTCCTCAGCCGAGGGGGGGGCCTGGGCCCATAATCCGGCGATAACAGCGGCGGTGGGAAGCAGGCCTACGCCACCCTCCCAGGCACCGGTCCAGATCGGTGTGCGTTCTTGGGTCATCGTCTCTTCCATCGCAGGCATTATAGAAGAGGTTGGAAAAAAGCCCAAACGAGGCCAGAATTACTCTTCATCGGAGAGCTCCAGAGGTTGGAAAAAAGCCCAAACGAGGCCGGAGTTACTCTTCATCGCAGGGCTCCAGGTGAATGTAGGCGCGATCCACCTCCGGCAACGCCTCCACCTGCGTCTGCACCTCGTCGGCGATGGCGTGGGCTTCGCGCAGAGGCATACAACCTTCCACATTGATGTGCAGGTCGGCGAGCAGCTGGGGGCCGGCATACTCGGTGATGACCTGATGCACCCGCTGCACGCCCTGAACACCCCCTGCCGCCGTGGCGATCTCCTGCAGGAGTTCCTCCGACGCCCCACCCCCCGTGAGATAGTGCAGATTCTCGCGGGCAACGAAGAAGACGGCGCGGAAGATCCAGAGGGCCACGAGAAGGCCCCCCAGGGGATCCAACAGGGGATGGACGAAGGCCGATCCCAGCGCACCGACGAGCGCCGCTGCCGAGGTGAGCACGTCGGAGAGATTATCGCGCGCGGTGGCGTGGAGTGCGGGACTATCGAGGCGTCCGGCCAGCCCACTGATGAAGGCATACATCCCGTACTTGATCCCCGCGCTGACAATCAGTACCAGGGTAGGGAGTCCCGGTGCGACGGCCAGACCGCCGGCGAGGAAGCGCTCCACCGCCATGCGGGCCGCCTGATAGCCCGCAAAGGCCATCGCCAGGGAGACCGTCAGACCTACCAACGGCTCGAAGCGACTATGCCCCTGAGGATGGGAGAGATCCGGGGGGCGCAGGGAGATCCACAGACCCCACATCATCAACAGGGAGTAGAGGACATCAGAGATGGAGTTAGCAGCATCGGCGTAGAGGGCCACACTGCCCGAAAGGTAGGCGACCAGCCCCTTCGTAGCAGCCAGTAGTACATTTCCCCCGATAGTGATCAGCAAAGCGCGCCGATACAGACGCTCACGTCCGGCGTCCGCCTGATGCTCTCGAATCCACTGCATCTCCACCCTCCCCATGAAAAAGGGCAGGGAATTTCCCCTGCCCCTCGCTCCTCGTGACGCCGCGTCGGGTTCCCTCGCAGCCCCCTGATTATACCACAGGCTCAGTCCACGGGATCGCGGAAGTTGTAGATGGCACCCTCCCGTCGCCAGCGCCTGCCGCACTCTGGACAGGCGAATTCGGCCTGGGGTGGCGCCCCCAACGGCGTGCGACACTCGGGGCAGCGGAAGAAGGTTCCCGTTGGCGCGGATTCCCGCTGCCCAGAAAAGTGTGAGCGCACAAAGACGCTGGGAGTCCACTGCCAGAGCGCCCCCGTCGGCTGGAACAGGGCATCCAGCCGGACGAGGAGAGAGGTCGGCAGCAGCCGCTTGAGCAGCTCCACCCGGAAGTGAGAGACGGTGCGCATGGCCTCCGGGCGCAATTGCTGACGTACCAACTCCCGCCGAATCCAGCGAGGGTGGAAATCGAAGTTGAGTTCTACAAACTCCACCGGTTCCAGATCAAAGGGTGACCACGCCTGCCGCCTCAAGAGATAGCGCAGCAGCGCCTTGAGATTGCGCTTGTTGGCGAATTCCAGAACGAAGACTCCCGCCGGGCCCAAGATCTCCGCCACACCCCGCAACACGGCGGGGGCATCGACGGCGTGATGCAGTGTGCGGATCATGGTCACGGTATCGAAGAGACCGGAGACGAAGGGGAGGCGATAGAAATCGGCCTGGACGTAGACGTAGGTCGGTTGGCCCGGCGCGCCCCCCTCGCCAAGACGCTCCACCGCCTGTTCGAGCACCGTCCCCGCGTAGTCGCAGAGGACGACAGTCCCGTACCCCTGGTAGAGCTCCGCCAATCGTCCGTGCCCCGCACCGATCTCCACCAGAGTCCCACCCGTGGGAGGGAGCAGATGGCGCAGGGCCACCCGCTCTACGGCATCCTCGTAGGCCCGCGCCTCCGTCCAGAACTCCGTGCTGTAATGCGAACCCTCGTAGCTACAGACCGGGCGCTCGCTCATTGGGGGCGAAAGATCTCCTGGGGAGAGTTGGGCAAGCCCTGCAGCGTCGCTCCCAGAGGCTGGAAGACCTGGCGTAGCTGTAAGATGGCAGGTCCCATCCCCGCTTCGTTGAGGGGAATGTCGACAGGCACACTCATCACGACGGGGACGGTCTCACTCACCGGTACCGTCAGGCCCAGGGCGATGGGGAGAGGCAGGTTGCGAGGCAGCTTCAGGAAGACACTGCCGTTGATCTGTCCGCCGCCGCCCGGCAGGTAGAAGGTAGCCGGAAGACTGAGGGGCACGTCCTGGGTAAGGGTGACCACGCTGTTCTGTTGCAACTCCAGCGCAAAAATCACCGGAATGGCATCATCGATCTCGATGTTCTGGCGGATGTGGGTATCCCCTAACGCAGCAAAAGCGGCATCCAGATTGTCTAAGAGAGGTTCGGCGACCTGAGACTTCGCCATGAAGATGGGCCCTGGTGAGAGCAGCAACACGAGAACGAGGACAAAGTTGACGACGAAGGAGAAGATGATGGCAATATTCTTGAACGCCTCCCAGGGACGCAAACGCCGACGCCCACGCGTCTTGCTTTCCAATTCCGTCTCCGGCGTCTCCACCGGCGAGTTGATTCCTTCCTCCATCTCGACCTCCTGTAAGATTGGATTAAAGGTATGAGAGTATCTTACCATGCATTATTGGAAAAGCCAAGAGAACACCCGTTCCCCCAATCCAAAGTCTGGGCAAGAGGAGAAGTCTTCTCTGCGAACGTTACGTTCTCAGCGGTTAGCTGAGGTTTTTCATGGGGTCAGTGACAGATGGCACCGGCGATGTTGGCCCCGGGGGGAATCATCGCGTCACGCAGTACCACGGCCTCGGTCAGGCGAGCGCCGTCACCGATTCGGCAATCACCCTCAACGTAGACGTAAGGCCCGAGGACGCAACCGGCGCCGAGGGCGGCCCCTGCGCCCACCCAGACAGGTGCGACAAGTTGCGCGCGCGGCCCTTTTGCTCGGGGCGAAACCCTCACCCCGTCTTCCAGTCGATCGAGAAAATGCCGGTTGATGGTGAGCAGATCGGCGGGACGAGTGAGGGTCAGCCGCCGCTCCGTGAAGACGCCCGCGATCCGGCTCTCCCGCTCAATGAGCAGCTGGATAGCCGCCTGGACCTCGTACTCCCCCCGGGGCGAAAGCGAGAGCTCCGGCAGATAATCGAGGAGCCGGCGGGGAAGAAGGTAGAGGGGCGGGGCGAAGATATCAGAAGGGGCCTCGGCCCGGGAGGGCTTCTCGACGATGCACGTCACCCACGGATCCTCTAACGCGACGATGCCCACGCTGCCCCAGCGCTCCGGCTCGACCTTCATCAGGGTGAGGAGGGCCTGGGGGGCGAGCTCTCCCTTCCAGACGCGGAGCATCTCTGCAACGTGCTCCGTGGAGGTGAGGTTGTCGCAGGCCGCGAGGAAGAAATCCTCTGTGATGAGGGGAGCAGCACACAGCAAGGCGTCCGCCGTTCCCCGGGGCTTCGTCTGGAGGGCAAAACGAACCTCGCCCCCCAGGGTGGAGCACTCCTGGAAGTACCGCACGAGGGCTTCGTCCTCCGGGCCGACGACGAGGATGAAGTCATTGATGCCGTTGACCGCCAGCTCCTCCATCACCCGCTCGACGATGGGCTGGCCCAACACCGGCAGCATCGCCTTGGAGCGCTCCCGGGTCAGGGCCCCGAGGCGGCTACCCCGGCCCGCCGCAAGCACCACCGCCTGCATCGTCACCCTTGCTCCACCTGCAGCCCGTAGGGGACGACCCGGGGGCGATAGAGCCGGGCGTTCTCCAGCTCGGCGCGGGCGAGGGCCGCGCGCCACGCCTCCTCGACGGGGACCTCCGCGCCCGGGCGCACCAGCGCAAAGACGGAACCGCCCCCGCCGGCCCCGGTTAACTTGGCACCCAGCGCGCCCGCGTCCAGCGCCGCTTCGATGAGGCGGTTGTTGATCCAGCCCGCTCCATCAACGAAGCCGCAGTAGTTCATCATGGCGTCGACCAGGGCGTGATTGTGATTCATCAACGCGCCGAAGCGCTCCAGATCCCCCTCCAGCAGCGCTTGTTTGCCCCGCCAGGCTGTCTCCCAGGCGCCCACCATGAACTGCACCATGGGCGGCGGCTCGCCCCCCTCGGTGGCCCAGGCCTCGTGCTCCTGGAGGTAACGGGGGCGCATCCGTCCGTGGACGTCGCCGGAGTCGTGGCGCACCCCCGAGGCCACGGCGACGAGGGGCAGCGAAGCGACGTGGGCGTCCAGCCGCTCGTAGGTGACGAAGGGCTCCTCACCGATGGGCCGCTGGTGCAGCTTGCCGCGATAATCCAGGTAGGCCAGCCCCCCGAAGAGGGGGATGTATCGGTCGGCAAAGCCGCAGGCAATGCCCAGTTCCTGGGCCTCCACGCGCTGCGTGAGCTCCGCCAGGACGTAATCGTTGTGCAGCCCCCGGTCGAGGGCGTAGACTTCGCGCAGGGCCGCCAGCGTCAGGAGGACGAAGAGGGACGAGCCTCCCAGCCCACTCTGCCGGGGCACCTCGCTCCAGGTGACGATCCGGATCCCCTGCTCGCAGAAACGGTCGCGGAACTCCTCACTGTAGCGATAGAGACGGTTGACCGCAGCCTTAAGCAGATCCAGCCGCCCGGTGTAGGGCAGGGGGATGTCGGCCCGCGAGAAGCGCTCCTCGTACAAAACGTCGCCCTCCCCGCCGGTGGGCCCGCGCTGCTCGAAGTGCAGCTCGTCCGCCGGCTCGGCGAGGGCGTGGGCGTGCAGTCCAATCGCGGCGGAGAGGGTGGCAAAATCCCCCTCTGTGGCGTCCGAGGGGTTCCCCAACACGTTGATGCGGGCCGGAACCGTGAAACGATACCGCACCCTCAACCGAGCCCTAATTCTGTGTTTAGGAGGGGGAGGAGATTCCGCTCCACATCGGCGTCTGTCTCCGGCTCCGGCACCCTATCGAAGAGGTGCCAAGCTTCGATGTGTTCCACCTGGTCGCCAGGCGCCAGTCGCACGAGCGGTCCCAGCGTCTCCACCTCCAGCATCTCCGCGTTCGTGAAGAGCTCCACGGAAGCGCCCAAGTCAGGGTAGAGGGCCTGGGGGACGTGAGCGAAGGTTTTGACGAAGAGATGCCCCCTCCGGGCGTAGGCCGTCCAGCCATCGGGGACCGGCGCCCCGATCTTCTGATCCTCGAGTGCGGTGGGGTCCTGGCGCAACAGCACGAAGCGTCGGCCCCAATGCCAGCGAGGATCGCTCATGTCGGTGTAGGCCCAGAGGATGAGGGTGCTCGTGGGGGCGAGATGTTCATCGTGGGAGCCCCGAGGAGGCAGAGGCAGAATGGCGACTCCGCCGGGCGCCATCACCGAGAGGGCCCAGGGGGCCAACTCCACCGTCCAGGGCTGGGTGTTGCGCAGGCGATGCACTACCTCGACTCGGGGTACGGCGGGATCCACGCGGATATCCAGCTCCTTCTGGATGCCCGTCTCCGGCTCGACGGGCTGTACGAAGCGGGTGAAAGGGCCGTCGGCTGTGACGTACACCGGCAGATTGTCGGGGGCGTAGGTGCGCGGGAAGAGCTCGGGGGCGTGCCAGAGCCGGTGCCCACCGTAGTTAACCCACTCATCGTCGGCGATCCGGCCCAACCATTGCTCATTCTCCCAGAACTCGTTTTCCCCCTCAACAAAGCCAAAGCGAATGACGCGCGGTCCTACATCGGCGGTGACCACCACCTCGATACGCCCGTTGGTCAATCGATAACAGTTCTCCCAACCCTTGTAGCGAATGCGTTCCATAGCTCCTCCAGAAATAAGTCAAAACGCCGGACAAGGCGCCCTCTTCGTCGCAGCTCAATATCCCCGCTCCACGTCCACCTGGTTGGGAACAGACTCACCCCGCGCCGCAGCGTTAAGCAGCAGCGCCAGTTCCTCCATCCGTGCCCGCTCGATCTCCTCGGTGCCCAAGCCCCCCGCCCGGTGAGGACTCATGACGACGTTATCGAGCTCGTGGAAGGGGTAGTGGGCCGGCGGCGTGGGAGCGCGCGCGCCCTCGGCACCGTAGCCCGCATCCTGGGCCGAGGGGTAGACGTACCAGACGTCGAGGGCAGCGGCCCGCAGCGCTCCGCTCTGCAGCGCGTAAAAGAGCGCCCCTTCCTCGACAACGGGACCCCGGGCGACGTTGACGAGGAGGGCACCCCGTGGCAGCAGGGCCAGCTCCGCCGTACCGATGAGCGCCGTGGTCGTGGGGGTGTGAGGCACGGCCACAATCAAGACGTCGGCGCGCGGCAGGAGCTCGTGCAGCCGCTCCGCCGGGTGGACGAAATCGGGATCGTCAGGGTGGGCGCGCCGGCGCAGCGCCAGCACGTCCATGCCCAGACAGCCGCAGAGCTGGCCCACCTCCCTCCCGATGGCCCCGTACCCCAGGATCAACGCCGTCCGGTTCCGCAGCTGCACGGCGGGATTGGGTGCGTAGCGCGGACTCCAATCGTGGGCTCGCAGCGCCCGGTCCATGGGGACAATAAACTTCGCCGCCGCCAGCAGCAGCGCCAGCGTCATCTCCGCCACAAAGGGAGCGTTGTGGTGGAGGTTGTGGACGCACACGTCCGGGAACTTCCGCAGCCGCACCCGGGTCTCATCGGGCAGCCCGGACCAGGGGATCACCAGTCGGCGCAGCCGAGGACTGACGGTGAGCAGGGTGCAGGAGGGGCGGCCCGCCACAAGAACCTCAAAGATAGCAGGCTCGGGAAGTGCCGGGCCGAAGGTAAGATCAACGTTCGCGTCAAGGCGCGCCTGGAGCGCCTCCCGCCAGACGGGGTCCGGCGGATGGTGAAGATGTACGGAGAGCGGATCAGCCATCGTAACCTCCCGCGATCTCAGCTCAACGAGAAGGTGCCTGCGTCGTCGGGCGGAGGACGGGACACCATCTGTTCGAGCAGAGCCACCTCCCGGCGGTAGAGACGCCGTAGTTCAGCCATCATGACCCCGGCGCTCTCCGCCGCCAGCAGGCGCTGCTTCTGATCGGCGGGGATCTGCAGAAGATGGGCCGCCATGTAGGCGAGGTTCAGCGCCCCCTCGGGCAGGAAGTCGGACTCAAACTCCAGCTCATTGAGGTCGGAAAGGCGCTCCAGATACGCGCGCACCCACGGAAAGAGGCGGCGTCCCGCCTGTTCAGTCTGGAGCGGATCGCCCGGCGGCAGGGGGACGAGCTCCACCGTCGCGGTCAGATAGGGAGTCTCCTGCTGGGAGGTAACAATGCGAAAGCGCTCTCGGCCCAAGGCCAGAAGATTCATCCTGCCCTCCGAAAGCTGTTGTACCTGGACGATGTGCGCCAGCGCGCCCCACCGGAAGGGGAGGGGTACCTCATCTCCGACCTCGAAACCGCGGCGGATGAGCACCACCCCAAAGCTGCGATCCCCGCTCAGACAGTGGTTGATCATCTGCTTATAACGCTCTTCGAAGATGTGCAGGGTGATAGGCATCCCAGGAAACAGCACCGTATTCAAAGGGAACAGCGGCAATTCCTTCATCATAGCTTCTCGTGGGTCATTATACGTGGGTTTCGGTGACCTTCAACCGGCAGAATAAGCGCCGATTGTCCCCCCACCAACAGAGGCTATAATTCCCTCATGAAACGTCTACGTGCGCCCGTCAGGCATCCCCTCTTCTGGATCTTGATCGCTTCCCTCCCCCTGGGGTTCGGGCTGGTGGGCTGGCAGATCTGGCTTTACTACCATCCGGGTGATGCCCAACCCGGTTCGCTTCCCTTGCCCCTCCGGCTGACGGAAGAACCCGAACCGGCTCTAGAGTTCGATTATCCCCTCGATCCGGTCCGTTTTGGCCCCCTCGTCCCTTACGAGAGCACACCGCTGAACATAGACACACGCTTCGGAGTCCAAAATCTGGGACTGGGAAGGAGCTTGAAGTGTTTCGCCAACGTGGAAGGTGAGCGCCTTCCCTTCTGCGAGCTCTACCACGCGGGGGAGGATTGGTTCCGCCTGACCAGAGGCGGCAGCATCAGCTGGCGCAAAGCCGCCGGTGAACCGGTGCGGGCCGTCGCCAACGGTCTCGTCACGTGGACGCAATCGCTGGGCAGCGAGGGAGCCGTCATCGTCGTACGTCACCAGTTGCCGGATGAAGAACCGCTCTGGTCGGTCTACTGGCATCTGGCGGAGGTACAGGTCGCCGTGGGAGAGGCGGTCGTGATGGGAGAGGTACTGGGCCTCATCCACGACCGTGGGTTCAACAGCCATCTTCACTGGGAACTGCGCCGTTTTGGGGACGGCAGCGCGCTCTTCCCGGCGGATTCGGCAGGTGGGCGTGGAAGCTGCAACGGCTACGTGCAGGGGGTGGGGTACACCTGGGACGATGACCCCAAGCGCGCGCGCCCGAAGGCCTGGGGGTACCTGGAACCGACCGCCTTCATCGCCGCCCGGCGCTCCATAGAAACATCCTTCGAAGAGTAATAAGTGCTCATATCAAAGGGAGGAGACCATGCCTAACATCATGCTTTACATCGAAACAGCGAGCAATTTTCTCTATCTGGTCGTGGCCTGGGTCTTTTTTGGACTGATGTGGCAGCGCCATCGCAGTGGCTATCCCTCCCCTACTTCCCATCTCGTCTGGCTGGTAGCGGCGGCTTTTGCCCTGGCTCTGGGAGATAGCTTCCATCTGCTCCCCCGCATCTACGGCTTTTTCAGCGGCAGCCTGGAGAGTGGCGCGCTCATTGGCTGGCTCGGTTTCGGGCGCGCGGCTAGCTCTTTCACCCTCTCCTTCTTCTACCTCTTTCTCCTATTCTACGCCATGCGCAAATTCGGGCTGGGCTGGAATATCTGGTATATCTCGCTCGTCATCCTCTGTGCTGTGCGGGTCGCCCTGCTCTTCTTCCCCCAGAACAACTGGTTCGAGGGCGCCTATACCCCCTGGAAATTCTACCGCAATATCCCCTTTGCCCTCCAGGGAATCGGTGTGATTGTCCTGTTCCTGCGCCGGGGAAGGGAGCTGCCGCTGTTGCAGGCCACAGGGTACGCGATCATCGCCTCCTTTATCTTCTACATCGGAACCCTGGTAGGCACGCTCTGGTCACCCGCCTGGGGCGCCCTCATGCTGCCGAAGACCCTGGCCTACGTTATCGCCCTGGTCCTGCTCTATCGGATGGAATTTTCGCCGCTTCAAGTGCCGGCCTAGGGCCAAGACTTAATCACTTCCCGATTTAGTCGGCTTGCAACGCTCGTTTTCAGCTTGCTGACGATGAATTATCGATTTACAGAACCTTAGCTTCCCTCCAAAGCACGGCGGACGCCACGGCGCAGCGTCTGTACCCTCTGTTTCCCCCTCTATCCATGGCCTTTAGGCCACGTTTCTGTTATCAGGAGTCAAGTGCGGTGGCCCTACCAGCCCTACCGACGCCTCTGGTAAAAGAGCCCATCCGTAGTACAATCTTTCAAGCTGCGTATATTTACGACTACTAGAATGAGGGAATATGTTATACGAGAATGTCTGCATCGAAAGCATGGGCTACGTCATTCCAGACACCATCGTCACCACCGCCTGGATCGAAGAGCAACTAACCCCGCTCTACAAGGCCCTGGGCGCCCCCCAGGGCTTTATCGAGCGTCTAACGGGCATTCGCGAGCACCGCTGGTGGGACGAGAAGGTGCGGGTCTCGGACGCCTCCGCGTGGGCGGGCGAACGTGCCATCGCCAATGCCGGTATAGAGCGAAACGAAATCGGATGTATCATCAACGCCTCGGTCTGCCGAGATTACATAGAGCCAGCGACCGCTTCGATTGTCCACGATAAGCTCCACCTGAGCCCCATGGCCCTGGCCTTTGACGTCGTCAACGCCTGCCTGGGCTTCCTCAACGGGATGCTGATTATCGCCAACATGATCGAGTTAGGGCAGATCCACACCGGCCTGGTCGTCGCCGCCGAGGCCCCCCGCGAGGGCCAGCTGCGCACCATCGAACGTCTGTTGCACGATCCACCGAGCAAGGAGACGCTCAAGGACAATCTCGCCTCCTTCACCCTGGGCGCCGCTTCGGTGGCGATGGTGCTGCGACACAAGGACTATACAAAAAACGGACACCGGATCCTCGGCGGAAGCAACTACGGCAACACGGAGCACAACCATCTCTGTGTGGCTCAACCCACCTGGATGCACACCAATTCCAGCAAGCTCCTCAGCGAGGGGACGAAGGTCGTTGCCGAGGCGTGGCAGCGCTTCGAGAGGGAGATCGGCTGGACGACGGACGACGTCAACCGTCTCTTCACCCACCAGGTGAGCGAGCCCCAACGGCTGGTCGCCCTGCAAACGCTGGGCTTCCCCGAGACTATTGACTACCCCACGCTCTCCTGGCTGGGCAACACCGCCTCGGTCGCGGCCCCTATCAGCATGGCAATTGCCGACGAGCGTGGATACATCGACGATGGCGATACCGTTGTCCTCTTCGGTGTGGGCAGCGGGATCAACAGCATCGTTCTGGGTCTCGAATGGTAGGCACTGTCGAAGAGGTCTGGCGCCCGCTCTACCCCTTCACCTCCCACTACCTGGAACTGGAGGGCGCGCGACTTCACTACCTCGACGAGGGTCCCCGTGAGGCCCCCCCGCTGGTGCTCGTTCACGGGAACCCGACATGGTCCTTCTACTATCGCACGCTCATCCCCGCCTTGAGCGAGCGCTATCGCGTCATCGTGCCCGATCACGTCGGCTGTGGGCTCTCCGACAAGCCCCAGGCCTATCCCTACACGCTGGAACAGCACATTCGCAACCTGGAGACGCTCCTCACTCATCTGAGGCTGGGACCTCTGACCCTCGTGCTCCACGACTGGGGCGGGGCCATCGGCATGGGCTACGCTACCCGCCACCCCGAGCAGGCCCGGCGCTTCGTCATCTTCAACACCGCCGCTTTCTTCTTGCCCGTGCTCTTCTGGGGGATCAAGATCGCGCGCTGGCCCCTGATCGGCGACCTGGCGTTGCGGGGCTTCAATGCCTTCGCGTTGACGGCGCTGCTGGTCGGCACCTCCCAGCGGGAGCGCTTCACCCATCCCGTCCGGCGGGGGTATCTGGCCCCCTACGGGCACTGGCACGATCGGGTCGCCATCCTGCGCTTCGTGCGCGACATCCCCATGGAAACGGACCATCCCACCCGTCGCACTATCGACGCCATCGACGCGAGGCTGGCGCAGTTGCGCGAGCGGCCCATGCTCATCCTCTGGGGCGCCGACGACCCCGTCTTTACCGTCACGGACTTCCTCGCGGGCTGGCGGGAGCGCTTTCCCGGGGCGGAGGTGCATGTACTGGAGCAGGCGGGGCACTACGTCGTGGAGGACGCCCACGAGCGGATTCTGCCCCACATGTTGGAGTTCCTGAAGGACGGAGATCGTGACTGAAGAACGCTACAACGTCGCCGCTACCCTCCCCGCTATGGCACGCCGGGCACCGTATCGCCCGGGCGTCCTCTTCCCGGCGGGGCGAGATGCCAAGGGACGGGCCAAGTTCACTCAACTGAGCTTCCACCAGTTAGACGCGCTCAGCGACCGCTACGCCCACGGTCTGAGCGATTACGGGATCCGCATGGGCGACCGGGTGCTGCTCATGGTGCGCCCCGGCGTGGAGCTCATCGCCGTGACCTTCGCCCTCATCAAGATGGGCGCCGTCCCCGTGATGATCGATCCGGGCATGGGCCGCCGCGCTTTCTTGCAGTGCGTGCGCGACGCCGCCCCCACCGCCTTCATCGGTATTCCGCTGGCCCACGCCCTGCGCCAGCTCTTCCCCCGGGCCTTTCGCACCCTCACCCACGCTGTCACGGTGGGGCGGCGTTGGCTCTGGGACGGAATCACGCTGGATGAGGCGGAGTCTGAGACCGGGGAGCCTTTCCCCATCGCCCCCACGACGACGGAGAGCGAAGCCGCCATCGCCTTCACTTCGGGCAGCACGGGCATACCCAAGGGCGTCATCTACCGGCAGGGGATGTTTCGCGCTCAGATTGAGCTCCTCCGCGATGAAATCGGCGTCCAGGAGGGGGAGATCGATCTACCTGGCCTCTACATCTTCGCCCTCTTCAACCCGGCGCTGGGCGTCACCACTGTCTTCCCCGATATGGACCCCACCCGCCCGGCCCAGGTCAATCCTGCCCATCTCGTCGAGGCGATCCAGACCCACGGTGTCACCAACTCCTTCGGCTCCCCCGTGATCTGGAAGCGGGTGGCCCGCTACTGCCTGGAGCACGAAATCCGCCTGCCCTCCCTCCGGCGCATCCTCATGGCGGGCGCGCCTGTGCCCCCCTCCCTCATCGAGGACTTCAGCCGCATCCTGGAAGGGGGCGACGTCTACACCCCCTTCGGCGCAACGGAGGCTCTCCCTCTGACGATGATGACGGGAGAGGAGATTCTGGCGGAGACGGCGGCCCTCAGTGAGCAGGGCCAGGGGATGTGTGTGGGCCGGCCCACGGCGGGCACCACCATCCGCATCATTTCCATCACCGACGACCCCATCCCCACGTGGGACGAGGCGTACGTGCTGCCACCGGGTGAGGTCGGAGAGATCGTCGTCAAGGGGCCGGTGGTGACCCGCAGCTATCTCAATCGCCCCGAGCAAACGGCGCTGGCGAAGATCCACGAGGGGGCCGAGGTCTGGCACCGCATGGGGGATCTGGGCTACTTCGATACCGAGGGCCGACTCTGGTTCTGCGGGCGCAAATCCCACCGGGTGGAGACCGCCGAGGGGCTACTGCTGCCCGTCCCCTGCGAGGCCATCTTCAACCGCCACCCTGATGTGGAACGGAGCGCTGTCGTCGGCGTGGGGTCCCGGGGCGCGCAGCGCCCGGTGCTCATCGTTGAGCCACGCCCCGGGCGGATGCCCCGCACCAAAGCCGGGCGGCAGGCCTTCGTCGGGGAGCTGCTGGCGCTGGGCGCGGAGCACGCGCGCACGCGGGAGATCCGCGACGTCCTCTTCCACCCCGGCTTCCCGGTGGACGTGCGGCACAACGCCAAGATCCATCGGCTGGAGCTGGCAGCCTGGGCGGAGAAGCAGCAGTGAAGGCCTTAGTAACCGGCGGCGGCGGATTTCTGGGCCGCTACATCGTGGAGCAACTGTTGGAGCAGGGCGACGCGGTCACCGTCTTCGCCCGGAGCGCCTATCCCGAGCTGGAAGCGCTCGGCGCCCAGGGGATACGCGGCGATATTCGCGACGGCGCGGCCCTCCTCCGCGCCTGTGCCGGGATGGACGTGGTCTTCCACGCGGCGGCGAAGGCCGGGCTTTGGGGGCCCCGCGAGGAGTTCTACGCCGTCAACGTCACCGGCACCGAGAACGTCATCGCCGCCTGCCGGGCCAATGGCGTCCCCCAGCTCGTCTACACTAGTTCGCCCAGCGTCATCTTCGATGGACGCCCCCACGAGAACGTGGACGAATCCTACCCCTATCCCAACCACTACGAGAGCCCCTATCCGGAAACGAAGGCCCTCGGCGAGCAGCGTGTCATCGGCGCCAACGACGGGGAGCTCTGCACCTGCTCCCTTCGGCCCCATCTCATCTTCGGCCCCCGCGACAATCACCTGCTCCCCGCCCTCATCGCCCGCTCCCGCACGGGACGACTGCCCCAGGTGGGGGCGGGAACCAATCAGGTGAGCCTCACCTACGTTGAGGACGCCGCGCGTGCGCACCTGCTGGCTGCCGCCGCCCTGGCACCCGGCTCCCCCGTCGCCGGCTCCTGTTACTTCATCACCCAGGGCAATCCGGTCCTCCTCTGGCCCTGGATCGAGGAACTGTTGGCGGCGCTGGAGCTCCCTCCCACGAAGTACCGGCTGCCGCTGGGCGTAGCGCGGGCGGCGGGTGCGCTGTTGGAGACGATCCACAGGCTGCTGCCCCTGCAGGGCGAACCGCGCATGACGCGCTTCCTGGCCAGTGAGCTCGCCGAGCACCACTATTACGACATCTCCGCCGCCCGGCAGGATTTCGGCTATGAGCCACAGCACACCATGGATGAGGCCACAGCAAAGACCGTGGCCTGGCTGAAGCGTCCCCGCTAGCTTCGCCGCCCCTTCGCCCCGGAACAAAAGTGTCTCCTTCCACGTTCTTAGGTAGCTACACCCAGATACCATAAGGAAGGAGAAAATCGGAAGTGAATAGACAGCTATATCGCATATGGATGGGAGTCGTACTCACGCTGTTCCTCGTAGTAAGCTGCACCCCGATGACGGAAGACACACCCGATCCGCTACCCTCTCCCACGATCGAGCCTACTCCCGGCACCTTGGTGGACGTGACAGAGTTGGAAGTCTTCTATCTGGAAAGCTGGCCACTCCAGATTCACGTCCTTGTCCGGGGCTTCTTGCGCGATGGCTGCGTGGAGATTGACGAGTTCGTCACCGAGCGCGATCTGGACGCAAATCGCTACGAGATTGAGATCAAGGCTAACCGCGATCCCGACGCCGTCTGCACCTTGGCCCTGGTGCCCTTTGAGGAGAACGTGCCTCTGGACGTCTACGGCATCCCCGCCGGGACCTACACCGTTCAAGCGAACGGCGTAGAGACGACCTTCACGTTGGACACGGATAACGTTGCTTCCCCCATCGAGGGGACAGCCCCGGTGGATGAGGTGAGCGTCGAGGTGGAGAATGAAGAGGCTGTGGTCGAGGTGGAGGGCAATCTGCCCGACGGCTGCACGGAGATCTTGGGAATCAACCAGCGCTTCGACGCCGCGAGAGACACCTTCTACGTGAAGATTAGTACTCTGCGCCCTGCCGACGCGCTCTGCACTGAGGCTCTGGTCCCCTACACAGAGACCCTCACCCTCGATCTGGGGGATCTGGACGCGGGCGAGTACATAGTGGATGTCAACGGCGTCACGGCTACCTTCACATTAGAGGAGAATGACATGAGCGAGACACCTGAGCCCCGGGCGGGCAACCTTATCGTCCGGGAGGCACTGCTCGACAGCATGGATCTACGAGTGAAGGAATCCTTTCCGCTCCAGGTCGACATCGTCGTCCGGGGCAACTTCCGCGACGGCTGCGGCGAGTTCGGCCCAGTGGAACAGGAGACTGACGTCACGGATCGCATCATCCGCGTGCGGGTGATGGAGAGCCGGCCCGCCGACGCCATGTGCACCATGGCCCTGGTCCCCTTCACGGAGACCTTCCCCCTCGAGATCGAGGGCCTGCCCGCGGGCACCTACACCGTCGAGGTGAACGGCATCACCGGACAGCTCGAACTGTCACGGGACAACGTCGCCCCCTGACAACCCTCAGTCTTCAGCGAGCAGCGGTCAGTTTTTACTGGCCGCTGCTCTGTTTTTGTGAAGACGGGACCTTTACTATAGCGCAGAACTTGTCTTTCTCGCTAATCGAAGCATACTGGAGAACCATTCACCGACTTTAGAGGTCAATCCATGAGCACAACCGTCCATTCCATCCGTCTGAGGCCTCTGCCCCTACGGGTCTTTGCCCTTAAGGGAGAGCAGGGCGCGATCCTCATCGATGCCGGAACTCCCGGGCAGGGTGAGCGTATCCTTAAGGCGCTGCGCCATCTGGGACTTGGCCCCGACGAGATCCGCCTCATCCTCATTACCCACGGTCATCTCGACCACTTCGGGAGCGCCGCCGCCCTGCGGGAGACGCTGGGGGCGTCCATTGCTATCCACGCTGCTGATGCCGTCGCCCTGCGCGAGGGCGTGAATCGTTCCGGATCGATGAATCCGACGAGCCGTCTCGCGGGTTTGCTGGGCGGGGGCGGCCCGCAGCGGATCCCCCCGCTGGAGCCCGATCTCACCTTCGAAGAAGCGTGGCGACTGGATGCGTACGGCATCGCGGGGGAGGTACTGCCCACGCCCGGGCATACCCCCGGCGCGGTGTCCGTTCTACTCGACAGCGGGGAGGCTATCGTCGGCGACCTCTTCGGCGCCCGTCTGCTGCCTCCCCGGAGAGCCGCCCCACCCTTCGTCGCCGCCGATCTGGCCCAGAACTGGGAGAGCCTGCGCCGGTTGCTGGAGCGGTGCCCTCGCGTCCTGCATACGACCCACGGCGGCGCCTTCGATCTGGAGACCGTGGCCCAGCTCCTTTCCCAGCAAGGCTAGGGCGCATTCGCTGCACGCGCCGAAGGAATAGCGATGACAGGGTGCAAGGATTGACGGGCACCGCCGAATCCAAAGGCCTCGGTAGGGCGGGCTCGCCGAGCCC
>NPIE01007416.1_pt1 | contig 38684 bp, 48 predicted proteins | sample 8637661 | NCBI WGS metagenome assembly NPIE01 (sample SAMN07420842, study PRJNA396082) | bioreactor metagenome | isolation source: sample BA12 brine-fed electro-methanogenic bioreactor BA | place: Japan: Kochi | collected 2016-12-09 | reverse complement strand
CGGCGGCCTGATGCTGGACAACCGTCGGTTTGACGAGATCGCCGAAATTATTTCAGCGGCTGATTTTTACCGGCAGGACCATCGCCTGATTTTCGGCGCCGTGGAGCGCCTGGCCAGCGAGAGTGAGCCGCTGGATGTGGTTACCCTGGCCGAGTTTCTGGAACGGGCCGGCGATATCGAGGATGCTGGTGGTCTGTCTTATCTGGCGGAACTCGCCGAGAAAACACCCGGCGCCGCCAATATTAGAGCCTACGCTGACATTGTTCGCGAACGCTCCATTCTGCGGCAGCTGGTGGAGGTGTCCGGCAAGATCTCCGATTCAGCCTTCAACCCGCAGGGGCGAAAAAGTAACGATATTCTGGACGAAGCAGAACGCAGTGTGTTCCAGATCGCCGAGGCACGTACTAAAGAAGGTTCCGGTCCCAAGGCCATCAACCCCATCCTGGCGACCACACTCAGCCGGATTGAAGAGCTGTTTGAATCCGGCGAGCAGACGACCGGTTTGACCACTGGTTTCCGGGACCTGGACGACCAGACCTCCGGTATGCAGCCGGCCGACTTGATCATTGTGGCGGGGCGGCCCTCTATGGGTAAGACCACCTTTGCCATGAACATTGTTGAGAACGCCCTGATCAGCACCGGCACCCCGATACTGGTGTTCAGTATGGAGATGCCCGCAGATGCGCTGGCCATGCGTATGCTGTCGTCGCTTGGTCGCATTGATCAGACCAAAGTGAGGGGCGGCAAGCTGGAAGAGGATGACTGGCCCCGGCTTACCTCTGCCGTCAGTCTGTTGAAGGATAAGCCGCTTTATATCGATGACACTCCGGGGCTGAGCCCGACAGAAATGCGCTCCAGGGCCCGTCGGGTGGCGCGGGAGAACGGCGGCAAGATTGGCCTGATCATGGTCGACTACCTGCAGTTGATGCGGGTGCCGGGTAACACTGAAGGCCGGACTGCGGAGATTTCTGAAATCTCACGCTCACTCAAGGGTATTGCCAAAGAACTGGGCTGCCCGGTTGTGGCGCTGTCCCAGTTGAACCGGAGTCTGGAGCAGCGCCCCAACAAACGCCCGGTCAACTCGGACCTGCGGGAATCCGGTGCGATCGAGCAGGATGCCGATGTGATCATGTTCGTATACCGGGATGAGGTCTACAACGAGGATACGCCGGATAAGGGCATTGCCGAGATCATTATTGGTAAGCAGCGGAATGGCCCGATCGGTACCATCCGTCTCGCGTTCATCGGTAAATACACCAAATTCGAAGACCTGGCGCACGGCGATTACAGCGATTACGGTGGGGATTATTAATGCCACGCCCCACCGTTGCCCGCATTGATCTTGACGCCCTGAAACACAATTTCCGCCGGGCCCGGGAACTGGCCGGAACCGCCTATGCCATGGCGGTGGTCAAAGCCGATGGCTATGGCCATGGCATTCGCTCGGTTGCTGATGCTCTGGCCCCGGAGACCAGCCGGTTTGCGGTGGCCTGTATCGAGGAAGCCATAGCCATTCGCGGTGCCGGCCATCGGCACAGCGTGGTGCTGCTGCAGGGCACCCATCAAAAGGATGATCTGGCCGAATGTGAGCGGTCGGGTTTTGAACCGGTGCTCCACTGTCAGCAACAGTTATCGTGGCTCGGTGCGGGGCGTTCTCCCAGATTCTGGATCAAGGTCAATACTGGCATGAACCGTCTGGGCTTCCGGCCCGAAGAGCTGCCGGAGGTGATGGCCGGGCTTGAGGAAGCGGGCCTGAAGCATCTTGCGATTGGTTTTGTCACTCATTTTGCCTGTGCCGATGATTCGGACAGCGAAATGACCGGGCTCCAGACCCGGATTTTTGAGCGGGCAGTAGCCCCCTGGCCGGATTTGATGCGTAGCGTTGGCAATTCTGCGGCTCACTTTCGCCCGAATCAGCCGCTGTACGAGTGGAGCCGCCCGGGGATCATGCTCTACGGGGCGTCACCCGTGGAGGGCAAAACCGGTGCGGAGCTGGGGCTTTGCCCCGCGATGACCTTGCAGGCGCCTCTGATTACCACGCGCGTGGTCCGTGCCGGGGAGTCGGTAGGGTATGGCGCTTCCTGGACGGCCAGTCAGGATACCCGGATGGGCATGGTGGCCATTGGTTATGCCGATGGCTACCCGCGTCACGCGGGTACCGGAACGCCAGCCGCTGTGCGCGGCCAGCGAATCCGTTTGTTGGGGCGGGTCTCCATGGACATGCTGGCGGTAGACCTGAGTGCTGTACCTGAAGCCCGCGAGGGCGACCTGGTGGAACTCTGGGGCAAAACCGTGAGTGTCGACGAGGTGGCCGGTTACGCCGGTACCATTGGCTATGAGTTGCTCACCGGCGTTACGTCGCGGGTGCCTCGGGTTCATGAATGATTTCTTCGATGAAATCGAGAATCGCCGCCAGGCTTCGGTCGTCCAGTTTCTTGAGGACTTTGTGAATCACCATTTTGCTGCCCTTGAGCATGCTGCTGATGCCCATTTTGGCCATTCCCATCATCATGCTGCCGGCATTCAGGCGGCGTAGTGGCTCAAGGAAAAAGAAATCCAGCCCGGATTCGGTCAGTTCAACGATGAGTTCATACAGCTGGTCGATGGCCTGCTTGTCGGCTTTGCCGCGGCCTTTGAGCTCACTGACGGTATAAAGAGCCCGGGTTCTTAGTTCATCGGGGATAGGGGCCACTATATGGCTCTGTTGTTTCAGCATTGGGATTCCCGTTGTTGTATGCTTGTCGATCCGGGAGCGTTCACCGGCTCCCCGTAAGGCTGACGTTTCAGGCTGCATGATACTGCAGTAAAGTAGTGTTCCGAGCCATTGGCCCGAGTGTTTCCTGACATCCGTCACATCAGTGATATTCCGGAGGCGTTGTTTCCCCGTGCATGTACTTGTTGTTCACGACTATGGCCCGCTTGGCAAGGTGCTGTTGGAGCGCCTGCGGGAAACGCATCTGCGCATCAGTCCGTTGCTGGTCAGTGATCCTGCCAATGTCGACCTGCATGCCCTGGATAACTGGATTCCTGAAGACACCGCCCTGATTATCAATGCGTTGTGGCTGGCGGATCCGGAAAAGGCGGAGAAAAACCGGGAGGCCACCCACGAAGCAGCGTTCTCCCTGCCGCTGGCCCTCGCAGAGCATGCCCGTGAGCGAAACATGGCCTTGCTGCAGCTTTCTTCGTGTTACGTGTTTGATGGTCGGAAACAGGGTGCCTACATTGCGTCGAATCCGGGGCAGCCTGTTAACGAGCTGGGCCGCTGGCAATGGGAATGTGAGCAGGCCCTGAGAACGCAGCTCCCGCGGCACATTATTCTGCGTACCGGCTGGAGCCTGGCCCGTTTTATCGGCAAGGTTCAGCGAAGTACGGCGCAAGGTGGACTGTCTTTGCCCGGCCGCTGTCAGGGGCAGCCGGTGGCGGTGAAGGATCTGGCGCGGGTGATCGTGGCAGTGGCGCTTCAGATTGATTGTGGTGCTGAAGTCTGGGGCACCTATCAGTATGCCGGGGCAGAGGAGATCAACCTTTACGAGCTGGGGCTGGCGATTGCCGGCATGCCTGGCATTCCTGAAGGAATCAAGGTGGTGGACGAGGTGCCCGACTGGGGCCACATCGAACCGGTAAACACCACTATGGTCTGTACCAAGATTCGCAATACCTTCGGCATAAAACAGATGCCGTGGCGCACCTGGTTGTCTGAAGAGGTGGCGATGTTGAAGGAATCGAACAGCGCTGAGCGGGTTCCGGCAAATTCCTGAACCCGCTCAGGGTGTGTGGCTGGTTAGTGCTTACTGGCCCTGACGGGCGAAATCCCGCGTTACCATCTGCAGCGCTTCCACATCCAGCAGTTCCACTTCCCGCCCGCGAGCGCGGATGATGCCCTGATTCTGGAAGCGGGTGAAAACCCGGCTCACGGTTTCAACTGCCAGGCCCAGGAAGTTGGCAATGTCGTTCCTGGCCATGGGCAGGCTGAAATTGGTAGCCGACATACGACGACGCCGGAAGCGGCTGGACAGCGACAGCAAAAGCGCCGCAATGCGCTCTTCGGCGGTATTCTTGCTGAGCAGCATGGCCAGTTGATGGCTGTTCTGGATTTCCTGGCTCATCAGGTGATACATGTGGTGCTGCAGTTCCGGCAGCTTGCCGGTGAGTTCCTCAAGCCTGTCGACCGGGAATTCACATACGCTGGTACGTTCCAGTGCTTTGGCAGTGCAGGCATAGTTCTCGCTGCTCATGCTGTCCAGCCCCACCAGTTCACCAGGCATGAAGAAACCGGTTACCTGTTCTTCACCGCCTTCGGTAATAATGGATGTTTTGATGGAGCCGCTCTTGACCGCAAAGCAGGAGCGAACCGGGGTACTCTGATCGAAAATATGCTCGCCGCGGTTATAGATTTTCCCCTGCTGGACAATGTCCTCAAGGCGATCAAGATCGTTCTCTTCAATGGCCAGAGGTAGACACAGGTTGCTCAGGCTGCACTGGTGACAGGAGGCCTTGAGAGGGGATACTTGGTGAAGTCGAATTGCCTGGGCCATAGTTGACGAACCATCCGGGTTGATCCATTCAAAACCGCACCGAAGCGTGTGCGGTGCGTCCTCAGCCCCAACAGGTAAGGCTTTTGCCTGCGTTCGGGGCGGACACCCTGGGCGATCCGGATACCTGGGCATGCGGCGGATTCCCATGGGTGCCAATGCTGAAACATCTGGTTTCAGTCACCTTGATTTAAATCAAGTATAGCAAAAAAGGCTAGTCTTATGCCCAAACTTTAGTCTTTACGGGTTTGGCCTTTACGCCGAGTCCGGCTAGCGTTTCTTCTTCTTGCGCTGCTCATCCTTTCTGGCTCTCTCTTCCGCCTCGGCCTGTTCCCGGGCCCGGGCTTCCACCAGTTCCTGTTCCACCATGTCCGGCGTTTCCAGCGAGATCCGGCCGAGCGTCCCGGCTCGGAGTTCGTTCAGCAGCACTTCGGAAACCTTGTGCAGATCCGGTACCCCGCCGCGGCCCAGGAAACGGCGTTTTACGGCGATGGCATCCATCAGTGCCAGCCCATCCACGGGTGTTTCGTCCAGCCCGTAGCGGTTGACGACGAGCTCCGGGTAGTGGGCAATCAGATAATCCGCCTCGAACAGCGCAACATCCTCGAAATCCAGTACAGCACTGCGGATTGCGCCGGTTACTGCCAGGCGATAGCCGCATTGCACCGGCGACAGCTTGGGCCAGAGGAAGCCAGGGGTATCGTAGAGCAGAACGTTATCCGGCAGTTTGATGGCCTGTTGTGCCCGGGTAACCGCCGGCTCGTTGCCAGTCTTGGCGGCGGGCCGGCCAGCCAGGGTATTGATCAGTGTGGATTTGCCGACGTTCGGGATGCCCAGGATCATCACCCTCAAGGCGCTTTTCTGTCGATCATGCCCGGGCGTCATCTCTTCCGCCAGCTTGAGGATGCCCAGGGCTTCCTGGCGTTGATTGTGTGTGAGCGTGACCGCACGTACACCCCGTTCCCGCTCCAGCCAGGCCAGCCACTGCTCGGTGATGACCGGGTCGGCCAGGTCTCGCTTGTTAAGCACCTTGATCAGCGGGGTATCGCCACGCAGCGAAGGCACCAGCGGATTCTCACTACTGAAGGGAATCCGGGCGTCCACCACCTCGATGATGAGGTCCATCTGGGGCATGACTTTCTTGATCTCCTTTCGGGCCTTGTGCATATGCCCGGGAAACCAGTTAATGGCCATGGTGTTTACTCCGCTGATTGATTGAGGGCGCCATTATGCAGGGGAATGACTAAATTTTCACATTCATCAAATCCCGCCAGTGTCGCGCCCTCAGAGCGAATCAAACTGAGAACCTGTACAAATTGAAGGGATATCGGGGTGAAATGAAGTAGGTGAATGCTTTAGGGTGTCACTTCAAATGATTAAAGCCAATCCGTGGTGGCTCCCGACAAGCCGCCTCAATGATGGAGAACAGTATGAAGCTCGCAAAATTCATCGGTTCCGCACTTGTCGCCCTGACTATCTCAGCGCCGGCGATCGCACAGCAGTCGCCGGGTGGTCAGCCGGATCAGGTGGCCCAGCTCGCGCAGATGGTGGGGCTGTCTGAAGAACAGCAAACCGAGATTCGCGGCATCATCGACGACATGCAGGGCGAAATCGGCGAACTGCGCCAGGATGCCCGCTCGCTGCAGGAAGACCTGCAAGAGCAGATCAAGCCGGATTACGACGAGTCTGCCATTCGTGACAATGCCGCCAAACTCGGTGATGTGACCGGTGAAATTGCAGCGCTTTCTGCCCTGATGCAGGCGAAGGTGGATGCGGTGTTCACCCAGGAGCAGCGTGATGAGCTGGATCGCCGCATGAAACAGATGCAGCAGCAGATGCAACAGCAGCGTCAGATGATGCAGCCTCAGGGCCAGCAGTAATTCGCTGAGTCGGTGTATTTGAGAGAAACCCCGCCGGAGCCTGGCCCCGGCGGGGTTTTTTGTTATGGGGTATTAAACGGTCGAACCAGAATGATCAGCCTGGGCAGCAAGGTGAGCGCACCCAGCAAGGCCATGAACATGGCAAAACCGGTGAACAGGCCAAAATAAATGGTGGGAATGAAGTTCGACAGCACCAGTATGGAGAAACCGGCAATGATGGTCAGCGAGGTGTAGAGCATGGCCTGGCCGATACTGCGGTGACAGCGATGCATGGTGGCCAGGTAGTCGCCGTCTTTGGCGAACTCGGTTTTGAAGCGATGGATGTAGTGGATGGTGTCATCTACCGCAATCCCGACGGTGATGGCCGCCACGGTAATGGTCATCATATCCAGTGGAATGCCCAGCCAGCCCATCAGCCCCAGTACTGAGCCTGCGGCAATCAGGTTGGGTGCCATACCCACCAGCGCCAGCTTCACGGAACGGAACAGGATCAGAAACATGACCAGGATAGCGCCAAACACCACGCCGATGGTTTTGATCTGGGAATCGAACAGGCTCTGAAGCATGTTGTTGTACATCACTGTCATGCCTGAGAGCAGTATGCGATCCCGGTCGTAACCGAGTTCGGTGCTCAGGTGGTGGCGAATGTCATCCAGCAGCTCCTGTCGACGCAGGTCTGGCATGGTTTCGAGTATGCGGATGCTGAATCGCGCCTTGTCCTGCTCCTCAGAAATGTAAGGGGTCAGCAGAATATCCTGTAGATCGTCCGGTACGGCGGCGGGCACAAAGGCCAGCTCCAGGGCGTCCAGGGGCTCACCTCCGTTCACCTGGGCCAGCAGCTCGAGCGTGGTCTGTATGGACAGGACTTTGCCGGTCTCCGGCAGGCTGTGCAGGTAATCATGCACCTCGCCCAGCTGGCGCATTTTCTGATAGGTGTACCAGGTATCCCGGTATTCCTCGTCACCGCAGTCTTCCACAAACGGGTCGCAGTCACTGGCGAAGGGGTCTGTGTTGGCATTTGCCGGGGCGGGCTGGTCGGTGATGACCACATCCAGCGGCGTGGTGCCCCCCAGGCGGTCGTCTATGGTAACCATGCCCTGATGGATTTCGGTGGAGGACTTGAAGTAGTCGATAAAGCTGTTCTCCACCGTCAGCCGGTTCAGGCCAATCACGCAGAGCACGGCAATGACCCCGGAACTGACCAGAACCGTCCCGCTGAAGCGCTCGGTGAAGCGGGCGAAGGCATCGGTGAAGGGCACCTTGTCTGAGCTCACGCGCTGGTCGATAGGGGGTGGCAGCAGGCTCAACAGGGCCGGGAAGATCAAGAAGGTAATGAGAAAAGCCACGGTCAGCCCCAGGGTCATCATCCAGCCAAAATCGATGACTGGCCGGATGCCGCTGAAGGTGAGAGAGCCGAAGGCAACAATGGTGGTGATCGCCATATAGAAGCACGGTCGGATCATGGTCATCAGGGTGTTGCGCAGGGTGGTATTCGGTGCAGCTTCGGGCTCGTCATGCTGGAATTCCCGGTAGCGCACGATCAGGTGGATGGTGAGCGACAGGGTCATGATCAGTAACAGCGAAATGAAGTTGGACGAAATCACCGTCACCGGCCATTGGGCCCAGCCCAGAAATCCGACCATCAGCCAGACCGTGAAACCGCAGCACAACAGCGGCACCACGACCCAACGCCATTGCCGGAAAATAATCGCCAGGGTGAGCAGCAGGAAAGCTAATACCCCGAAGCCAAAGGTGGAGAGATCGTTTTCGATAAACCGTATCATGTCGGCGACAATCATGGGCACGCCGCCCAGGTGGATGCTGGCGTGGTCGCGGTATTGCTCCAGTATGGCGCGAACCTGATTGATGGTGGCATCACGCTCTTCACCCAGTTGCTCGGTGTAGCGGATAAATTCGTCGCTTGTCTGCTCAAGTTGCGTCCGCTCGGCCTCGCTGGCCTCGCCCCGATTCACCTTTTCCCGGAGTTCGTTACGCTGGTTGAGTAAGTCAAAATAGCGGTCCGGGGTTGGCAGGTTGACCTGGATGGCCGTGGTCTTGCCGTCCTCGCTGATAAGCAGGTTGGGGTACATGGGGTTGTCCAGCAACGCCTGTCGGCCGGTCGCCGGAGCCACATCGTGTTCATCCAGCGTTTTGATCTCGCTGTCGACGGTGTCCAGGGTAAGGTCCGGACTGTGCAGCAGCGGTACATTCAGAATGCTGTTGGTGGAACCGACGGCCTCAAGAGCCTGCAAGTCGTCGCGAAGAGCCCTTAACCGCGACAGGCCTTCGGTGGTGAACAGGGGCTCGTTGGGGGTGTAGGTGACCACCAGGAAATCGTCAGAGGTGGTGAAGGTCTGGTTTACCTGTCGGTACTGCTCCAGCGAACGATCGTTTTCCAGCACCAGGGATTCTGCCGAGGCATCCAGCCGGAACTGATCAAAACGCAGCGCGGTCAGTGCCAGTAGCAGGGCAAACAGGGCCAGAACAATCCAGGGGTGGGGCAGGATAAAACGGTCGTAGAAGGCGCCAAGGCGATTCATGAGTTACAGCTCTGCAGTCAAAAACGAGTGCAGAGTGTGCCACAAACCTCAGCGAACTGTGACCTTTGCCGAGGCTTCTTCCAGTGAACGGATCAGTTGCTCCAGACGTTGCGTCATATCCGCGCTTTCCGAGAGCTGGACAACCATGTTCCGGGTAGTCTCCCGGATGTCCTGAACATTGGTCAGAACCTGATCGGTATCGGCGGTCTGTTCGGCAGACATATCCGCGATTTCCTGATTGGTCCGGTCGATACGACCGACCACCTCGTTAATGGCTTCCAGGGCCTGGCGCCCCTTTTCGGATTCTTCCACGCATCGCTCGGCGTCGTCTGAGCTCCCCGTCATCTGTTCGACAGCGGTATTCATGGAGGCCAACAGGCGATCCAGGGTGGTCTGGATCTGGTCGGTGGAGTCCTGAACCCGGCGCGCCAGGTTACGGACTTCTTCGGCAACCACCGCAAAGCCCCGGCCCTGTTCGCCCGCGCGGGCGGCTTCTATGGCGGCATTGAGGGCCAGCAGGTTGGTTTGCTCGGCAATGCCCTTGATTTCGGTAATGGTCTGGCCAATCTCATGGCTGTTTTCGGCCAGTGACTGTACGCTGCCAGCAGACTGGCGAACCACACTCGCCAGCCTGCGAATGCTGTCGGCGCTCTGGCTGACCCGTTGGCTGCCATTTACCGCAGTTTCCCGGGCTTCTGTTGACAGGGTTTTGGCAATGCCTGCCTGTTCGGCAATGCCGACAAAGCTTTGCAGCATGGTCTCAACGGATTCGGCTGAGCGGTTGGCGCCTTCCTGTTGCCGCGTGAGGCTGTCCCTGCGTGCGGCGGCCCGCTGGGTGAGAGATTCGACCTCCTGGTGCAGGTGCTCGGTGGCCGTTTTCATACTGCGAACGACATCAGATGTACGATCCTGCATCGCATTGAAGGCAGCGGCCATTTCGCCAATTTCATCCCGGGAGTCGACGTCGGCCCGACGGCTCAGGTCGCCGCTGGTCTGCACCGCAACCATGGTGTTCTTGAGCCGGTTAACATGGCGTTCGATAAAGGAAATCAGCAGCTGGGAACCGGCCATCTCCAGCGCCATGAGCACCGCCACGATCAGTGCAAAGCCCGGCGCGGTGTCTGCAAAAACCTGGCTGAAGCTGGATTCGGTCTGGCCTGCAATCACCTGCATGGCATAGAGCACCAGCAGACACAGCACCGCAAACACGAGAATATTCAGCAACCAGAATTTGTACTTCAGCCGGATATTTCGCAACAGGGTCAGCATTGGCAGCTCTCAGTCAACGGCCTTGACCGGAATCTGCATCGCCTTGTCGGGCACGGGAACCTCCGGCACGCTCAGGCCAAGATTGTTCTTGTCGAATACCCGGTCGGCCCGGTAGCTGGAGCGAACCATGGGGCCGGACGGCACTTCCATGAAACCTTTTTCCAGACCAATGTCGCGGTAACGGTTGAATTCTTCCGGGGTGACGTAACGCTCCACGGGCAGGTGGTTCGGCGTGGGGCGCAGGTACTGGCCCAGGGTGAGAATATCCACACCAATGGCGCGCAGATCGTCCATGGTTTCAAGGATTTCCTCTTCGGTTTCACCCAGACCCAGCATCAGGCTGGTCTTGGTGAGAACATCTGGCCGATGTTTCTTGGCGTGGGCCAGTACGCTCAGGGTTTTTTCGTAACCGGCACGGGGGTCTCGCACACGACTGGTCAGGCGCTTGACGGTTTCCACGTTCTGGGCGAAAACGTCCAGTCCGGAATCCACCACTTTTTCCACGTCGCTCATTACTGCATCAAAGTCCGGGGTCAGGGCTTCTACCGCCACCTCCGGGGTACGCTGTTTGATGGCCGAGACACAGGCCGCGTAGTGTGCGGCGCCGCCGTCGGGTAAGTCGTCACGGTCTACCGACGTCAGCACGATGTAGCGCAGGCCCATCAGTTCCACAGACTTGGCGGTGTTTTCCGGCTCTTCCGGGTCAAGCCAGCCTTTAGGGTTGCCGGTGTCGACCGCGCAGAATTTGCAGGCCCGTGTGCATACGGAGCCCATCACCATGATGGTGGCGGTGCCGTTGGTCCAGCATTCGCCAATGTTAGGGCAATGTGATTCCTGGCAGACGGTGCTCAGGCGGTGCTCGGTTACGTTCCGGCGCACGGCATCGTAGCGCTCGCCGCCCGGCATACGCGCTCTCAGCCATTTCGGCTTGCGCTCCAGAGATTTGCCTTCCGTGTTTGATGATGAACGCTTGACGCCGTCCTTGATGGCGGAGAAGCCGTGTTCGTTACGGAATTTGGAACCACTGGTAATGCGGGGCTTTGCGCTTTCGCTCATTGGCCAGGAACTCTCGGATAAGGGTGTGGTGAACCTTTAAGAGTAATCGGCAGACAGGGCAGTTACAAGGCAGGTAGGGGCAATCACGGGGTTACCGGGCACGACTTTGGTCGTACCCGGTTGAGGGAAATCAAGCCTGGGATTTTTCCAGGGCCTGAGTGATATCGGCGATGATATCGTCGGCATCTTCAATGCCGATCGACAGCCGTACGAGGTCTTCGCTGACCCCCGCACTTTTCAGCTCGTCAGCATTGAGCTGGCGGTGGGTAGTGGTGGCCGGATGGCAAGCCAGGGACTTGGCGTCGCCAATGTTCACCAGTCGCAGGATCAGATCCAGGGCATCGATGAATTTAGCGCCGGCTTCGCGGCCGCCTTTAATGCCGAAACTGAGAATGCCGGAGGCCTTACCGTCACAGATCTTGTCGCAGGTCGCCTTATAGGGGCTGTTCGCCAGGCCGGCGTAGTTGACCCATTCCACGGCGGGATGATCCTGTAGGAACTGGGCAACCTTCTGGGCGTTGTCGCAGTGGCGTTCCATGCGCAGGGCCAGCGTTTCCAGCCCCTGCATAATCAGGAAAGAATTGAACGGCGACAGGGCGGAGCCGGTGTTGCGAAGCGGTACCACCCGACAGCGGCCGATAAAAGCGGCTTCGCCCAGGGCTTCGGTGTAAACCACGCCATGGTAGGAGGGGTCGGGCTGGTTCATCATCGGGAACTTGTCGGCGCTGGCCTTCCAGTCGAACTTGCCGGAGTCCACCACAATACCCGCTACCGTGGTGCCGTGGCCGCCGATGTACTTGGTTAGCGAGTGAATCACGATATCTGCGCCATGCTCGAACGGGCGGCACAGAAACGGCGTGGCGACAGTATTATCGACAATCAGCGGAATGCCGTGCCTGTGGGCAATCTCGGCCCACTTCTGGATATCCACCACATTACCGGCCGGGTTGCCGATAGATTCACAGAACAGGGCTCGGGTCTGGTCGTCGATGGCGTTCTCTACCGCCGCGAAATCATCGTGGGGCACCATCTTGCATTCGATGCCCTGGTTCGGCAGCGAGTGAGCAAACAGGTTGTAGGTGCCCCCGTACAGCTGGCTGGTGCTGACAATGTTGTTGCCCACCTTGCAGATGGTTTGCAGGGCATAGGTAATGGCCGCCATGCCGGACGCTACTGCCAGTGCGCCAATACCACCTTCCAGCGCTGCCATACGCTCTTCCAGAACCGCGTTGGTGGGGTTCATGATGCGGGTATAGATGTTGCCCTGTACCTTCAGGTCAAACAGGTCGGCACCATGCTGGGTGTCGTCGAAGGTGTAAGACGTGGTCTGGTAAATGGGCGTGGTGGCGGCCTTGGTGGTCGGGTCGCTCTTGAAGCCGGCGTGCAGTGCGAGGGTTTCCGCTTTCATCACAACATTCCTTGCTGGTGGATTGTTCGTTATTGGTTTAAGGAGCCGAGTATGCCACAGGCATTCGGGCTTCGGCACAGTTCCAGCGGTTATACCGATATAAGGTGGAACGCGGAGTCAGTCCAGGACACCGTATACCAAAGCTCTGAGCTGCTGTCGGATGGGGTAGGACGAAGACGGCATCAGCTGGGTCATGAAAATCACCACCAGATCTTCCACCGGGTCGATAAAGAAGCTGGTGCTAGCCAGGCCGCCCCAGCCGAATTCTCCCGGCGAACCAATCGTGGCGGATTTGGCGATATCGGTTTTGACCGAGAACCCTAATCCGAAGCCGCTGCCGGCATAAGGTGTTTCAGTGAAGCCGCCAATAGACAGGGCAGGGAGATCCTGGCCGCCCGGTAGGTGGTTCAGGCGCATAAACTCCAGGGTTTTGCGGCCGATGATGCGCTGGCCCTGATATTCGCCACCCTGGCACAGGGCCTGGGCGAAGCGGAAATAATCATCTATGGTGGAGACCAGCCCGCCGCCACCCGACAGGAATTTTGGTTCCTTCAGATAGCGTGACCGCTCCGGATCATCCTGGAGTTTCATGGTATTACCGGATTGGTACAGATAGCAGGCGGCAAAGCGTTCCTGCTGGTCTGGTCGCACATGAAATCCGGTATCGGTCATGCCCAGGGGGGCAAAGATGTGCTCCTGAAAGTAGCTGTCCAGAGATTGGCCGGAGAGCAGCTCAATCAGGTAGCCCAGGACATCGGTGGACACAGAATAGTTCCACGCAGTGCCGGGAGAGAACTCCAGAGGTAACTCGGCCAGCCGGTCGACCAGCTTGTCCAGAGTCAGAATGGTACTGCCATCCAGTTTCAGCTTGCGGTAGGCGGCATCTACCTCGGTTCGCTCGGTGAAGCCATAGGTCAGCCCGGAGGTGTGGGTCATCAGATCCCGGATTGTCATGACCGAGGCCGCGGGTTCGGTCTCGAAATCCGGATAACGGCCTCCCTTGTAGACGCGTAGATTGCGCCAGCCTGGAATGTATTTGTGGACCGGGTCGTTGAGCAGGAACTTGCCCTGCTCGTACAGCTGCATCATGGCAATGCTGGTGACGGGTTTGGTCATGGAGTACACGCGGAACAGGGTGTCCCGGTTCATCGGTAAGTTTCTCTCAACATCCCGCAGGCCCTGGGCGTGACACCACAGAATCTCGCCATGCCGGGCTACCAGGGTAACCATTCCAGGAAGCTTCCCCGGCTGAAGGTAATGAGTGTCAAAGAAAGAAGCGATTGGTTCGAATTTTCCGGTATTCCGTTTTGGCATAGTCACTGTGCACAGGTATTGAAGAGGTTGGTTCCATCAGCGTGTTGCCAGCAGACTGGGCATTTCTGTACTACCCTGAAACCACCGTTCGAGTTGCACGGGCAGGGAGCAGCTGACATGGGCAGGATACCGCACTGGCTTGCGCCGGTTTTAATCTACTTTCTCACTATACCTTCATTATCGGGTGCCGTAACTGATAAGACCGTCTATCCCGTTGGTGTTTTTGAGGGGATCCCGCGGGAAATTGGCGTTGAGAACGGCTCGCTGGTTGGCCGCTTTGCCGACATTTACCGCTGCGTCTTTGATCGCGTGGAAGGAAACTTCCAGTTTATCGAGATGCCGCTGGCGAGAATTCTCTTTCAGTTGGAGAAGGGAGAATTAGCGATTGGGTTACCTCTTGTGCAAACGGCAGACCGCGACCAATATGCCGATTTTGGTGGCAGGCTGTTCCAGACCGAATACGTGTATCTGTTTTTGGAGCAATATCCGCCTTTGCGCCAGGTGTCCGGCCTGCGTTATGCCTTTGTGCGTCGGTTCATAGGCAACCAGTTTCTTCAGGGAGACAACGCCAGTGCGGTCATGGTGGCTGAATGGAAGCAGGCCGTTGATATGGTGAAGCTTGGCCGCGCTGATGTCGTGGTTTTACCGGCGGTTCTTATCGACCATTTGATGGCGGGGTATGAAAAGCCATTCTACGTACGAACCGCGGCGTGGGTAGATCTTTCGTTGTATGTGTCACACCGCTTCGGTGCGGGGCGATTGGCACCGGAATTCCGTAGAGCTATTCGTGATTGCGAATCCTATGATGACCGCGAGTAATGGCTGACCCGGATTCTATCCTTTTTTGTGGAGCAATCGTTCAAAAAGAAGTACTGTATTCGGTAGCGGCATAAACTGCTTACCGGTGGCCTATCCCTTGATATCAGATTCTCTGTACCGTTTTCTCTTCTATGTCCTGCTGTTGATTCCTGGTGCAGTGAAGTCAGACGCGTTTCCATTGGCTCCCCTCATCGTCATGGCGCCCGACATACCCGGGATGTCGGAGCCAGGTGAAATTGGCCGAGATGTAGAATTGGTGAATGCTGCGCTGGAGGCCTGCGGCTGGGAAGCCGAATTTGTCTACCAGCCCTTCGGTCGCCACATCCGCACTTTTCGCGACCTGAGTGCCGCCGATGCCGTTATGACCGTCCCGCTATCTTTGGACATACCGGGGGTCTCCACGTCTGCCTATATCTGGTACCACAACGGCGCTTTCTATAACGCGTCGGTGGTTGGCCCCATAACGTCAATTGATGATCTGGCAGGGTTAAGAGCGGTTACGTTTCAGAATGGCATCGACATACTCAGACTATCTGATCGCGTGGAGGAGTTTGAGCTGTTGCTGGAGGTGACTGACCAGACGATCCACGCCCGGATGCAGTTAATGGGCCGTGTTGATGTCATTCTTGCCGACGGTCTTGTGGTGGCTACTCTGGACAGGCGGATCCGTTCAGACCGTCGTTTTGGGGAGAGTTGGCCAAAAGAGCTGGACGATTTTGTATTCTATCCGGTTTTCAATCCTACTCCTTACAAAATGGTTTTCCGAAGTGAGGAGCTTGCCACTCAGTTTGACGAATGCTTTGATCGCCTCAGTGCGAAAGGCCGGATCGTTGAAATCAACAGCAAACACATTGATCAGTATCAGGAGCTGCTGCTGCACCGGTATTTGGGGTTCTAGCCAGCTCGCATCGCGGTATCGTTGAGAATCTTCTAGTGTGGAGCCAGTATTATGTCGAAAAGTGCAGAGCTTCGCCTATTCGACTTCGGTGAGCTTGGGTATCAAATAAATAAATTACAAACAGTTAATCCGAATGTAACGAACTAGTGTATGATTTCAGTACTGGAAATTCATTGCGAAAGGGAGGTCGGCGCATAGGAAAGAATAATGAACCTCCTTAGTACTTTGTCACTCAAGTTGCGATTGGTTTTCTTGGTATCCATTCCCCTGGCTGCTATCGCAGGCCTTTCCATATACGCTCTCGTGGTGTTTGCTGACATTAATCGGGGCGTTTCAAGTATCTACAATGATCGAGTAGTACCGCTCAAGGATCTCAAGTTTATCTCCGATGATTACGCTGTTCTTGTCGTTGATGCAATCAACAAGGCAAATGCTGGACAAATATCGCCTCGTGAGGCGCTCCGTCAGATTGAGGAGGCTGAGTCCAACATTGAAACTAACTGGGAGCATTATACGCAGACGTCCCTTACTCCTCGTGAAAAAGAGCTGGTCAGGGAAGCCGAGTCGCTTTTTGACGCAGCGAGTCAGGGTATCGAAGAAGCAAAGACGGTCCTTCGTAGCGCTCCTTCCAATGCTCAAGGCCAATTGAATCGAATTGACGGTCCCCTCTACGAGCTTATTGATCCTGTGACTCAGAAAATTGGCGAACTCATCGAACTACAACTCGATGTTGCGGCTCAGGAACGACAATCGGTTGGGGAACTCTACGCTCAGAGTCAGGTGCTCTATCCATCGACTGCTGTCGTTGCGGCTGTGCTTTCAATTGGTGCAAGTATTCTGATCATCTTGTCGGTCACTGGTCCCATCAATGCGATGAGAAACCTGATGCGATCCGTCGCAGAACAATCAGATCTCTCCCAGCGCCTCCACGTTGACGGCAAAGACGAACTTGCCCAACTGGGGCACTCTCTGAACCATATGTTAAATGAGTTCGACCAGGTCATCAGTCGCCTCTCCGCGGTATCTGACGAGGTGGCGACGGCTTCAGAAGAGCTTTCTTCAATAAACTCAAGTGTTGAGCGAAATATTGAATCCCAGTCTGATCAGACTGACCAGGTCGCAACAGCGATGAATCAGATGAGCGCGGCTTCCAATGACGTGGCCAGAAGTGCAGAAGAAGCCCAATCTGCTGCGCGGTCGGCCAAAGAGCAAGGCATGGAAGGTCGCGTGCGTGGTGAAAAAGGGCGAGAAGCACTGCATCGGCTTTCTGAGGATATCCGGCGAGTCGCGAAACAGATCAGCTCCCTGGAGAACAGGAGTTTGGAAATACAGAAGGTCACGGAGGTCATCAATGACATTGCTGACCAGACGAATCTTCTGGCACTGAACGCGGCAATTGAAGCAGCAAGAGCTGGAGAGCATGGACGTGGTTTCTCTGTTGTAGCTGATGAAGTTCGCTCCCTAGCTAAACGCACGCAGACATCAACGGCGGAAATTGCCGATGTGATTAAAGGCCTGACTGAGGAAAGCAGAGCAACCGTTGCGGTAATGCAGTCTGGGCTAGAGCAAGTGGAAGAAAACCGCATGTTGATCGACGATGTGGCCGAAACTCTGAACTCGATCGGGGACGCCATTGATCACATTGTGCAAATGGGCGAACAGATCGCGAGTGCTGCGGAAGAACAGTCAGTTGCTGCGGAGCAAGTGAGTGGAAATCTTACTCATATTGTCGATCTCTCCAGTCAGAACCTCGACGGTGCCAAGCAATCATCAGAAGCCAGTCACGAGTTGGCGCGATTGGCGGCAGAAATGAAGGATAGAGTCTCTTCCTTCAAAACAAGCGCATAGCCAATGCGGGCAAGCCTCAGGGAGCCTGGGGCTGCTTCTAAACCGCACTTTTTTGCGGCCATGTCCATTCGCCATCGGATCACCTGGAGTCAGGCGGCGCGGCCGTCACTCGTTGTGAAAAGCGAAGCCCTGTAGTTGTTAGAATCGGGAGTCGTTTTCACATGGGATGCCGTCATTGTCGCCGTCCATCTTCGTATTTGGGCAATACCGATTGAAGTACTCCGCCTCCGCGCGGGATGTCATTTCGCTGCAATATTCCCGACCGTCGCAGGTGAAGCGCATAGCATTGGTTGCCTCACGAGTCATTGCTTCCGGCGTTTGGTACTGGATGGAGTTTTGGGTCTCGGAATTTGACCACTCTACAACGGGAGCTGGGGCGTACTGCTGGTAGATCTTCCATCCAGTAAATGCGATGGCTACGAGGATGATGAGCTTTTTCAAAGCGATGTTCCTATTCAGTGCGTCGGCAAAGCCGGCCCCGGCCGCTCACATTGATTGGCCATCGTCTTTGCAGGAGCATTTTTGTTTTGATGTGAGTTAGCAGTGTCTTTGGCACCAAGAGAATAAGCGAGAAGAAGTGGGATAAAATGAGCGGAAACGAGATGGCAGAAGGGGTTTCGAGCCATAAGGAATGAAAGTAGTGCCAAATGTAGCGCCACGCAAAGAAAGCGCGAAAAACACTCCCAATGTTAAAAACGGCGCGATATTTGGCATAAGATGCTGACCGATTAAGATCAGCCAGGATTACTCACAACCACCCCGCTGACCATACAGCTCTTCCTACCACCTCTAACTCATTCAATCTATCTTTCGGTACGTTTACCGGCGCGTAGTCACTGTTAGCGCTGATGATAGTTACGCCATCAAAGTTTCGCTGCAAGCGCTTCGCGTAGAGATGGCCATCGAAACGTAAAACGTATATTCCCTCTCCCTCTATGGCCGTCCTGGTGTGATCGATCAGGACCGTATCGCCACTACTCAACTCTGTTTCCATTGAATCGCCATCTATGCGGATGGCTGAAAGGTGTTCCGGTGTTAAGCCCTGCTTTCTCAAGCTGTATCTTGTGAAACAAAGGTAAGTGAGCACCCTTGAGTTCTCATTCCAGGAGCCGGCACCTGCGCTGCACTGGGCGTCATAGAGAGGAACGAAGGCGTAGTCTTCCATTCCAACAGGCTCTACCTCGGCTTGGTCTTTGTTTCTACCAAATGCCAACCATTCAGGATCAACGTTTGCCGCAGAAGATATCAGTTCCAGCCTATCTAATGTTGGGTAGGTGTCTCCCGACAGATAACTGCGCAGGGTGGCCTCCGATAAGCCGCACAGCCTAGAAAATCCTCGCAAACTGTGCGAGGAAATACTCTCTCTCAGCCTTTCTTTGAAGTGTCCGATTCCTTCTGAGGGAAACGGACGCTCCCCATCTTTCTGACTATTCGTGTCCGTTTCTCTGTAAGTCATTGATATACCTTAAAAGTTGAATAAATCTGCGCGCCCTGCGAGGAAAATAGAAACGGACGCGTGTTTTTCTGCTTGATGTGCGAATATATATTCGCTATGTTTAGTTCCAAGGAACCGATAGACACCCCAAAAAAACGCCACAGAGGTGACGCATGAAAACCAAGATTCCGACCGATCCAGACCAGCTTTGGGAGTGGGTTAAATTCCAGCTCCGGCTGCGCGGATCTTCCTTGGCCCAAATTGGCGTGGAGCTAAACATTCCCAGGCAGTCCGTGCATAACGCAAAGCGCGTCCGGTACCCGCGTGTTGAGCGGGCCATTGCCCGGAAACTCGATATGGCTCCCAGGGATATCTGGCCCGACCGCTGGCATCCGGACGGCGCACCACTCAGAGAGCGCCCCAACCATGGGGAGCGCAAACCGAGTGTATGCCATGAGCATACAAAATCTAACGCTATCGCGCACTGTCAAATGGCCCGGAGCGCTTAACCATGAGACGCGTCAAAGACACCGCCACAATTGACATCTTTGAGGTTCCGCAGCCGGTACATCCGGCGCCAGGCAGCGGCAACTATGCCGCTCAGGTAAGCGAACTGGTGGCCTCCGTGCTGAAAAACTGCCCGCAAGATCGGCACGAGATTGCCATGCAGATGAGCCGGCTGTCTGGTGATGACGTCTCAAAACACATGCTGGATGCCTGGTCCAGCCCCGCCCGCGCTGAACACAACATCCCTCTATATAGGGTGCCGCTGCTGGAAGAGGTCTGTCATACGCACGCCTTCACAGATTGGATGGTTCACATGCGTGGCGGCCGGGTGGCTTATGGCCGAGAAGCGCTGGCCGCCCAGTACGGAAAGCTGCAGCAGATGAAAGACAAGTTGCACAGCGAAATGCGAGAGCTGAAGCGCCTGATGGGAGACGAGGAATGAGCTGCCGGGATGTATTGCCAGTTCAGGAATGGTACACGGCAGCTGAACTTGCCGGTCTGGATGGCATTCCTGGATCTGACCGCAGAGCGAGGGACTTCCTCAAAAATGCGTGTCAGAGCAGAAAGCGCCAGGGTAGCAAGGCAATGGAGTTCTCTTTCTCCAGTCTTCCCCAGGTAACGCAAGACGCCATTCTGGCGCGCGCCCTAACCAATGCCGGTACCGGCGGCGATCTGCTGGAGACTTCCCAGCCTGAGCCCGAAAGAGAGCCCGCACGGTATGAAGATCTGAACGAAGATCAGCTGGCCGTCATGACTGCCCGCGTTGCCTTTGTTCGGGAGATTGAAAGGCTTGCCCAGGTAACGACTCAAACCAAGGCCATCCAAACGTTAGTGGATGCTGCCCGCAGCGGTGATCTAACGCCTTACCTCGCGGAGCGAGTAGTACGGGCCAACGACCGCAAGACGGCCACCCGCACTCTTTCGGAACGCACTCTGAAGCGCTGGCTGTCTGATTTCCGCAAGCATGGCGAACGCGCCCTGGCACCGCGCCGGCGTAAGGCGGATATGTCAGTACCAGCGTGGGGCCCGGAGTTCCTCAAGCGTTACCAGCGCCCACAGAAGCCGAGCATTGCCGCAGCATACGAACGCCTGGTGGAAGAGACAGACCCACCACACCCTTCCATTGATCAGGTGCGCCGGTGGCTGAAAAAGCTGAGCCCGGAAGCCAAAGAACGTGGCCGCATGGGCCCGCGTGAAATCAAGGCACTGCAGCCGTTCAAGCGCCGGAAAACAGATCACATGTGGCCAAACGATGTGTGGGTTTCCGATGGCCACACCTTTGATGCCGAGGTGATCAACCCGCTTACAGGCCAGCCATTCCGCCCGGAAGTCACGCTGGTGCTGGACTGGTACACCCGACGGATTACCGGCTTTGCCCTGAACCTTGCGGAATCGACCGTGGCCACGCTGGACGCCCTGCGGCATGGCATCACCAACGCCGGCATGTTCAACCTGTTCTACGTGGACAACGGCAGCGGTTTCGACAACGCAGCTGTATATGAAGTGGTAGACCGCCTGGGCGGGACCATAACCCACTCGCTGCCCTACAACTCTCAGGCCCGTGGTGTGGTTGAGCGGGCCCACAAAACCGCTCTGGTTAGGCTGGCCAAAGAGTTCGACAGCTACATAGGCGCGGATATGGATCCGGAAGCATCCACGAAGGTGCACAAGCTGTCCCGCAAAGCCATTAAAGACGGCCTCAAGCCGGTGATGATTCCATCATTCCAGGAGTTCTTTGATCGCCTGAACGACGCGGTTGATCGCTACAACCACGCGCCGCACGGCGGGCTGCGCAAAGTCCGCGATATTCACACAGGCCGAATGCGCCACCAGAGCCCGATGGAGGCCTGGGCCAATGCTGAGGTTGAAGGCTTTGAGGCGATTACCGCCCCGGCCGATCTGATCGCCTCACTCACCAGGCCGCAGGAAGTGCGCAAAACGCACCGGGGTGAGGTGCGGATTAACGGCGGCATCTACTTCCTGGACGCGCTCCGCGACTTCCACGGCGAAGAAGTGAAGGTGGCCTGGGATTACCGCGACAGCTCAAAGGTAGGCGTGTTCACGCTGGAAGGCGAAGTGATTGGTGATGCCGAACTGGATGGCAACGCCACCCCAGCCATGCCGGTTTCTGTACTGCAGCGCGGTGCAGACAAACGCGAAAAAGGCCAGCTCAAGCGCCTGACCGCCAAGGCTAAAACCATCACCGGCAAGGATGTGGAGATCCGCACCCTGGAGCAAGTAGCCAATGACGACGACACCCAGCGCCTGATTGAGGCCGGCCGCGCCAAAGCCAAACAGCTGGCCTCCGCCAAGAAAGATGAGTTTGTGATTCCTGAGGATGTAACCGAGCGGTTCCGCCTGTGGCAGCGCCTGGATAAGCGCCAGCAGGCAGGTGAAACCCTGAGCGAAAGAGAAAAGACCTGGTGGGAAACCTACCCATCAACACCCGGATATCGCGCCATCAAGCGCGTGATGGATGCGAGCGCCAACGGCAGAACCGTCAGCGCCCGCAGGGCCATGTGAGGGCATGGCCATGACACCCAAGCAACAAACGAAAGGAAGTTATATGAGCGTCAACACCATTGTACCACTGACCAACGTTGGCCTGCTGGCTCAGGCGGTAGAGAGCGCCACCAACCGCCCGCCCGAACTCCCAGGGCTGGTGGTGATGTATGGACCGAGTGGCTACGGCAAAAGCCTGGCAGCGGCCTATGCCGCCAACCTGCACCGCGCCTACTACGTGGAGTGCCGCGAGAGCTGGACCAAGAAAGCCTTCCTGATCGCCATCCTGCGGGAGATGGGAATTATCCCCATGAAGACGCTGAGCGAGATGGTTGACCAGGTGGCAGAACAGCTCAGCCGCTCCGGCCGTCCGATCATCATTGACGACGTTCAGTACGTGATCGACAAGGCCGCCGCCAACGTGTTGACCGACATTTACAACGCCAGCCAGGGAACGCTGATTCTGATTGGCGAAGAGCGAGTGCCGGCCTCCATGGCCCGCCTTGAGCGCCTGCACAACCGGGTTCTGGAGTGGGTGCCAGCTCAGGCCGCAAGCCTTGGCGATGTCATCGAGCTGGCGCAAAGCAGCTATCCCGATGTGGAAATGGACGAAGGCCTGCTGGATGAAGTTCGCAAGCGCGTAAAAGGTTGCCTGCGCCGGATTGCCGTCAACCTCTACCGGATCCACAGCGAGGCCCTGGCAAACAACTGGAAGTATGTAGACCTCGACACCTGGGGTGAACGCACCATCCACACCGGCCAGCCGCCGGCGCGGAGGGCTTGAGTATGCCGAAGGTTACACGCAAGCCCGTGCACCTTGAGGCCCAGGGCCCCAAGGGTGACCGCCAGAGCATGTGGGAAGCCATGCGCAAACTGCAGAAGGCGGGCGAGCCCATCACCGTTCGGAAAGTGTGGGAGCTGGGCGCCGAGTGGGCACCCAAAGGCCGAGTGCGAGACTACATGGCGGGGCTGACAGCGGCTGGATACCTGCGCATCACCCGCGACGAAACCGGCAAAACGGTGGAGTACGAACTGGCCAAAGACTGCGGAGTAGACGCGCCCAGAGTCCGCAAGGATGGAACCGAAGTCACCCAGGGCCGGGGCCGCGAACAGATGTGGCGCACGGTGAAAATCATCGGCGATTTCACCAGCCGCGAACTGGCCCAGGCGGCCTCAACGCCTGGCCACGAAGTGGCAGAGCCAACCGCCAAAGACTACTGCCTGATGCTGGCAGCGGCTGGCTACCTGGCCATTACCCGCCAAGGCGTCCCAGGCGTCCCGGCCCGGTACCGCTTGGTGCCGAGCCGATGGACTGGCCCCCGTGCGCCCATGATCCAACGCCTCAAGCAGCTGTACGACCCCAACACCGGGGAGGTGGTTTACCGCCGCCACGCTACCACCGAGGGAGGCGAGTCATGAGCAAGAAAGTGGACATCTCTAACTGGGGCGAACAGCCGCCCCACTGGATCCAGCTGCTGGCCAAAGAAGTTGAATCTTCCAGCCGCACGGCCGCAGGCGATCGCATTGGTATCAGCCGCACGGCGGTGTCCCTGCTGCTGGCCAATCGCTACTCAAGTCCAAGCACCGCCCGGATGGAAAAGAGGATTCTGGCAGCGCTGGACGGCATTCACTGCCCGGCCCAGGGCATCAATATCAGCACCGAGCAGTGCCGGGAATTCAGAGACCGCCCGGCACCCACTCACAACCCCATGGCCATGCGCGTATGGCGCGTCTGCCAGAACTGCCAACACAACCCGGACGGAGGCCAGCAGCAATGATGCACCCCACCGCATACCTGGAGCACTACGCCGACAAGTACTCGGCAAACATGCTCTACAAGCATGGCGTGAAGCTGGATGCATACCTGGCCGATCCGGCCCGGTATGAGCACCTGCTGGGTGCTCCGTTCCCGCTGATGCCGGAACAAACCAAGGTTCGCGTGCGCCTGATCCGGGAAGACGCTCTGCAGCAGCAGGCTGATGAAATTGCCCAGGAGCTGGACGGTCTGCCGCGCAATAACGTGCGGCCGTTCGAGCCACTCAGCCACAAAAGGCACCCGAAAAGACGCGGCAAGCTGAGCTGTTTCAAGCCTAACAACCGCCCTCAACCCCAAACCACGTGAGGTTCTGATTTATGAGCGAAGTAGCCCAGGCGGAGAAGTTCCGCCGCAACGCAAAAGGCCACCTGGTCCCGGTGGACCAGATCAAAGATATCGACCGGCTACGTGATGACCTGGTGCAGCAGGTGATCGGCAAGGTGAAAGCCCTGCAGGAGGAGATGAGCCGGGTGAAGGCAGAGATATCCAGCGAGGTAGAAGCCTTCCTGGAACTGAGCGCCCGCGAGTACGACACGGCCTACGGCGGCAAGAAAGGCAACGTAACCCTGGCCAGCTTTGACGGCCAGTACCAGGTAAAGCGCGCCGTGGCTGACCACCTGGCGTTTGATGAACGACTTCAGGTAGCCAAGGAGCTGATTGACCAGTGCATTCACGAGTGGACTGCCAGCAGCAGCTCCGAAGTGCAGGCCCTGGTTGAACACGCTTTCCAGACAGACAAGGAAGGCAAGATCAGCACCGCCCGAGTGCTGGGCCTTCGCAGCCTGAACATCAAAGACGAGAAGTGGCAGCAGGCCATGCAGGCAATCATGGATTCCATCCAGATCACCGGCAGCAAGAGCTATCTGCGCTTCTACGAGCGGCAGGGCGAAGACGGCCCGCACCGCCAAATACCGCTTGATGTAGCGGCACTGTGATGGCCAGAGAAATCCAGGTTAGCGATGCCGAGCTTGAAGCCGTTGTGGCCCGTGCGTTGGCACAGATTGACCGGGGCGACACCGAATACGAAGACGGCACATATGAAGAAGGCCTGGTAGACGGGATACGTTGGCTGCTGGGTGTAACCAGCAAGCCGCCAGGCTCCGAAGACTGAACCGGCCCGATCTGGGGCATAACCAAGAGGACTTACCTGTGAACAAGAACCAACTGATTGACGCGTTGATTACCAAGCACCACCAGAAGCGCGAAATGTGCCTGATCAGCAAGGCCGACATGACTGCGGTGGTCGAAGGCCTTAGCGATATCGTGCACGAGCAACTGGCCCGGGGCGAAGAAATCACTCTACCCGGTGTCGGAAAGTTCACCGTAACCGAGCGGGCGGCCCGCACAGGCCGCAACCCACAGACCGGCGAGGCTCTGGAGATCCCGGCCTCGCGGCAACCGAAGTTCAAGGCGGCGAAGGTGTTAAAGGAGGCGGTGGCTAATGGCTGAGCTGGCCCACAAATCCGAAGCCCTGAGTATGGGCACAAAGGCGACGATCTCAATCTCAACCGGACCTGAAGGCCTGAATATCGGCCTGGACTTGCACGGGGACAACATGACCAGCAACCCAACGGCGGTTCAGTGCTTGGCAATGGTTGGCGTGGATGCAATTCGCGAGGCCGTCAGAGAGCAGTTCAACGTCACCAGCGAGAAGGTGGAACCCTTACAAAAGGAGCCCAAGACTCACTAAGCGAAACGCCCCAGCCGGGGCGTCTGCCGGGCGTGGTGGCCCGGTACTGATGAGCAGCCAGGAGAGCCCCCAGTGACGAGTTTGAGAGAAGGCAAGCCCGCCGATAAGTGGCAAAAGATGAAGCAGGCCCTGCGCCCGTCCTACGGCCACGTAAAGGTCGAAGCNNGCATCGGACGGCGAAAAGATATGGGTTCAGGTGTGGGTGAACGGCTCATTTGAGGGCCGATGGACTGCCCAGCAGGACGGACTGCCAAAGTATCCTGAAGGCCGCTTCTTTCGCCCCATGAAGCGTGCGATCTGGAAGCGCTCAAAGTTCGATGCCCTGAAGAAAGCCTTTGGCAAAAAACGGGCGGAGGAAATGATTACGCCCAAAGTGGTTGGCTTCCTGCCGGACTTCGGTACCGCAGGATCTGCCGTGGCTCACTTCAAGAAACACTTCCCTGAATGCAGGCTCATTGAGCCTGGGGAGCCGGCAGGCCAATGAGCAACCGCAAAGGCGTACTCGCCCAGATCCACATTGCCCGTAAAGAGCTGGCGCTGGACGAAGATACCTACCGCCAGATGATCGCCACCGTTACCGGCGGCAAGCGCTCCTGCTCTGACTGCAACGTGGCAGAGCTGCACAAGATTGTGCAGCACATGAAGGAACGCGGCTTTAAAGCCAAGCCCCGGAAGCGCGTGGCGCAGTACCCAGGCAAGCCGCACAACCTGGACGCTCAGCCCATGCTGCAGAAAATCGAGGCCCTGCTGGCCGAGCTGAAAGCCCCGTGGAGCTACGCCGATGCCATATCCAAGCGCCAGTACGGCCGTGAGCGGGTAGCCTGGCTGCAGAGCGTTGAGGAGTTCACCGGCGTGATTGCAGCGCTGGATGTGGAGCTGGAGAAGCGCAGGGTTCTGGCCACGTTAGAGCGTTGCCTGGAGCGCCAGTCTCTAACGCTGGATGACGTTGAAAAGCAGTTCCCGGCGCTACGGAACAACTGGCGCAGAAACCGCAAAACTCTGTGGCAGCTGTTGGAGCATTACGACCACGCCGAGGCATTGCTGGAGCTGGAACAAGTCAGGAGCAACGCATGAAGTTAGGCCGCTGCCCCGTATGCCACAGCCACCTGCACCTGGACGCACTGATTCAGGACGATGCCGGCAGTGAGCTGTTGGGTCTGCTTTCCGGCCTCGGCCGGCCACTGGCCCGCCCCTTGGTGCAATACCTGGCGTTGTTCCGCCCGGCGAAATCAGACCTAAGCAATGCGCGGGCCCTGAAGCTGGCGCAGGAAACGCTGGCCATTGCCGACAGAGACAGCCTGGTGGCCGCATTGCAAGACACCGTGCGCAGCCTTCACGAGAAGCGCCAGCGCGGCGAAAACCACCCGCTGAAAAACCACAACTACCTGAAACAGGTGCTGGCCAGCGTGGCGCCAGACGCACGGCGCCCAGCCGCCGAGGCCGACACCGGGCGCCCGACCGTAACTGAGAAAAAGCAGGGACTGGAAGAAAGCCCGCAGGAAGCCCAGCGCAAGTGGGAAGAGCAAATGCGCCGGCTGGGCGTAGACCCCAACCAGTACAAGGTGAAGAAATGACCACTGAAGCTGAACTGCTGCCGGCCTCCATGGCCGACCTGGTAGAGGTGATTGGCTTGCCAGCCGTCCTGAAACTGATGGATGCGTTCGGTGGCACTGAGTTCTGGGTGCCCCAACGAATGCCCCACAACCACCCCCTGGTGGATTCCGTGGGCCCGGAAGCTGCTCAAACGCTCAGCGAGTACATGGCCGGCGAGCGGTTAAAGGTGCCCAGAGGTAAACACCTGAAAATTGAGATCCGCAACCGCGCCATCCGGAGGGAGCGGCACGAGGGGGCCAAGCTGGCCGAACTGGCGCTGAAGTACGAGCTGACCGATCGCCAGGTAATGAAGATCCTGAACGCCAATCCGGAAGACGACAACCAGGGAGACCTGTTTGAATGAATCTGGCCACCATGCCAGACAGTCAGCGCGCCGAGATTGAGAGAGATAAGCAGCGCTGGCACAAGGCCTGGCAAATGATTCGCACCATGCGGCCGCCAGAGATCCGCGCCTGGCTTGCAGGGATAGACAACGATACGGAACGCGACGACTGGCGACGCAGACTGAACGCCATAAAAAACAAGGCCCGCCCGAGCGGCGCCGGCCGAAAAAGGCACCAGTAGCATGGGCGCGCCAAGCATTGGGTTTACCGGTCACAGTTTTTAAGTCATTGTTAAGGTTGGATGTAGGAGGAAGGTGATGGAAAGCTATCTGATTTTTTGGGGATTGTGCGCTGTAGTTTGCCTGGCTATCGCTCCCATGAAAGGACGCCCCGGAGCGCCCTGGGCAGGGCTGGGTTTTCTGTTTGGGCCGCTGGCTGTACTGGCCATACTGGTAATGCCAAAAACCGATGAAACCAAGGCAAAAGATCAGTTGAAACGGGGCCAACTAACGCTCTGTCCGTTCTGCAAAGAGGCAATCAAGCCTGACGCTGTGAAGTGCAAGCACTGCCACTCTGATCTGAGCAAGAGTGCGGAACCTGAGGCTAACGAACGCACAGCCCACGCCCAGCTGCAGGACGCGATATACAATCATGACCTCGGAACAGTGAAAGCTATTCTGGAATCCGGGCTTGATCTATCGGCTAACCCGCTGCCTTTTAGCCATGCCGAATATGCGCAAATCCACGGCAACAAAGAAATCATAGAGCTTTTCGAGAAACGCTGATCAGGCGGGCCTGGCCCGCCCCTTGCCAACCTTTCTAACCTGCCGTATTGTTCTCCTGCCCAGCCGCTAACAACCACCCGAACCCCTTCCGGTTCCGGCCCCCCGGCCCGCTCCCTACTCTGGGAGCATGAAAAACACCAAGTCAGATTACCTACTGCTAACACGTGGCTACACAGACCGAGGCGCCTTTGGCCTGCTTTGTACGCCCGTTCGCAGTTACAAAACCCTGGAGCGCCCCTGGCAAGCAAACCAAACCAGCGTCAGCTGCATTCCTGAGGGCGTTTACACCCTCAAGAAACGCCGCTCTGGCGTTGTTGAGCGCTCCACCGGCGGCAAGTACCTGGAAGGCTGGGAAGTAACCGGCGTTCCGGGCCGCACCTACATCATGATTCACCCCGCCAACACCATAGACCAGCTGGAGGGCTGCATTGCCACCGGCCTCTCTACTGGCGTGCTCCCCGACAAAGATGGCAACCCTCAGTGGGCAGTGCTCAACAGCTTTGCCGCTTTCGAGATGCTGATGGAAGACCTGGAAGAGCGCGACGAGTGGACTCTGGATGTACGCGGCTTTTCTCCGGAGTGGCCCTGATATGAGCTTTGGCTGGGATAACGTAAAAAACGCCATTTCAACAGCTGCTCCGCTGCTGGGCACCGCTCTTGGCGGGCCCGCAGGCGGTGCCATTGGTGGCGCGATAGCGAGCTTGCTGGGCGTGGAGAACACGCCGGAAGCCGTGGAAGCTGAGCTACGAAAGAACCCGGAAGCTCTCCTAAAGCTGCGCGGGCTGGAAGCGGATCTTGAACGGGCACGGATTGAAACGCGGGGCCGAGTGGTTACCGCAGAGGCACAGGGAGAAAGCTGGCTGCAGCGTAACTGGCGCCCCCTAACCATGATCTGGTTCGGGGTGCTGATTGGCGGGCACTGGTTTGGCTACACGCCGGAAAACCTGAGCCAGGACGAAATACTCTCACTGTTCGACCTGATGGAGCTGGGGCTGGGCGGCTACGTCATAGGCCGCTCCGTTGAGAAAGTCGTGAAAACTGCAACTGGTACCGGGCTGATGGACCGGATCATCAACAGGAGCAAGCCGTAACCATGAATGAACGCCAGTTTGAACAAGCTCAGGCGTACACAGAGCGCATGACCCAGGCCGGGATAGAGAGCGCCCGAAAAGCCCCCTCAGAGGTGGCTTTTGAGGTTGATGGTAAGCGTTTTTGCCTCGACTGCGAAGACCCCATCACCCAGGCCCGGCTTGAAGCCAACCCCCAGGCAGTGCGGTGCGTTGACTGCCAGAAAGATCACGACCGGAGGGGGCGCTAATGGATCTAGCGCAGCTCGACTATGAAGCGGCTAAGTTCTGGATGAGCTTCATTCAGTTAGCCGGGCTCGTGGCCCTGTTTATCTACACGCACCTAACGAACAAATCGAAGGCCAATTCAAGCGCTATCGAGAGTGTTAAAGAAGATTTCGATGGGCTCAAAAGTCGAGTAGTGGCGATCGAAAGCCGCCTTGAGAACGCGCCAACTCACCAGGACATATCGAAGGTCTACGACAGGCTTAACGATGTTGCCGAGGAACTTTCAAACGTGAGCGGTCAGATGAGGGGCGCTCTAAATCAATTGTCGATGGTCAATCAGTACCTGCTCAACCAGAAAGGAGGCCACGGCCAGTGAGCTACCAGGACTTCCAAACCGAAGGCCGCCGGCTCGGGATCTTGCGGATCCTCTCACGGCGCAACATGTTCACCGCCAACGAATACAGCCTGAGCGACGAACTGGGCGGCAACTACGGCCACCACGTCAGCAAAGACTTGCTGCACAGCGATCTGTCCTGGCTCGAAGAGCAAGGACTGGTTATGTGCCAGCAGCCTCGGGCCGGCTGGCTGATCACCCTCACCACGCGAGGCAACGATGTGGCCGAAGGCCGCGCCAGGCAACCAGGTGTTGCAGCGCCCCGGCCGGAGGTGTGAGCCATGCCACCGCGCTCAAAGGTGTACGACTTACCCCAGGAACTGCGAGACGAGCTGAACGAACGGCTGGTTACCAGTGGTTTTCAGGGCTACGAAGCCCTAACCGAGTGGCTTGCCGAAAACGGCTACAAGCTCTCGCGCTCCGCCGTGCACCGCTATGGCAGCGCCCTGCAGGAAGAGTTCGACGAAGCCATGAGCGCGGTGCGCAAGAGCACCGAGATGGCCAAGGCCTGGGCGGAGTCTGACGAAGACTCAAAAGGCGCGCTCATGGGCGCCACCTCCCAAATGGTTCAGAACCAGCTGATGCAGATCACCCTGGCGCTCAGCAAGGCCGAGCACGAGCCGGAAAAGGCTGCCAAGCATATGGCCACCGTTAGCCATGCCCTGGCCGATCTGGGCCGGATGACCATCAACCAGAAGAAGTGGGCGCGAGAAGTACGCAAAGAAGTGGCCCGTGAAGCCGCCGAGAAAGCGGCAGAAGTCGCCAAGCGAGGCGGGCTCTCTGCAGAGGTGGTTAACGACCTGCGCCGCGAACTGTTGGGGATTGCCTGATGGAAGAACTCACCATTGCCAAAGCGATTATTGAAGGCGCCGATAGTGTCGCCTTTGCGATAGTCGTGGCAGCGTTCGTTAGAGGATTCCTGAGCAAGTGACCGATAACCCACTTTCTAACGCCCCAACCGCCAACGCCGACGCCCCGCCGCCGGTGTTGTTGCCTTATCAGCAGGCCTGGATTGCTGACGACAGCCAACTGAAAGTCAGCGAAAAAAGCCGACGAACCGGCCTCACCTGGGCCGAGTCTGCAGATGATGTGTTGATCGCTGCTGCCGCCAAGGGTGCCGGTGGCCAGAACGTCTATTACATCGGCTACAACCAGGACATGGCCATTGAATACGTGGAGGCCTGTGCCCTGTGGGCCCGAGTCTTTAACCACGCGGCCAGTGCCGTGGAAGAGGGCCTGTGGGAAGACGACAGCGACGACAAGCACATCAAAACCTTCACCATCAAATTCCCGGACAGCGGCCACCGGATTGTGGCTCTGTCCAGCCGCCCCGCAAACCTTCGGGGTAAACAGGGCGTGGTGGTCATCGATGAGGCCGCGTTCCACGACCAGCTCGGCGAACTGCTGAAGGCCGCACTGGCGCTGCTGATCTGGGGCGGCAAAGTCCGCGTGATCAGCACCCACAATGGCGACAAGAACCCCTTCAATCTGCTGATCAACGACATCCGCGCCGGCCGGCGTAAGGGCTCGGTGCAGCGGATCACGTTCAAGGAGGCCGTAGCTCAGGGCCTGTATGAACGGGTGTGTATGCGGCTGGGCAAGCCCTGGACCAAAGCCGCCGAGGATGCATGGGTGGCAGAGGTTTACGACTTCTACGGCACAGCCGCAGACGAAGAACTGGATGCCATACCCGCCGAGGGCTCCGGCAACTGGCTGCCCAGGGCCTTGGTGGAGGACAGAACCCGCAAAGACATCCCCGTGTTGCGCCTGAAGTTGGACGACGCATTCAAGCAGTGGCCAACGGCCATGCGTGAGGCAGAAATTCGGGATTGGTGCGAAGAGCACCTGAAACCGCTGCTGATGAACCTGCCGCCGGATCTCTGGCTGGCCTTTGGTGAAGACTTTGCCCGCCGGATGGACCTCACGGTGATTGTGCCGTTGCTGATCGGCCAGGACCTGGTGCGCCGAACGCCCTTTGTGGTTGAGCTGGCCAACGTGCCGTTTGAGCAACAGCGACAGATTCTGCACTACATCCTGGACAGAGTGCCCCGCCTGCAGGGCGGCGCAATGGATGCCACCGGTAACGGCGCATACCTGGCAGAAGTAACCGCCCAGGCATACGGCGGCCACCGGGTGCAGGAGGTAATGCTGTCCGAAGGCTGGTACCGGGAGAACATGCCACCCCTGAAGGCCGCCTTTGAGGACGGCATGTTAGAGATACCGGCAGACAGTTACCTGGTAGACGATTTGCGCGCCGTGCAGACCATCAATGGCGTGGCGAAAGTACCAAACAATTCGCGCAAGGATGGGCGCCATGGGGATTTTGCCATTGCTCTGGCGCTGGCCTACGCGGCCAGCCGGCAGGATCCGGTGGATATTGAATACACCGCAGCGCCCAGCCCGAAAAGCCGCTGGGATGCCGTAGAGAACAGCTGGGGCGACGACGATGACTTGCCCATTCAGGAGACAGGCGCATGGTAGAGATTCTTGACCACCGAGGGGAACCCATGCCCCGGAAAACCCGCAGCGGCCCAACGGTGGAGCCGCAAACCGCCAGTGTTGGTTACCTGTACCGCGAATTTTCAGACCACCCGAGCCGTGGCCTTACCCCCGCAAAGCTGGCCCGCATCCTGGAAGACGGAGAACGCGGACGGCTGGAAGACCAGGCGCGCCTGGCCGAAGACATGGAGGAGAAAGACGCCCACCTGTTTTCGGAGCTGAGCAAGCGCCGGCGGGCTTTGCTGGGGCTTAACTGGCACCTTCGGCCACCGGAGGATGCCACCAGCCAGGAGAAAGAGTGGACCCGACGCATTGAGCGGATCTTGCGGGCCCTGGACTGGGAGGAAATCGTCTACGACGCCTCGGCGGCCATCCTCTACGGCTACGCGTGCCTGGAATACAACTGGGAGCGCAGCGAGGGCCAATGGCGCCTGAAATCCGCCGACTACCGGCAGCCAGACTGGTTCATGACGCCCCAGCATGACCGCGACACGCTGGTGCTGAGAACGCTCGACGGCCGGGGCGAGCAACTGCGCCAGTGGGGCTGGCTGGTTCACGTACACAAAGCGAAATCCGGTTACCTGACCCGAGGTGGTCTGGCCCGGATCCTTGCCTGGCCGTACCTGTTCCGGAACTACTCCGCCAGAGATCTGGCGGAGTTCCTGGAAATCCATGGATTGCCGTTGCGGCTGGGCAAATATCCCGCTGGCGCCAGCGACAACGAGAAATCCACTCTGATGAGGGCCGTGGTCAATATTGGCCACGCAGCGGCGGGCATCATTCCCCAGGGCATGGAAATTGACTTCCAGGAAGCGGCCAAAGGCAGCTCCGATCCGTTCATGGCCATGATGCGCTGGGCAGAATCCAGCATGAGCAAAGCCATTCTGGGGGGCACGCTCACCAGCCAGACCAGCGAGAGCGGCGGCGGTGCCTATGCCCTGGGCCAGGTGCACAACGAGGTGCGCCACGACATCCTGGTAAGCGATGCGCGCCAGATTGCCCGATCGCTCACCCAGCAGCTGGTGGAGCCGCTTGCCCGCCTTAACACTCCCATGCGGCGGCTGCCGTCGTTTGTATTTGAGACCGAGCAGCCGGAAGACATCAAGCTGTATGCAGATGCTTTGCCCAAATTGGGGCGGGCGTTGAGGATCCCGGCGCGCTGGGCATACGAAAAGCTGGGCATTCCGCAGCCGGAGGCAGACGAGGAAGTGTTGGACTTCACGCCCCGGCTGGCAACGGCACCCGCTCCTGCGGCCGTATCCGCAACTGCGGCGCTGCGGGCCCAGTCAGACGACACGCCAGACGACATCCTGGATCTGGACGCGGTAGACGAGGCACTGGACGCCTTAGACTCTGGTGGCTTGAACGATGAGATGGTGCCAATTCTGGCGCCGATCATGGAAGCCGCCGAGCAAGGGCCGGAGGTGCTGCTGGGAATGCTTGCCGAACTATACCCGGAGCTGGACACCACCGGCCTGGAGGAACGCTTGGGCCGCGCAATGTTCGCCGTAGAACTGTGGGGTAGCCTCAATGCCGGCGAAGAATAACGCGGATCTGCGGGCCGCCTTCAACATGGAGCCAAAGGATGCGGTAGCGTTCTTCCGGGCCAAGGGATTCCAAATCACGGACCAATGGCAGGAAATGGCCACGGCGGCCCACGCCAGGGCGTTCACGGTGGCCAAGGCCATGCGGATGGATATCCTGGAGGATATCCGCGAAGCCACGGATGCGGCCATCTCAGAAGGAATCACTGAGCGGGAGTTCATCAACCGGCTGGCACCGGCACTCAAACGGAAGGGCTGGTGGGGCAAAGACACGTGGAAGGACGCCCTGGGCAATGACCGGGAGGTGCAACTGGGCAGTGTGCACCGGCTGAAAACCATCTTCAGGGCAAACACCTCCAGTGCCTACATGGCGGGGCGGTACCGCCGCCAGTTGGCTGCGGTGAATGAGCGCCCCTATTGGCAGTACATTGCGGTACGGGATGACCGCACGCGGCCCTCACACCGAAGGCTGCACGGCAAAGTCTTCCGTTGGGATGACCCGATCTGGCAGTACATCTACCCGCCGAACGGCTGGGGGTGTCGCTGTACAGTGCGGAACCTCACGGAGCGCCAGCTGAAGCGGCAAGGCTTGGCGGTTGAACGCGGTGAAGATTATCTGCAGATGGTCCAGCGCGAGATAGGCACCGACGTTGAAACCGGTGAGGTGATGACGGTAGACCACCCAGTTTTAACACTTCCTGATGGGACCACCATGAGCCCGGATCTGGGCTGGTCTGGAAATGCTGGAGCCCTCGCATTCGGTGTAGATTCCGGTATTGCTCGCAAACTCGGTGAGGTTGCCAGCACGGACTTGAGAAGCCAGGTAATCCAGAGCCTCAACAACTCGGAGTTACGTCAAAAGCAGTTCGGCGATTGGGTAGACCAGGTGTTGGCGTCCCGAAGAGCCGGGCATGGTTTGGCCTCTGTGGGGCTTTTGACGGAATCCCTTGCCAAGTCGGTGCTGCAACGCACGGGTAACGCTCCCAGCCGGTTGCTGGTGATTGGTGAGAAGCAGCTGCTGCACGCTGATAGTGATCGTCATCGGAAGGCGGGACTGGCGTTGAGCCCTGAAGCTTACCGCGCATTGCCGCGAATGCTGGCCAATCCTCAAGCGGTGCTGTGGGATAAAAAAAACAGAAACCTGGTGTATGTGGCTCAAGCGGACAGCCAGGCTGGGTACAAGGTTGTGGTAAATGCACCTTACCGGCTGAAGCGGAGCGAACCCGCCCCACTGGACGTTGTGATCAACGCTTACCAGGCGCCAATGCGGAATCTTCGAGACAGGAACCAATACGAACTATTGGAAGGAACGCTGGAAGGTATGGAATAACCGGGCGAGTGACGGGACTCGAACCCGCAACACGCAGGCGCCGAAGCGCGTGCCACTCTACCAGTTGAGATTTACACTCGCCCGGAACAGTCAGTATAGCCAATCGCTCAAAGGTGCAGCAATGGCAACGATTAACATCGAATTCAACTACAAAACCGTTCAGAGCGCGCTGGACGATCTTTTGCGCAGAACTGAAGATACCACCGACTTTATGCGCCAGGTTGCAGATGTACTTGCAGATGCAACGGATGCGGCCTTTCTGAATGAGGCGGATCCCGTCACTGGGGTGCGCTGGGATCCGCTCTCGGCGGTTACCCTGGCTATTCGTCCGAACCGGCAGAACGGCGAAATACTGGACGATACCGGGCGCTTGAAGGGCTCGATGGTGACGGACTACGGCAAGGACTTCGCCGAGATTGGCACCAATGTCGTCTACGCTCCTACGCATCACTTTGGCGCCCTGCAGGGTGCCTTTGGGAAAACCCGCCGGGGCGGGCCGATCCCCTGGGGCGATATTCCCGCCCGGCCGTTCCTCGGGGTGAGCCCGGAGGACGAAGAAGATATACTGGATATGGCCACTCGCTACATGGCCGGAGCCTGGCAAGATTAGCCGCCGCCTGAGAGCCCCTGTAATCGGTTTGAGCCACTAAGAGCACCAACGGGGCATCTAAAACGGGATAGCGGCACTCCCGGCGATTCTAACGCGGGTCTAACGCGGCTTTGATTGAGTTGGCTGGCCCGTTAAGTGTAATCTTCTCCACGCAGCCAACCCCTGGCCGCCAAATCCCTCTCTGAATACACCCCGAATCCCTTCGCGTTCCTGCTTTGCTGGCCAGCGCCCAAACTGGCCCCATGAAAACATCACCCCGCACTCACATTGCTGCCTGCACAACCCGGCTCCGGAAGCCAGGATCTGAGATCCAGTTGTTTCCGGCCGGAGTGTTCCGTTCCAGAGACGGCCGCCCCCAAGGACTGGAAGGCTGGCGCGTAGACGCCGACATTGCCCGCCGCCTGGTGGCACTGGCTACTCAGCGCCAGACCCCGTTCGTGATCGACTACGAACACCAAACGCTTTACGCGGAAACCTCCGGCAACCCGGCCCCGGCTGCTGCCTGGTTCACCACCCTTGAGTGGCGAGAAGGCGATGGCCTGTATGCGGTTGATGTGGACTGGACCCCGCGGGCCGCCGCCCTGATTACCGGCGACGAGTACCGCTATCTCTCCCCCGTTTTCAAGTTTGACTCAAATACCGGTGTGGTGACCGAGCTGCTGATGGCAGCGGTAACCAATAACCCGGCCATTGATGGGATCGCCGATGTGGCGGCTGCCCGTTACCTGCACCAACCACACGAGGAGACCAAACCCGTGGATAAAGAACTGCTGGAGATGCTCGGGCTGGGCGAAGACGCCACCCCTGAGCAGGTTCGAGCGGCTGTTCAGGCATTGATGGACAAAGCCGCGAGGACCGAGACCGACATGGCGGCATTGCGCAGCCAGGTAAACAACCCAGACCCAGAAAAGTACGTGCCCAAGGCCGCTTTTGATGAGCTGAACACTCGCGTGACAGCTCTTTCAACCCAACTGACCACCGGAGAGGTGGACAAGCTGGTAGGCGAAGGCCTGGAAGACGGCCGACTGATGCCGTCTCTGGAAAGTTGGGCGCGGGATCTGGGCAAAAAGGACATTGCTGCCCTGCGTGGTTTCCTGGGCAGCGCCCAGCCGATCGCTGCGCTGACCGGCCAACAAACCAATGGCAAAACGATGCCCGAAGGCGACAACCAGCTGACTGACGAAGAGATGGCCGTATGCCGCCTGATGAATCAGACGCCCGAGGAGTTCCTCAAGGCCAAGGGTGTCAAGGTTGAGGAGACCGTGAAATGATCATTACCCCATCACTGCTTACCGCGTTGATGACCAGCTTTAAGAAGGAATACCAGGCTGGTCAGACCATGGCGGAGCCTGCCTGGAACAAACTGGCCTCCAAGGTCTCCAGCTCGTCCAAGTCCAATACCTACGGCTGGCTGGGCCAGTTCCCGCAGTTCCGCGAGTGGGTTGGCGATCGGGTGATCAAGGATATGGCCGCGCACGGCTACGAGATCACCAACAAGCTGTTTGAGTCCACCGTTGGGGTGGCCCGGACAGACATCGAGGATGACGACATCGGGGCCTATTCCATGCTCTTCCAGGAGATGGGCCGCGCCGCTGCCGTTCATCCGGATGAGCTGGTATTCGCCCTGCTGGCAGCCGGCGGCAGCACCCTGTGCTATGACGGCCAGAACTTCTTCGATACCGATCACCCGGTTTATCCGGAAGTAGACGGCACCGGCAGCCCAACCACCGTGGCCAACCAGGACATCCCGGCTACAGACCCCGGCGCCGCCTGGTACCTGCTGGACGTGAGCCGCGCCATCAAGCCAATCATCTACCAGGAACGCATTCCGGCGGATCTGCAGCAGATGACCAAGAACGACGATGAGCACGTGTTCACGGCGGACGAATACCGCTACGGCGTCCGCGCCCGGAACAACGTTGGCTTCGGCTTCTGGCAGATGGCCTACAAGTCTCAGCAGCCGCTGAACGAGACCAATTACGCCGCTGCACGCACCGCGATGCAGAGCTTCAAGGCCGATGGTGGTCGCCCGCTGGGCATTCGCCCAACCCTGCTGGTGGTGCCGCCTTCGCTGGAAAACGCCGGCCTGAAGGTGCTGAAAGCAGAGAGTGACGCCAACGGTGCAACCAACGTTTACCAGGGCACAGCCGAGCTGCTCGTGTCTCCCTGGCTGAGCTAAGGGGCTGACTGATGACTGCCAAGAAACCCACTGCCAAGGCTGCTGCAAAGCAGCCTGAGGCCAAGCAACCGGCCCAGAAGCCGGCGGAATCCAAAACCGAGGATACCTCGAAGCAAAGCCCCGAAGTGACCGGGGATGCAACCAGCCAACCCGGTGGCGGAGAGAGTGAGCAGTCCTCCGCTACTGGAGTAGGTGGCACGGAATCCGAGCAGAGCAAGGAGCGGGGGCCTGCCAAGGACGGCAACCTGCCGGATGACGACGAACAGGCGTCACTGGAGGAAGGCGAGATCACGTTGGAAGTGGTCACCCGCTTGCCACGCCGCATTCGCGGCGGGGTGATTGTCACCCAGGAACCGCGTGAGGTGGTTGTGACGGAAGAAGTCGCAGCCCTGATCGAAGCGGATCCGCACATCTCGGCGACCAGAAAATGAGTTACGCCAGCCAGGCCGACATGATCAACCGGTTCAGTGAGCGGGAACTGATCCAGCTCACTGACCGGAACAACACCGGGGCGATAGATGCCATCGTGCTGGATCGTGCCCTAGCTGACGCAACCGCCGAGATAGATGGCTACCTGGCAGCGCAGTACCAGTTGCC
>NPIE01001908.1_pt2 | contig 38707 bp, 35 predicted proteins | sample 8637661 | NCBI WGS metagenome assembly NPIE01 (sample SAMN07420842, study PRJNA396082) | bioreactor metagenome | isolation source: sample BA12 brine-fed electro-methanogenic bioreactor BA | place: Japan: Kochi | collected 2016-12-09 | reverse complement strand
ATGCGCCGGTAGGCCAGGAAACTGAGTCCCATAGACATCAGCAGAACCGAGGTGGTGAGTATGGATCGATACGAGTCTCTGATCTGCTCGTAGCGCTCGGCGGCTTGCTCGATGGCCGGACTGCGGTTGACGATCACGCTGTCTGATAGCAAATTCTTGATATCGTTGAGGATCAGTGACCGGTCTCCGGAGCCGGTGGCGACTGCGGCCAAGGCGGGTGGTAATTCATTGATCAGCCGGGCATCGACCACTGCCGTTTCCAGAGACAGCCAGAGGCGATAGATGACCAGGGCCGGCAGCAGCCCGGTCAAGGCCGTCAGTACGCCATAGTGGCTCGGCAGGGAGTGGAGATGGTTGTTCCCGCCCATCGACTCGGCCACCTGCAGCGAGCGCAGACGGCCGGCGGCAAAAGCGACGGCGGCGATGGCCAGGATGATCGGTGCAAGGTAGGCGAAGAGGGTGGTCATGTTCAGACACCAGTCTGTCAGGAGATGGTTCTGGTTATCACGCCTTCGACCAGATAGATGGTCTCTTCGGCGATATTGGTGGTTCGATCGGCGATTCTCTCCAGGTGTCGGGCGAGCAGGTAGGTGTTGATCAGACCGCCCGGGTGTTCAGGGTGGTTCCGGATGATATTCTTGATCGCATGGTAGACATGGTCGCGGCGGGCATCGACTTGGTCGTCGAGCAGAAACACCTTTCGTGCCAGCGATACATTGCGATTGACCAGGGCATCGAGACTCATTTTCAGCATTCTGATTACCAGGTCTGACATCTGCGAAAAATCGATGTCCTTGACCAGCACGCGGCTCGGCGATTTGTCGATGGCCGAGACCCGCATGGCGATGTTGACGGCGATATCGGCGATACGTTCAAGCTCGTTGTTGACTTTGATCACGGTGACGAGAAAGCGAAGATCGCTGGCGACCGGCTGGTGCAGTGCGAGGATTTTCAGACAGTCCTCTTCGATGTCTATTTCCGCCTCGTCGATTTCATAGTCGGAAAGGATGATCGACTGCAGCTGCTCCTGGTCGTGCGTTTCGATGACCAGTGCCGCCCGGCGTACCCGGTCTTCGACCAGAGCCGTCAGATTGAGCAGTTTCTTGTTGAGTTTTTCCAGTTCCAGGTGGAACGTATAATATGACCCCATTGTCTACCCGCGGGCTATTCAGCTGTTTATGGTATGGTGTGATGAGGTGGCGGCGTCGACCGCCATCCCTGAGCTGCTCCAGAAGATACTCCCTCTCCGTTCAGAGTTGGTTACGGCTTTATTAGGATTTGGTTATCGGCCGGAAAAGCCTTGCGGACCCCTGGAAAATGCAGAACATATAGATCGCGTGATGAGCGATCCCGGGCATAAGAGCTGGTGTGGGAAGGGAGGTCGACTTCCTGCCGAGAGACAATATCAGAAACCTACTGAGCCATGGGAAAAACAACCATTCTGATCGTTGAAGACGAAGCTGCCATTCAGCAACTGGTGAGCTACAACCTTATCAAGGCGGGCTTTCACGTCACCTGCGCCGACAGCGGCGAGGAGGCGCTCGAGTGTTTGCTGCGCGAGGACATCGATTGTGTCCTCCTCGACTTGATGCTGCCCGGCATGAGCGGGCTCGAAGTCTGCGAGGCAATCCGCGGCAAGAACAGTCGCCATGGACAGCATATCCCGATCATCATGCTGACCGCCAAGGGAGAGGAGGAAGACGTCGTCTCTGGACTCGACTACGGGGCTGACGATTACATCACCAAACCGTTCAGCCCGAAGGTTCTTATCGCCCGGATCAAAGCGGTGCTGCGCCGGGGATTTGAAAAGTCGCAAGCTGAAACCGATGATGACCAGGGGGTCATCATTCTTGATGATCTGGAGATCAACAAGGGGCGGCATGAAGTCAGGATCGGGACCGAACAGCTCCATCTGACCATGACCGAATTTGGTATTCTCGCGCTGTTGGCCGGAAAGCCGGGATGGGTGTTCACTCGCCAGCAGATTATCGATTCGGTTCGGGGCTATGATTTTTTGATTACGCCGCGGGCGATCGATGTGCAGGTCTTCGGCCTACGCAAGAAACTCGGCTCGTCGGGACGGATGATCGAGACCGTGCGCGGCGTTGGCTACCGCTTCCGTTCCGATGCTTAGAGGAAAGGAATGATAGCAAAACAGCGAACCCTGTTCTGGCAGATATTTACCGTCACGCTGGTGATCATCCTGGGAACCATTGCCAGTGTGGCCTGGTTCGGCTCCCGCTCCATCGATGATTTCTATATCGAGGAGTTGCGCAGCGATCTGGAAAATCGCGCCTATCTGATAAAATCCCAGGTCGGCGAACTGCTGACCAGCGGCGATCTCGACGGTTTGCGGAGCTTTGTTGTCAAATCCGGCCGCGCAGCGGATACTCGGATTACGGTAGTCGACGCCGACGGGACGGTCCTGGCCGATACCAAAGAGAACCCCGCGGCCATGGACAACCATCGGCAGCGCCCGGAAATCGATGCGGCGTTTTCCGGGGTGAGTGGTTTTTCGCTGCGCTTCAGCAACACCCTCGGTCAGAGGATGCTGTACGGCGCTATTGGCCTTGAAGAGTACCTTGAGCGTGGTGTCGGGATCGGCGACAGGGGCTCGGTCAATACCGTTCTTCGGGTTGCGGTGCCGGTCATTGCCATTGATGAGGCCTTGGGCGATATCAACCGGGAACTGGTGATCGGTACCGGTGGGGCGCTGTTGATCGCCTTTGTCGTCACCTTCTTCGTGGTCCGCAATATCAGCAGGCCGCTTGAGGAAATGACCCGCGGTGCTGAATTGTATGCCAACGGCAATTTCAGCCAGCGGATGCTGATCAACCACAAAAAAACGACCTCCCGCGAAGTAGCGATGCTGGCCACCGCGATGGACCGCATGGCGGGACAGCTCGATGAAAAAATCAATACCATCATCAACCAGCGCAACCAGTTGGAGACGGTGTTTTCCAGCATGGTCGAAGCGGTCATCGCCGTCGACTGCGAGGAACGGATCATCAGTATCAACGGGGCTGCCGCTCGAATGTTCAGTGTCCCGCGACAGGGAGCCCCGGGACGACTGGTGCAGGAGGTTATTCGCAACGTCGATCTGCACGACCAGTTGGCCCGTATCCTGAAAACAGGCGAAGCCTTTGAAGACGAAATCGTCTTGGCCCGGCGGGACGACAGCGTCTATCTCCACACCAATGTGGTGATGCTGTACGGTGGCGATGGGCGGACAGTCGGTGCTCTGATGGTGCTCAACGATGTGACCCGTTTACGGAAACTCGAGCGGTTGCGCAGCGATTTCGTGGCCAATGTTTCCCATGAACTGAAAACGCCGATTACCTCCATTCGGGGGTATGTGGAGACATTGCTCGATGGTGCGCTTGACGATCGGGAGCACGCGCGGCGTTTTCTGGAGATCGTGTTGCGCCAGTCGGAACAGCTCGGCACCATCATCGATGACCTGCTGACCCTGTCCCGAATTGAGAAAGATACCAAGGAAGCCGGCGTTTCCTTCGTTGCCGAGGAATTATCTCCAGTTCTCCACCGGGCTCTGGAAACCTGCCGGCAGCAAGCCGCAGGAAAGCAGGTGACCCTCACGCTCGATTGTCCGGAACAGCTCGTTGTCAGGATGAACCGGACCCTGCTCGAGCAGGCGGTGGTCAACCTGCTGACCAACGGCATAACATACAGCGATCCGGGTGACAGTGTGCAGGTTAGAGTCGCCGCGGTCGATGATCCGCCGCGGCGACTGGTCAAGATCAGTGTCGTCGATCAGGGTATTGGTATTGCCAAAGAACACCTGCCGCGCCTGTTCGAACGGTTTTACCGCAGCGATCGGGCGCGCAACCGCAAGGCCGGCGGTACCGGCCTCGGCCTGGCAATTGTCAAGCATATCGTGCAGGCGCACGGCGGCTCCGTCGAGGTCGACAGTGCCATCGGTGCCGGCAGCACTTTCACTATCACCCTGCCCATGGGCTGATGCGTGCGGCTCGTAGCCGTCCGGGTTAGTTCCTACTATCGGCAGCCATGGACTTTTCCCTCGGCTTGTGTGATAATGGCCGAGGGATATGCTGGCCTGTCGAGGGAATTGACGCGGCCGTCAATTCTGATTTTCCTGTCGTCTCCGACACGGTTCCCGGTCGTTTTTCCTTCTTGTAAGCGCGCCAGCGTACTATCCCGGTAAAAGAGAACAGGCCGACATGATTGGTGCTCGGCCCAGCCATTCGATGCCATGGATGAGATCAGAGATGACCCAGCAATACCGACGTTTGGAGAGCGTTTTGTCGGACAGGTCATCGGTCTGTTTCTCTGGCCGCTGCTGACTGTTGTACTGGTGGCAGGGGCGCTCTATTACGATCGAGTCCATAATTTAAACGAGTTGACGATTCAGAAAGAAACGCTGCTGGTACGCGCCGTGGCGCTCTTCCTGGAGAGCGGACATCATGCCGCAGCCACCGACTTGAAACAGCTTCTCGACGACATCGATTCGCTGCTTGCGCTTTCTGGATCTGCAGCGCTTCGAGGACCGGATGTGGCCGACTTGCTGGCCGATACATTGGCTAAACATCCGCTCTATGAGCAGGTGCTTCTGCTCGAGCCCAATGGGCGAGAAATAGCCAGGCTTCGATCAGGCGGGAAGCAGGAGGCGGCAGCATCCGAGACACCAAATAGAAATGCTGACGATCGCTCCGCCTTAGCAGCATTTTTTGCCACCTCACCAGGGGAACTGCAGGTTTCCCCCCCGTTTCTCAGTCTCTGCCGCGGCGCTCCTTGTACAACGAGTAAACAACGGATCAGCGTCGGCCTGACCACCTCTGCCGACAATGAACGAGCGAAGCCGATCGCCATTATCGATTACCGCATGTCCGTCGTTTATGATCTGGTCAGTGAAATCGGAACGGGTGAGCGGGGAACGCTGATGATCTTTCGGGACCTGCGTGAACTCGCCGGCGCGCTTGCCGGAGATCAAGAGGCGGGCGGAGGTGCAGCTCGAATCGAGGCGGTGAAGCGATTGCTCGGAGGGCAGGACACCACCTCCCTCTTCCACGACGATAGTCTCTATTCTTATACCCAGTTCACCCTCTCCGCTCTGTCCGCCTCTGGCGACCGCGGGGAGGCGAGTCCGGACACCACGCCGGAAGGCAGGGGCGCGGCAGTTGAACACTGGTCGGTGGTCTCCGAAATGCCGGCCGGATATTTTATTGCGCAGAAACAAAGCTATCTCCTCTTCCTCGCAGTTTTGGCCCTGGCTTTGCTGATCCCATCATTTGTCGTTTGTCTTTTCTGGGCCAAGGCCCGGGTCAAGGCTCGGCGGGAGACGGAATTGCGGGCTATTGAACAGGTTGAACACCTGGTCCGGCTCGAGCAGGAGGTGCGTGAGCGAACCCGGGAGTTGGATGATCGAAACCTGCAGCTCAGCGCCGAGATTGCCGAACGGCTCAATGCGGAGATCCGCCTGCGGCAATCCAATGAGCTGTTTTCCGGGATGGTTGAGAGCATCGACGGCATTATCTATGTCGCCGATTTCGATACCCACGAAATCCTCTATGCCAATACGTACTTGAAAAAACTATTCGGATTCAATCCGATCGGCAGAAAATGCTGGCAATTCATCCACGCCAGCAGTGACGGTCCCTGTTCGTTCTGCGTCAACAACCACCTGTTGAGCAAAGACGGTGAGCCGACCGGACCGTATCAATGGGAATATCAAAATCTTTTCAACAAGCGATGGTACAACGCCAAGGATTTGGCGATCAGGTGGTCCAACGGCAAATACGTCAAGCTCGAGATCGCCATCGACATCACCGAGCAGAAACAATTGCAGCATTTTTTGCAGGAGGCCCGGCGACAGGCGGAGATCGCCCAAAACATGAGAAGCCGCTTCGTGGCGCTGGTCGCCCATGACCTGAAGTCGCCGTTTTATTCGATCACCCAGATGCTCAAGCGGATTCTCGAGCGGGAGACCTTTTCTTCGGAAGTGCACCGGCAGTTCCTGGAAAACATCGTCACCAACGGTCACCGGATGTTGCAGATGATCGACGATTTGCTGTCAATGGATCGTTTCGAGTCTGCCGAGGTCAAACTGGAACGGACCTTTTTCAATGCAACGGATATGGTGGCCGAGGTGATAACCAATTTCAGTCACCTCGCCTCGGAAAAATCGCTGCACCTGAGCAACCTGCTGCCGCTCGACTGTCCGGTGTATGCCGACAAGTACCTCTATTTCGTTGTCCTCAACAATCTGCTGTCCAACGCCATCAAATTCAGCCAGCCGGGCGGAACTATCGAGATCTGCCAACCTGATCGGAGTCGACCGATGATCGTTGCCGTCAAAGATTATGGCAAGGGAATGAGTCCGGATTATGTTGAAAACCTGTTCAAGGTCGATGTCAAGACAAGCAGCAGGGGAACGATCGGCGAGCCGGGAAGCGGATTGGGCCTGCTTTTCTGTCAGGATATTCTGAAGGCGCATGGGGGGACCCTGGAGGTCGATTCCCAACTCGGCAGCGGTTCGGTCTTTTCGGTGGTAGTGCCCGAATGTTGTCCCTGGCAGCCTCTAATCCGTACCGATCAGGGTGGTGATATCGACGATGGCGCGGACGATTGATCGGTGCGGTGGTCGTCTGTCGGTGTATCCCCGGATTCCGCAGGATCCCTGTGTTGAGGGCCGGCCTGGGCGGCGGCGATTACCTCGGCGGTGCGCCTGCCGCCGGTGGTGTCGGGGGGACTGCTGCCGAAGATAACGTTGATCAGACGGCGATGGTCGATACTGCCGGGGGGAGCGGAGGGCATCAAGGCCCCGGTTTCGCCGCTATGGTGCAGGAGTCCGGCGGCCGCCAGCCTGTCGACGGTTGCCGTCAGAAGGTCGCGACGATAGCAGGGGGAGGCGGCGGCCAAATCGTCGATGGTGGTTCCCCGGCCGTCTTCGAACCTACCTGCGACAGTAGCGCAGATGTCAAATGCCGCGCTCAGCTGCTGTACCCCATCGCTTGGCCGTTCCTGCAGGGCATACGACGAGCGATGCTGAATGGCATAGGCAACCTCGGCGCCGAGCAGCACGAAGAGCCAGCCGAAATAAATCCAGACGAGAAACAGCGGAATCGTCGCAAACGATCCGTAAATTGCATTGTAGTTGGCAACGCCGACCTGCAGCCCGATGAACAGGTTCTGGGTGGCGAACCACAGGGTACCGGCGAGCAGGGCGCCGATCAGGGTCGGAACCGTTTTGACCTTGGTGTTGGGAAAGAAGATGTAAGCGACGTAGAGGGCCACCGTCAAGAACAGGATCGGTATGCCGCCGAGTAGTACGGATTGCATCCAGGCAGCGGGGATGATGCGGTCCAGGTGGCCGCTGAGCGATTTGCTGGTCAATACCGTGCCGGCAGCCAGGGCGACGTTGATGGCGATGGGCAGCAGGACCATCAGGGTCAGGTAGTCGGCGATTTTGCGCAGCAGCGACCGGCTGTTCTCGACATGCCAGATGGTGTTCATGGCAGCTTCGATCTGACTGAGCACCAAAATCACCGAGAGAAAGACCCCGAGAATGCCGAAGGTACCGAGCGTGGCAAAGCTCGTTCGGTCGACGTAATCGAAGAGACGAGCAGCGGCGGCGCGCAGGTGACCGGTCAAATCGGCCGCGGGTTCGGTGGCGGGCGAGGTCGGTGGTGACAGCTGCGTTGTTGCTTGCTGGTCCGGGCCGGCGATAACGGTCGGTGCCGTCTGTTCCAGTGTGTCGATATAGGAAAAGACGATGTCCCGCAACTGGTCGCCGCCACCGAGTCCCTTGACCACCGCGGTACTCATGGCGAGCAGCGGAACCATTGACAACAGCAGGGCGTAGGTCAGAGCGCCGGTACGCAGGTTGAGGTAGTTCAACTCCATTTCGCGCAGGACGATCAGTGCGATCCTGGTCAAGCTATGCAGCCATCTGAGTGGCGGAATGGTGGGGGGTGGCCCGTCGGCCCAACGTAAAAGGCGATGCGGGAAACGGGACGAGCGGTTGTCGAGAAGTGGTTGTGTCGAGTTATTGTTCATGCCATTTTTCGATCAGCTTGAAAACAGTTTCCCGTTTGAGCGGTTTGGCGACATAGTCGTTCATGCCCGCCGCCAGGCATTTTTCACGATCGCCTTTCATGGTGTTGGCGGTCATCGCGATAATCGGTACCTGGTACCCTTTCAGCCTGATTTGCCGGGTCGCTTCCAGGCCGTCCATTTCCGGCATCTGGACGTCCATCAGGATCAGGTCGAAGCGGCGTGGATCATCGTGGTATGCGGCCACGGCCTTCTCGCCGTTATCGACGATCTCCACGGCATATCCGGCTTTCTGCAGCATCATCGATGCCAGTTTCTGGTTGACCGGATTGTCTTCAGCAAGCAATAGTCTGATCGATTGCTTGATCGCCTCACGTACCGAATATTGCGTAATCAGCGGTTTGCTTGCGGTTTGCGTTGTGGTGCTATCACCCAACACCCTGGCGATGGTCTTGTAAAGGATGGAGCGGCGCGCCGGTTTGGTCAGGAAGGCGGAAAACCCCGTTTCCCGGCATTTTGCGGCAATCCGTTCGGTGGATGAGGTGTAGGCGAGCAATGGGATGGTCCTGATAGTTGATTCGTCGGCGCGAATTCGGGTGGCCAGGTCAAACCCGGGGATGTGGGGCAGGATGATATCGATGATGGCCAGATCGTACGGGTGTCCGGTTTCGGCGGCTTCCCGGAGTTTGGTAATGGCCAGGCGTTCGTCGGTTTCCGTAGCGACGGTTATCCCGGCCTGTTCGAGTACCGAGCGGAGAATTTCATTGTTGGCCCGGTTGTCATCGACGACCAGCACCCTGGTTCCCCGCAGGTCGTCACTGGGGCTGCGGCTTTCCGGTAGGTGATCGGCGACACGCATCTCGGCGGTAAAGTGGAAGGTGGCGCCTTCTCCGTCCCGGCTCTCAACCCAGACCCGGCCGTTCATCAGCTCGGCGATGCTGCGGCAGATCGATAAGCCCAGACCGGTGCCGCCGTATTTCCTGGTCGTTGAGCCGTCGGCCTGCTTGAAGGCAGCGAAAACGGCCTCATGTTTGTCCTCGGGAATGCCGATACCGGTATCCCTGACGGCACTATGCAAGGTGATGGTCTCCGCGCTTTCATCGAGCAGGTCGATGGAAAGTTCGATTTCGCCGTGTTCGGTGAATTTTGCCGCATTGCCGAGCAGGTTGACCAGTACCTGGCGAAAACGGCCGGGGTCTCCCTTGACTCGGGCCGGTACGTCTTCCCCGATGCGGCAGAGTACCTCGATACGCTTGCCGGACACCCGGGGGCGGATCATTTCGCAGACATCGTGGGCGGTGATCTCCGGGTCGAAATCGATGTACTCGAGTCCCATCTGACCGGCTTCCACCTTGGAAAAATCGAGGATGTCGTTGATCAGCCCGAGCAGTGCCTCGCCGCTGCGCTTGATGATCGCGGCACATTCCCGTTGCTCTTCGTCGAGCTCTGAACCGAGCAGCATTTCGGTGAAGCCGATGATGCCGTTCATCGGCGTGCGAATTTCGTGGCTCATGCTGGCCAGGAACTGGCTTTTGGCAACGTTGGCACTCTCGGCTGCCGCTTTCGAGGCACGGAGTTCCATGGTCTGTTTGTCGATCTCGATCTGCAATGTTTTTGAGTAGAGTTCCTGCTGCTGCTGAATGAGGCGATAGCTGTGCTGGGTTTCCTCGAGCATCTCCTGGTATTTGTTCTCGAGGACCTTGATCTTCCGGTCAAACTGGTTCTTCTGCACCTGCTGTCTGTTAACGGCATCGTCGAGTCGCAGCTGGGAGAAAAACACTTCAGTCAGCAGGGCCACGTTGGTTGCTGCCACCTGAGCCGAATCAGGGGGGGCGGTGATCTGAAAATACAAGGTTGCCTCGAGTTGCGGCACGGGCAACAGGTAGATGGAGCCGTCCAGGTAGACCGGCTCGGGTGGGGGGGCGGCCGAGCGATCCGCAGCGGGGGCTGTCGGGACAATTGTGGCCGGCAGGGACAACGGGCAAGAACCCTGGTGGTGGGTCAGGTGCCGGTCGATGCAGAGATATCGACCGTTCTGCTGGCGCCCTTCCAGGTAGGCGAGCAGGCGCGTAATCGTCTTGCTGGCGGTTGTCTGCGCATCGAAGAGAAGGTCGGTCCGGGCCGCCATATCAGTGCTCCGTGGAACGATAAATCTCGCTGGCCTTACTCATTTCCGCCGGAAGATCGTCAAGCAGTACCCGGTATTCGTCGATGTTATCCTGGATATGGCCGGCAAGTACCGGGGACAGCTCGGTGATAGGAGTGGCGAGAATGGTGTACCCCAATTGTCCGGTGAGATATTCGGCAATCTGAAGGATACCGGTAAGACTGGTCGGTTCGATAGCATCATGGAGGCTGTGATGATCCCGGATGGCCTCCCTGATGGTATACGGAATGCCCCAGTCGTCGGTGATCAGATAGCCGATTTCAGCATGATCGGTAGCGAGCCGCTTTCGCTCCTGCTCCGGCAGGGAGCCGTGTTCAAGAGCGGCCTGGCAGATGTCGTAAAAGATGATGCCAGCGGCCTGTTCTTCGACGATGATGCCAAAATCATGCAGAATACCGCATAGGTAGGCGTCGTCTCCGTTGATGCCGAAGACCCGCTCGGCCAACATTTGGCTGCAGATCGCCACGGCGGCGCAATGGAGCCAGAGTTTCTGGCGAGAGAAAATACTGGACACCTCGCGTTCCCGGAACAGGTGTTTCAACGCATCGGTGACCGCGATATTGTATAGATTTTTCATGCCGATCAGCGCCACCGCCCGGCCGATCGACTCGATGTATTGGCTGAGTCCGTAATAGGGGCTGTTGACCAGACGCAGGAGTCTGACCACCAGAGTGGGGTCCATCTTGATGACTTCCTCGAAATCCTTCATGGTCGTGTTGCTATCGTTGATCAGCTGCGACAGCTTGGTAACCACGTGCGGAAGCGTTTTGAAACTGCGATAGCTGGCAATCAACTCCTGGGCGGCGGTCATAACCAGTATCTCCGGTGATTACGGCAGGGCGGTCAGCTCTCGCTTGCTGACTGCTTCCGCCTTGATCCGGTCGAGCAAACGGGCAAGGACATCCTTGACATGTTCTCTGATATCGCCGGCGACGACGATAAAAAGCAGGTCGTCACCCGGTCGGCGGAAACCTTCCCGGGTCTCGATTATGATATCATAGATGCCCTGGTGCTGTAAAAACTCCCGGCGCAGGTGATCGATCCGTTCGTGGTCGACAGTCACTTCCAGTGCTGCCACGGTTTTCTTGTCGGATCGTGACCAGGAACGTACCGTTCCGTTATGGACGAGGATCATGCCGACGTGATCGGCGAAATCCGGCCTGGCCTTGAGGGCGGCGATCGTTGCGTTGATGTCCATGGCGTCTCCGTGGGGTGAATTCTATAATGCTCTGATAACCGGTACCTGCAACGTGGTGGACGAATCGAGCCGGGTGAAACTGAGCTGGTCGTTGTATTTTTTCAATAACCACAGCGGAATCTCGAACGTGTTATAACAGAGATCCCACAGGGTGTCTCCCGGTTTGACCGTATAGTCGCGGACGTCGACGACATTGTATGTTTTGAAAAAATCTTCCTGTTTTTCCTGGTGAAAGTCGAATCGTGCGGTTTCGAAAACGACTGTCGGAACATTGACGAAATCGACAGTAATGGTCCGCCCCGGCGCGACGTCCGCCTGATCGGCAAGTTGGTTTGCAAGGCGAAGCGACTGCGGTGTCACCTTCAGCCAATGGGCCAGCAGGTCGATCGTTTCGTCGGGTTGTATCTCGATTCTGCCGGACAGTAAATCGCCGTTTCTGGTGGCGTCGAAGACTTTGAGATTGCCGCTGACCGTCAGGTCGATCGGTGGCGAGGCGGCAACTGCTGCCTTGGGTTCGCTTTTTTTCGTGTCGGCCAACGTGATCACGGCGATGTTGCGGGATGGCACTTTCAACGATGGTGAATGCGGTGTCGAAGCGGCCGGGATTCGGAGATTCTGGCCGACCCGAACGGTTGCCCGATGATCGAGACCGTTGACCTCGATCAACCGTTTGAGCGGCACCTTGTGCGCCAGGGCCACGGCTCCGGCCGTATCGCCGGGACGAACTTGGTAGAAAAGACTTCGCTTCTGTTCCGGGGAAAAGAGGGCGGCTGGCAGAGAGGTCAAAGCCGCCCTGTTTTTTAACTCGGCCGGCAGGTTGAGCAGGTAGTCTTTCGGGATGTATTTTTCTCCCTGCAGCACCGGATCGCGCAGCGCCGGATTGTAGCGGGCCAGGGTCGCCTGGCTGATGCCGAGGTGGTTGCAGAGCGCGGCGCTGGCGACAAAACCGGGAACCCGCACGGAGACCGAGGCAACCGGCCGGTCCAGGGTCAGGGTACCGGATTTCTCGAATTGTTTGGCCACTTTTAGCGCAGCGAGAAACGATGGATAAAAATTGCGGGCGGCGAACTTGAACCAGCCTTTGCGATACTTGAGGAAGATCTGTTCGTAGGTGCCGTGTTCACCGACCGCCCGTTTCATGCCGGCGGTTCCGTAATTGTAGGCGGTCAGGGCCAGCGGCCAGGATTCAAGGGCCCGGTAGTTACTTTTGAGAAAGCGAGCTGCCGCCTCGGCCGAGAGAAACGGGTCACGCCGTTCATCGATGATGTAGTCGATGCGCAGGTATTGTTGCCCGGTGCCGGTGGTGAACTGCCACATGCCGGCGGCCCCGAATTTGCTGAATGCTCGGGGGTTGAAGGAGGATTCGACATGGGGGAGGTAGGCCAGGTCTTCGGGGAGGCCATGGTTGCGGAAAACGCGCTTGAAGCTGTGCAGGTAGGCGCCGGAACGAATCACGCCTTCGATGAACCGTTCTTTAAGGCCGGTTTGCGAGCGGATCGCACCGGCTGCCCGTTTCAACGTGGCCGGATCAGGATTTCCCGGAAACAGGGCTGCAACTCGTTTTTCTTCCGCTGTTTGTGGCGGAGCGTGTACAAGCCGAAGGAGCAGATCGGCGTAGCGCTTTTTTGTTTTTGTCACAAGTGTCTCGTTTCTGTGTGCTGCTCCCGGTTGGTTTTGATCGGCCAGGTCGATGATTGCATAGACACGCCTGAGGTCGTCACGGTCGTGAATTATTGCGGTATTAACGGAATGGGTGGAGTATATTTTTTCCCAGAAAGCGACGTTGGCCGAAATCGATGAGTAGTGCGGAAAAAATGCCGGGTCGGCGTTGGCCTGGAGTCCGGCCGGCAGCAGAGCCAGCAGAGCCATCTGTAAAAAGAGATAACGCCGGAGAAAAAAAGAAAAACAGGCGACGATTCTGGTCATGCGGGAGATTATCTCTTGTTCGAAACGGTGGAGGGGTGTGATCAATGCCTGCTTGCAGTGTCGTTCGAGTTACTCTATTGTCCAGGGAAACGACAGTGGCACGCAGGCCTGCTGCAGCTGCCCGATAGGACGATGAGTCTTTTGGTATTGTACCGAAAACTGGCTGAATAACAAGGAGAGAGTTTGTACACTCCGATCGTCGCGACGCTTGGTTATGTGCTGTCCGCGGACAAACGGCTGACCCTGCTGGTGCACCGTAACGGTCGCCCTGACGACCCCCATGCCGGGAAGTATAATGGGCTTGGCGGTAAAATGGAGCCGCAGGAATCCATCCACCAGTGTATTTGCCGGGAGATAAAGGAAGAGGCGGGAATTATCTGCGATCAGGTGGTTCTTCGCGGGACGATCAATTGGACCGGTTTCGGGCCGCAGGGTGAGGACTGGTTCGGTTTTATTTATCGGATAGATCACTTCACCGGTGTGCCGTTCACCAGCAACGAGGAAGGGCGGTTGCTTTGGCACCCGATCGAGCGGTTGGCAGAGTTACCGATGTGGGAGGGAGACAGGCATTTCCTGTCGTTGGTATTCGATAACGACCCGCGTCTGTTTCACGGATACATGCCCTACGCCGGCAGCAAGCCGTTGGCCTGGTCCTTCACCAGATGTTGATTTCAATCTCGATTATCGGCGGGATAGGTTTTAACCTGTCCTCCGCTAACTAAACCAGGCGGGACAGGTTGCAACCTGTCCCCCGCTAACTAAACCACAACCAATCAAGCTTCTGCCGACCTGAGCAATGTTTTTGAGACAAGCGGTAATCATCGAGGAGAATCATGGCAAAAGATAACGAACTGCTTCGTTTGGAGCGTCACATTGAACAGTTGTTGCAGCGGTTTGCCGCTGTTCGGGATGAAAATCGACGGCTCGAACGGGAGTTGTCGACGGCTGTCGCCGACAATGAGCAGCTCAGGCGGGAACTCGGAACGATGACCGAAGAGCGACAGGAGATGACGACACGGGTTGATTCTTTGATCGACCGGATAGAGAAATGGCAGACGGAATTGCCGGACGAGACCGTGCCGGTCGATGACGCTCGGGACGGCCAACCGTCGACGATCGAAGAGCACTCGGAAACGGGCGAGCAGCAGGCGACGGCACGATCGGAAACGGAGACTGAGAATAAGCAGGAACGGGACGGCGGTATCCAGGGGAGCCTCTTTTCCCGTTGACCGGTTACCGCCTGTTTGTTGCAAATGCAGGTGGTGCTTACCGAACGCCAGTCCCGAGGAGTAGCCGCACATGTCCGAGACAGAACGACTGATCAGGTTTCATCTGCTTGGCCAGGATTTTGCTTTTTATACCGGGGCTTCGGAAGAGGAAATGGATGCTATTCTGACCCTGGTAAAAAAGCAGATCGAGGAGAACGGCGACCGTGGCAGTGGCACGATTCCGGTGAGCAAGGTCGCGGTAATGGCCTGTCTCAATCTTGCTTCCCGCTATCTACGCCTGAAAAAAGAACATGAGAGCTACCGGCGCAGTGCCGAGGAGAAAGTGAGAACCCTCAACGAAAAGGTGGCGGCGGTATTGACGACGGATCGGGAGACCGGATGAGGCTAAGCAGACGAGGAAACCGGTCGGTGGTGGGCTGTAGTTGTCGGTCGGATTCGTTTTTCTGCGGCCGCGAAATTTTGTCTTTTGTTTTTGGTAATATCTGCTATGATAGAATCATATAGAACAGAGGTTGTTTATTGTTTTTATTGTGATTATAGCTTTGTCATACGGAGATGATATGGCGTCCCCGCAAGCGGCGTGAGCAGGGACGCGAAGAGTACAAAAGTTTTCCCTGCGCTGTTGGTGATTTGTAGTGTTGTTGAGCCAACTCTCACAGTTAGGGAGCCACCACTGTCAGTCAGATGAGCAATCCAACGATTTCTCAGACGTTGATATGCGGTTCCCACCTATCTCGATAGGTTTAACGTGTTCTACAAACACGGCAGGGTGGGGAAAATTGGTGAACAACGATGGTCGGTACCAGTACCGACCATCGTTTTACTATATCGGTAACCGGCTCCCTTCAAGGAGTGAAGTTTCCGGTTGCCGCAACAGAGTAAAAACGATTGATTACAGCAGCGCCTCGGGGTGGCAGGACTGTAAGGAAGGTTGACGGGATGCTCATCAGTATCGGTGGTCCGGAGTCGGTCTAAAAGACGGGTCCACTGCCGGCAGCTGGTTTTTCTCGATAGATGGTGCGTATGTTCTCTTGCCTTCGGCGCCACGTTTCTCCGGCGTCGGCAAACAAACGGAGACAGTATTTCCGAACAGGTGACGACCGGCGACAGCGATCTGCCGGCATCATGGGCAACTGACAGCACCGTTCCTGTCAATCCTTATCAGTCCTTTTCACGTTCGCTCCCACTCACGCTTGAAATAGGCTGTCTGCTTCCCGTAATCGTATAATATTATTGAGGAAGCCTTCCATGGATGCATTAAATCACCCTTCCGTTTTTGTCTTTATCGGGTTGCTGTTCGGCGGCCTGCTTGGATTTTATCTACGCAAACGGTTTGTCGACGGGCATGCCAGCAACATCAAAGAGCAGGCCCGGCAATTGATCGAAAATGCCATTGTCGAGGCGGAGCAGCTAAAAAAGGAAGCGCAGCTCCAGAGCAAAGAGGAGGCCTATCAAGTAAAGCAGGTTGCGGAAGAGGAATTGAAGGCCGATCGCCGCGAGATAAAAGAAGATCGGCAGCAGCTTAACAAGAAGCGGGAGTTGCTCAAAAAAGAATGGGAAAGTTGCGACCAGAAGCGCCAGGAGCTGCTCACTGTCGAAGAAGAGCTGAAACGCAGGCAACGGGAGTTTGAAGAAAAATCATCTGAAATAGACTCACTATTGGACAAGCAGCGCTACGAGTTGGCGCGGATTGCCGAGATCAGCCAGGAAGAAGCAAAAAAAATGCTGATGGATTCGCTGGAAAGCCAGGCTCGTATGGATGCCGCTAAGCGCTTGGCGCGGATCGAGAACGAGATGAAGATGGAGGCCGATCGAAAAGCTAAAAATATCATTGCGCTGTCGATTTCCCGATATGCCGGCGACTACGTGGCGGATCGTACGGTATCTATGGTGCCCCTGCCCTCCGACGAAATGAAGGGCCGCATTATCGGTCGGGAAGGTCGCAATATCAGAGCCATCGAAGCAGCCACCGGAATCGATATCATTATCGACGACACTCCGGAAGCGGTCATCCTGTCCGGTTTCAACCCGGTTCGCCGGGAAGTGGCGCGCCTTGCCTTGCATCAATTGATCAATGATGGGCGCATTCACCCCGGCCGTATCGAGGAGGTGGTCGCCAAGGTGACCAAGGAACTGGATACCGACATGCGCGAGTCCGGTGAGCAGGCGACCTTCGATGTCGGAGCCCACGGCGTTCACGTCGAGTTGATCAAGATCCTCGGCCGGTTGAAGTATCGGACCAGTTACGGGCAGAACGTTTTGCAGCACTCTCTGGAGGTCGCTTTCCTCTGCGGCATTATGGCCGCCGAACTGGGCCTGGACGTCAAGTTGGCCAAGCGGGCCGGACTGTTGCACGATATCGGCAAGGCGGTTGATCACGAGGTTGAGGGATCGCATGCCATCATCGGGCGTGATCTGGCCAAAAAGTACGGAGAGGTGGACGAGATCGCCTATGCCATCGGCGCCCATCATGAAGATATTCCGCCGCAGAGCGTCCTCGATATCCTTGTGCAGTCTGCGGACGCACTGTCCGGGGCACGTCCCGGCGCCCGCAAGGAAATGCTGCAGAGCTATGTCAAGCGGCTGGAGGATCTGGAGGGAATTGCCAATTCATTCAAAGGGGTCGAAAAATCTTACGCCATCCAGGCCGGCCGCGAGTTGCGCATCATGGTCGATTCCGGGCATATCGGCGATAGCGAAGCGGTGCTACTCAGCCAGGACATTGCCAAATCGATCGAAGAAAAACTGACCTATCCGGGTCAGATCAGAGTGACGGTCATCAGGGAAACCCGGGCTGTCGAATATGCCAGATAACAAGGGCGTCTGAAAATGAGGAGCAGGAAGGAGCAGAAAAAAGGCAATGGGTGAACTGGAAAGACAATTAGCATTGATCGAGCGGGGAGTCGTAGACCTTATTTCCCGGGAAGAACTGGCCAACAAACTGAAACGCTCGATCGATACCGGCGTACCGCTCAAGGTCAAGGCGGGATTCGATCCAACCGCGCCGGACCTGCACCTCGGGCATACGGTGCTTATTCAGAAGCTGAAGCATTTTCAGGAATTAGGGCATGAGGTCTGTTTTTTGATCGGTGATTTCACCGGGTTGATCGGTGATCCGACCGGAAAATCGGAAACGAGAAAGCCGCTGACTCGTGAAGATATCGCTCGAAATGCCGAGACTTACAAAGAACAGGTGTTCAAGATTCTCGATGCCGAGAAGACGAAAATTGCCTTTAACAGTCAGTGGCTCGGTGAGCTCGATTCCTTTGCGATGATCCGCCTGGCTTCGGAGTTGACCGTTGCGCGAATGCTCGAACGCGACGACTTCAAGAAGCGATTTGAAAGCGGACGGCCGATCTCCATCCACGAATTCCTCTACCCCCTCATTCAGGGATATGACTCGGTGGCCATGGAGGCGGACGTTGAGTTGGGCGGTACCGATCAGCTGTTCAATCTCCTCATGGGTCGGGACATGCAACGCGCCCGGAATCAGGAGCCTCAGGTTGTGTTGACCCTGCCGCTACTAGAAGGGCTGGACGGGGTTAACAAGATGAGCAAGTCATTGGGCAACTACATCGGCATCAGCGAAAGCGCTGCCGATATCTACGGCAAGACCATGTCCGTTTCCGATGAACTGATGTTTCGCTATTACGAATTGCTCAGCGACAGTTCGACAGAGGAAATCGCCGCGCTCCGAACGGAAATGGAAGAGGGCCGTCTGCACCCGAAAGCGGTAAAGCAGCAACTGGCCCGGGAGTTGACTGCGCGCTTTCATTCTGAGGATGCGGCCCGCCAGGCAGAGGAGAATTTCGCCAGCGTTTTCAGCAAACATGAAGTGCCCGATGACCTGCCCGAATATGCACTGACGGCGACCGAAGCGGTGTGGCTGCCGAAGCTGCTCGCCGATGCCGGTCTCGTCTCATCTACCTCGGAAGGCCGGCGGATGATCGATCAGTCGGCTGTCAGTATCGATGGTCAGAAGATAACCGACAGCGGCTGTACGGTGGCGCCGAGCGGCACGAAGATAGTCAAGGTCGGCAAACGGCGATTCTGCAGGGTCGTCTTTCTCTGATTGACCCGCGCCCTCTCCAGTCGCTCTAACCCAAGGAAAGAGCGTCACAACGAAGCGTGAAAATCGGCATCGTGGTCGGATGGGCCGGTCGGTTTTTATATGGTGCCGGCATGCCCGGCTACAGGTTCTCAGTTGATCGATATCTGTTCGGTGGCGGCGCGGGCACAATCCGGGCAGATTCCGGAAAATTCGATATGGTGGCCGAGGATCTGGTAATCACAGGCCTTGGCGGCTAGTCGATCTAGCTTACTCTGGACCGGCAGTTCGATGTCGTCGACACGTCCGCACTCGCTGCACCGAACGTGATAATGGAGATTTGTCGTGGCATCGAAGCGCTTTTGCGTGCCGCCTACCTCCAGCTTGAGGATCAGCCCGGTTTCAGCCATCAATTCGAGGTTACGGTACACGGTGCCCAGGCCGATTCGCGGCAGCCGCTTGCGGACCATATCGTAGACCTCGTTGGCGGTCGGATGCGAGGTCACCTTGCCGAGTTCTTCAAGGATGATTTGGCGCTGTGCGGTGAGCCTCATTTTCGGTGACTGATCGTCCATTTCCATAATAATTATCCCGAGATGAATAAAAATTGATAAAATTTCTTATTAACATAATAGAATGAAAAAAAAATTCAATAGAAAATGTTCAGTCAGCCTGCCATGTTCTGTCAATCATTACCGATCAGCGTTCACCTGGGGATTGAAGTAGCCGAAGCGCAGATGGGGCAAGAGTTTTTTCAGTTGTGTCAGCCAGTGGTGCAAGCCGATACCGAGTTCGGCTGGCACGGCAAGGGATGAAAAATAGTAATGCGGGTCAATATTGAGATTGCGTAGCTGAATATAATCGACGCCCCCGGTCTCCACCAGTTCGGCAAGCGCTTCGAGTTCCTCGACCGTATCGGTAAAACCCGGCAGAACGAAGTAATTCAGGGAAACAAATTTGTCCCGTTTTTTCATAGCAAGGATTGATTGACGAACATCGGCAAACCGATAGCCCCGAGGCCGGTAATAGCGTTCGTAGTAAATCGCTCTGGCGGAATTGAGCGACACGCGCAGACTATCCAGACCGGCACGGGCCAGGCGGTCGACGGCCTCGGGCAGCGAGGCGTTGGAGTTGCAATTGATGGTGCCTCTGGTCGTCTGCCGGCGGATCGCCTGGATTGATGTTGCCAGCAGGTCGGCCTGCAGGAGTGGTTCTCCTTCGCATCCCTGGCCGAAGCTGACGATCGGTGACTCCGCTGCTTGCAGGTGCGGCACGGCAATTTCGCAGATTTCCCGCGAACTCGGCACAAATGCGATGCGATCCTGAGTGGACGGGCAACAACCCGATTCCTGTAGAGAAATACATCCGAGACAGCGAGCGTTGCAGACCGGTGAGGAGGGCAGTGGGGCTTCCCAGCGACCAAGAAAATAATTCCGGGCAGCCGGGCAGTGGTAGGTCAGGCAACAGATGCCGAGATGCTGAATCAGACGATTGCCCCGGTGTCGCTTCAACGCCTTTTGGGTCAACCGGGTAATCTGTTCTTGCCTGAAATTGCGTGCATCCTGACGCTGATCGGTATCGCTGCGAAAACCGGTTACCCAGAAACGTCCCTGGTGCCAGCCGACGGCGGTGTAAGCGAAGAGCGGCAGTAGCGGCGCGTCTGCGCAACGCTGATAAGCGGCGGTATAAAGTGCCGTATGGGCAGGGGCCATGAAGGCGGCCACTGCCAGGATCGGCTTGCCCGGCTGAGCGGGATCTTCTTCAAGCAGCAGCGGTTCGCCGGTCGCCGGGTCGGTGCCGATCGGTAACCGGCCCGGCAGGACGAATAACTCACTGCCCTCGGGCAGCTCTATCAAATCGGCGGTTGCCGGACGAATGATCCGCTCATGGGCCATGCCGGCCATGGCCAGATCTGGAAAATCACGGATGCGACCCTGCTCGTCGGCAAAGACCAGTGCAGGTGTCGCGGCGGGGTGCTTCACTTCGGGCGAAGCGCTTTGGTAACGGAATCCACGGCCCGGTAAATGTCGATATCTTCACCGAAGACATCCTGGATACTGCTATGGTCAACCAGGTCTTCGATGATGAACTGAGTCAGATAAAGAGTTACGATATTGGGATCTTGGACCAGTGTTCGCACCGGCGCGAGTTTCAGTTGCAGATCGAACTCTTCGAGCAGGTGCAAGGAGCGTAGCTGCTTCTCAAACGCGTTGCGGATATCTTCAACCGACGTCGTTTCGATGATATTCTTGTCAATCAGCCGCTGAACCAGCTTGGTCGCCAGCAGATCTGCATGATCTCTGGCAAAGATAAACATCTTCCGGCGCTCCTGTTCGCGCTTGCGGTCGATTGCTCGCACGGCTTTGTCAGTGGCACGATTGGGATTAACATGCATTTTTGCCATCTATCTGTCTCCTGGGCAATGCCGGTGATACGGGGAGTTGTCGGGATTTATGAATAATCAACAGTGTATTGTAAACTGAAATCCAAAATTGCACCAGAGCAAAGTGGTGCCGGCTGGAGATACAAAAGCGCGGGTGCCTGTCGATTGTTCTTGTATTTTTTTATACGATTTTTTATATTTAGAGTCCAATGAAAGGTTCCACCCAGAAGATGGTCGGAACTGTCAGAGCGTTTCCGCGAGCACACATCGCATCATAAAAAAAATACAATTTCGGGAGGTTTTACCATGTGGAGCAGAATTCGGGCCTTGCTGCCCGCGTTGATGATTCTCAGTCTTGTCCTGTTTTCGGGTTGCGCCGATAGCGATACGGATGAAGCGATGAAACCTTCCACCGACACCGGCGCGATGGGCAAGGAAGAGTCTCTTGAGTCGAAAGGAGTAGGAATATCCGAGGGGCGAACTTCGGAAGGCATGCTGCCCGTTTATTTCGATTTCGATTCTTCTGATATCCGGCAGGATCAGGTTTCCCGGATTCAGGTCAATGCCGATTTCATGAAAGGCGACGTCGTCAAGGTTCGCATTGAGGGCAATTGCGATCCGCGCGGCACCAACGAGTACAACATGGCCTTGGGCGAACGGCGCGCACTCAGTGCCAAGAAATACCTGGTCAACCTCGGTGTGCCTGAAGAGCGGTTGACGACGATCAGCTACGGTGAAGAGCGATTGCTGGTGCATGGACAGGATGAGTTGTCCTATGCCCAGAACCGCCGTGACGACTTCGTCATTGCCGAATAACTTCGTTCTTGTTTTTTTTTGATTGCGGGCCTGCGGGCCCGCAATCTATTTTTGGGGGAGTCATGTTGAATCGATTCTTGCGCAGTGCCGGTATCGGAGTGTGCGCTGTCTTGTTGCTGTGGTCCGGAGCCGCTCAGGCCGAGGACCTGAAACTGGGCGTGATGAACGTCCAGCGGGTACTCGTTGAATGTGCTGCCGGCAAAGCCGCCAAGGCTCGCTTTGATGATAAAATGCAGGAACTGCAGGCCACACTGAAGAGCGAAGAAGATGAGCTGCTGGCGATGCAGAACGACATAGAAAAGAAGAGTTCCGCCTGGAGTGAAGATACGAAGCAGGAGAAAATGCGGGATTTCCAGAGGAAACGGCGGGAGGCTCAGGAAAAAGCTGAGGATGCCCGCTTTGAACTGAAGGCGATGCAGGACAAGGAACTGGACCCTATACTGAAAACCCTTGAGAAGGTGGTCAAGGACTACGGTGAAGCAAACGGCTATTCGCTGCTCATCGATTCTCGGAGCGGTGTTTTGCATGCTGCCAAGGGGATAGATATTACCGATCAGATCATCGTCGAACTCGATGCCGCCATGGCCAAGTAATTACGGCCGGCTGAGCAGAGGCGTGGCCGAGGGTCGCGATGGATTTGTAAAAAAGCACGGGGTGCGGTGATCGACCCGTGCTTTTTTTTTTTGTTGTTTGCCGCGAAAGGTCCGGCACGTTATATCTGTCACGGTAGGCTACGGCCGACTGGCGCAGGCGATGAACGAGGGGCCTTGCCAACAGCGGAAGGACCGAACGGCGCCGTCTTTTCATCAAATAGTTTTCAAGAGAGCCGGCAGCAACATCGGATCTGGGAATGATCATGGGATGGAAGAGTATGACCGGCTACGGTCGGGCTGAATGTGAGCGTGACGGCAGGATCTGGAGTGTTGAAGTGCGCAGTGTCAACAACCGTTTTCTCGATACAAAGATCAGGCTGCCGCGTGATTACGGCCAGTTGGAAGACGGGATACGCCGGCGGGTTGCCGAGTTTCACCAGCGGGGCCGGGTAGATTTGTCGCTGTCGGTCGGGGGCGATTTCTCCGATCTTGTGTCGATTCGCTTTGACGCCAAGATTGCGGCTACCTACCAGCAGGCGTTGCACAGTCTGGCCGCGCATACCGGTCTCTCCCCGGACATCGATCTGCTGCATTTTGCCAATCTGCCCGACATCCTGATCAGGGAGCAGCGTTCTGAAGATCTCGATGCTATCGCACCGGACATCGATCGGGTGGTCTGCGAAGCCTTGCAGCGCTGCCTGGAAATGCGGGTAAAAGAGGCTGACCACCTCAGCGAAGATCTCGGCCGGCGATTGCACTCGTTTGCCACCGTTTTGGCAGGTATTGAAGAGCATCTCCCGGAGTTGATCAGCCAACGGGAAACGGCCCTCAAGGATCGGCTGGAAAAATTGCTCGGCCACGTCGAGCTCGATCCGGCCCGTCTTGCCCAGGAGGTGGCTATCCTGGCAGACAAGACCGATGTTACCGAAGAATTGGTCCGCTTGCGTAGCCATATCAAACAATTTGAGGATTTGCTCCAGTCGTCCGAACCGGTCGGTCGCACCCTTGATTTCCTCATTCAGGAGTTCTTGCGGGAAGTGAATACCATGGCCTCGAAGATCAACGATGCCCGGATTGCCCAGCAAACCGTCGCGCTGAAAAGCGAGTTGGAAAAGATGCGGGAACAGGTTCAGAACATCGAATAGCCGGGTTCCGGCCACGAACAACCTTCGCTTGTTGAGACAACACAATGCAACTGCTCAATATCGGTTACGGTAACACGGTTATGGTGGAGCGGGTTGTCGCGGTCATCAATACCGGCTCGTCCCCGGCCCGCAAGCTCAAGGAACTGGCCAAAAATGCGGAGCGTCTGATTGATGTGACTGAAGGCCGCCGGACCCGTTCGATCATTATCACCGACTCCAATCATGTCATTCTCTCTTCGGTACAGCCCGACACCCTGGCCCAGCGCGTTGCCGCGCTGCAAATTGCCCCGCATCTGGCCGAGGTGCGCGAGGCGACGCGCCTGGAAGCGGACGGAGAGCGCTGATGGGAGGTAGTCTCTTTATCGTTTCCGCGCCGTCCGGTACCGGAAAGACGACATTGCTCAGGCGGGTTATGCAGGAGGTCGGACACCTCGTCTTCTCCATCTCCCATACCACCCGGCCGCCGCGACGTGGAGAGATTGACGGGCGCGACTACTATTTCATCGATACTGATCGTTTTTCGGCAATGATCGAAGATAACGCGTTTCTCGAGTGGGCCAAGGTTCACGATAATTATTACGGGACCGCCATTTCTCCGCTGTCGAGCAGATTGGAACAGGACAATGACGTGATCCTCGATATCGACGTGCAGGGCGCAGCCCTTGTCAGAGCGGCCGGAACCTTTCCGGCGGTCTCGATTTTTGTCGCTCCGCCCGATCTCGATGAATTGGAAAAACGGTTGCGTGGTCGAGGCAGTGACGATGAAGAGACGATCAGCCGCCGCCTGTCGAACGCCCGTCAGGAGATGGCGCAGCGGCACGACTATGAATACCTGATTGTTAACGATCGTCTCGATGATGCGGTCAGTATGTTGTGTGGCATCATCTTTGCGGAGCGGGCGCGCTGCCGGAGGGGCATCGACGGCAGTCCGTTGAGTGGTTTTCGATCATGACGGAGCCACGTCGAAAAGAGCGGTCCCGTACCGGCGAGCAGCGTATCCGCTATAGCGAAGATCTGCTCTGGGGTATTCATTCGGTAACCGAGGCGATTTGCCGGGATCCGGAACGGATCACCGAGTTGATCCTACAAAAAGATCGACAGGGAACACGCTGGCAGGAATTGATCGAGAGCGCCCAGGCGGCGGGGATCAAGTGTTCCTTTACGCAACGCATCAAGATCACCGGCAGTCCGGAGGGGAATATCAATCATCAGGGGGTGGTGGCCCGCGGTTCGGCGGTTCGGCTGCTGCCATTCGAGGATCTGCTCGCCTTGTTCACCGAAGCGGTTGCCGCCGGACAGCGGCCGCGGCTCCTGGCTTGCGATTCGCTGCAAGACCCGCATAACCTCGGAGCAATCATTCGTTCGGCGCATGCGGCCGGCGTACGGTTTGTCATCACGACCCGGGAACGTTCGGCCCCGCTTGGCGGTACGGCGGCAAAAGCGGCCGCAGGCGCCTTGTCGCTGGTCCATCTCTGCCAGGTGACCAATCTTGCCGGTGCGCTGCAGAGCTTGAAAAAGGCGGGTGCCTGGGTGTTCGGTGCGGTCAGGGACGAGGCGGCTGAATCTATTTACCAGACCGACTTCGACCTGCCGGTCTGCCTCGTCGTCGGCAATGAAGGACACGGCATCAGGCCGCTGGTACGGCGCCATTGCGATCGATTGGTGACCATTCCGATGGCCGGCACCATGGAGTCGCTTAACAGCAGCGTGGCCGGTGCGGTAATCATGTTCGAGATGCATCGACAGAGCCTGCTGGTAGACAAGAGCGACCAGCCTCGTTGAATCGGGTTTGAGGCTCTGTCGGCGGCCGGTCAACTCTTTTTCTGGTCGAGTTTCTTTTTCAGCAGGGCGCCGAAACTGCTCAGCGATTCACTTTCTTTCCGCTTCTGCTGGCGCGTCGTCCGATAGGACTGCAACTCCTCGTATTCATTTTCGATTTCGGCTGCCGGCGGCACGTAGTCGGCCGGTGCCAGGGAAATTTTACGACCATCGGGATCGACGGCTTCTATGATCACTTCGATCTGCTGGCCTTCCTCAACCACCTCCCGGGGGTGATTTACCTTGCGTCCCTGGCCCAGCTTCGAGATGTGGAGCAGGCCGTCGACACCCGGTACCAGGGTAACGAAGGCGCCGAATGGGGCCAACCGGCAGACGGTTCCGGTGTGTCGATTGCCGGTGCCGAATTGCAGAGCGGCCTGCTGCCAGGGATCCGGTAGTGTTTCCTTGATGCTCAGGCTGATTCGGTCATTTTGCCAATCGAGACCTTTGATAACCGCCTTGATCGGTTGCCCGACCTGATACGTGTCGGCCAGATTGTCGACCCTGCTCCAGCCGACCTCGGAGATCGGTACCAGAGCGTCAACCCCGCCGATATCGACAAACAGTCCGAAGGGGCGGATCGAAGAGACAACACCGTCCACCTCCTGACCTTCGGTAAGGGTTTGTTGCAGTTCCTCACGCTTGATTCGCCGTTCTTCTTCCTGCAGGGCGCGGGCGGAGACGACAATATTGCGCCCACCGGCTTCGAAGCGGGTGATCAGAAATTCGAGTTGCTTGCCGAGATACTCTGCAGCCGGGTCATCGACCCGGCGCAGACCGATTTGCGAATAGGGACAGAAGGCCCGGACCGACGATGACAAGGTGACCTCGAAGCCTCCTTTGATTTCCGCTTTGACCGTTCCCTGGACCGGAATTGCATTGCGCCAGGCCTCTTCCAGATGGGCACCGGCGCTGCCGGCACCGAGCCGCCGGGTGAAAACCTGACCGGACGGGCCGCTTTTCAGGCAATAGACTTCGATATTGTCGCCGACGGCTACCGTTACTTCCCCGTTTTCATCAACGAATTCAGACGAATCGATAATTCCTTCACTCTTGGCGCCGACATCGAGAAACAATGTCTCACCGTCGATGCCGACGATTGTCGCAGTCAGTTTCTGTCCGGGAGACAGTTTTCTAAATGAGGTTTCCTCGCTGGCTTTCAGGAGTGCTTCGAAGGTGTCGTTGTCAGATGGCATGGTTGTAATCCGTTTTGTTGAAGACCTGGTAGACGTGCCGGTCCTGCTCTTGGAGCACCACCGGCATCTGCCGTATTTTACTATTGTTGCCGGATAATCTCGGTGCCGGGTGGTGGAGTGAACGAAAAAGCCTGCTCGATGGCCGCCTCGTCCTGGAGATCGATGGGGTCGAGATCGATCGAAGTGAAATCGATGATCGTCCTCGTGTCGAAATGATCCATCATGTCGATACGCCTGATCAGCGAATCGTCGTCAATAAAGAGATGTACACCGCGCAGTTGTGTGTGCGGTTGCCGGGGGACGAGCTGCGCGCCGCTGAGGTGCCGTCCCTGCTCGGTTGCAGCTGCAACCGCCCTTTCTTCAGGTGGCAGGATCAGAAAGGTCTCGCCGAGGCCGCGGTCGCCGGTGAAGAACGAGAGTAGTACGTCGGTTTGCGCGGTATCGGCGGGCGCGATAATCATCTGGTTGAGATCCTTGAAATACATGGATACCGAAACACCGTCGGTGATGACGACCTGCTGGTCGGGGCTGTCGTAATTCCAACGCATCAGTGTCTGCTGCTCGTTGTTAACCAGGATGCCGCTGCCGCTGCCGATTTTCGGACGGCCGGCAAATTGGCCGCTGGTTTGTTGGTCAAATTGGAACCGGAGACTGGTCAGTTGCTGATAGCGAACCTGCAGACGCTGCACCACGAGTTCTGCAGTTTCACCGTCGGCACCACCACAGAGCGGAGGCAGCAGCAGCGTGAGCAACAGGAAAATTGCCGGCAGCGCGGCAAGACGGCGAGCGTGCGATAAGAGAGTCATAGAACCTCGTAGCGATCGGTTGATCGACCGAAAATTGTCTGCAGTACCCGGCTGATTCCGTCGTGATACTGTGTTACATGAACCAGATAGCGCGGACGGCCCGGGTGTGCGCCGGCCGGGTCGTGCACCAGTTGCTCGGCCACGGCTTCGATCAGCGCCCCACCGGGGTCGACGACCCGTGTCCGGCGACCGCACCGAGCGGCAATGAGGGGCAGTACCAGCTGATACGAGCAGCAGGCCGGAATCAGCGTGTCGATTTGTAGCTCTTTCAATGGGCGTAGATACCGTTTGATGATCATCCTCGTTACCACCTTATTGTACCATCCCTCTTCGATCAATGGCAGCAGCAAGGGACAGGACTGAAAAAAGAGTGTTTTTTCCGCCGTCGAAGTCTGCAGCAGTGGTTCGTAGATGCCACCTTCGACGACGGTTCTGGTGGCGATGATGCCAATTCTGCCGCCGGTCGAGATCGCTTGGGCTACCCGTGCGGTTACGCCGACCGCATCGATTATCGGGAGGTCGGGCACCGACGGTTTTTCCGGTCTGGACAGCACGTCCATCACCGTTTCATGACAGGCGATGACGATCAGCCGGGCGCCCTGTTCAGTCAAGTAAGAGAGCCCGTCACGGCACCGTTCGGCGGCCTGCTCGAGCGTTCGGGCGGCGAGGCCGGACGCGGCTGTATCACAGAAAACACTGACACACCGATCGGGATAGCGCTCGCCCAGTTTCCTGGCCAGCAACAATCCACCGATTCCCGAATCATAGACGCCGATCATCGCTCCTTCCATTGTGGTGGGGGCTCGGGCTCCTGCCGGTTGCAGGGGCACGATAAACGTTTAAACCTATACCAGATCGCCACCACAACAACAAGCATGGGGGGAGGGCTCAGCCGGCCCGGTACCATGTTCGACAACCACCATCGTGGGGCCGACGTCGAACAGGAGATAGGAAAATCGGGCGATTGTGTTGACATCTGCAGGCGGGGTCATTACAGTAGCGACGGAAAAATAACCTGCCCCCCGACTCGCTTCGGTTTGTTCGAAATTCCGAGCAACTGGGGAGATACAAGATGGAGTGGTGCCATGCCGATATACGAGTATCAATGTTCAGATTGTAATTCTGTTTTTGAAGTGCAGCAGAAATTGAGCGATCCTCCGCTGAAGAGTTGCCCGCAATGCAGCGGGTCGGTTCGGAAGCTGGTATCAATGACCTCCTTCCAGCTCAAGGGGGGTGGCTGGTATAACGACGGATACGCCTCAACCAAGGATATGCCGAAAGAAGACAAACCGAAAGAAACACCGGCAAGCACCCCGGCTACGCCGCCACCGGCCTGCCAGACTGGGACGGGCTGTGCCGGCTGCCCCGCCGCGGCCGGCAAATAACGGTCGGTGTCGCAACTCAGCCGATAATCGCCATCGCATCGCCGTAGGAATAAAATCGATAACCGCGATCGATCGCTTCCCGATAACAGGCCAGAAGCCGGTCCCTGCGGCAGAGTGCCGCCACCAGGAAGAGCAATGACGAGCGGGGCAGGTGAAAGTTGGTGAGCAGGTGATCGATCACCTGAAATGAAAATCCCGGAGTGATGTAAAGATCGCACCAGCCGCAGACCGGCTCGACTGAACCGGTGCCCAAAGCGGCGTATTCGAGGGCCCGGACGGTGGTGGTTCCCACCGCCCAGACCCTGGCGCCGTCCTCTTTCGTTGCCGCTACCAGTTCTGCCGTTTCTTCTGAGATATCGATAAATTCCCGATGGATATGGTGACCTCTGATATCTTCACTCTGTACCGGGGCAAAGGTGCCGTAACCGACGTGCAGGGTGATCGTGGTCTGCCGGACACCTCGGGCGGTAAGTGCCGTCAGTAGATCGGTGGTAAAATGCAGGCCGGCGGTCGGCGCGGCGACGGCGCCGGGGCGATTGGCATATACCGTCTGGTAACGCCGCTTGTCATCGACGGTTGGGCCTGCCGGTCGCTTGATATAGGGCGGCAGCGGGATATGACCGGCTTCACCGAGTAATTGGTCGAGTCCACCGGTTGCAGAAATTGCGAGACGGACGAGCCATTTGCCGCCGCCGCGGTGGGCCAGGACGCGGCAGGAACAGGAGTCGGAGACGATGATCCGGGAGCCGATGGCCGGTCGGCGCGACGACCTGATCAGGGCCTCACTGTCGAACAGCACTGCCCCGTCCGTTTCCTCACCCGATACCGGTGCGGGATAGGAGAGCAGAAACAGTTCGGCCCTGCCCCCGGATTCTTTGGTGCCGAACAATCGCGCCGGGAAGACCTTGGTATCGTTGACGACGAGCAGATCACCGGGCTGAAAGAAGTCGGCGATATCGCGAAAGTGCAGGTGACGCCGAAGACCGGTGGTCCGATCAAGGACGAGCAGTCGCGAGTCGTCCCGCCGGTCGGTGGGATAGTGGGCGATATGGCTTTCCGGCAGATCGTAATCGTAGGCTGCCAGAGTCAAATCCTCTTGCATCGCAGAGTCCGTTTCTTTACAAAGAGAGCAGCACGTTAACGCCACCTTCATTACCGTAAAGCGAGTTTATCTACCATGCTCCTGGCTGTCGCTGCAACAGAAATTGAAATGAAGCCGCTGCTGGCGCGTTGCCGTGACGCCGTCGATCTGGCCTATTGTCTGTCCGGAGTCGGTCCGCTGGAGGCTGCCGTTTCGGTGACGCGGCGATTGGCCGCTGAGCAGGAACGACCGCGGGCCATCGTCAATTTCGGCATCGCCGGTGCTTACTACCGTCGCCAACCGGATGAACCGGCAGCTCGGCTGCTCGATATCTGTCTTGCCGAACGGGAGCTGTTCGGGGATTTCGGCGTCAGTTACGGCACCGACATCGAGCCGCTCGACGCTTCGGCTGGAGCCGGGTGCCGCGACTTTGTCCTGGATGCGACGTTGTTGCGGCGAGCCCGGCAGATTTTAGACGCGGCTTCGCTCGACTATCGCCTGGGCACCTTCGTCACCGTTGCCGGCGCCAGCGGCACCGCAGCCCGCGGTGAGTCACTGCAACGGCGGTATCAGGCTCTGTGCGAAAATATGGAAGGTGCCGCTGTCGCCCGTGCCTGTCGGGAGTATTCGCTGCCCATGGTCGAGGTGCGGGTTATCTCCAATTTGGTTGAGGATCGCCCCGGTGCGGCCTGGAAGATCGAAGCGGCCTGTGAACGGGCCGCTTCGGTTACGGCGCTGCTGCTCGACGGCCTCCGGGAGGTGTTATGAAACCGTTGACACTTGGTTTTTCGCCATGTCCCAATGACACATTCATCTTTGCCGCGCTGGTCAACAGCTGGTGCTCTCAACGTGAGCCGGAGTTCGCCGAGCCGTTGCTCGAAGATGTGGAGACCTTGAATCGTTGGGCTTTTAAACGACGCCTGGCGGTGACCAAGTTGTCGTTTCATGCCCTCGGTCATCTGCTCGATGACTATTGCGCCCTCACTGTCGGTGGCGCTCTCGGTCGGGGGTGCGGGCCGCTGTTGGTCGCCGCCGGCAACCGCACACTCGATACGATACCCGGAGGCCGGGTCGCCGTTCCCGGCGTCTATACGACCGCGGCGCTGCTCTTCTCTCTGTTTCTCCCGACTGGAGTGGAGACGGTCGAGATGCGGTTCGACCGCATCATGCCGGCGGTTGCCGCCGGTGAGGTCGATGCCGGGGTAATCATCCATGAGTCCCGCTTCACCTATCGGCAGCATGGCCTGACATGCCTGCAGGATCTTGGGGCGTGGTGGGAAGAGACGACCGGTCTGCCCATTCCGCTCGGCTGTATCGCCGCGCGTCGAACCCTTCCGGAGCAGACCCTGGCCGGAATCGAAGAGCGGATCAGGGAGAGCCTGCTGTTTGCCCGTCGTGACCCGCAGCGCTGCCGCGACTATATTCGCCGCCACGCCCAGGAGACCGAGGAGTCGGTAATCGATAACCACATCGGTCTCTACGTCAATGATTATTCGCTCGATCCGGGAGCAGCCGGCCGTGCTGCGGTGGAGGAGTTTTTCCGGCGAGGCCGCAGCTGCGGCGCGCTGCCGACCGGAACATCGTCTCCGTTTTGTTGCGGTTGATCGCCCCGATGACCATGTTTCCCAGCTATCTGCCGATTTGCGCGGTTCATCGGGTTGACCGCAACTCTGACTGGCAGTCCCTGCTCGCCGAGTTGATCGACTGCCTGGCCGCCCGCGGCATCAGGGCCGGGGTTCTTGACGAGCCATGGCCCGTCGAAGACGAGGCCTGCCGGCAGCGCGTTGCCCGGGCGGCAATTGCGTTTGATCTGGTTTTTGTCGCCGGTTGGCAGCTCGCGGCGACGGCGGATTTGCTGGTCTGCGGCGCTGGAGAGAAGGCCGAATCGGTGCCGGCCGAGCCGTTGCGTCCTCGCTTTTACTGCACCGGGCGGCAGCACGTGGCGGCGTGTAGCGACGTGCTCGAGGGCTGGCTCGACAGGTGCAGCGGTCTGACGCCGGTCTGGGGGTGCGTGCTGATCGGCGGCAGGAGTTCGCGAATGGGCCGGCCAAAACACCTGCTGCCCGCCAGCGATGGACGAACCTGGTTGGAACATGCGGTCGAGCGGGTGCGCCCGTTTGTTGACCAATGTGCTGTTTCCGGCGGCGGCGCCATGCCTGAAGCCTGCCGAAACCTCACGCGAATTGCCGACTTACCGGGGGTGGCCGGCCCGCTCGCCGGTATCGGTGCGGCCCTGCAGTATCACGCCTGGACTTCCTGGCTGGTAGTGGCCTGCGATATGCCCGACGTATCGGCGCCGGCTATCTCCTGGCTCCTCCAGCAGCGCCGACCAGGGATGGTGGCGGTGATCCCGTTTAATCCGCTGAACGATCGGAGCGAACCGCTCTTTGCCTGGTACGATTTTCGCTGTGCACCGCTGCTCGATCAGCTGCTTGCCGACGGCATACTCCGGATCAGCACGCTGCGCGGCCGGCCCGGTGTCCATCAGCCGCTGATCCCCGCCGATCTCTGCGGCGCTTGGCGCAACGTCAATCGGGCCGAAGATTTGTAAGTCGCCGGCGACGGATTCGGTCAAAACCCTCCGGCCGGGTTTGTTTGTCGTTTCATTTTTTGTCGATCGGGAATAGACTTGCACTGCAAGCAGATAAACGCGACCGATGTCGCGCCCCGCAACCCGGAGTGCCATCACCATGACCGTACATCCCACCATCCTGCCGACGGCCTTCGATCCGCACTTCAAGGTTTTTCATGAACTGATGCCGTTCAAGGTCCAGGAAATCCTCCTGGTCTCGAGTCTCTATGACGCCTTTATCATGGAGGAGGACGGCAGCATCACCACCCGGCTGATCCACGAATATCATGGCCTCAACCTGAGCAAGGCGCCGAAGGTGACCCGGGTGTCGACCGGTGAGGAGGCGCTTGAGGTATTGGCCAGGAAGCGTTACGACCTGGTTATCACCATGCCGTACCTCGGCGGCATGAACGCCTTTGAACTCGGCCGCAGGATCAAGGAGAACCGGCCACGGCTGCCGGTCATCCTGATGGCCCACAATCTGCGTTCCGTTTACCCGCTGCCGCTCGACTACCAGGCCAATCATATCGATAATATTTTTCTCTGGTGCTGTGAGGACGATCTACTGATGGCCATCATCAAGAACGTCGAAGACCACGCCAACGTCGATAACGATACGGCCCGGGCCATGGTGCGGGTGATTATCTACGTCGAGGACTCGCCCGATTTTCGTTCGCTGTTTTTGCCGGCTATTTACCGTGAAGTGGTGCAGCAGACCCAGGCGGTGCTCGACGAGAGCATCAACGAGCGGCATCGCCTCCTGCGGATGCGGGCCCGGCCGAAGATTCTGATGGCCCACACCTACGAGGACGCGAGACGACTCTACGAGGCCTATCAGCCGTATGTTTTTGCGGTGATATCCGATGCCCGCTTTCCCCGTAACGGCCGGATCGATGCCCGCGCCGGTGAGCGGCTACTGGCCGACATCCGAGCAGAAGTGCCGGATCTGCCGTTATTGATGATTTCCTCGGAGGAACAGAACAGGATCCGGGCGGAATCGATCCCGTCGGTCTTCATCGCCAAACAGTCGTCGGAGATTTATAACGATCTCCATGAATTCTGCCTGACCTACCTGGGGTTTGGCGATTTCATCTTTCGCATGCCAGACGGCACGCCGGTTTGCAGTGCTTCCAATGTCATGGAGTTCGAACGGGCGGTCGGCATGGTGCCGGAGGCGAGCCTGCGTTACCATGCGGTGCGCAACCATTTTTCCAACTGGATGATGGCCCGTTCAGAAGTTGGTCTGGCGCGCCAGTTGCACCGTGATTTTATTGGCGATATCAATAAAATACCGTCAATGCGCGATGACATTGTCGAAAAAGTGCGGGCCTTGCGCAGGCTCCGACAAAAGGGCGTTATTACCGGTTTCGATCCCGAACACTACGACCCTGAGATTACCGAATTCGTCAAGATCGGCGACGGTCCGATCGGCGGCAAGGCCCGCGGTCTGGCATTTATCTGGGCATGCCTGCAAAGGCCGGGGGACAAGCATTCCATTCTGAACAGCTATCCGGTCGCCATTCCGAAAACGGCGGTGGTCACCGCCCAGGGGTTTGACGATTTTATCAGCCAGAATCAATTCACCCAGCCACTCGCGGTACCCGACGAGCACATCGCCGATCTGTTCATCGACGGCCGGCTGCCCTCCTGGCTCCGTCAGGAGCTGGAAATCTTTTTGCAGCGATGTGATTTTCCGTTGTCGGTGCGCAGTTCCAGTCTGCTCGAAGACGGACAGTTCCGGCCATACGCAGGGCTCTACTCGACCTATTTTCTGGCCAACAACCACCCCGATTTTTCGATCCGCCTTGGGCAACTCGAGTCGGCGATCAAGATGGTCTATGCCTCCACCTGGTTCGAGAGCCCGCAGGCCTTCTCCCGGGGCGTCGGTTCCGGTTCCCGGGAGGATTCGATGGCCGTCGTCATCCAGCAGTTGGTCGGCAAGGACTACAACGGCAGGTGGTATCCGGCCATCTCCGGAGTGGCCCAGTCCCATAATTATTATCCGGTGCAGGGCATGCTGCCGGCAGAGGGGATCGCCCATATTGCGCTGGGAATTGGCAAAACCGTGGTCGAGGGCGAGAAAAACCTGCGTTTTTCGCCGGCCCACCCGCAGAAGCTGATCCAGTTCTCGGCCGTTGAGGACATTCTCGCCAATTGCCAGCGACAGCTCTACGCTCTAGATCTGTCGGCCGGTGATTGCCTGAACCGGTATAACGCGAACCTGGTGCGTTACAACGTCCAGGATGTTGCCTCCGACCTGCCGGTGCAGCTGCTTGCCTCGACGTATATTCCGGATGAACATCGTATTCGCGATGTCGATATGCCCGGCGTCAAGATATTGACGTTCGCCCAAATCCTCAAATACTCCGCCTATCCGCTCGGCGAGATCCTGCTCGAGCTGCTGGCCATCGGTCGATCGGGTATGGGCAGCGAGGTCGAGATCGAGTTCGCCGTGCAACTTGGACCGACGCTGGCGGAAAGCACTTTTTACCTGCTCCAGATCAGGCCGATGGTGACCGGTGGAGAGCGGGTGGATGTGGTAATCCATCCGGAGGATGCCGGGAAGGCCATCGTCTATTCAACGCAGAGCCTTGGCCATGGCCAGATTTCCACGATCCGGGATATCATCTATGTCAAACCCGATACGTTCGATACCGCGGCAACGCGTGATATAGCGCGGGAGATCGGGCAGCTCAACCGGCAGCTGGTGACCGAAAAACGCCACTTCCTGCTGGTCGGCCCGGGTCGCTGGGGGACCAACGACCATTGGCTCGGCATTCCGGTGCAGTGGAGTGATATCTCCAATGTCCAAGCCATCGTCGAGGTGCGAAATCGGCAGTTACGAGCCGATCCGTCCCAGGGGTCGCATTTTTTCCAGAATCTTACCTCACTGGGGATCCCGTATCTGACGGTTGACGAAAACAATGGCTCAACGGCAGCTGACGGTCAGGATCGGATTGATTGGCAGTGGCTGCAGCAGGCCGCACCGGCCCATGACGGACGCTGGGTTCGCCATCTCAGGTTGCAGAGGTCCGTGACTGTTACCTGCGACGGTCGCACCTCGGTCGGCATGATCAGCAAACGAAGTGGGGTGCCGCGTCCCCAACCGACGCGTCGATAGGGGTGAGCGCGCCCTTCAGATTGAGCGGGAGTCAAGGAGATGTCCTGGTATGATCGTCAGTGCAGTCATGAGATTGCCCGGCTCGAGCGACAGCTCGACCGATATTTCGTCAATATGCGCATGGACTGCCCGTATCAGCTACCCTACACGGCTACGTTTTACCAGGCGCTGTTCGGCCCGCTGACCGATCATGTCATGGAGCTGTTTCTTGCCGCCGGCTATCGACGCAACGGCAACAGCCTCTACACCATGCGCTGCACCTCCTGTTCGGCGTGTATCCCGATTCGGCTTCACCCGGCTGAGTTCAGGATGAACCGCAGCCAGCGTCGAGTCCTGCGAAAAAACAGCGATCTCTCCGTTCATTTCAACTCGGTGCAAATGAACGATGAAAACCTGCAGCTCTGTGAGCGGTTTTTACGGCAGCGCTACCCGCAGAAGAACAACACCGCAATGGGTTACTATTCCGGATTCTTCCTCAACCATATCGTCACGTCCCTGGAGTTGCATTACCGGCTTGACGGTCGGCTGATCGGCAACGGTATTATCGACATTGGTGAGAACTGGCTCAATGCCGTTTATTTCTATTTCGATCCCGACGAGGCCCGGCGGAGTCTCGGCACCTTCAATATCCTGACCATGGTCGATTTCTGTCTCCAGAAACGGATCGACTATCTTTATCTCGGTTATTATATCGCCGGCGTTCCGGCCATGGACTACAAAGCGCGGTTTCGTCCCTACTATTTGAAAACAGGTGAGACCTGGCAGCGTTGCGACGAGTGCTGAGCGCTTTTCTCGCTATTTACCTGTTCTCTGAATTGACGAGGCCCCCATTCGGTATGATAATATATGTCAGGAACCACGGTGTTGAATCGGTTTCGTTGGTCCCGGGGGTGTCTATGAAGCGGTGGCATCTGGAGAGTATTATCGATAACTCGGGTAATCGTCGATTCAAGAGACTGGCTCTTCCCGACTGGCGGACGGATGGTCTGTTTTCCGGGAAACGGAAGATAGATTTTCGTCCGGATTCGCGACTGGCCGGCTGGAGGAAACGACTCGCCGGACTGTTGAGCCGGTCCGGCTCGGCGAGGTAACACGGTCGGAGAGGAAATGAAGAAAGCACGTCTCTATCTAAGTGCTGCCGACGGCACGGTGTCCTGTGGCCTGTGTACCCATCACTGCACCATCAAACCGGGCCGGCGCGGTATCTGCGGTGTTCGGGAAAACCGTGGCGGCGAGCTCTATTCTCTCGTCTACGGACAGGTTGCCGCAGAGCACATCGACCCGGTCGAGAAAAAACCGCTCTTCCATTTTCTGCCCGGCAGCCTGACCTACTCGGTTGCCACGGCCGGTTGTAATTTCAAATGCCTGCATTGTCAGAATCATACGCTCTCTCAGATATCCGGCCCGGTTGGCGAAATGGTACCGTACCGCAACCGGGAACCGGCCGCAATTGCCGACGAGGCGGCCGCCGCGGGCTGTCGATCGATCAGTTATACCTATAGTGAGCCGACGGTCTTTTTCGAGTTTGCCTACGATTGTTGCCGAGCCGCTCAGCAAAAAGGGCTGCACAACATTTTTGTCTCCAACGGTTACATGAGCCGAGCGGCAGCAGAGATGCTGGCGGAGGTACTGAGTGCCATCAATATCGATATCAAGTCTTTCCGTGACGACTTCTACCGAAGCATCTGCGATGGCCGGCTCCAACCCGTTCTCGATAACGTCAGGTTTTTTCGGGAGCAGGGGGTCTGGGTCGAGGTGACCACGTTGATCATCCCGGGACTCAACGACACGGACGAGGAGTTGCGCTCGATTGCCGATTTTCTGGTCAGCTGCGACCCGGAAATTCCCTGGCATGTTTCCGGTTTCCATCCCACCTTCAAAATGCTCGATCGTCCGTCGACCACGGCTCAGCGACTGTTGACCGCCAGAGATATCGGCCATGCGGCCGGTCTCGGCTATGTCTATGTCGGCAATATGCGTGGCAGCGACGGTGAATCGACCCGTTGTCTTGCCTGTTCCGGAACCTTGATTGAACGCAGTGGATTTCGCATTGTCGCCAACCACCTGACAAATGGTCGGTGCCCACAGTGTCAGCGGCCGGTGGCCGGTATCTGGAGCTGAGGGGAGGCGTCAGCGACGCTTGCCCGGCAGTCCGCTGAAGATCTTTTGACTGACGATGGTCAGCAAAATGGCGAACAACGCGGCGGCGATGCCGAGCAGTACGTTGAAATAGGGCGGGGCTGCCAGCGCGATGCGGATGATCACCGTTGACAGGGCAAAACCGGAATTGCGGAAGACCGCGTAAAACCCCGGCTGAAAGCATTGCGAGATGAGCACTACCAGGATATCGGTGAGGATCAGCAACGTGTAGAAGTCGTGCAGGAAATCCGAATGGCTGACATCGATCAGTGTCAGGTAAATGCTGCGTAATCCCATAGAAATAAAAGCGGCCAGCAGGAGCAGCGCAATGCCTTTTTTTGCGGCGACAAAACTGAACAGGTCGGTCGATGTCATGGTCTCGTCCTGCTTTTTTCTCTGAATCAGGTAGTACACGCCGAGCAGTGCAAAAATTACCAGTGCGCCGAAGCCGTCCGAGAGGATGCGCAGGATCGCCTCTTCGTTACCGGCAAAAGCGATCGGTTCCGGAAAATCGGAGAGTTCCTTGAACGCGTTGCGTAGCAGGATCAGGGCAAGCAATTCGAATTGCTTGCCGACCGAGCGGGAAAAAGAGCACGGCAAGGTGAAAATAAGACTGATCACTTCCAGGATGAGCACCACGGTAAAAGCCATTTCGATCGCCGAAAAATGGCTCCGTGGGATCAGCGCGGCCAGCGAGGTCGGCAACAGCCCGAGGCGCTGCAGTTCGATGCACAGTAGACCGGCCAGGAATACGAGCACGAGGCCGACCGATATTTTTTTGGCCAACCGTTCGTGTTCCCACAGATGGTGGAGCGGGTCGAACAGAAAGGTGATTCTCTCGTAGACGAAATTCATGGTCGGAGTCTCGGCGGAGCGGGTGTCGTTTTGTCGGCGGTTCCGTTGACATGCAGGGCCTGACGGTCTGGAGATGAAATGTACCACGGTGATGACCGGTGAGCGACGCTTTTGTGGTGCTGACTGCGATACGTCATTGAGAGATATGGTAAAGCGCTCTACAATGGTCTTTAGGAAAGTTAGCGGGGGACAGGTTAA
>NPIE01003938.1_pt1 | contig 38742 bp, 42 predicted proteins | sample 8637661 | NCBI WGS metagenome assembly NPIE01 (sample SAMN07420842, study PRJNA396082) | bioreactor metagenome | isolation source: sample BA12 brine-fed electro-methanogenic bioreactor BA | place: Japan: Kochi | collected 2016-12-09 | reverse complement strand
TGCACTTACGAGTTGAATTCAGGCTATCTTTAATTGGCCAAGATTCCTTAAAGTTGATACCGTTTGGTTTTTCCAGAGAGCGTTGAATTATTGACTCTGGTAGACCTGCTATATTTCTACACGTTTCAATTTTTATTTCTTGAAGTTCTATATTTTCGTGATTTGTGTCCCACGAAGTTTGGTTAAAGTTGCCTGGATTACTTTGAAACATTTGCTCAGAGTCAATTATGATAAATTTGTGAGAATCTGTGAAAAAACGGTCAGACGGTTCTCCTGCACCAAATATGCATGCTGCGATAACGCTTTTGGGCCAATCCATTATGTTGCTTATTTGTAATTTATTTAATTTTTCTATTTTTCGATTTGCCTCCCCTAGGTGCCGTATTGGGCAACCTTCAGTGCAACTTTTGGAGCTATGTTCATTCATGAAATAATGGACGGCGTGAATATTATTTTCTTTTTTGATTGAAAGTTGTTCCAGGGACTTCTCATCAAATACCGCAAATAACGATGTTTGACAGGACCAGCCCATTTCTTGCGCTAAACTTGCAAAAACGATTTCCCTATATCCGGAAAAGCCACCTTTTAATTTAGTGAGCCATTTTAACCCATTGGAGTCGGTACCTACCCAGAAATTGTAAGATGGGTTATTGGGCGGGCTGAAACGCTCCCATTTCCATCCGTCCGTTTTGAGTACGCGAGGCAGTTCACATATTTTAGGAAAATCGGTCATTATTTCCTCACTTTTTCAAGTCCGGTGTTCAGATCAACCTGGAAGACTGCAAGTGAGATTCATTTGAAAACAAAACAACATAAAGTTAACATTATTGGTAGACTTTTGCTTTGTTTACAACCCATTCTCCTACAACTTGTCCAGTCGTATTGCTTTTTAATTCTACAAGTTGCACCCCAAAACAAACCGATAAAGATCTTAATAATACCACTTTTTGTTCATAGTTCTGACTAGACCACTTAGTAATATCAACAAAAGCGCTTTTATCGTAAGTGTCCTTAAGGACACCATAATCAATGGCGGACATTACATTATTGCAAGCGATTTCTTTATTTTTACTTTTTATATTTTTTCTCCTATTTTCTACAAGATTTTTATAATGATTATATTTCCTTTTATATAAATCGTTATCAGGATCCATTTTTAAAAGATCACTATATCCATTCATGTTTTCTACAATTTTACTAGCGGGAATTTTTTTTACTTTTTCAAATAACTTATTTTCTAAACTTTTTAAATTTAATGCTTCAGCTTTTTTTATAATTTCTTCAATTTCTTCATCGTTGAATTTCTTTAATTCCTTTGTTTTTTCAATAACCTGTTCGTATTTTTGGTCATTTAATAGTTTGTTTAGTTCTGCGATTATTTCTGGCTTTGTACTTTCAAAATTTTCTCTGGACTCATCCTCTGAAAAGGCTAACCAAAAAAGGAGAATAACGATTAGCGCGATCAAACCAAGGCAGCCACATAAATTATCGACAAAATTTTTTTCTTTTATTTCTTTGATATTTTCTTTAATGGGATGTCCACATTTTGGGCAGGCGGTAGCTTTATCGGAAACCTTGTTTTTACATGAAGGACAATTTAATAAACCCACTTATGCCTCCTTATTTTTAAGTCGAAGTCAATTCTCTTTCCCAAAATTTTTTTCTATCCTACCAGCTTCGCGCTTGCTCTTGAACTTCTTGTTGCTGCGGAGGGGTGGTAATCACTCAATCTTCAACAAATCTTCCTCACTCAGAACTTCTTCTTTCTGAAGCTTTTTCTCAGGGATGTTTTCCGTTTCTATTTCCCCCAGATCAAGCTCTTCAGCTTCGCTTTCCGCTGCAACCACCGCCGCACTACCGGCCGTTTCCAGCAATGAATTTTCCCCGCTGAAACCCGCCGCCTGGCGTTCAATCTCCACGGGCGTTTCATCCACCTTTTTTGCCTCCGGAAGGGTAGGGGAGAACTCTTCCTCCACCGGGACCCAGCAAGTATAAATGACCCGGGCCAGCTCTGTTGGCATGAACAGGACGCCAGTTCGCTCCGGCAGCATCCGGAAAGTATTTGCCGGAATAAAGCACTCCTCCACCTTGTTCATCATGCGCTTGTCGTCCCAGATTTCACCGCCATGGCGTAAAACCTTCACCCCTTCCATGCGGGTGACGCTCTTTAGCCGGGTGCCCGAAAGCTCCGAAGCCCATTGCGCCGTTTCAGTATCCATGGCCATGTAGCAGAGCGTGGTTTTGCAGTTGATATTGATGCTTTGCTCAATCGCCCCGGCGTTCAAAGTCTGGTCCTTCAGGTTGCGGATATCGAGCGTGCTTTGATAGGCAATGGCGATATTGGCGTCAAATCCAACCACCGTCGCCAGTGCATCCGCCAGCATGTCGGAGATCATGAAACGCACTTCGTCAATGACGAAATAAAGATGATCCTGGCGGCGGCCATCAGAATAAAGACGCATCAGTTCCTGCACCACTTCCATGATAAAAACCGTGGCGCCCTTGATCACGGTCGAGTCTTTCAAGCTCCCGCGTACATACAGGACCGCGTTTTCCTCGAGCACTTTTTCAATCGAAACGCCCAGCCCTTTTTCCGGCGCAAAAGACCGCACGAAAAGCCATTCATTGAGATAGCCCCGCGTTCTTTTAGTGTCTTCAAGATAGTCCGGATGGTGCAGGGTGGCGCTCAAGGTTTCCAGGTGCCCATCCCATTGCGGGAGGATCCTGTCGATGATTTCCCGCTCCTTGACCTTGTAGAAATCGGACTCGCTCCCTGTATCGGTCAGGCCGAACGCATAAAGAACCCGGTTGCGCCGGTCGCGGGGAGTGCCCCCCAGAAAAGGAGCCCAGCCGGGTCCGTTTTCGTCATTCAAATCAAGGTAAATAAATTCCCGCCCGGCGTCCCGACACGCCTGGGCCATGATATGCGGCAAGTGCTTGTCCGGCTTCGGATCGATGGCGATAACCGTCATTCCTTTGCGAATCGCCTGATCGATCTGGACGCCGAGATTCACCCCTTTGCCCGTTTGCGTGGGGCCGATGATTTTCTGGTTCTGCGTTTTCCAGACATCATCCGGGACCTGAACGGGATCGTTGTTTTCATCAAGGCCGTAGAAGAAATGCCCCTTTCGATAAAAACGCCGGGGTAAAAACTCCTTTGGGAAAAACCGCTCCTTCTCCGAGCGAATATCGCTGAGTTCGTCCCCTGATTGCCGAACGCGAAAGCGGCGGAAAAAGGCGCTGGAGCGTGGCAAAAGATATCGCGAGCAGCAGAATGAAACGAGAAAACCGAGCAGAACGCCGGCCACCGGAGCCGTCCAGAATTGGGAGAAATTCAAGACGAATTCAGCGCCGATCGCATCAAAAACCGGCTTTGCCGCACCACGAAAAAGAAGGAAGGAAATCGCAAAAATCGAGAACGGAAAAACACCGAGGACCGTCAGAAAAACAGAGATCAGAACCCGTCTCAGATTCGCCGAAAAGACCTCTGAGGCTCCCGCCCCTTCAGCCGGTCGTAAAGGCGAAAATCCGATCAATGTCATGAAAAAGAGAAGGGCGCCCAAGGTGATCAGAAACCAGGGATTGATCCAGTCAACAGCCCAGAAAAGATAGGAGTAAAAAACGTCCAAAGTGTCCCTCCCGGAAAGGATAAATTTGTCAAAAACTTCAGTCCCGCCCCCATGCCGGAGAAAAAAGCCAACCCTCTAACATTATACGGAAGAATAATTTTTTGTGTAGAAAAAAAGTGCCTTGTTCCGTATAATGTGACGTATATTGCGCGAGCGCAATAAAGAAGACTCGCACCAACGGCGCTGGACGCGCTATCGCCGGTGCGGGAAGGGGCCGGGGGCGGCCCCTGGACCACTGGAAAAGGAACGCTTTTCCAATGGTCTAAGGTTCCCGGCTGCGCTGAACGCTGCGCCGGAAACCAGGGCTACGCCCTCTTGCACCTGCGCTTCTCCTGGACGTCGGCACTCCGGAGCAATTCACCCCGCCACCGCCCGGGCTTCTCCGAAGCCGGACCCGACCCCTTCCACCTCGCTGGACGCTCCTCGAACGGGTCGGGTCCGGCTTCGGCCTGCGCCTCTCCCGGACGGTGGCGGTCACGACCGCCTTCCAACGCGGTGGGCCGCGTTGGAAGGCTTCCAGTCGGCTGGGGCCGCCTGGATCGTGCCGGTTGCGGCTGGGGCCGCAATCCTTCGCCGGGCCTGAACGGCCCGCCTCAGGACGCAACCGCCCCGGTAAATTCCTGGGGGAATTTTCCGGGCCTCCTTCGCCCTTGGGGGCTCCGGTTGCGCCACGCGGACATGGGGTCCGCTTACGCCTCCTGAACGGAGGCTAAAGAAAACTTCTGGACGAAGTTTTCAGGACGAAAAATTCCACAGGAATTTTTCTAAAAACCATCAACGAAAGCAGAGCCGCTTTCGGAAAAAATATGCTGCTTTTTCCCGCATCACCCTCCCCCTGAACAGGGGAGGGCAACTCGGGAGATTCTTTCCAAAAAAATTCGGGCCGTATCACCCTGTCCCGACGGAAAGGGCAACCCGGCCCGAAAAAAACAACGCTCCTTCCCGGCGGGAAGGAGCCGCAGTGAAATGAAATTCTTTCTGCCGGAAAACGACAGGAGAAATCTTTCGCGGAGGTTCACCTTGGTCGAAAAAAAACAATCGCCTCGCGGGGAGTTTGCCTGCACCCTGAAGCGCGGACGGGAGAAGCAGGATTCGGTTCTGCTCTGGCTTGCCGAATTTCACTATTCCACCGCCACTCTTCTCGCCCAAAGCCTCGGCGTGGATCCCAACGGCCAGCGCCATTTTTTTAAGAAATTGCTCGATCAGGGCCTTCTCCGGGCCATCCACATTCCGACCGTGCGCGAGCGCATCTTTTTACTGACGCCCCTTGGCCGCCAGCTTGCCCGGGAGTTGACGGAAAAAGCTGTTGACTATGCCACCGAACCTTCCAAAGTCAACGCCTCTTTGGTCCGGCATAACCTGTCGGTCCAGATTGCGGTCCTGCGCCGGAAAAATCCGGAGAATACTTTTGTTTTCGAGCGCCATCTGGATTTCACGACCAAAGACAAGCTGCCCGATGCTCTGATGATCGAAGGGGAGATGAAAACCGCTCTGGAGGTGGAACTGACCCACAAGAAAAACGCCCGCGTGTTCCGCGGATTTTTCGACCACCTCAAGCTGATCAAGATGGGCCATTACCAGAAGGTGGAATATATCTTCGGGACAAAAACCCTGTGCGAAAACTATCTGGAAAAATTCAACCGGGGAAAATGGCCCGTTTATGAAAAAAGAAACTATTCGCTGATCGATACCGGAAAAGTCTTCATGCCCGATTCGGTTCCGGGCTTGCGCGAGAGATTTGTTTTTACTGCGGAGGAGCTGCTGTGATGAACGGGGAGGGGAGTGCAAACGTCAGGACGGATGCCTGGGGGCTGGTCAGTTACTACCTGAAGCCGGTTTTGCCCTTTTTTGAGGAGGACGGCGTTTCGGAAGTCATGATCAACCGGTTCGACCAGGTTTTTATCGAAAAATTCGGACGCAAGGAGCAGGTGGATGTGCGCTTTCCCGGCGAAGAACATCTGGTGACAACCGTCCACCAGATTGCCAATGCGCTCGGGCAGATCTCAGACCCCGACACCCACCCGATTCTTGATGCGCGGCTCAACGACGGTTCCCGCGTTTGCGCCGTCCTCTATCCCACCGCCACGCAGGGCACCCAGATCAGCATCCGGGTTTTCCCAAAAGTACGCCTCGATGCCGAGGCCCTTCTGAAAAACGGCGCCCTGACCAGTGAAATGCTTGAATATCTGCGCCTTGCCGTCTTGGCTCGGGGAAACATCCTGGTCAGCGGCGGCACCGGCTCCGGCAAGACGACGATTCTCAATGTCCTGTCCTCCTTTATCCCCGAGGAAGACCGGGTGATTACCGTCGAGGACACCCGCGAACTTCAGGTTTCGGTGAAAAATCTCGTTTCCCTCGAAGCACCCCGCCGGCGGGCCATGGCCGCCGATGCGCAAAACGTCGATATGGCCTTTCTGATTCGCACCACCCTGCGAATAAACCCCACGCGGATTCTCGTTGGCGAAATCCGCGATGCCGATGCCGCAACCGCCTTCCTGCATGCCATCAACACCGGCCATGCCGGTACATGCTCCACCATCCACGCCAATAACCCCGAAGACGCCCTGGTGCGGATGCAGACCCTGGTCGCAGGGCAGGGGGCCCTGCCGTTTGATGTTGTGCGCACCCAGGTGCGAGGCAACCTCCATGTCATCATCCACGCCGAATCCACGCCCCGCCACGGCCGCCGGATCGTGCAGATTTCCGAACTGGCCGACGGAGAGGTGAAAAAGCTGTGGTGGTGGGACTACAAGCGGGGAGGGCACCAAGTCAATCATTCGGCCGTAACGGCTTCAGCCATGCTGGCGCAGGCTGAGGTTTTTGGGGTGGGGAAAGAGCCATAAACGCTATTTCTTCAATGTCTCTCCTCCAAAGGGGCGTCCGTCGACGAAGATGACTTCTTTTCTGACGGCTCGCGGGAGGCCAGCAACATGCTTAGGCACGGATACGGCCGTGATTGCGCTGCCAGCGCCGCCTCCATAGTGCCGGGTGAAGGCTTAGCGCGATTTTCTGACGGTCTTTTTTGTTTCGGCATTGGATGCCTCACAGGTCGAAGAGTTATTTCTCACGGACGGTTACAGGGCCCGGTCCGCCAGAAACTCGCGGAACGTCATCTCTCGGGCCTCGCTCTCCGGCATTCTCTTGAGGGCTTCGACCGCCTCCTGGTGTACGCCCATCTCCTGAAGACCGCGTTCCGCCGCCTCCGCGATCTCCATCGGGCTTGCCCCTTGAAGATAGAACGCTTCTTCCGGGCTGATGACTTCCAGATCATCAAGGGGATCCTCCGCTTTTTCCGCCAGTGTCATCAGGAACAGACTCAGGCTTCGGGGTACTTTCGGTGTTGTCTTTTGAGCCATCGGAGTTTCTCCTTCCCTGCTTGAGTGCTACGTTGTCTTCATCTAAATTTGCGGTTCTCTCCTGGGACGCTCGCTCTGCGCATAGAGGTCCTTAGTCCGCCCATGGCCCGCCATCTTTTTCCAGGTCCCTCCAATATTGTTCGCTTGAGCGTAGAGGAACAAAGGAGTACGAAAAAGCAATCAGGCCCAAGACCACAGCAGCCCCCGGAGAGTTGAATGCTCCAAAAACGAAAGAACCGGCTATAACCGCCAGGATTAAGCTAATCCCCCAGGAGAAGAGGCCGACTGTCTTGTTGTGCGGCAGCATAAAAAGTCCTAAAAACACCGCCAGTCCTACCCACCATGACAGCGTGATCAAACCTAAAGCGATAGCGATTAAAACAACGGCCATTGGGAAAGTGTCCCGGTATCGATAGTTCCATGACGCTTGATAGATATCGGTCCTTAAGCGATGCCGTCTCACTGGTCTACTTGTTCTGTTTGTCACGCCCGAATTGTAATCTGGATGTCTTCCGGCGTGACCCCGAGCTTTTTTGACAGGCCGCGCTTTGCCTCCTCAATTGTCAGAGCCGGGATGGGATCATAGGTCTTTTCCAAATCCGTGGGGAAAGGTTTCCATTCGACCTTTTCAGGGTCGATATCAAGCTCGGACAGATTCATATAGCGTACAGGATTGCGTTGTCCGCCCCAGGTCTCAGGGATATTGATCTCGGCATACTCGCTCAACTGTATGATGCTGCGTCCAGGGTTTTCCGGAGCATCTTTGACCCCCGCAATTTTCCCTATAAGAAAGGCATGAGCATGCATGTCTTCGGAGTGTTCGGTGAGCCGCGAATGGGCGTTCGCCGTAGCGACGAGGTAGCTGCACTTATCTAGGCGGTCTACGTTGGCCACCCAATCACCGCTTCCTCCTTGTGCGAAGATGGTATTCATCCCTTTTCTCGTAAATACGACAACCGTATCCATTCCGACCTCCCCCTGATAGTGTTTACTTAAACATACCAACATTTCAGAAATAGTCAACAAAAACTATCTATACATTATCTTAACTGTTTACCGTTCTGTGATGAGTTAGGTTGTCGAAAACCCGCTTTGTGCAACTTCTGCTCGCACTATTTAAAAAACCCGCCTCCTTTCCGAATGAAAAAGAAGCGGGTTCTGCGCGAGTCCGTGGCGGCAAAAAACAGCCGAATCCAACCAAAAACTTCACTTTTTATTGATCAAATTTTAAGAGCTATTCTTCTCCTGAAACTTCATTAAAAAAACGAACAATCCAAAAAAATATTTACGCGAAAAACTTCAATTACACGCCAAGTTACAAAACTCACTCAATTTTTTTGAAAATTTTATGTTTACAAAAAAAAGTGACCTGTAAAATAATTCCATCCGTGACATTTCTTTTCATTATTTTTTGAATGCGTTTTTCAGCTCTTTTTTGAGCGATGCCTGATCAAAAACCTGATCGGTCTGGAGGGAGTCCTTGGCCTCAATGGCCAGTTCGAGCAAAATCTGAATCAGGCTTGACCTGGTGAGCTTGTATCCCGTTTCCGCCCGCACCTTGTCGATCACCTCTTCATCGGCTTTCTTCAGAAGACGTGCCGGCGCGGAAAAATTTGCTCTCGTCACTTCCCCACTGTCCATTTTTAAAAGCCCTTCCATCATGCGATTTGGTGTGAATATAATTTTTACACAAAAAATTATGTAAAAAAGTGTGGAAAAATTTGTGTAATATGTTTAAACTCTCTTCGTAGCCTGCTTTACCACGACTGAACAAGGTTCAGGGTAGCCATGCTAAATGACCCGAGCAAGCAAAAAAGCGCTGTTTCCGAAGACCAAGGTTTTGAAAACCGGCGGGTTTTCACGTCCCAAAGTGAAATCATGGGACTGCCGGCAACGCTTTTTTTCGCAGGGGCCGGGCTGGTCGTCGCCTTCTTCGTGCTGATCGGCTGGTGGGCCGCCTTGCTGATCGGGGCCGTGTTCTTCCCGCCAATGTACCACATTCACCGGGAAGACCCTCGCGGCCTTCAGGTCTGGATCAGGGCCATGCGGCGCAGCAACAATCTGTGGGGAGCAGGGCGCATTGAACCCCTTGATGTCATTTTTATGGACCGGGAATAACCCGGAACGTTGCAATCAAAACAGTCAACAGGGAGGAAAAAATGAAGAACTGGAGTCGTGACGCATACGCCGCACTTTTTGCCCAGATGATCATTGCCGGCAACGCCTTTGCCGGAACCGACATCGGGGCTCCCACCTCAGGGCTTTTCGCGAAAATGGGCGCTTTTTTCCAGGAGGTCGTGGACCTGATGGAAGGCCCCTTTGCCATCGCCATGATTGTGCTCTCCATGGTTTTCGCGGTGGCCGTCTTTGTCTGGGCTCCCAGAAGCGGAGCGCTTGCCGTTGCCCTGCGGGTTGTCGTCGGGGCCTTCGTCATTTTCAGCATTCCGGCCTGGATTTCCGCATTCCGCTGATCCGGCTATCCCCGGATTTTTCGGATTGAGCGTGACCGTCTGCCCGTTGAGTTTCTAAATTGCAGACGGTTGATCGGGAAGCACCTTTTCCAGTTGAAAAGGAGGGGGGAGAATGGCGTCCAGCAGACCCGGACCGATTACCGATGTCCATCTTGAACTGCAACCCTGGGGCGATTTCCTGCTGACCAAGCGCGGCAGTCTCATCGGCGCCCTTGAGATCGGCGGGCGCGATCCCGACGGACTGACGGGCGCGGATTTTCGAGCGCTGTCCCTTATGGCGCGAAACATCTACCAGCGGCTTCCCGAAGACCTCAGCATCACCCAGTATTACAGCCATTTCGACAACGCCCGGGTTTGTCTCGCTCCGCGTGACAACCCGGTCTGTCATCTTCTTTCCGAGCGACGGGCCGAGTTTCTAAACGGCAAGCGCCTGACTTCTTCGCGCATCGTTCACTACTTCGAAATCGAGCCCGCCGAAGAACTCTCCCGTCTCAAGCCGCTGTCCCTGCTCAAGCATCTGGCATTGGCGATCCGGGATCCCAACAGCCGGCAGGTTCTGGGCAATCATTTTTCGTCCAGCCGCTCGATCATGTGCTTTCGGGAAGAACTCGAGCGGCAGAGCATGGACTTGGGAAACGCCCTGGAGGAAGTGGCCGGCAAGTGGGGTGCCCTGATGGAAGCGCGCATTCTGCCCCTTCAGGAAATATGGGCGCACATGCGTTTTCTGTCCAATCTCGATCCCGATCTTCTGGAAACGGGACTCAAGGAACAGGTTCCCGTCGACCGCTGGGACGGCCATCTGTCCGACGGAGACCGGGTTCCGGTGTCCGTGGCCGGCATGGACTGCCTGAAGGTTCAGGGAACAACCAACAAATATGCCCGCCTTCTGACCGTGACCCGCTTCGGCGGGCAGGGCACCACGCCGGGAATGTGGGCTGCCGGAGAGACCTCGCCGGTGCGCCAGGCCCACAACTACATCCTGATGATGCGTTTCAGGCCGCTGACCAAAATCCAGCGGGCGCTGATGTTTCAGGGCAAGAAAAACGAGCTGGAACGGCAGAATCTCAATTTCCTCGACATGCTCAAGGGCGACGATAAAAAGTCGCCGGTGGAAAAGCAGTTTTCGATGAAGTCTTCGGTGGCCCGGAAGATTGCCGAACTCGACGAGGCGGAAACTCTCGAAGACCGCTGGGGGATGAGCCACGGCTTCGTGGTGATGTTTGATGAAAACCCGAAGAAGCTGCGCAAGACGTGCACCGACTTTAAGCGTTCCATGAATCAGACGGGCTTCAGCACCTGCTGGGAGGGCGTGGATGTCCCCGATGCCTGGCGCACCTTCCTTCCGGCGGGACGAGTCCACTCGATCCGCGACAACGCCTTTACCAGCAGCCAGTTTGGAGCCGCCAGCCTGGTGTTCAAAAGCTCGGAGGGGCAGCACCGCGTCAAGGACCTGGACGAAGAAGCCCAATACGTTTTCGTCAGCGAAAACCATACCCCCTTCTACTACTCCCCCTTTGTCGGCGGACGCGGGGTGGTGTTCGGCGTGGGGCCGATCCGAAGCGGCAAGTCCTTCACCAAAAACACGGTTGCCACCCACTTCATGAAATACGGCGGGCTGTTTCGGGCAATCGACATCGATCCCGGCTCGGAACCTGTAGCCTACGCCTTTGGCGAACAGGGCGGGGTATTTCGCATCGAGGGGGGAAGAACGCGAGGGCTGAACCCCTTTGCCGCCGCCTGCGGCGCCGAGGACACCCGTTTTATCTCCCATCTGAAAAACCAGATCCTGCAAATGATCCAGACCAACGACAGTGAAGAACTGCGGGCTCTGGACCTCCATGAACAAAGCCAGCTTGACGCGGCGATCCTCGCCACGCTCAAGCTGCCTGCGGAGTTTCAGCGGCTGGCGACGGTGGCCAACCACTGCCCGAAAAGCCTGCAAAAAAAGCTCGCCCGCTGGGTGGGCGGCGGGATGTACGGCCACCTGTTCGACCAGCCCGTCGACGCCATCGGCGACCTCAACAAGCCGGTGGCGGCATTCAACCTGGCCGGCGTCAAGGATGACGCCGTCGCGTTGCCGCTGGTCATGTCCGAAATCGTCTATCGGGTCACGATGGCCTTTGAAAACCCGGAACAGCGCCTCAAACCCAAATGGCTGGACATAGACGAAGGCCACGCCCTGCTGAAAATCCCCTACATGGCCAACTACTTTGTTCGCTCGGTGCGAACCTGGGGGAAATGGCGGGCCGGAATCGGAATCTGGAGCCAGTCGCCCAAGGAATATCTCGACCTTCCCGACTGGCCGGCGCTGCGATCAGCCGCCAGCACCTTTTTCTTCATGGCGGACCCGCATCTGGATCAGGAGCTTTATCAGGCGGCGTTCCAGCTTACGCCGGGGGAGTGCGACGCCATCCGCAACCTGACCCCCAAGCGCGAAGCCTACATTATCCAGCCGGAAATCGGCGTGAGCAAAAAAATCATTCTTGAAGTCGAGCCGGAACAATACGTGGTTTCCACCTCCACGGCCCACGAAGCCGATTGTTTCCGGCGCAACAACGACCTTTACGGTTTTGAGCAGGCCGTGGGCCTGACCATGGAAGAGTTGGGCTTCAAGCCCCGGGGGCTGACGGCAAGGGAGGCGGTCAATGAGTAGAAAGTTTTTCGCCGGGTTCGTCCTGTTTGCAGCGATGTTCTCCGCTCCGGTTCCGAAGGCGGGCGCCAGCGGGATCCCGGTGGTCGATGTGGCCAACATTTCCCAGCAGGTCATCCAGTATGCCCAAATGCTGGCCGACTATGCCGAGCAGATTAACCAGGCCGTCACTCTGGGAAATCAGTATTCCCAGATGATCGACGCCTACACCCAGACCCTGCGTGAGTACCAGCACTATTTAAGGCAGATTGAGGGGCTGGCAAACCGGATAAGCGCCGGGGAGTGGAACGCCTTGCTGCAGCAGACCCTTGAATACTACGGTTACGGGAATTCTTCCCTGATTCCCTCCCTGCGCGTGGAAAATCCAAACTTCTCCAGCGACCTCGATGCGGTTCTCAGTCGGGTTCACCACGTTCCCCGCCCGGTTGATCAGGTCAACAGCGATTACCAGTCCCTGACCGGATCCGAGTTGTCCGACCGTCTCAAGGCCCGCCTGGAACGCAACGTTGAAGCCTATGAGCGCTACAAGGACCTGCAAGCGATGGTGGCCAAAAACGCTGAGGATTCGGGGGACCGAAAAACAATCATCAATGAATTTGCCACGGATTTACGTGGCCTTGGCGCAGAGTCGGATCTTGCAACTCTTCAGTTCATGGCGACCCAGAATCAATTTGTGTTCGATCAGAACGAGCGCCAGATACAGGTTCTGAACCAGATCCTGATGCAGCAGGGGCTACAGGCCGCGGATGAAGCGGCCCGAAAGGCCGCAATGATCGACAGGGAGATTGAACGCCTGCAACAGGCCACGGCCACCAGTTCGCCTCTTTACGGCCAGAACAGATGGGGGGATTTATGAAAAAAACAATCATGAGTCTGATTTTTGTGGGGATTTTCTCGTCCGCCTACGCGGAAAGAGTCCCGCTGATAGATTCGAATTTCAAACTTTACGAAGAAAAAATTGAAAAGGGATTCGAAGAATGTCGGAACAGAAAGAGTCCCATTGATCGGTGGGCTTGTAGGGAAGATTTACAAAAAAAACACTACAGCGACCCGATTCGCGGAACGGAAAAATACTGCGAAGAAAATTACCTCTCCCGTGACTCCACGGAGTTGGAAAAGATTTTCCGGACCCTGAAGGAACAGCAGAAAACCGCCCGCCGGCTCTCCGACCGGTACAAGGGGGAGCGCGAGCCGGGCGAAGTTACCGTGGAAATGCTCGAAGCGGAAATCCTCTGCGTCGGGGCCGAACTCGGCCGCCGCCAGTCAGACAGGCGCGAAGCCGACTGGAACGCCCTTTTCCAGAAGAAATAAAGACCGGATTCAGGCAACGGGCCTGAATTCTTGAGCGAAAATCCTTCTTTTTGCGCAGTTCAGTTCTTTGGGGGGAACTGGTTCATGTTCAAAATCACGCTATTTTTGTGCCTTTTGTCCGGATTTGCAGGCCGGGCGCTGGCGGCTCCCGCTGATCCGGGCAACTTCTCCAGCGTTACCCAGACCTTCGGGGTCATCATCACTGAAATCGAGCGGCTGATTCCCCGGATTCTCAACGATCCGGAACTCTCCGATGTCGGCCTGATGTTTTGGCAGACCTTCGCCGTCATCCTTCTGGTCAACCTGGTCGTCAAATTCAAGTTTCGCGGCATCACTCTCGAAGAGGCATTCGGCGTCATCCTGCTGATCGGCCTGGTACGGGCCGGGATGATGTATTTCGGCGACATTACCAGCGCCTTCTGGGGGTGGAGCGAAGGGGTTGCGCAGGGCATCCAGCGCATTGCTCTCGGCAACACCGACCTGATGTTCATTCCCCGGTTTACCTACGACATTTACAAAAGCCTGTCCTTTTCCGATTACAGCATCCTCGACGGGCTCAACGTCGTGATTGCCCTGGTGGTCATGAACGTCGTCGGCGTGGTGTTGGGCATTCTCTCCATTCTTGCGGTGGCGTGGGGGCTGTGGGGCTACGCCATCGCCAAGATGGTGGGCTGGATGTTCGTGCCGTTCATCATGTTCGAGCGGCTGGCCTGGATCTTCGACGGCTGGCTGCGTTTTTTCTTCGGCTTTCTGATTTACGGCATCATGGCCCGGGCCAACCTGGTCCTGATCGCCATCGCCCTGCGGGCCTACTTCGGTCTGGGCTCCTACAGCGTCCCGGCCAACAGCGCCTTTCTGTTCGACCTGAACCATCCCGCCGAGGCTTTCGGGCTGCTCGCCTTTCTGACCATCGGGATTTTCGCGCTGATCTCCACCGGGCAATTCGCCTCTGCGGTGGCGGGCGGCGTCGGCGGCTTCAGCGGCGGGGTGCGTTCCATGGTTCTCGGACTCGCCATGGGAAGGGGACGGCAATGAAAAAGATTCGGGCAGGACGCATCGTGGATGAAAAGACCCAGAAACAGGTCAAGGAAGAAAACGGCCAGCCGCCCTATGTGCGCGAAGGTCTGCTGGCAAACGACCGCAACCGCTGGTTCATCGTGGCGCTGGTACTGGCGATTCTCTGCCTGGTGCTGATTCTGAACCTGGTCAAGGCTTATGGGCGGCTGGCCGACAACATTCAGGTGCAATGGGTCAAGGTCTATCAGGACGGCACTTGGGATGTAGACGTGGAAGGGCAGGACCGGGAACCCGAATATTTCCAATCCACCATTGACTATCTGATCCGGGAGTGGGTCCAGCGGCGTTATTCAAAAATCCGTGAAACCATCCGCTTCGACTACGGCCACGTCCAGCTCTTTATGAGTCCCCAGCTGCGTCAGGCATTTATCGACACCAGCGGCTTCAACGCCGCGCAGAAAGCCGCCGACGTCATGGACTGCGCCGGCTGCGACCAGGTGGAGATCGTGGTGCGCGATATCGACCATTACGACCGCGACGACACCAGCTTTGAAACCCGGCTGGGCAACGTGCAGGGCACCCTGTACCGCAGCAATGTCTTTGTGCAGGAAGTTGTCCGGGATGCCACCGGCCGCACCAAGGAAACGCGCAACCGGATCGTTCCCCTGCAATGGCGGCTCAAAACCAGAAAAGAGATCGAGGCGGACCGTGAAATTCTCAAGACCAACCCCGTCGGACTTGAGATCCGGCGCTACGATTTGCTGGACCAGACAACCAGTTCCTAAAAACAGGAGGGCAACATGATCAGAAAATGTCTCACCACCGGCCTGCTCGTCACGGCCATGGCCGCACCCGCCGCCGCCGTCGAAGTCGAGCCCTGTACCCCGGTTCACTGGCAGCCCAACCGGGTTTATACCCTGAAGGCAGGACTGCACAAGGCCACCCATGTCATTCTCCCACAACCCATCCTGGGGGCGCCCATTGTCGGCAACAGGGATCTGTGGGTGGTCGAAGGGCAGGGCTCTCACATCTTCATCAAACCCACCACCCTTGGGGCCGAAGGAAAGGAAACCACCGTGACCGCCATCGGCATCGACAACACGAGCTACAACTTCAATGTGCAGCGAGCCACAAACAATCCCGACATCTGCGTTGAAATCCGCGGCAACGGCAACCTGATCGAAGGCAACGCCCTCGGTCAGTACCGCTCCCCCCAGCAGCAGCTCAACGGCCTGTATCAGCAGCAGCTTGAAATGCTTCGCCAGGAGCTGGACCAGACCCGGGCGGGCGTGCAGGAGACTGCCGAAGAGACCCTGCAGAAATACCGCACCCATATCTATACCCGCTACACCTGGACGCAAGGCAGCGGCTTTATGGGGCAGGACCTGATCAGCGACGTCTGGGACGACGGGCGGTTTACCTATATCCGCCTCAATTTCGACAACAAGGGCGTTCTGACCGTCGCCGCCGAGATCGACGGCAAAAAGGAGTTCATCGAGTACCAGTATGATTCCGACAACCGGATTTATCGCATTGTCGGCATCTATCCCGAGTTCAACCTGAAATACGGGGACAGCAAGGTCAGGGTGAACCGCGAGGACAACCGCACCGCCGGCGCATACTGACAGGGGAAACGCCATGACGGAAGAAGTTGACAAAAGTATCGAAGAGCGGCCGGCGACCTACAAAAAGACCGGCCAGTTCTGGATGATTGCCGTCGGGGCCGTGCTGGCCCTGATTCTGATCTTTGACATTGTACGGCGCATGGTCGGAGCGGAAGGGCCGGACAATCAGGCCGCAACAAAGGAGGCCAGCCGCCCGCCCGTTGTGCGTGAAGACGTTGTTGCCATCGAAACCTATGAACAGCGTCTTGAGCAGGCCCGCCGCCGGCGCGAGGCCGAGAGGCTGCAAGACCCCTCGGGCGAAACGCCCAAGGATGCCATTGCCCGCCTGCAGGAACAAAAAGAGATTCGTCTCAGGCAACAGGCACAACTTCAGGACGAACAGAGCTTGTTTGACCTCAAATCCACGCAAAAGTCCCCCGAAGAGGTTTTCGAGGAGGAGGAGCGGCTTCGGGTGCTGCGCTCCAGACGCTCCGGCTTCAACCTGGCGCTGGAAGAGGCAAGCCCAACAGCCTCGTCCGTCCCGAAAGCCGACGGCGGCTTTATCCAGGGTCTGCATCAGGCCAGCCGCTCCGGCACGGATGCCGCCGGAACCCTGACCCGGCAAAACGAACTGCTGGCCCGAGAGCTCGAACGCATGGAGCAGCTTCGGGCCAACCTCGGTGCGCCGGGAACCCCCGCCGTTCAGGTAAGCGATGTTCTGCGGGCGCGGGGCGGCATGCCCGCCGCCATGCAGGAGACCTCTTCCCCGGCTGAAACGCTTGAAGTCGGAAAGCCGGTGGTGGAGGCGCAGAAAGAGGGCGGGCCTCGCCCCGGACAGAAGCTTCTGTCCACCGGAACCGTGATTTCCGCCGTCCTCGATCAGGACCTGATGAGCGATTACGCCGGAAGCTACCGGGCCGTCGTGGTGCGTGACGTCTACGACGTCAGCGGCAACTATATCCTGATTCCCAAGGGCGCAAAGATCATCGGCAAATCCATGCGGATTCAGAACGTCAACGAACCGATTCAGGCCCGCATGGGACTGCCTGCGACCTGGGCTGTCCTGCCCGACGGCAAGCGGATCAGCTTCGAAAAGACCGGCGCCCTCGATCAGGCCGGAATCGGCGCTCTCAAGGACAAGGTGAACCGTCATCTACTGGCGCAGTTTCTCGGCGTGGCCGCCTATGCGGTTCTGAGCGTCGAAAGCAGCCGCAGCGGCAGCGGCTACGAAAACGACAACACCTTTGCCGGCGACCTCGGCGAGAGCATGAGGGAGCAGTTTGCGCCGCTTGCGGCTAAATATCTCAATCTGGTGCCGACCATCACCCTGCGTTCGGGTCTGCCGATGAAGATCTTTATCGAAGACGATCTTTACGTCACGCCCTGGAGGAAAACCTTTGCCCAACTGGTGCCAAAATATTGAGAACTGGCTGAACCGTGCCTTCGGCGTGGCGGACGGACGGCAAGCCGCCATTCTTGTCCGTTGCGTCCTGGCCTGTCTGCCGGTGATCGGAGCGTCGCTTTTTGCGCCCCAGCTGGTGGTGGCCCTGTTCGCCCTGATCAGCGTCGCCTTGATCTACGTCGCCCTGGCTCCGGTGCAGAAAGAGTTGTTCGCCCGTAGCCGCACGGAAATTTACTGGTTCGTCACCATGCCCCTTTACTGGTTTTTTCTCGGCTGGGGAGCCCTGGTCATGGCTGTGGGGCGTCCCGAGCAGCTGGGCCGCAGCGTGGGAAGTTTCTTTCTGCTGGCGATGGTGGCGATCTGGCCGGTTTTTCGGTCCAAAAAGAACCGGGACCGCACCGAACGCGGGATCCCCTTTGAAAATGTCTACCTTGGCTTTGGAATTGTCGTCGTGATCCAACAGCTTGTTTTGCTTGGGAGGTTATTTCATGCGTAAAGCCCTCATGTTGTTCTTCATGGTCGTCGGCGTCCTGTGGGGGAGCGTCGCCGCCGCCGACTTCAACCCGTTGCGGCTTCAGATCCGCGCCATCTACCCGGCGGAGATCGCCACCATAGAGCAAGCCGCCCGCTACCTGGTCGAACCGATCGGCTATGAGCTGACCACTGCGCCGCCCGCCCCCCGCGAGAGCGCGGCGATTGCCGCCGCACCGCTGAGCCCGCTGGCAAAGAACCACAGGATTCTCTCCATCGAGGACGCGCTGTTGCTGTTGATCGGCGAGAAGAACCGTTTGGTGGTCGATCATCCGCACAAACTGATATCTTTCGAAGCAATAAAGTAAAATATTGTAAAATATTTTATAAAATGGAGACCGCCATGAAAAAATCCGTCCTGATCGCTGTTGCCGGCGTGTTTATCTGGGGTTGCGCCGTTCCCGTTCCCGAACCGCCTCCCCGCAACCCGCGCGTGATCGAAAGAGATCTGACCCGGCCGTGGCCGCCCGTACCTCATGACCCCGCCCCGCCGGTTTCGCCTGCGCCGGTTGAGCCGGCCGCTCAACCACTGAATGAATCTCCCGCAGACCTTGAGTCTGCATGGAAGCCCAAGGCCACTTTCTACATTGAATTTGCAAACGAGAGCCTGAAGACCGTGACGCAGGAGAGCGCGGACAACTACCGGGAGATCATGGACCTTTACCAGAACGGCGACACTCTGTTGCTGGTCGGGCACTCTCACGGCCCCAGCCGGGTCGGCAATGCCCGGCTTGCCACCGGCCGGGCACATACGGTTCAGGAAGCCCTGATTGCCCAGGGCGTGGATCCTGCCCGGATCAGAACTCTTGCCGCCTGGAGCGCGGTCAAGGGACAGGCGTCCATCGGGCGTGGCGTCGAGATCCTTCTGATCGAGGAGGAAGCCCCCATGGAAGAAGCCTGTCTCCTGCTGGCAAAAATCTAGAAACGGAGGTGATCCAATGGCGACACTCACCGCACCCCCATGGCCCCTGTGGGTCCTGTTGCTGACCTGGTATCCCGTGCGGGCGCTTTTTCACGCGGGCCGCATCGCCACGCTGCTGGTGTGGGGGCTGGTCAAGCTTGTTCTGGTGATGACCTTTTTCATGGTCCAGATGGGATAGGAGCCAAGAATGATGAAAAAAATGATAACGGTTGCCCTGATCGGCACGGTGTTGTGGTTCCCCGCCGCCGGTCTCGCCAGCGATTTCGGGTGTCAGGTCCTGCTGTGCCTTGCCGGGTCTTCCCAGGGGGAGGTTCGGGAATGTCGGCCCATCCTAGACAAGCTCTGGAAAAGATTGCTGGACGGGCATTCCTTTCCAAGCTGCGACTTTGTTTCCGCCGACCCGCAGATGCCGCAAAGCAATATCGAGGTTAAGCATGGCCGGGAATATTACAAGCCGTGCCGCTCCGGCTACGAAATGGGCTACTACGAAGGTGAAAGCGGCGAGTGGAGCAAGGTGCACAACCCGCGGCGGTTTTCCCACTGGGGGCAAACCATCGAATGCCGCCGCTTTATCCGCTATGAAGAAGACGTGGAGGGCAACCGGTGGCCGGTGTATTCCTCCTACCCCGCCGAACGCTATGTCAATGACCGCTACGTCAAGGTTCTGATCGACGGACAGCAGCACGGGGAAACCTGGCGCTATCGTGTCAGATAGACAATCAAATCTGGAAGGAGAAAATCCGGTGTCTTTGAAGCTTGGACCGATCAAAAAAGAAAAAGAAGTCAAACTGTCCTGCCGCATTGTCGAAAGCCTGGAGCAGGACCTGAAGTCTTATGCGGAAGCGTATCAGGACATTTACGGAACATCAGTTGAGAAAGAAGAACTCGTTCCGCTGATTCTGCAGCAGTTTCTCGATTCCGACCGCAAGTTTAAAAACTGGCGCAAGGAGCAAAAGAAAAACGCGGCCGTGGGTACTGCGGAAGCGTGATTCCCGATGGCGATACTGAACCTCTGAAAAGGCGCGGTATCGCCATTTGTTTTTTATGCTTGGAGCCACCAGGGAGGGGCGTTATCATGTTGAACCTGAAAGAAAAAGATAACGAGAAGGAGATGGAAATGGTCGTCAATCTGGACGATTTCAAAAAATCGCAAAACCAGATGGAATTCTTCTTTCTGGTCGGTCCGGAAAACAAGAAATACTCCCACTCCATTGAGTTCTATGACGCCCTCCCCAAGTATTTCTGGGGAGCCCCCAGGCGCACCGACGGGAAATATCTCCCCGCCATTCAGCGCAACTTCCACTTCAAGGGCAAACCCTATGAACTGGTGATCTCTCCCGCCCGCATTGTCGAAAAGAAAAACGGCAAGATCGTTTCGGAAAAAGACTACTATCCGGGCCTGCGGGAAGAGCTGGTGGAAGATGCCTTGCGCAAGATGGCCTGCGACGGTTCCGGCTACTTCATGACCGATGAAAATGACACCGAAGAAGCCGGCGTCATCTTCACCCTCTATGCCCTGCGCCAGGAACTGGCCAAACAAGGTCACCACTACAACAACAACGAGCTGAAGGAAGCCATCAAAATCTGCGCCGGAACCACCATCGAGATTTCAACCGAGGACGACGAAGACAAAATCATCGCCCCCATTTTCACCTCGGCGTTCCTCACCACCCGCAAAAAATGGCTGGAAGACGGCAGCGACGCCAAATGCTTCGTGCGCTTTCACCCCTACGTCACCAAATCCATCAAGGACAAGACTTTCCGCCAGTTCAACTATTTCATTTCCATGGAGTACCGCACCTGCCTCGCCCGCTGGCTGCATAAACGCCTCAGCCACAACTATCGCCAGGCCTCGCGCTTCAACAGCTACAACATCCTCCTGTCCACCATCGTCCGCGACAGCGGAGTGAAAAAATATCAACGCATATCCGACCAAATCCGCGACACCAAAAAATCCCTGCAAGAACTGATCGACAAAAAAGTAATCGACCGCCTCGAAGAAGAAACCATCTACAGCGAAGAACGAAAAAACAAAATCGCCGACGTCAAATGGACCCTCTTCCCCCACCCCGAATTCATCTCTGAAGTCATGAAATTCAATAAACGGGCGAAGGAGATGGAGAGGTAAAATCAGTCAGATATTTATTTAAAATTTGGCGGACGACTGAGAAGGGCTGCCATCTTTGTACAATAAGCCAGAAAGTTACCGTCTTCCATGCTTGATAATAAAATCAACAGAGAAGTTGACAAAAAAACCTCAGTAAATTTTAATCTAAAATTCCATCAGCCAGTGACTGCATATGCGCTCCAGCTTGGAGGCTGGTTACCACTTGCACTCACATCAGCTCGAATCTTGCTGGTAGACAGAAATATAGTTGGTCTCGTTGATCAAATTTCCGGGAATTCTCCTCGTGAAGATCTTACCGCAAACAGATGGTGGTTTGAGTTCATTGATTCTTCTTCGGTTGTTCTAAATCCGTTACTTTGCGCCATGGAAGGAAGGAATCAACGGATACCCTCTTTCCATGAATTTCGCGAACAGTTCGATCAGGCGCGGGAAACCTTAATCCGAGGTTTTCCGAAGGCTTATGTGGTTAGCTTTTCTAGTAGAGAGTATGTTGCAGCATATGAGATTATCAGGAATCTAGTAAGCCGACATCTGCTTGAGAAAAAATTTTTACTTAAAATTTCACCTCTTATTCTAAACCGCAGGGCGAACAATGATCTTCGCCGGGTAGAAAATGAAATTTACCAAATTGCTAAAAGCGTTGGTATTGTCGATTTGACACTCGTATTAATTGCAGCGTTAGCATGTCTATATGAATCGCGCAATGGGACCGGTCCGCAAATAGGCCGAAAGCTTCTTAAGCCATCTCAGAGATATAATGAAGCCCTAGCACATAATGCTCTTTCAGATCTTCGGGCTTTGGAGTTACTTTTAGCTATCAATACTCTAGAAGGGCCTCAGGTCGCATTTTGTACACGGGATAAATATCTTACCGCCTTTTGGTGTGCCATTCAGGCTAATGACGTTAAAAGAGCAAATAGCAATGTGAAGTTTAATTTGATGGCAGGACCCCAACTCTTCCCTCGTCTGGACTTGAAAGAGTTAAAAGAACTGGAAAAGAGAATAAAAATATTTTCCACACATTTTTTGTGAACCTTTTATCAAAACATACAAAAACCCACCTCCATTTTCTGTTTGAACCTTTCTCAAATCTTGCCCTGCATTGGGATCCTGTTTTCCTTAAAATTTACAAGACATTTATGGATTACCTGTTCCGACTACTTGTCTCAAAACACCAAGAAACCTGGAACCCCAAGGCGCCATGTGGTAGTATTTAATCCTACCAACAGCACTTGGAGGCAACCATGCGAACCACCCAGAAAATGAGCATCACCCTCCCCAATGACATGGCGGACATGGTGAAAAGCAAAGTGCAGGCCGGCGAGTACGCCAGCGACAGCGAAGTTATTCGGGAGGGGCTACGGGCTCTCATGGCGCGTGATCGTGCCGTTCAGAACTGGTTACACAATCAAGTTGGCCCCGCCTACGATGCACTGAAGGCCGACCCGTCCCGTGCGGTTACTGCTGACCAGGTGCGTGCCCGACTGGCCGCAGAACACTCCAAAACGCGATGAGCTACCGCGTTATCTTCACTCCCGAGGCCGAGGACCAACTTGTTGCCCTGTACCACTACATTGCAGAAAAAGGCCTCGTCCGAAATTGCAGTGCAGTATACAGAGGGAATTGTAAGCTACTGCGAGAGCCTGCATACGTTTCCACATCGCGGCATAATGCGCGATGATGTGCGCCCAGGCTTACGCATAACCAACTACAAAAAACGTGCAGTGATTGCGTTCCAGGTAGACACCGATCTGGTTTCAATTATCGGCGTGTTCTACGGCGGCCAAAATTACGAAACAATCCTACCGGAAGAGAATCCCGGTAACGGCAATACAGAACACTGAGCTGTTTGTCTTAAAAAATAGGTGGGAACCACTCGCCGATTTTTCCAAATAGGTGGGAACCACTCGTAGAAATAGGTGGGAATCACTCACATATCCACAGAAACACCCCCGAATTGCCCCTTCCCTGACCCCAACCAGGAGGGCCAATAGGTGGGAACCACTCGCCGAACAGGCCTGTAATAGGTGGGAATCACTCGTAGAAAATCAAAAAATAGGTGGGAACTACTCGCCGAATTTTCAAAAATAGGTGGGAATCACTCGTCGATTTTCCCCGATAGGTGGGAACCACTCGTAGAAATAGGTGGGGATCACTCGCCGAACGCGAAAAATTTTTTCTAAATTCTTCTTTATTTTCGGAACCCTAGAGACATTCACAAAAAAATCAGCCTTTTCTTTAGTCTTTTAACCTTTTCTTTAACCAAAGAAAAAATTGAATTTACAAATCACACAGGCGCCGGCTCAAGGGGGGCAAGCCCCCCGCCGCCTCAAACCCTTTCGGCCCTACGGGCCTCCCACCCGGCTCCCCCCAATGAATGTGCCCTCTGGGCAAAAAAAAGATCCCCCACCCTAACCCGCCCCCAAGGGCGGGAAACCTAATTTCACCGACCATAAGTCGGCGCTTTTCCTCAAACCCACAGCAATAAAAAAAGTCATACTCCCTCACACGCAACAACCTCTATTCAGCAAGCAAAGAAGCGCCGAAAAAAACGGGCTACCTTTCTATTTGGCGATTAAAATCGCATTTAAGGCAGAAATAAATTAGAGCATTTTACTTTTTAGCGACTCTTTGCTAAAAATAGGGTGTTTTCCTTGTTCTCTTGATAGCTCCAGCTATCTGGTTTCGGACGGTACAATTTTTCTGGTGCGGTCCCCGCCCTTGTGGGTAACCAGAAGGGTTATCCATCAAGGGAAAGAAGCGAATGCGCCGCCGGGAGAAGGACCGCGCCCGTCCTGCTGCGACAACCCACTTTTGCAACAACTTGATTTTTCATGTTTTTTTCTTTGGCTAAGTTATCAACCGATATTTGCGGAAAAGTCTGGGGATGACCCTGACCAGGCTTTGCCTGTTGTGCCCTGGAACGGATTGCATAAATTTTGAGCGATAAAAAATGAAACAAATTTCCCTATTCGTTTTTCTTTTTATTTTTCTTGGTTTTAGCCCTGCTTTTGGTTTTTCTGGAAAGCTGGTCAAGGTTCTGGACGGCGATACCGTGGAAGTTCTCCATAATGGGAGAGCCGAAAGAATCCGCCTCAACGGGATCGATACTCCAGAGAAAGGGCAACCTTTCGGGAACAAGGCAAAACAATTCGTCCTGAATATTGCCGCCGGCGAAACCGTTAAGGTTCATGCAACCGATCAGGACCGTTACGGTCGAACGATCGGCGAAATCATCCTCCCTGGCGATCAATCCCTGAATCGGCTTTTAGTAAAGGAAGGCTATGCCTGGTGGTATCGTCAATATTCCAATGACCGGAGCCTGGGCAAACTTGAAAAGCTGGCCCAGGCGGAAGGAAAAGGTCTATGGGCCGATGCGGATCCTGTTCCGCCGTGGGAATGGCGTAAAGGAAAACGAAATCTCCAGGCTCAACCAAGACAATCATCTCAAAGTTTTGAATGTGGGCAAAAAAGATACTGCACAGAAATGACCTCCTGCGAGGAAGCCTTGTTTCATTTGGAGGAATGCGGACTTTCTCGTCTGGATGGAGACAGTGACGGGGTGCCGTGTGAAGCTCTTTGCGGGTAATTTTTTATCTGGTTCAAAGCACTACAAAAAAGCTGAGGGAAAAAAATGAAAAAGACGAAACTCTGGATTGGAATTTTGCTGATTGCTTTCTTTGCTTCTGGCTGCGCCGCGCCCAAACCCTATGTCAGTGATCCTGAAAACTCCCATGCGCTCAATGTTCTTCGGGCGGCGGGCGCAAGGTATATCAAGGATGTAGAGGTTGAGGATTTTGAGAAGCAGAAGGTGGAAGGAGTAGGGCACGGAGATCTTCTCACCTCTGCGTGGCTGGTACTTTTCGGCGGGGGATGGGGGACAGGCTTGTCTTACTGGGGAGCGACCGATGATGCTCCTGAAGCATCGTCTCATATTTTTGCCTGGATGCCGAAGGAAATGGCAGAAAATGGGAAAGAGGCAAATGATATCTTACGGGAATTGGTCGCACAGGCCCTAGGCAAGGCATTGACAGGGCCTGATGCTGTTGAAATGCCGGAGTGGTATGAGGTTGGCGACGTCAAACAGTATCTTGTTGAAATCGAAGGGAGGGATTGCGACAAAGTCATGGTGGGATGTCAGTATGGCATACCCCGACGAACGAAACCTGGAAAGATGGGTTTTGCTCCGGATTTTTTGGGAAGTAAAGAAGCGTGGGAATTTACTTTCAACCAGAAAAATGCGCCCTGGCTGTTTTTTGCGAGCCTTAAAACCAACGCTCCCGACTCCCCAGATACTGACGTTTATCTCAAGGCTAGCGAATATTTGCCTGAATGGGTATTTCTCTACCTTGCCCCAGGCATTTCAAGCAGAACAAGTGAAGGTTTTGCTCCGCAACCCTACCCTGCTCTTCTTAATCAGGGCAAAATTTACTATTTCGTAAAGCCTGAATGAATCTGGTTTTTAAAAAGATTAAAGATAGGTTCCATAAACGTATGAAATTGAAAAAAGACTAATCATTTTAAGGGCTAAGAGAGGTTGACACCAAAAATATCCCATGGCATAAATACAGCCTTCAAAGGGATAACAAACCATCCCTGATTGCCCCGGCGTAGTCCCCTCCACGCTGGGGATTTTTTTTATCTACCGATTCGTAGTTAAGTGGCCTTGAGGCGTTTCAGCTCCTCTGCCTGCTCGATGATCCGCGTATCTTTAACTGTCGGAAAAACATCAACCTTTTTCCCGCCTTCCATCTTGTATCCCCGTCGCAGGTTTTCCAGGTGGGTCATGCTGCAGCACAGCAGTTCGGCCATCTTTTTGTTCGTGAGTCCAAGCCGATCCTGGGCGGCGCGAAAATCTTGCGTGTCCATTTTCCCGGTGCGGATACGTAGATAGCTATCAACGAGTTGCAGACGGTTGGTTTTATGCGTACGCTGATTAATCGTCAGGCTTCCCCGCAGATCGTCCCGCAGTTTGTTGCTTTCGGCTTCGAGCTGTTCTCCGCTCATGTGGTGTATTTCGTTCAGTTCGTCGGCTTGCTTATTCATGCGGCTCTCCTTTTGGCGGGGCCGGAGCCCCGCATCTGGCGATTTTTATTTTGAGACAAAAATTCCGTCGATCCCTTTGCTACCGTAGGTGATGTCGCCGTTTTCGTCGCATTTTGCGCAATCGCTAAACTCGGTGCCGCGAATAAGTAATCCGCCTTTGTAAAGATCGGTCATCAGGGTTTTGAAACCGTAGTCACGGTGGTCAATCCAGAAAGAGGCGTTGTCGATGCTCAGAATAAAATCGATCATTTTGTCGTATGCTTCTTTTCTACCTCTATACTGTTTTGCTTCTGCCTCGATGTTTGCTTTGATTTTTTCGGCCCATGCGATTTGTTTTTGGCTGCCCTTCATGTCTTCCTCCTGTTTGTTTGGTTTGTTGCCTCTTGATAATTTAAATATATCCCAACCGTGGTTGGGTATCAACAGGAAAAAGACATTTATTTTGTAAAAATTTTACGGCCGGTGCACGCCACTTAACCATACGGTGAAGCGGATTCGCTCCGCTCTCCGCTTACCTCGGGGCGTTAATCTTCTTCCCACAAATCCTAAAAAAGCAAAAAATTCGATTCTGGCGAATCGCTCCTTTTTAAATCCATAATTCCCGCTACAATCCTCCTATGTGTGGACGCTTCTCCCTAACCTTCAGCCTCGACCTCCTAATCCAGTTTTTCGACCTGGACACCTACCCCTCCACTCGGCCCAATGACCCGGTAGCTGCGATAAGTGCCAACTTTTCATCACACCAAATATCCTTGGGATATATGCAAGATCCTTTTGGCAGGACTTTTGGAAATGACAGAACCCAACTCGGTGAACACTCAAATTGAATTTGCAATACTGCTTAGTTTTGCAAAAAAATGCCCCAGATTGTTTCAGGGGCATTCGTCATGAAACGTACTAACTTTGAGACCGAGCTTGCCTGTCCTGCTCGTTGTTAATGAACCCATCCCTTGAGGATTACGCCCAACGAGATCACGCTGACAAAGATCCACAAAGTCACCCCTTGCGCCAGTGGCCGCAGGCCAACCTTCATAAGGACCTCTTTCGTTAGCCCCGCACCGACCAAAAACAGGGTCACCACCAGTGTTTGGCGGGAAAGGACTGTCAAATCAAGCCACAACCAATCTAGTTGTGGAAACAGCGAACGCACTCCAGCTGCCATCAGGAAACCGAAAATAAATAGGGGGTACTGTGTTTTGCCCTTCGCTCCTAAGGCCCAAGAGACGCCGAAAGCGCAAGGTATGATCCAGACAGCACGAGCCAGTTTGACGGTTGTTCCGACAGCCAGCGCCTCGCTGCCATAAGCTGAAGTCGCCCCGACAACACTGCTCGTATCATGGATGGCGAGGGCGGCCCAGAGCCCGAATTGCGCCTGACTAAGTCTATGGCATGTCCGATCACTGGAAACAGCAGTAAAGCGCCCGAATTCAGCATAAAAATCGTGGCCAGGGCCGCGGCAGTCTCTTCGTTTTTTGATTTGATAATTGGCGCCATTGCGGCAATGGCGCTACCACCGCAAATCGCGGTCCCAAAGGAGACGAGGACTCGAACCCCCGAGCTAGTGGCAAACCATTGCCCCAGAAGGTGCCCTGCGGCCATGGTCATGACGATACCGCTGAAGGTCCAGGGAATGGCTCCCTTGCCCGTAACCCATACCTCTGACAGGCTGAGACCGAAACCAAGTCCGACCACCGCAATCTTAAGCAGTTTTTTGCTCCTGTTCGCTGTGGGCTTTGGCCACAGGTTGCCCCAAAACAGGCTGAACACGGCTCCGGTCAAAAGGGCGGCCGGTGCCCCGAAAATGGGCAAGGAGAAGGTCGCCACTAGAAGGATAAAAAAGATTTTTTGGGGATGAATCAGTTCGCTGATAGGCAACATAGTCAGGTGTAACCTAAATCCGGGTCCTGTTGACCCCCAAGACCCCTTCGGCAAGCTCACAGCCGTAGTCGAGTTCTGTGAAATAGTAAATCAGAGTCAGCGGTCGGGGTTATTGATGGCGCCCTCGGGAGTATGCCCATCGAAAACCTGCAGAATTTTTTTTGCCGCAGAAAGAGCAATCTTCTTTCTGACATCTTTCACTGCCGAGCCAAGGTGTTGCGTAAATAGGGTCTTGTCTGCCAAGGCCAAAAGTTCTTTGGGGATTCCGCTTGGCCTGTCCTGCCGAGCCCAATCTTCGAATTCGTAAACATCAGCAGCATAACCGGCCAACCGACCCGAAGAAAGGAGCGCGGCGACGGCGAGTTCATCGACGACTGAGCCGCGACCGGTATTGACAAGGTAAGCGCCCTGCTTGACCGTTCCCAATAGTTCACTGTTTAGAAGATGATGGGTACTTTCGCTATATGGCAGCATGGGAACCAGATAGTCAGAGCAGGCGACAAGCTCCCGCAGAGATTGATAGCGAACACCCAGATCGGCCTCGTCATGCGCATCCAGACGATTGAGATCATGATATACGATATGACAACCCCAGTGCCGTAGACGTAAGGCGATCGCCCGACCTATGGCCCCCATCCCGATAATTCCAACGACAGAGCCAGCCATACCGGTTCCAAACCAGATGGGGCGCCAGCCGGGAAAATCACCTTGCCGGATCATGTCATCGGACGGTTTGACATGTCGACCGATAGCGATCATCAGTCCGATGGTCAATTCAGCTGTCGGAATCGTCAGTCCACTCTCTTCGATGGTGAACCAAATGCCATTGCGTGCACAACATTCAACATCGAAGTTGTCATAACCTTTGAGAACCCCGGCAATGACCTCAAGGAATGGGCAGGCATCCAGAAAATGCCTGTCCACCTTATCCGGCATAAACACCATCAATCCCCGAGCGTCTTGAGCGCGATTCAAGACCTCTTCCCGGCTAAGGGATTCATCAGTCTGGTTAACCACCAGTTGGCAATGCGGACTGAGTAGGTCAATAACCTCCTGATGAACGCGATGGGTGATAACAACTTTATTGTTCATATCAGTAGTGTCCCAACGTTTAAGTGAATAAAAACAACTGGTTATCGGTATCATTGGTTTCTAATTTGTAGTTCGATTTTGCAAGTAACTGATTTAACGAAACTCTTTCGAACGAGGAGACGCTTAGAACCTGTAGAATTGTGTAGAGGCTTGCCTCGATCTGGTGTCGCTTTTTCATGATGGCGACCAGCAGGTATGTCGTTACAGCAATCCAGATTTGAGTCTTTACGGCGTTTTCGCTAGTTCCGTAGAAGGCCTTGATCCGCAGGTTCTGCTTGATCCACTTGAAGAACAGTTCGATCTGCCAGCGACAACGGTAGAGTTGGGCAATAGTAGCCGCTGACAGGGAGAAATTGTTGCTGAGAAGCACAATGGTTTTTCCGGTTTCGAGGTCGCGCACTTTGATGCGGCGCAATTTCTCTGGGTAGTACTTTGAAGAGGTTGGTCCGGTCAGCACGATAGTCTGATCGCAGAGCAACCCACTTTCTCGATCCACCGCCGCGGAATAAAGCCGCCGGCAAGTCAGGTTGCTTTTGGCGCGGATCACGAAGAAAGCCGATGCTTTGGTCAAATCGTAGAGTCGGAAGAAGTCGAGATAGCCACGATCCATCACATAGATGGCGCCGGCTTCCGGCAACAGGTCGTCGAGAATATTGACATCGTGGACTTTGCCCTCCGTGATGTGGATAAAGGTCGGGATGCTGCCGCGCAGATCCAACAGAGTATGCAGTTTGATAGCGCTCTTGGTTTGCCGGAATTCGGCCCACGGAAACAGCGATAAGCACAGGTCGATGGTCGTGGAGTCCAGAGCGTAAACGGTCTGGTCGAGTTCCAGGCCAAAGTCCTCGCCCAGGTAGAGCTTGCGGGCTACCGGGATAAGACTTTGAGCCAGGTCGGCATAGATTCGCCAGTTGCGGACCTTGTTGGCATTGGCCAAGGTGTTGCGCGCAACCTGACTGCGGATCCCCATGTGATAGAGCTTGTTGCTCTGGGCACGCAGGCATGCTTCGATGTCGCGCAGGCTCTCGCGGTAGGTCAGCTGCGCAAAGGCCATGCAGAGAAACTGGTCGAGGCACGTGAACTCCTTGACCTTGTGGTTCCCCCGGTATCGCTTCACGCATCGCCGGAAAGTGTGCATGGGGAGATGGTCGATGACTTGGGAGAAAACCAGTTTGCCTGAGTACATGAAACCGCTCCTGCGATAAGATGCTAAGTTCGCAGGTAGAATGGCGCCAAGCCGAAATCAGTTTCAAGTCGATAAAAGGCATTTTTTCGAAATAACCAATCAAAAATAGTTAGTTACGACACTTTTTCAAAACAACGTTGGGACACTAGTGTGTTCATATATTGATCAACTGCCTATTTAAAACGGCGACGCATGAAGATGCCGATGCCATCGACCAGCGTGACCATAAGCAGAATAACCAGGAGAATGGCGAAGACCTCCTGATATTGCATCAGTCTTAGGCTTCCCATCAATTCGAAGCCAATACCACCAGCCCCGACCATGCCCATGACCGTCGACGCCCTGAAGTTGTATTCCCACCTGTAAATTGTCACATCGGCAATTTGTGGGATAACCTGGGGCAGTACCCCATGAGTAATGACCTGAAAAGGGGTACCACCAGCTGCCAGGGCCGCTTCAATCGGCTCTTCCGCGGCATGTTCAATGGCCTCACTGATGAATTTGCCGACCATGCCAACAGAATGTAGGCCCAACGCTAAAACTCCTGGCAATGCACCAAAGCCAACTGCGGCCACGAAAACGATTCCCATGATCAGTTCCGGGATCGACCGCAGGCAATTCAGTAGGCCCCGTGCCACCTGGTAAATGGCGTAATTCGGTGACGTGTTTCTAGCCCCGAGCAGCCCGAGGGGAATAGACAGGGCGACCGCAATAGCGGTTCCAGAGACGCTCATGGCCAACGTATCGATCAGTGGTTTGAGCCAGGATTGCCATTCCGAAAAATCGGGCGGAAAACCCTCAGCCATCAGGACAAATATGGAGGGTATGCCATCGGCCATACGCTCGCCGTCAAGAAGCCCGACATACCAGCAACTGATGAAAACCCCGCTTAGAACTGCTGCCAGTTGCAAGGCAACGCGCTTGCGACGCTGGCTGTCATGACTGAGAATCTTGTCATAAGCTATAGCTGATCCCTTGGTCACGACTACATTCCCAGGCTTTTCTTCATATTACGAACCACGTCGTAATCCGCATCGCTAATAGGTGCCATACCATCTGCCTTGAGTATCTTAAGGATTTTCTGATCCTTGAGCGCATAGAATGATGAACGAATCTTTTCCTTGAGTTGGCTATCCAGATCGGAACGCATAGCCCAGGGATACTGCGGGAAAGGGTCAGAAACCGCCAGCACTTTGACCTTGGCGGCATCAATAACACCCTTCTCCACCAAAGAATTGAAGATTGGCTGGGACAGTCCACCTGCCTGGGCAGTTCCCCTCTGGACGGAGATGGCGACCGCGTCATGTGCCCCCAAAAAGTGTTCTTTATAGTCGGCACCCGCTTTAATGCCGTTATCTGCCAGCATCGATTTGGGAATCATGTGGGAACTTGTCGAAGCCTGGTCGCCGTAGGCCATGTCATGCCCTTTGATGTCAGCAATAGAATTGATCCCAGTGGAGGTATTTGCGATGACAACCGCGTTGTAGGTAGCTTTTCCTTTTTTGGTCTTTGCGGCGAAGGCTTCGATATCGCTACGCGATTTTGCCAATACATAAGAAAGAGGGCCGAAGTATGCGAGGTCAATGCGACCATGACGCATGGCTTCGATCATGGAGGAGTAATCCGTGGTCACGATAAGCTCAATGTCTTTGCCAGTCTGCTTTTCGAGATAATCGCGGAAACCCTGATTCTGCTTGATGACCGCCGAAGCATCCTCGTCGGGCAGCAGGGCTACTTTCAATTTATTTGGATTGCTATCCCGTGCAGCAAAAGCCGGTCCTGCAGCGGCAAGGATGAAAAAAAAGACGATCGCCAAATTAAAAAACCTGTTCATTGTGATTCTCCATCTAAGTTAATGATGCGTATAAATTTAGTTTATGCGGCGTGTTTTTCCGAAGTTCCGTATGTTGTACTTTCTCCTGCTGGTTGACTCTCCTTTGATCGATAGATTTTCTCAATGTGAGTATTGTCCAGGGATTCCGGCAGGCCATCGTAGATCACCCTGCCCTTGCACAACGCAACGATCCGATCGGCAAATCTAATAGCCAGATCCAATTGGTGCAGACTTACGATGGCCGTGAGACCGTCCTCTTTGCAAATGGTCTTCATGAGCTTCAACGTTTTTTCGCTGGTAACGGGATCGAGGCTGGCGACAGGTTCATCGGCAAGCATGATACGCGGATTCTGAACCAAGCCGCGGGCGATGCCGACCCGCTGGCGCTGACCACCGGAGAGATTGTCGACTCGCTCATTGGCTTTATCGAGAATTTCGAGGCGATCCAGGCATCCGAGAGCGTTTTTTATTTCTTTTCGAGACAATGGCAACAGGGTTCTCAGAGAAGAGTGTTTGCCAAGGCAGCCGATCAGGACATTTTCCAGCACGGAAAACCGGCCAATGAGCTGATGGCTTTGAAAAATCATTGCCGTTGACCGACGATGCTGCCGTAAAATCAACCCACTCGCTTTCTCCAACTGGCCAAAGCCTTCGACTCTGAGTCGACCGGAAGACGGACGATGCAATAAATTGATCATGCGCAGCAGGGTCGACTTGCCTGCGCCGGACGGCCCCAAAAGGACAGTAAAGCTGCCTTTTTCAAAAGCCAGGGTCGTTGGGTGCAAGGCTGTTTCTCCGCCTGGAAAGGTCTTACTTATCTGCTCAAGTTCAATCATGATGCCCTCTTTTCTAAGTGTTTCTGTAGGATTTAATTGCAGACGATATTTCCCTCCCAGTATTATTGTTGTGTTAGTGACAGGTTATTTTTGTGCATGACGCACAATATTCAGACAGAAAATGAGAGCGAGTGAGGCGAGGCGTGGACATCTTAGGGGCGGACATGTTCCTCCAGGCTGCCCCCAATATCTATTTTCGGAGTTCAGTTAGAGGCGACAACTATCCTGACACAAAAAAAAGGGGGGGGGGGGAGATCTGGCGGACCGATAAATTTTCAAATCTAGCAATTTTCGTTTTGGTAGGTGTGCTACTGCCTGACCGACAGATTGTCAAATGTAGGTGCTTTTGCAAAATCCTTAGCTGTACGATTTCGTTCCGCAGGGCTTCAAGCCAATGACCTGTCAATTTTTCCGACAGGTCATTGGAGTTTAATGGTGGCAGACTTTCAGATCAAGGTGCTCAGTAGAACTACAGGCTTGAAGGATGCCGATAAAGTTTTTCAGGGTTGGATTCCCGCTGGGGCCTAGCATACGCCGGATACTCTTCTCATCCTTCTGGAGCTGATCGGCAACGGCTGCAAACGCTTCCGTGGCATTCAGATAGTCTTTGATCAGGCTCTTTCCGGTGTTAATGTCGCCTTCCAGAAGAGCATTGGTCGCCTCTATAATCAGCTCTTCACGGAATTCTTTATCGGCCTTAGCTCTGGCCATAACAGTTTGTCTGAATTGTTTTGTCAGGGGCATATCAGCCTCCTTTCTGTTCTTTCTTACGCTGCTTGTAGTCTTTCCAACGATCTTGCGCTGTTTCGATGTCGGATTGCTGTCGTTTTTTNNCTGAATTGTTTTGTCAGGGGCATAACAATCTCCCTTCTATTCTTTCTTGCGTTTCTTGTAGTCTTTCCAGCGATCTTTTGCCGTGGCGATATCGGTCTGCTGCCGTTTCTTTATTCCACCAGCAAGCAGGATCACCAAGGTTATGCCGTCATACCCGAAATAGATTCTGTAGCCAGGTCCGAAGTCGATCTTGTATTCATTGATTCCGGAGCCCAGCGCTTTGAAGTTGGAGGTGTTGCCGTTTTCCAGTCTGGCGAGAGCGGTTGTTACTTTCGCCGCAGCCCGCGCATTCAATTTCAAGAACCACGTCTCGAACGGGCTCTTGCCCTCCTCGGTTAGATATTCCTCGATCCTCATTTCATCTCCCAACAGTGGATACATAAATGTTACCACTGTGCAGGATGTTGTTCCAGTTAATTTTTCAGGCTGATATCTGTCAAAAATGGATGGTAAATAAAACGCAGGTTTTCTTTACTTCTGTGTCGGTGGGATGAAAATCAAGAAAACTTGCTCGAATGAAGTAAATTTACTCAGTAAATAAATGTATGGTAAGTTATTTCTAGTGATTTCGAGTTTCTTTACTTTTCAGCAATATGAAGCGCAGAATTCGGGAAAAATCGTACGCTAAGCTGATGCCAGTAACCCGGTAGCTGCGATAAGTGCCAACTTTTGATTACAGGGAAACAAAATGCTGATTGGCTATGCTCGGGTATCTACCGACGATCAAAATCTCGCTCTTCAAAAAGATGCTCTGGAGCAAGCGGGCTGTCAACAGATCCATGAAGACAAGCTCAGTGGAGCAAAAGTTGAGCGTCCCGGTTTAGCAGCGGCGCTCAGTCACGCCAGAGAAGGTGATACCCTGATTGTCTGGCGGTTGGATCGCCTGAGCCGTTCCCTGAAAGATCTTATCGAAATGGTTTCCCTTCTGGAGTCCCGCGATATCGGCCTGAAGAGTCTGCATGAATCAATCGATACTCGTTCTAGCTCCGGGAAGTTGATCTTCCACATCTTTGGCGCTTTGGCCGAGTTTGAGCGCAACCTAATCAGAGAACGCACGCAGGCCGGACTTGCGGCGGCACGAGCAAGAGGCAAAAAAGGTGGCCGCCCCAAATCACTGTCTGCCGACAAGCAGGCCCTGGCAGTTAAGCTCTACGATGAAGAGAACCATACCGTAAAACAAATCTGCCAGATGATGGGCATCTCCAAACCAACCCTCTATAAATACATCGATGCCGTCAGAACCAAAAGCAAGTGAAGCCCATAGGTACGAAAAACTACGCTAAGCAACTAACTCAATCGGCAACCTCAAATCCATATCCAGTTCAAAGATGCCGTACGGATTGATGTGGTTGTAGATCAAAGGCGACAGGGCCCGGTAGTCCTCTTGCTTCATCCGCGAATGCCAAGCCGGTTCGGTCAGAACCTGCTGAATCATCAGCGTATTGACATAGACCAAGCAGATCTGCAGCAGGTGAAGGGCCAAGACTGACAACTCCTGGTCCTTCAAACGATTGGTGGCGACTTCGCCGCCTTTACCGTAGAAGATGAAAGAATTGGCGCTGTTCCAATTCTCAACAACATTCAAACCTTCGTTAATTTCCTGCCGCAAGGCTTCCGAGCCGAGATAGCGACATAAGAATATCGTCTTTACTGCTTTACCGAGTTCGGAGAGCGCCCGGTAGGTCGGATGCTGAATATTGTTGCGGGTAAATCGTCGTAGTATGGCTTCTGGGTTGGCGGTCCCCTGTTTCAGTGCGGTGGCGTACTTGACCATCTCATCATACTGCTGGCTGATCAGCTCCCAATTGATCGGGCGGGTCATGATCCTTTCCAGGTTCGGATAGGCCTCGGTTGCGTCACCGTCAGGACGGTAGAGTTTCTGTGTGGCAATCGCTTTCAATCTCGGCAGGAGATCAAAGCCAAGCAGATGGCAGAAAGCAAAAGCCACCTCGCTTTGCCCGTGACTATCAACATACTGCCGATCTATCGTCATGTCTGTACAGTGCCGCAAGACACCCTCGATCATGGCGGCAACTTCCGAGGAAGAGCAGCGTTTCAATTGAGAATAGATGCAGGTCGATTTCTTTTCGACGTGCCAGTAGATCATGACTCCGCGACCACCGTAGCGGATATGCCATTCCGTCATCAGGTTCTGATCCCAAGAGCCGAATTTCTTTGAGTCGGAAGCACAAGAGGTTGATCCTTCTCCCCAGACATCGGCGTTGCGTATGCTGAAAATGGCATTGGCGACTTGGCCGATAGCATTCCGGAGGGCAGCCTTGTGGACGTAGCGCCGTCTGACATGCAGTAGTTCCTTATAGCTGATTCCGTGACGGTTGCCGCTGACCCGCTTTAGACCAGTATTGGTTCCCATCCCATAAAGACAGAGCAACAACCGCCGTTGCAGACTTTGCCGATCCAGAATCTCCCGATCAGCAACAGTCTTGAAATGATCGGTAAAGCCAACTCGCAAATCCGCTTCTTTGAGCACATCGAGCAAACTGGTCATTGGCCACCGTCCAGCGATTTCCCGTTTCAACGCGGTAAGGCTTGGCGGTTCTTCTTGGGCTTCGAAAGGTGTGATGGATATGTTCTTCTTACCTCTATTGAGAAGCCGAACCTTCTGATTTCTCGGAATGCCCTCGTCAAGCTCGGTAAGAGCCGAGCGCATCTGCTCCTGAATGTTCTCGATGAACTCTGAGCTGTCTGTCGAATGTCCAAGATCGAGGTAGTAGTCCTCGCGCTTGTCCTCAAAGTCTGCTGGTAGATCCTCATCCGGATTGCGGAACTTGTCAGCGCCTACCACCCAGATCTCTTTGCAGCGAAGTTTGTCACGCAAAGCCTGAAGGACGCAGATTTCATAGTTTATCCGGTTGATTCGCTCCCTGCCTTGACCGTCCTCTTCTATGACCACTTCTAGCAGTTGTTTGCGAATGACACCGTTTATCGGAATCCCTTCGTCCAGCGAGATGAAGCGATTAGATTGGTCCCGATTCTTTTGAATCCATTCTAAGGCCTCCAGCACGGGCCGATGCTGTGTGTTGCCAGAGCAGAAAGTGAGCGCATCAAGGATTTTCGGAACCATACGCCGATAATGGTTGCCATAAGAGGAACGAATGATTTTATGAACCTGCTGTTTATAACCAGTACCGGAAGACTTGAACTCTTTGAGCAGATTCTGCAGAACATTTTCACCAGCAACCGGATAGACCACATCCTTGACCCGGCCCTCCGGATTCAGAAGTGCCGCCTCCGCAATCCTGAAAAGCAGGGCGGTCTTGCCGTGGATTTTTTGGAAATCACTCAGCAGTTCCTTGATCAGTTTCCGTTCTGCCCGAACCGTCAGACGGTGAACAATCTGGATGAAGAGTTCGATCAGGCCGTCAATGATTTCTCGCTGCCGAAAATAAAGGAAAATCCCGAGCAGGGGATATCTGATTTCAGGCGGATGTTGCTTTACCCTCCACGCACTTTCACTGCTGACACGTTGATAATAATTTCTGAGGGCCTTTGTGCTGGCTAGTTGGTAAGCGTCACAGTTAAGCTCAAGTGAGCGGATAAATTGCAGCTTCTCTGTTTCTATAAGGACGCTTTCCAAGCCCACACGACCTGGATCGGCCTTCAGATTTCCAAACTCTACCACTCCATCAAAACCATCAAGGCAGAGATTCAGCTTCTCCTTGGCTCTCGCTGAAAGAGACTGATTGATTACTGCAAAAAGGTTCTTCTCGAATTGGTTGAATGCTGAGCGGGAGAGGCGATCAAGCTCAGCTTTTGCAGGACTTTCTATTCTTTTTCCGGCGAACCAGTTAAAAGAGAGTTCGGTAGCTTCTTCAATGTCAGCACCTTGAGGGAATATCTCTCTGATAAGCCAGTCAGAAAAATCATTTTTATCGCTTGCCGTAACTCGCTGGACCCCAAGAAAAGTTAGTATTTCTGATCGGTGACGTTTTCCAGAGCGATTTGCAAAATCGTAAGCTTCGATATCGGAAGCAGTCACATTAAGCTGTTCGGCGAGGTACTGGAGAGGGGTATCAGATATCTCAGAGCTGTTTTGAAGAAACCGCCCACTGAATCGATAGAATTTGAGTTGAGCTGCAAAGCCAAGGTGATTTCTTGGCGGCTTCGTTTTTAGCAGCTTCATTTCATCATGGTTCAGACTCCAAACTGCGGCTAACTCCTCGGCATCCCAAATTTTTTTCATGACATGACCCTCTCTAATATAGGAAGATCAGATAGGATACCAATGAATCACATCATGTCATTCTAAAAGTTGGCACTTATCGCAGCTACCGGGTCATTGGGCCCACTCTGAACGATCGCTACAACATCGCCCCAACCGAAGACGTACCTGTCGTTCGCCTGGTCGACGACAAGCGCCAGCTGGTTCCCCTGCACTGGGGTCTGATCCCCTTCTGGGCCGATGACCCTTCCATCGGAAGTCGAATGATCAACGCACGGGCGGAAACTGTGGCTACCAAAAGAAGCTTCAAACCGGCTTTTCATCACCGGCGGTGCCTAGTGCCCGCATTGGGATTTTTCGAATGGAAAAAACAAGGGAAAGGCCCGAAACAGCCCTATTTCATTCATCGGAAAGACCGCCAGCCGCTGGCCATGGCTGGTCTTTGGGAACACTGGGAAGGAAAAGACGAGCAGGGCCAGGATCAAACCATCGAATCCTTCACCATCATCACCACCGACGCCAATGACGCGGTAAAAGATCTTCATAACCGAATGCCGGCCATCATTTCAGACCCTCATGATTTCGGGTTCTGGCTAGATCCAGATACGGACGACGAAGGAAAGCTTCAAAAACTTCTGGCACCGTGCGATCCGATTATCCTCGATTGCTACCCTGTCTCACGCTACGTCAACAACGCCAGAAACAAAGGGAAAGAATGCATTGAGTCCGAAGCCGAAGAAAACTAAGGACATGATGTGCCCAGTCTGCCCCCAATTTTTCGACTCGAGAGGATAACTTTTAATCTAGGATTCTCGCAAAGACCGCTGAATTA
>NPIE01006089.1_pt2 | contig 38816 bp, 43 predicted proteins | sample 8637661 | NCBI WGS metagenome assembly NPIE01 (sample SAMN07420842, study PRJNA396082) | bioreactor metagenome | isolation source: sample BA12 brine-fed electro-methanogenic bioreactor BA | place: Japan: Kochi | collected 2016-12-09 | reverse complement strand
AATGCCATCAATGACAAGAGATCGTGCAAGGCTTTCCTTATCACTCTCCAAATCAGCCCAGCTACTGCCCACTTTGCGGGATCCGCAGGTGGGGCAGAGGATTGTTTCAACACGGGGGGAGACGGTTACCCATTCGATCTCATGCAGCCTGCATGGGCCACAGAGTCCTTCCTCAGAGGATTTTCCGCAACGGGGGCAGATAGTGTCTTTGATACTCATGATCTCTTATTGTACAAACTGGGCATGCGGGACAGAATCGATCATCAGGCATGATGAAGGTTCGATACAGCCAAGTGAGATTGCGATCTCAACGACTCTCGTCCCGATGATATTCGCATTACTTGCATCTGCAAGAGCATACCGTACCTCCTCCTCGGAGGCGAAAACATCTCCATAAAAATACTCGGAGATGGTGAACTCTATATTGCCTTCGGTGAGCGTTCTTCCCAGAAGTTCCCGATCGCAGACGGCAACAACCGTTCCTCCACCCGGCTCCTTATGGATCTTCAGGTACATTGCATAGTATTCGGTGTCATGGTGCAAAAAGGATCGTTTCGATCAGATGGAGATCTGAACACCATAAACCTCTTCTGGCACCTGAGAATGAATACGCCAGATATCGTCTTCTGTGAGACTGCCTGCCTCAAGATGCCTGAGCGTGAACCTTGGAACAGATCGGGGGCCGAGCACCGATCCGGGCCGGTCACGTTCATCCATATAATCGCTCTCCATCGTGAATGGCCTGCCATCGGACGCAGCAGCGGCGATACAATCATTGTTTGCGATGAATGATGGATGAAGTTTCGTATCGGGGGTGGCGAAATGTTTCACCACCCGATTGAGAGGAACACCGGCTCTCCCAGCCATCTCCACAACATCATCACATGGGCCACTCTCGGCATGCAGCTGTATCGCACATCCGCAATCGGCGGCAAATTCAAGTGAGGCATTCAATACCCGGTTTGAAGTATCCCACACAGCTGATTCCACCTCATAATGGGGGCGGCCGCTCTTCAGGGCAATGGCTGATCCTTCCTTCACAAACCGGGCAGCCAGTTCAAGTGCTCCGATCATCAGGGATTCGGCTTCAGAAAGGGTCATTCTCTCAGTCAATCTTGATATCTCTGCCGGATGAACCCCAAGAACCGGAAATGCCACGACTCCCTCCCTGCAACATTCGGCAGCAAGGTCTATTGTCTTCTCAAAGACCACCCGGAAATCTTCCGGGATAGAGGGTGTGATTCCATATGACCATGAGGGTTTTGTCACCAGAAAGATATGGGTTCCACCGGACCTGGCAAACTCTCTGACTGCCTTCATGCCAATCCCCCGAACCGGATCGATATGGATATGGTCGTCTGTTATTGGAAAGCGCGGTTTCTGCATATCAATCGATGATGGACATCATCGGATATCCATTCTCATACCTGAGTGCGGCAGTACAGGTTGCATCCCCCACCTGTGTTGAGATGGTGACATTGAACATCCTTCCTGAAACTTCGGAGTATCCAAAGGAGTTCTCAAGCATGACAGATCTATCGAGCCTGACACGCACGTTTGTCACATATGGCTGGAGGCTGATTGCGGACTCGATCGCTCTTTCAATCACATCTGCTGTCTCCGGGGAGACCGGAGTGCCGACGAACTGGTGATAGAGTGCACCGAGTTTTATCGCCGCTTCAAAGACTGCACGTTCCCTGTCTGTTGGCATATACATCACCTAAATTAGTTTTATGAGGCCGTTTCGTGGAGAGAGAGCTTCTCCACCCCTGAGAAGCACCTCGATCTGCTTCTCGACTGTATCCCGGGCAAACCCTTTCTGGACCAGGCTTTCAATGATCAGATCGATCCGGGCTGTTCCGCTCTCATCCCCGGACTGACGGATCGTCTCCTTGATACTTCGGATCAGATCCCGGCTCTGCTTTGAAACACCGGTGACGATCTTATCGATATCAAAGGATCCTGTCTGGGGATCATAGGCAACCTTCCGAAGACAGCCATCGACAATACGGATCACCCGCACCGCATCGTCCCGCTCAATCGACATCGAGAGACGGGTACGTGCGCTCGCTTCAGCCAGCCTGACAAGCGCTTCGAGCTGCCGGGCGGTTACCGGGACAGGCTTGTCAGCAGATGCGAGGTTTCTGAGTTTCATATAATAATCGACAAGTGTCTCCCTGGCTTCTTCAGTAATAATGGGAAAGCAGTTCCGTTTTGCATATGCGATATACTTCCGGAAGAGCAGAGGATCGATCTCGGGAGTGACCGGTTCAAGTTCACGTCTGATATATTCATCATTGACGCCTTCGATCGGGTTCTTCTTGTGCTGCATGATCAGCTCGCCGACCGAATGTGCTTTCAGGATATGCTGGGCAATTGCTTCATCACGTTGTTTCTCCGGCTTATCAGTCATGATAAAGATGAGATCAAAACGCGAGAGGAGGGAAGGGGGCATATTGATCTGCTCTGATATGCCGACATACTCGTCAAATCTTCCAAGTTTTGGGTTCGCAGCCCCAAGAAGCGCACATCGGGACTTCAGTGTCGCAGTGATCCCGGCCTTGGCAATTGAGATCGTCTGCTGCTCCATAGCTTCATGAAGGGATGATCGATCATCTTTTGCCATCTTATCCATCTCATCGACAGCCGCAACACCCATATCTGCAAGTACAAGTGCACCTGCCTCAAGGGTCCATTTTCCATCCCCAAACTCATCCTTCACAGCAGCTGCTGTAAGTCCGGCTGAGGTGGCGGATTTGCCGGAGGTATAGATACCACGCGGAGAGAGTTTCACCACGTACCTGAGCAGCTGGGATTTTGCAATACCTGGATCTCCAACGAGAAGAACATGGATATCCCCACGGAGCGTGCTCCCATCCGGCATCTCCTTGGCAATGCCGCCAAAGAGTTGAAGGGAGACTGCCTCCTTGACTTCATCGTTTCCATAGATGGTCGGAGCAATGGAGTGGGCGATCTTTCGATAGAGGTTTGGATCCCGCGAGAGTTCAAGGATCTGTGCCTCATCATCCTCGGTGATGTTCACCTCTTCAAACTCTTTCTCACCAAACTCAATGGAGTTGCAATCGAGATAGATATCAAACGTGGTGCTCTTTGTCCCGGCATTCATCCGCTGAATTGAACGGAGCACCCCGTTTACGATGACACGATCCCCGGGAGCAGCAAGTCCGGTCAGATCATCTGTTGCGTCAATATCGAGGATCTGAGGCTGCTCACCCCCACGGAGCCCTTCGGGAATCTCCTGTATCCGAATCTTCTGTGCATCAACAAATTTTGATTTGAGATGGATTAATTCCAGACGCTTGTGAGTGCATTCACTCATGCCACAACTTTCAGGTTCGACAAATTTGCCATATCCCTGTTCCCGAAGTGTCATATGGCCCGATGGACACCGGAAGACTGCTTCAACGATCCGGGGGCGGACTTCTGTTGTCTTTCTGATAATCCCCTCGACTGAGACGAAGGTATTCATCTGTTCGGACCTGATATCACGGACAAGTGTTTTACGCGGGAGGTTGATGAACCGGATATTCATCCGTGGGATGATCTCATGGGCATCTTTTCGTGTAAGGAGATTATGTGCCCGCAGGGCATCCCTGACCTCTGCAAAGACCTTGTTTGGATACGCAAGGAGTTCGTCGGCAAGCCTGACACCACTCTTTCCAAACTTCTGAAGCGTCTCATAATTGATGATCAGGGATCGTTTATAGGGATATTCACGGCTGATGGTCCGGAGTTCCTGTTTGTATTTCTTCGAGAGAAAATCTGCCCATTCTTTTGATTTATCGACAACTTCGATGTCGAACTCCTCGTCCTGATTCAATGCTGATCAATCCCTCTCTTCTTCAATGCCGACAAGACAAACCGTGCGATCATCGCTTCCATCTGAAGCTCGCTCTGCGCCCCTTCGGAGATCCTGAAATCCGCCTCGCCAATATGATCGATCAATTCCACCTTCAGCATCCGATCAAGTTCCATTGAGACAAGATGCCTATAGCACTGCCCGAGAAGTTCGGTAGGCGCAATCCCGCGATCCCGTGTGAGTGAACTGAGGTGCCGCTCTGCACCTTCGAAATCCCCTGAAAGCGAGAGGGTGATGAGATTCACAATCTCCGAGGGTTTTGCGGTTGCACTGATCGCATAAATCTGCTCTTCTGTGATATCCTGTGCAACTACCGCTGCACCCTGAAGCGCGTTAATCGCTTTTCTCATATCACCCTGGGCAATGTAGACGATTGCATCCTCCGCCTTTTCAGTGAGGGTAAGTCCCTCTTTCGCGGCAATTCGTCGGATCTCTTCCCTGACATCCTCAGGGGTGAGCGGGCGGAACCGGAAGAGGGCGCACCTGCTCTGGATCGGATCGATGATCTTTGACGAGTAGTTGCAGGAGAGGATAAAACGGCAGCTTTCAGCATAACTCTCCATTGTTCGTCGCAGAGCTGCCTGTGCATCGGTAGTCAGTGAATCAGCCTCATCCAGGAAGAGGATCTTAAATGATGCATCTCCCATCGGGGATGTACGGGCAAACTGCTTGATCTGATTTCTCACAACGTCAATTCCTCTCTCGTCAGAGGCATTCAGTTCACGGAAGTTCATCCTCCAGTCCTCACCGAACAGTTCGCGTGCAAGGGCAACAGCTGCTGTCGTCTTCCCGACACCCGGGCTTCCGGTGAGGAGGAGATGAGGGAGGGTTCCCTGTTTGACATAACTCTGCAAGCGCTCAACGATATCCCTGTGGCCGACCATATCGGCTAACCGCAGTGGGCGGTATTTCTCGATCCAGATCCCGTGGACATCCTCCATACATGATCATTAGATCCCACCTGATGAAAAGGATACGTCCTATCGATACCCTGATGCCTCACCCCGACAGATACGATCAGACAATGGTACATGCAACTGATCCTGTCGGGTGGGTCTTCGCAGATGAACTGCACCGTGCAGAAAAAGGGAATAATGGTTTTATCACTCCAACCGGAGGTACTTTTCATCGCGTATTTTTGATCGGTGTGTTAACCGAAGTGCATGTGCAGACCAGCCGTACAGTGGATGCACGGTTGAGTGATCCAACCGGCGGTCTCTCGATCTCAGTGAACCGTTCCTACCCGAGTGTTGCCGATCTTCTCACGGCAACAGAGCCCCCGGCATTTGTCGCCATCTCAGGTGAACTCTCCCAGCGCGGACGCGAAGAGATCAGGGTCATTGCAGACTCCTGCCAGGTGGTGCGTCGCGAGGATCGTGATCGCTTCGTTCATCTCTGCGCGGAAGAGACGATTCAAAGGCTGGAGTCGATTGGGAAACTCTCTGAGGAACAGAGAGAGATAGCAGAGATGGTTGTGGAGGCTCTGAATGTTGTCGGCGCAGAGCCAGAGAGAAACCTGAGCGTTCAGGCTGATGTTTTGGATCTGACCGGGAGGATGTTCAGCATCATCGAAGAGTGCTCAGGACCAAAAGGCGCTCTTCTTGAGGATGTACTCCAAAAAGCGGGTGAAGAAGGGATTGGAGAAAGCGAGGCAAAAGCAGCATTGACAGTAATTCTTGAGGAGGGAGACTGTTATATGCCGACGAACAGCACCATCAGGCTCTTATGATACCCCGGTTCCTCCCCGAAGGCCCGGCACTCCTGTTGAAACGCTCAATCTCTGTTCTGGTGATTGCAGATATCCACCTTGGTGTTGAGAGTGCACTTGATACCGCGGGATGGCATCTGAAGAGCAGTTCGGAGAGCCGGCTTCAGCGTATACTCACCTGTATTGAGGCAACGGATCCCAAAATCCTTCTCATTCTTGGCGATCTGAAACATTCGGTGCCCCGCATCACCTGGCAGGAGCATACGGAACTGCCAGAGTTTCTGGATGCAATAAGACGTGAAGTTGATCTCCGGCTTCTTCCCGGCAACCATGATCCCGGGATAGAACGGTATATGGAGGAGGAAGAGATCCTGAACAAGACGGGTGAGATTATTGACGGGATCGGATACCTCCATGGCCACACCTACCCCTCTCCGGATCTTGCCGGCCACCTCATTATAGCAGGACACCACCACCCGGTCATCCACCTCTATGATGAGGTGGGCTGTTCCCTGAGGGGAAATCCCGCCTACCTCTTAGCTGAAGTTGATGAGAATCAGCTCAGAATGGAAGAGGCAGATACACCCACCCGCCTCCTCTTCATGCCTGCCTTTTATGAGTATGCAGGAGGGATTGATATCAGAACGATCCCGGAGAGTGGGATATCCCCTCTTTCCCGGAGTATCAGGATAGAAACAGCCGAGGTGTTTCTTCAGGATGGAACCTATATCGACACCCTCGGATCCCTCAGATCCGATCCATATTATCGCTCTTCTGCATGAGCGGATCAGGGATGCCCTTGATAAACGGGGTTTTAATGATCTCTCCGAGATCCAGCTCCGCGCAATCCCTCCCCTGTTGCGGGGAGAACACCAGATCCTGATCGCTCCCACCGGCACAGGAAAGACCGAGAGCGCGATGCTCCCGATCTTCCACTCGCTCCTCACAATGAAGGAGCGGCACGGGTTCTCTGCCCTCTATATCACCCCGCTCCGATCACTAAACCGGAACATGCTCTCCCGTCTCACCTGGTGGTGCGGGGAGCTTGGGTTATCTGTCGGGGTGCGGCATGGGGATACCACCATGGCGGAGCGGCGGAAACAGGCACTTAAACCCCCGGATCTTCTGATCACAACTCCTGAAACAGTCCAGTCGATGCTGATGGGATCCCGTCTCCGGCAGCATCTTGGGGGTGTGAAGCATGTGATCGTCGATGAGATCCATGAACTTGCCGATGGCAAGCGGGGAGTTCAGCTTGCTATTGCACTCGAACGTATCTGCGAATATGCAGGCGAATTCCAGCGGATAGGGATCTCGGCAACGGTTGGTAATCCGGAGACCGTCGGATTCTGCCTCTGTGGAGAGCGGCCGTTTTCAATCATTGAAGTGCCGGTTGCATCCCGGCTCCAGCTTCAGGTGCTCTTTGGCGGAGACCGTTTTGATCGTCAGGTGGAGAAGATCGAGGAGGCAATTGAGAGTGCCGGCTCATCACTTGTCTTCGTCAATACCCGATCAGTAGCTGAAGCAATCGGACATCACCTCATACCACGCGGCGATGTCGAAATACATCATGGGTCGCTCTCTAAGGAGGTCCGGATCGATGCCGAGGACCGGTTCTCAAAAGGTCAGATCAGAACACTTGTCTGCACCAGTTCGATGGAGCTTGGAATCGATATCGGGCATATCGATCATGTGATCCAGTTTGGATCCCCCCGTGATGTCGCACGCCTGATCCAAAGGGTCGGGAGGGCCGGACACCGGATCGACCAGATCTCCAGGGGGACGATTATTGCGACCGGGTTCGACGACCTCCTCGAATCTCTTGTCATTGCAAAGCGGGCAGTTTTGAATAAGACCGAGCCGGTTATCCCGCCCCGCTGTCCGGCTGACGTGATCGCAAACCAGGTTGCGGCAATCGCTGTTGAGCGGGGAGAGTGTGGGATTGAGGTGATCCGCAGGATCTTTTCACGGGCATGGCCCGTATCTGATTGCGGTGGCCTGCTTGAAGACTGCATCAGCCGGATGGAAGAGCACCGCCTGATCCGAAGAGAGGGGGATATCATCATAAAAACCGGCCGTGCCCGGAAGTACCTCACCACAAACCTCTCGATGATCACCGATGAGCGGAAGTTCCGGATCATCGATTATGTGACACGGAGGACGATCGGCACCCTTGACGAGTCATTTGTCGTCGGGTGGATTCATACCGGCGCCATCTTCATCACCCGTGGCAGGCTCTGGCGGGTGCTTGAAGTACTTGAAGATGCGATCACCGTCGAACCTGCACCAAAGAGTATGGGGGAACTGCCATCATGGGAGGGGGAGCAGATCCCGGTACCCTTTGAGGTTGCAGAGGAGGTGGGTAAGCTCAGGAGGACCCGATGCTTTTCCGAATATGGAGCAGATGATGAGTCAGTTGCATATATCAACAGAATCCTCTCCGAGATGGAGAAGAACAGGACGCCGGTCCCAACCGATCGCCTGGTGATGCTCGAACATTCCAAAGAGGGGGTGATCGTGAATATCTGCGGGGGCCATAAGGCAAATGAAGCACTCGGCCGTGCCCTCTCCATCCTGATATCCGCACGGTATGGAACAAGTGTCGGGATCGAGGTGAATGCATACCGGGTATTTCTGCGGCTGCCAAAACATATCGGAGCGCAGGATGTCAGGGAGATTCTTTCTTCTCTTGAAGGAGAGCATATCGAGGCTATCCTGAGGATTGCGATGAGGAAGACCTCACTCTATAAGTGGAAGCTGGTTGGTGTTGCAAAGAAGTTCGGGGCGATCGATTCCGATGCCGAATATGACAAGATCAGCCTCCACCGCTTAAGCGAACATTTTGATGGGAGTGTTATCGAACAGGAAGTATACCGTGAGCTCTTCAGCAGGTACATGGATGCGGGGGCAGCAGGCAGGCTCATCTCCCGGATGCGGTCAGGGGAGATCGAGGTGCGCATCGGGCCACTCTCCATCATCGGTTCAGAGGGGCTTTTTTCATCACGGGATCTGATCGCTCCGCCGGATATGGATCAGGCAGTTATCGCTGCATTGAAACGGCGGCTGGATGCACAGGAGGTGATACTCGCCTGTATGAATTGCCGGGGGTGGAAGAAGAAGACGATTCTTGAACGGGTTGAGGAACACCCGGAATGTCCAAAATGCGGAGCCCGGCTCATCGCTGCCGTCAAGCCGTATGAAGAGGAGAATATTCTGATCACCAGGAAAAAGAAGAAGACACCTGAGGAGAAGGAGGTTGAGAAAAAAATGCTCAGATCCGCAAACATGGTTCTCTCCAGTGGGAAGACTGCCATCATCGCTCTTGCCGGACGTGGGGTCGGACCCGATGCCGCATCCAGAATCCTGGCTACCCATGCAAAAGGAGATGGGTTCTATAAAGAGATCCTAAAAGCCGAGAGGAAGTATATTACAACCCATCGGTTCTGGTAATAATTCAGGTAAAAAATAAAATCAGAGGATATCCGCAAGGTGCTGTTCAAGGACTTCAAGACCCGCCCTGACATCCTGGAGGTTCTTGCCACCTGTGAGGATGACTTTTCCGGATGAGAAGAGGAGAGCAACAATCTTTGGATCAGCTATTCTGTAGACGAGACCCGGGAACTGTTCGGGTTCATACTCAATGTTCTCAAGCTGCAATGTAATGACAACTTTATTGAGGTTGATTGGCTTGCCCATATCATATGAACAGACGATATTGGTGACGTTGACATCAGGAACCTCATGCGTGGTGATACCTGCACCCTTGAGTGATGCAATAATCAGCTCAAGGCCCCGGCCAAGATCGCTTTCATTCTTGATCCCGGTAAGCACGACTTTTCCGGATGAGAAGATGAGTGATGCCATCTTCGGATCCTTAATCCGGTATACCGCTCCAGGGAACCGCTTCGTATTCAGCTCGCACCCCTCAATATGCTCGGAAATTGCCAGAAGATCGATGGAGTCGGCGATGACACCGGAAGCCACGATATTTTCGATCTTTAATGAGTCGTACTGTTGATCTGCCATCCTCGTACATTTAAAGGTGTCAGACCATAATGATGACGGAGAAGCTTTATGGCATTCATTCTTCCATCGTCTTCTGCCGCCCTGTATGCGGGCATTTTTACATGATGAGACAAAGCACGCATATAACCTGTGCATGGGAGATGGGAAGGTAATGCCCGCCCCCTCTTTTCAGAGATTCAGATCGATTCCCATATATGGATAGAAAACCAAATATAGCCGTTTTTATGACGGAAGGTGTTGGCAATACTACAGAGGGCAGGCAGACGGTCGCTGACTGGATACGAAATCTGCCAGAATATGCTCATGCAACGTCTGATTTTGCAATTCATGTGCCAGAGTACTTTAATTTTGCATTCGATGTCGTCGATGCGTGGGCTGAGAAGGACAGGAATAAGCTTGCGCTGATCTGGACGAACCAGAAGGGTGAGGAGAAGAAGTTCAGTTTCTGGGATATGAAGACCCTCTCAAATGAGGCGGCAAATATTCTTCTGAAATTCGGGATTAACAAAGGAGATCGTGTCTTTGTGATGCTCCCGCGAATCCCCGAGTTCTGGATCCTGACCCTTGCACTGATGAAACTCGGTGCGGTATATGCACCTGCTCCGACGATGCTGACGACAAAGGATCTCATCTACCGTATTAATGCGGGCGACTTCAAGATGATCATCACAGATTCTGAAAATGCTCCGAAATGTGATGAGTTATCAGATAATTGCCCGTCACTTGTGCAGAAGATGGTCGTTGACGGGAACCGTCCCGGATGGATCAGCTATCCTTTTGAGCTGAATTACCCGGCACCGGTGGCACGCAAACTCGTTCATTTCAGAAGCCTCAGGAGAACCCTCCCCACCGATCCGATGCTGATCTTCTTCACCTCCGGCACAACCGGGGATGCAAAGATGGTCATCCATGAACAGAGCTATGCCCTTGGGCATATCATCACTGCCCGGTTCTGGCATGATCTCCGGGAGAACGATCTCCACTTCACCGTCTCTGATACAGGTTGGGCAAAGGCGGCATGGGGGAAGTACTTCGGCCAGTGGGTCTGCGGTTCCGCAATCTTTGTCTATGATATCCGGGGCAGGTTCAAGGCAACCGAACTCCTCCCCTTAATCGAGAAGTACGGGATCACCACGTTCTGCTGCCCCCCCACAATCTACCGGATGCTGATTATTGCCGATCTCAGGAAGTTTGATTTTTCTGAGCTCCGCCACTGCTGTTCTGCGGGCGAGCCGCTAAATCCAGAAGTGATCCGCATCTGGAAAGATGGAACCTGTCTTGATATCTACGAAGGATACGGCCAGACCGAGACGGTCTGCTGTATCGGGACTTTCCCCGGCATGAAGCTCAAGCCCGGTTCAATGGGAAAACCTGCGCCCGGCTGGGATATCCAGCTGCATGATGATGACGGGCAGGTGGTGCCTGATGGAGAGGAGGGGAGGATCGCCATCTCCCTCAATCCCCGGCCGGTCGGGCTCTTCCGCGAGTACCTTGATAACCCCGAGGCAAATGCCGAGTCCTTTTCGGATGGGTTCTACTATACAGGAGACAAGGCGTACAAGGATGAGGACGGTTATCTCTGGTTTGTGGGCCGCGATGATGATGTGATCAAGAGCTCAGGATACCGGATCGGCCCCTTCGAGGTGGAGTCTGCGATCCTTGAGCACCCGGCTGTGCAGGAAGCAGCGGTCGTCGGCACCCCGGATCAGATCAGGGGAGTTATTGTGAAGGCATTCATCGTCCTCCATAAGGATGTGAAGCCGTCTGAAAAGCTTGTGAAGGAGATCCAGAACCACGTCAAGGAGACGACTGCCCCCTACAAGTACCCGCGTGCAGTCGAGTTTGTGGATGAGCTCCCAAAGACGATATCAGGCAAGATCCGCCGGTCTGAGCTCAGGGAGCGCGAGATGGCAAAGGCCGCCGATCAGGGCGAAGATACGATCAGAAAGAAGTAGAGATAAGAGGGAGTGAGGCGGGGAGAGAGGGGCAGAGCAGTAGAGAGGCAGGGAGATAAGCAGAGAGGAAGAGAGGGAAAGAGAAGGAAAGAGCCCTTCTCTCATCACCTCTCATTATCTTTCACCATCTTTCCTTATCGTCCACCTTTTGACCACCTTTCATTGTCTTTCATCGTCTGTTTTCGATCGATGAAAGTGGACATATTTATACCCGATGACGTCTAAGAGGTAAGAGCACAGGAGCGAGGGTTGCCGAGCCAGGTCAAAGGCGATAGGTTCAGGGCCTATTCTCGTAGGGGTTCGCCGGTTCGAATCCGGTCCCTCGCATTTATCTTTTTTCTTGATTAATCCAGATCCATCTTTATAGCCCATGTTATGGGGATAGATCGATTAAATTAAATCACCCATTAAACTTTTTCATCAAACAGGAGGGATGCTGTTCTGATGATCACTGAACATTTTATCAGCACAATAACTAATACTCCACAATGTCATAATTTCTACTTGCTTCATAAAAGAGTGTGGAAGAAAAATGAAATTTCAAGTAGTGGTTCGGGAGGATCCGGAAGATGGAGGCTATAATGTCAGTTGCCCGGCTATCCCCGGATGTCATTCACAGGGTGAAACGGTTGAAGAGGCTCTCGACAATATAAAAGATGCCATTGTTGCCTGTGTTGAGGTTCATAATGAAGACATTCTTCGAACAAAAAGCTCCCAGGTTGTGGAAGTGACACTCTGAATTCAACTCGCCTCCCGGTCATTTCAGGCTATAACGTAGTAAAAGCCTTTTCAAGAGCTGGATGGACAGTCCGAAGACAAACTGCAAGCCATATCATAATGAAGAAAGAGGGGTTTTCAGTAACGCTCTCTGTACCTCTTCATACCGAGGTCAAACGCGGGACTCTACGTGATCTAATCACCGACTCTGGAATGAGTGTAGAGGACTTTGTCGCTTTAATCTAATACTTTCGGATAACCCCGATCGGCTGTATCTGCCCATTCACAATTTCACAGAGGAATCTTTCGTTTTTGAGCACCTCAATTGACAGTAATTCTCAATATGTTGACAGGAGTCACAATCAGGGTTATAGACTGTTCAGGATATTTTCCATCTGTTTAAGCTGATCCCCCTACCTGACGAACAGCGGCATCTATACTTTGACCCGAATCTGAGGCAAAGTATTATCCCATGGATACAATACTGCATATGGACTTCAAAAAATCCGATCTCATCATCATCGCGGGCAGCGTCATTTTAATTCTGGTGAATATCTACAACATTGCAACAGGAGTCACCGGAATTGGATTCTATATCTCGGTCTTTGCAATCGTGGTATTCTTCATTTTCCTCATCAATACCGTGTACAGAGTGACAAGATTGACCTGAGTGACAGAGAATAAACAGCGTTACCAGTGTAAACAGGGCAGAAGAGTGGTATGACTGTAAATGGCGGAATATTTTACTATCATGACCCCGGACGCCCGGACACTGCATTACATCTCCGGAGCAGTCATCTCATTCATCATCTTCCTCTTCTATATCGGCCTTCGGATCACCTCGTACCAGGAGATTCCCCAGTGGTGGTTTGGCACAGCCGGAATTGTGGCGCTCTTCATCGCACCACTCATCACAAGTCCGGCACGGGCATGGGTGCAGGCAAGGATGAAAGGGTATTCAGAGAGATTACAGAAAGAATAGAGAGGAACAAAACCTACTCCCTCCCCACCCTTTCATTCAACAGCAATTCTTATCATCCCAATTGCAGATCTGGTATACCATGAAGAGAGAGGTTGCCTGTTTCCTTGCAGGAATTATTATCATTGCACTGGTCTGTGCTGCCGGATGTACAGATGAGGAGAAAAGCCAGACCCCACCTGGAGGAATAGCCGGGCCCGACCCCGTCCTCACCCATGAGGTCACCTTCAACTATGCTCCCGGAGTGGTGCAGGCAGATCTGATCGTCAGGGGCACCACCGATCTTGCGGATGGATCGATTGTCGTTGTTGAGATGAAAGATAATTTCCTCCCTGCATCCATCCCGGATGAGCCGACAATCATGCCGGATGGACGGGTGATCACCGTAACCGAAACAGGAACGGTTACAACACGTGAAGTCAGGGTATCGGATGGGAAATATCAGGCGACATTTACGATCATAGACATCCTCACCGGAGATCAGTTCTGCATCCGGGCAGGGTATTATCCGGTGCAGGGAGGAGAGCCGCGTTTCCTGGATAACGAGGTCTGTGTGAGGAAATAGTATCCTGTTTTTTCCGGCCAGTCACACCATTTCTTCTGCTTTCCCCGCAAGCCACCCGGCAAACGCAATCTCCCGGATGATGATCGGATACGCGATCATCCGCTCCATCCCTCCATGCCCAAACCCTGGCATCAAACCGGCGATCTCAAGGACAAGTGCCAAAAGTGTGACCGCCCCAAGGAGAATGAAGAGAGGGGCAATCGGCATCCGGACATGTTGTGAAGAAACGATTGCCGCAAATCCCTCAAAGAGAAATACAGTCGGTGCCGAGAGATAATGGGGAAGGCCGAGGGTTTCTGGAAAGAGCCCGACACAGATTGCCCCGATACCTGCGAGTGCCATAGTGCCATGCAGCCGCCCAAGCCTCTTCCTGAACAGATATGCGGCTGCAAAATTTGTGGAACCGAAGAGAACGATGGATGAATATAAGATGATTTACCGTCTCCCCGACACCGAGATCACTTATCGTATTCGTTCCAACACTGTGGCCGGGATAGAGGCCCCCTCCTGCCATCAGCAGGAGGAGGAACCGGGCTGCTCGAAGAGGAGAGCGGGGGCAGGATTAAGAGCCCGATCCCAACGATTTTGTCCAACATCCACTTCATCATTTGTATTCGCTGACATAATCTCACCTATCTGGTTCTATTCACAATTCGTTTCGAACTCCTGTAATTCACTCTTCCTTTGCCAGAATTGATTCTTTTGTGTTGTTTCTGAACCATACAATCCCGTAAATTGCAGAAATACAGGATCCTATCAGGACAAAGATCATATCCCACATCGTATCATTCAGATCAATCTGCATTGGTCCTGAGAAAGAACCGCCGAGGGTCTGGTCAATTGCAAATTCAAGGATTTCCCAGAAAGCACCGAGTGCCATTCCGAAAATGATCGTAAAGAAGATGATAAAGACCGGAGTTATCCTCATCTTCAAGTAGAGATCAAGGAAAATAACCCCCAGGAGCCCAAGCAGGGCAACTGTGATGCCAGAGATAAGGTGGGCTATTTTATCGTAATAGGGGAAGAATGTAAGATAATATTCCTGGACATGCCCGGCTGTATGGAACCAGAGTGAAAGCGCAACCAAAAAGAAGAGAAACCAGGGAAGCTGGAGCTGTAACCTTTGTGCAACAATTGTCGGAACAAACGTGAGGATAAATGCAATGATGGCAAAGAAAAGCGCCTGATATTGTTGGAAATAAAAGGCATAGAGGCCATTTGCAGCGATTAATGCCTGAAAGAAGAATGTGAGGTACATTCCTGAATGTTTCTGCATACATAAACATTGGCACACATGAGAATATATCTCTATCCGGATTCTGTCATATTCCAGAAAAAGGCGAGAAGAATCAGAACAAATGGATAGACAACACTTCCCTATATTCTTATACTATTCATCACTATCATGTGGTATGCAAAAACTATTCCTGCTTCCTGCTATCCTGCTTCTCTTTACTGCCGGATGCACAACCGCTGCCCCGCCAGTGGCTGATGAGCCGGATATCCTGCTGATTAGACCATCAGATCCCTTCCCTACCGTCAGCGGGCAGGGGATGTATGTGAAGATCAACACAGCAGAGACAGCAGTCCTTCCGGCGAGCTATAACCTTGGCTATGTCACCATCCCTTCCCGGAAATGCCACACCTCCCCATCGGCTCCTCGGCACCTCTGAACTCGTCTATATGATCGACGGGGTTGCCCGGATACATTGCGATTCCAGAATGGTTGAGGCAACCGCAGGTGAGATCATTCTCCTCCCTGAAGGGGTCCTCCAGTCTATCGAAAGTATTGGAGAATCAGATCTCCGGTACCTGTCAGCAAACCAGCCCCAATATAGATTTGATATTGATATCCGGGATGATGACCTCATCCCACTCCAGAATTCCACCAATGCAGATCCGATCATAATCCCAGATCCGGCGGGCGGGATCGAGTGGGATTTCGATACCGGGACGCTGATCTACACCCTGATCAATCCCGTGCTGATGCCTGAAATGAATATTCCAATCGACTATAGCGTAGCATATGCACAGATACTCACCGGCGGTCAGATTGTTGGGAACAAGCTTTTAGATTCAACCGATCTGATCTACGTCCTGGAAGGTGGGATCGTCATTCGTGCGGGTGACGGAGTGGATTACACAATTCCCGCCGGACATGCAGCACTCTTCCCCCCAGGTAAGCCAAAGGAGATTAAAAATGCCGGCACCACAAATGCAGTCATATTGAGCGTTGTTGATCCCGCATGGCGGCCGGAGATCTTTGTGATGATGGAAAAATAAATACGGGAAATTGTTCTCCTGAACAATCCGCTCATTTTTCAAACACTCATTTTCTGTGCAATTATCCGGTTAGAAAGGGCATGAGATAATACCAAATCAACAGGATGTGCAGGAGGAGGAAGAGATATACAACCTTGAATTTGATCTTCTGCGTCTTGTGCCTGAGCAACTTCATCCCTGCAAGTGCACCAAACGGCCCGACAAAGGCATAGACTAACAACCGTTTCTCGCTCGTCCTCCATGAGTTGTTCTTCGCCTTCAGCTTGTCATCTGCAAAGGTAAGGAACGAGAAGATATTCAGCACCGCATACAGAACAAGATGGAGCAGGGTGTTTTCGGGGATCATAATGCAGCTCCGATCACAAAGATATCGATTCGGGATATTGATGAGCCCAACTTCATCCCCTGCCAGGAATTCTTTTTCCAATCCGAACCTTCTTCTCAGGACCGGTGAGGATCTTTGCCTTTATCAGCTCGGTCACAATCAGCTTCACCATGATCGGTGAGAGATGGATTTCAAAGCCCGGTTCGACATTATCTGAAGATGAACGGTATTTCGCCATCTCAGCGCTGATCTCTGTCAGAGAGAGTGTATGCTTTCTGCCGATCAGGTCTATCAATGAAAGAACAATCTGTTGTTTTGTAGTATAATTCTCATAGAAGAGATCAAGGGACGACTCATCCACCGCAAGGGTATCGAGGAGATCAAAAATTGTGTTTTCGTTCTCCAGCAGATAAATCCCAGGTCCGGCGGTCACAACACATTCGGAATCGATCGAGTAGTTTGCAGAAATGATCGCACCATGCGTTCTGCCAGCCTCAAAAAATGCATCAGCATATGATGAGGGGGTATTCTGGTAGAGGAGCTCGCCCGGCTCAATTATCTTCTGCAGGCGGTATCCCTCAGGAGATTCAAAAACAATCTGGTTATCCTTCAGCATGATCTCAATTGGAATCCAGACATCATTCAACTCAGGCAGATCACCGAGTGCCTCAGCATCCTTCTGCGGGAGCGAAAGGAGGGAGAGGATTGCTTTCTGGACAGTCTCCCGGGTATAGATGACATCGCCCATCTCTTTTCCTGAAAGGATCTCTTCCAGTTTTGCCCGCGTCCTGGTCAGAAGATTCACCTGTCTCTGGAAGAGGGAGATCTCATCATCGGCAAAGAGTGGATTCTCTTCAGAGTTGGCATCAATCATCTCCGAATACCAGTCGATAAAACCATCAAGGCTGCAGGTGATGATATCCTCGGTTATCGCAACCCCCCGGAATGACTTTTTTACACCAATCCCATTCTCTTTAGCAAAAGCACAGAATGCATCCGCATCCTCCTCTGAACCAAAGATGAGCGTCTCCTCAAGGATCATACAAGTACTTTCGGCACAGGGCATTATGAATCCCGCTGACTTGCGATTCCACGCTTCGTTTCGAAACGATCAATTCATCAGTTTTTCAAAAGAATGTGCCATGAATATCTGGTATCACTTTGGGATCAACACTTTTCCACAAATATTTCAAAAAGATTCGAAATATTTATTGCCACAGAGCAGGTAGAGGAGGGTTGAGAGCTGTCGCTTTTTGGCACCAGATGATCTGAGTACCTGGAGAATCAGAATGGATCGGGGTGAAGCGGTGAAGATAGGAATTGTGAGTGATGGAAAATACGGAGATCGGGCATTTGAAATTATTGGAGGCTCTTTTCCTGTTGAATGGATTGATGCGCCATTCCCAAAGTCGCCCGTCATTGACGATCCGGTGATCGACATCCCAGAGTGTGATCTGTATGTATCATATGCACGGCATCCTGATATCGCAATGGCAATTGTATCGAAAGGAGTTCCGGTAATCCTTGGAATCAGCTTCGGCATAGGTTTTCTCAGGCAGGCACAGGAGATCAATCCTGCTGTTGTGGCGCCTGTCACCATGTGTTCGCTTGAGGTTAATCCCGGGGGATCTGAGATAATAAACACATTTGCCCGGCATTTTGGGAAGCCAGAATTTTTCATCGAACTACGTGATCAATACTTCAAACTGGTAAAAGTGATCAGGGGCTCGCCATGCGGATCGACAGCAGAGGCATCAGGAGAGCTTATAGGACAGCCGATCTCTCCGGAAACACTCCGGCATTTCGGTCTCAGGATCTGCCATTTCTGCAGGGCACCACGGTTTGGCCGAACCTGTGACAAGGAACTCTCAGGACTTTTGCACATCAGGGAGTTACTCCATGCCATCGATATGATCGGATATCCAATCAAAAATTCTCTCTCTTCTTTTTCTGATGAGATCGAAAAAGTATACAGTGAAAAGGAGATAGAGCTTCGATTGACATAATACACCGTTCAAATGGATAATTCATCCAATTATTTCCAGATAATTTTTGGATAAATGTGAAAATTCAGAAGATTCATATATTACTGAATCAAATCAGATATATGCAAGGGAAGAAGTCACAAGAAATATGTCCGGAAAATCCCTGCGACTGCTCGGTCGAGGGGATCGTCACTATCGACGCCCGCGGCCAGATGGTGCTCCCAAAAGAGGTGAGGGAGCGGGCAGGGATCACACCAGGTGATCGCTTTGCAGTTGTCTTTTCTGAAAGGAAAGGATCAGTCTGCTGCATTACCCTGATCAAAAAAGATCATCTCGACAGCTACATCACCTCGCTTGTTCACCCGGAACAGGCAGGCAAGCGGAACTAAAGATAAGAAGAGGTGTTGAAAATCATGACTGACAGAGAAAGTACCAGAAGGCAGGTTCGTGAGAGATATGGCAGGGTCGCCCGTGAAGGAGGATTTGGATGCGGATGCGGTCCCGGGTGCTGTGATGGCACACAGGATCCACAATCAGTCTCCGCCTCAATGGGCTATTCAGAAGAAGAGCGGCAGGCAGTGCCTGAAGGGGCCAATCTCGGACTTGGATGCGGGAACCCGGTCGCGCTTGCATCACTGAAAGAAGGAGAGACTGTGCTTGATCTCGGATCAGGTGCAGGCTTTGACTGCTTCCTCGCAAGCCAAAAGGTGGGTGCATCCGGCCATGTCATCGGTGTCGATATGACCCATGATATGCTTGAGAAGGCCCGGAGAAACGCTAAAGAAGGAGGATATACCAATGTGGAGTTCCGGCTCGGGGAGATAGAACACCTGCCGGTAGCAGACGCTTCAGTTGATGTCGTCATCTCAAACTGCGTCATCAACCTCTCTGTCGACAAGCCACAGGTCTTTGCTGAGATATTCCGGGTGCTCCGCCCGGGCGGCCGCCTGCTCGTCTCAGATATCGTCCTCACCGCCCCGCTCCCGGACGCGTTCAGAAAATCATCCCTCCTCTATACAAGCTGTGTATCGGGAGCTCTTCTGAAGGAAGAATATCTAAAATGTATCCGCGATGCCGGATTCTCCACCATAACCATTCACGGCGAATCCGTCTTTCCCCTGAATCATATCATCAGTGAACCGGAACTGATCAGCACCATTGGATCTGCTCCTCTTGATGAGGCTGAGCGAAAGAGACTCAGAGAGAGCATTGTATCAATAAAGATCGGCGCAGAAAAGTCAAATTATCACTGAGTAAGAGTTACGAGACAACCGTGAGCAGATAGAAACATGCATCTAAGATTATATTGAGAAACATATCTGTATGTCGTCAGAGAGAAGACAGGGAATGTGCCTCCTCTGCCGTAAGGAGATCAGCTTAGACGAGGCGGAGCCACATCTTAGACACTGCCTTGAAGAGTCGACATTGCCGACGAGAGATGCCTCTTCCCTCCTTATTCTCGCAGAATCGGTAAGATACCCACAATACTGGATGGTACTTATTCTCAGATGCAATGCAGAAATCTTCGATCTTGAAAGCCTTATCCGGGATATCTGGTTTGAATCCGGTTCAGATGAGGCGTATTGCAGGATCAAAAAGAGTTCATATTTCACACATCCGGATATAAACCAGCTGGATATGTATCGTCTGATCCGTGATCTGGTGCAATCAGGAGATCAGATCACCTATAGGTACGGGAAGTGGTCAGATGATACCGTGCATATGACAGTGCTTGGTGAGATTGGAGTGGCCCCTCAGAACAGCATTGCCTATGTTCTAGCAAGAAATAACCTTCCTGCTGAAAAGTGTATGATATGTGGAGACGATGCATCGTATGGCGTTGACAACAGCAGAGTGCTGGGTGGACCGCAATATATCTGCACAACCTGTATACTCACAAATGAAAGAGGAATGAGAGAAAACGATATTCAGCCTCTTTATAACTCTCCGAGGATGACCTTCTGTTATGAATCCGAGGATCTTCGCTCAGCACTCTGTTGGTACCCTCCAGGATATGCTATCGAAGACCTCTATCCACTTAAGGATAGCCTCATATTATCACTCGTGCTGAATATTCCCACTGATACAAATAAGACGCAGTATGAATCGCTGTTGAAGATGATCATCGGCGAGAGGATCTATACAGCGATAGGTGAATTATCTGATGCCATCAGTGAATTTGCAGGCGACGAATACTGTGAATACGGAAGAATAACTGCCATCAGATCGACGATGATCATTGTGAGTACTATAATAGCCATATACCGATGCTCTTGCCGTGATTATCATGATTGGGATGCAGAATCTGTTGCAGATTGTTTGGAAGAAGAGTTAGCAGCCCTTCATTCAATCCACCCCTCCTGGAGATCGGAAATTCTGCCCACCCTTACGCGTTTCTTTATCCATCTCGATAAAGAGGAGATCATCCGGAATGCTGATACTCTGATCAAGTCGATAAGCCACAGAGAGGCAGGCATTCTCCGTCAATTTATAGGGATGCAGATTGAGATGAGCAGATTCAGAGAGTTCCAGAAGGCGATAATCACTGAGTATGGACGCGTCTTCGATGTAACTAGTAGTACTGGCAGGGTTTTACATGCTGCATCTCCTATATGTCAGGTAGGACCACGTACTCTGAAGGATGTGCTCAGGCAGATCGATGAGGTGATGATCCTGATGGAGGAGAATGTAAATATGAGCTTTGATGACGAGCATTTCTTCCCCTCAATCGTCATTAAAATAAAATGCTCAGCATTCCTCAGTCATACCATATATTTCCCTGAAAACGAGATAACAGAGGACTGCAACAACATTATTGAGTTGCTTACATTCCATCCCAACCTGCCATTGACACGGGGAGATCCAGATCTCTGGGCGGCCTCAATCGTTTATTATGCATGTAGAAACCCTGGATTACCTGGATTTGATCGAAAGAAGAAGGAAATTAAAGAGATCATTGCAGAATTCTATAAGAAAAAACCGGAATCCATCCAATCAAAACTGAGGGCCATCCTTCAATACCTTCCAGGGTAGGAGAGAACTCGTGCGGATACATCTTGGATTTTTCCTCCATTTAGCAAAATGATGTTACGATCGGCCTGCCCTTGACCTGATTGCATCAATTGCCCTCTGTGCAAAGTACGGAACATCCTCACCCGGATGTGTCAGAAGTTTCTGAATATCCGGGATTATCGCTTCATTCCTTGAACTCCCAAGTACACAGAGGGCACCTACGATATGCTCACTATTATCAGCCGAAAACTGTTGTATCATTTCGTTCTCAGGGAATGGTTCAAGATAGCTGAGAGACTGATATGCCCCTTCCCATCGGTAATCAGATCCACTATCAAAGAGAGGGATAAGATCGGCAATTCCCCTCTCCCGTTCAATTCGGGGCAGGATATAGGCCACCGCACAGATCAGATAAGGATTGTCTGCATAAAGATTTGGGAGAAGAGCATCATATACAGAAGGACCAAGATTGATGATCGCCTCTCTTGCTCTCCAATGGAGATCTTTATTCGGATCGTCAAAGATTGCGATCAGATCGGGGAGGGCTGATGCATCCCTGATATCTCCCAGAATATCAATGATTGTACCCTTCATTTTGTCATTACCGGACTGAAGGGCCCTGCAAAGGAATGGAACCGCCGGGGAGCCTATCCCAACGAGGGCTTCAGTGGCGGCATAGCGGATATCGTATGGGTTTTCAGCATCCGGATCATACAAATCCAAATCCTCAGAATCCTCCATTTCGTCAGTTTCTTCTGCAATCTCTTGATCCCTTCTAAAGGACATTTCGATGAGAGGGATGAGATAGGGAACAGATTGTACTCCAAGCATCACATAGAGATCGGCGACATCATTCCAGAAATTCTCGGTCTCATATTCTTTCTTCTCTATTGCTGCCTGAAGATAAGGGAGTACGGTATCTGCACCATAAATTGCAAGTATCTCTTTTGACTGTTCGACGATATCAGGAAATATACAACCAATATTATAGATACATTTTTTGATGATGTACTCTTCTCTCGTCACTGCCGAGAATCCTTCAATGACACTGAGAATTTCATTTCTCTTGACTTTTGAACGTGTACGTCTCTGTCTAACCATACTGCACCTTCTGGTTATTCATTCATAATTGTGTAGTGGAAGAATGATGAATCATCTCCCTCCTGCCCCTCCACCACCAAAGCCGCCACCTGCACCAAACCCTCCGCCACCTGAGCCTGCCTGTGAGGGCGGGGAGAATGTGCTGATCGAATAAAAACCCATGAACCAGAAATAGGTTGGGACATAGTACCCGGACTCAGAAACATCCACCTTCAGCTCCTTCATCGCCTTCTGGACGTTATCGCCAACTCCAAGCGCTGTGCCAAAAATAAGCCAGATTCCCCACATATTCATATCATCGGGGCTGTACTTCCGGATCATGCTCATATCAGAGAGGAATCGCCTGAAGGCACTCCATTCAAGCTTCGTCTTATAGTAGTCATCTTTCCAGTGGCCAAAGAGGGTTGAGGGAAGTGCCACAGCAATTCCTGCCTGCACCGCCATAATGACACCAGGGACGATTGCAGCCAGCAGCATTCCTTCGGTATCGGTTGCAAAGAGGAATGCCAGTATGACAATGAGGATATAGCCGACTGCGCCGAAGAGGAGAAGAGCGGGAGTTCCCCTTCCATCAACAGCATAAGTTCCTGAGATCCGCTCATCACTCATCGTCATCAGGTCATTTATGTTCTCTTTGAGACGGATGGCAATATGCTCATCTGCGGTGGAACTTTTTGCCCGTTCTGCAACTGCTTCGAAGTAGCCGGTATCAAGAACCCCGGATTCATCAGAATTCAGGCTGATAAAGTTCATCACCTTCTGCTCGTATTGATCATCCCCTTCCTCTTCAAGAAGCCGGATTTTCACTCCTTTCTGATCGGGATTCTCCCTTATCTCGATCTTCTTCTTCCGGTGGAGATCAAGGAGGGTTGCATAAAACCCGTTTTCATCTGAGGAGAATGCATCCTTATTGAAGACCAGATTCACCTGCCAGGGCGGCATCTTTTCATCCGGGACTGTGCTGAGGTATTCCGGGACAGTGTAATCCTTCTCCCTTCCATACAGGATGTACAGGAGGAGAAGCAGAAAGGGCGTCAGAACAACCAGGACTTTTCCGATCAACAGAAGGATATCAGCAATAAATAAGCCGAAGAGGTACGAGTTGTTTGCAGATTCGGTCTTCTCACGGACCCCTTCAACATAGGTTTTAATCCCGGCAACAGAATCTATTGAATCCGGGCTCATCAGGAACTCAACCTCGATCCGCTCATTGGAAGGGGAACTTCCGGTGAGCACAATCATCCCATCGCCACGGGTTATCTCGTAGCTTGGGGGATGTGTGAAGACATCTGTTATCTTGTCGGAGACGAGTGTAATGGTGACGTCCTTATAGGGAATGTGCTCGTCTGCAAACATCAGGTTGATATGCACAGAATCGCTGTCGTACTCTACCGGCGGCACCATCTGGTAGGTATACTCAACAACATAGTCGCCCGGAACAAAGTAGTCCGGATTGACAATGCCAACCTCATTTAGATAGGCAAGATCAGAGACGAGCGATCGGGCACGGGGATTATCCCCTTCAAAGAGATGGATGCGGCTAGTACCCTCCTTCAGGTACAGAACAGCTCCATCCGGTGCCGATCCCTCGATAAAGCGGATGTGAGGGTAGCCGGACTCTGGCTCTCCAAAGATAAGGGCAGCGTTCCAGTTGCGGTACAACATCCGGTATTCCTGGGTTGAGCGGACCGAATAGACGTACCGCTCTGTGAGCGCCCCATTCTCCTGCCAGGTCACCTCATATGACTCGACGATGAGGTCGCCGCTATAATCAAATGCACCGGCAGGAAAGAGCCCCATTACGCCAATGACAGAGAGGCCAAGCAGCAGGGTTCCCGCAAAGAGGAGTGCAATCAGTCTCTTCTCTTCCATGAAGAAACCTCAGAACTCGATCTTCGGGGCCTTTTCCAGATTCTCATCCTGGAATTCGAGGTACTCGAGCTTGACCATGCCGATCATGTTCCCGACGATATTCGATGGAATTGTCTGGAGCAGGGTATTAAACTGCTGTGAGATATTGTTGAACGTATACCGGTGGCGGGCGATCTCATCTTCCAGCCCTTTGATCGATCCCATCAGATCCTTTACAGTCTGGGATGTCTTCAGATCAGGATAGTTCTCCATCACCGCAAAGAGGCGGCCAAGCACACTCCGCGACTCGGCTTCGATGGCGTTGAGATCCCCTGCCCCGGCAGATCCAACAGATGCACGCATCTTTGTGACCGATTCAAGCGTGCTCTTCTCAAATTCTGCATAGCTCTTCACCGATCCGAGGAGCTGGTCGATCATATCGAGCCGCTTCTTCATCGCAACCTTGATCTGGCCGAGCGTTGCCTCGGATGCGTTTTTCAGGCGATAGTATTTGTTGTAGATACTGACAAACCAGAGAACAATGACGATGGCAAGGAGGACAAGTATCCCGCCGATAATGAGTTCAATCATCTTATTTCACCTGTACTCACATTGATCTGAGAGATAAAAAGACTGATGCGCCCTGCTGAACAGGAGTTGATGAATCTGAGTCAGTCAGGTCATCAATCAGGACACCCCTCTGGACAAAGTACCGGCATCAATCATCTGTAATGTTTATTACCAGAAAAAACAGAAAAACCGGTATGAATGAGATCCCACAAGGGCCATTCTGCCAGAGTTGCGGCATGCCGATGAGCGAGCAGGAACACTTGGGAACAGAGAAGGACGGGGCGCAATCCAGAGACTATTGCTCGTACTGTTACCAGAACGGGTCTTTCATTGATGAATCAATCACCCTGGAAGAGATGATTGAATTTTCTGCGCAGAAGATCGATGAGGCGGGGATTATGCCCTATGCAGAAGCAAAGAAGATGGCCGGGGAGTTCCTTCCGGAACTGAAACGGTGGAGGCAGTAGAGATTCATAAATAATATAAAAAAGCTAAAATAAATATTTAATGACTGAAGGTAGGCTCATTTATTTTTCTTTGTATGATATTCAGGTAGTGGCTCATGTAGCAGTGCATCTGCGGGATCATACGTGGCAGGGGGTTCAATACCAAGATATTCCCTGTAGATACGCTCCTTATACTCAATCCCAATCTCATTGACTGCTGATATAAAGGATGTGTAAGTGCCAGAACCACCAATGGTGTCCCAGAACTCATCGCCGATTAAAACGACATCATCATGCTTCATATCAAACCATCGAAATGGAAAGCTCCACGCGTAATCTTCACGTTTGCCATAGGGATTATAGGGCAATGCAAAGAATGCACCATCCACAACTTGTGGCTCCATGCAGTGGAGTTTGAGGATTTTTTCTTTGCTGACCTTCGTCTGGTCACTATTGGGTAATGGCGCCTTTATTTCAAATGCATATCGTCTGTTTGTGGATTGATCTTCAACATAGAGATCACAGATCACTGATACTGGGATGGATTCACCTTCTCCTTGCTTTATATAAGAAAGTTCCTTCACCCAATTTGGGGCTGTTTTTCCTTTATTTTTCTTCGAGTGTTCTAATGTATTGAGAACTTCCGAGATACGCTGAAGTTGACCCTCCGGTATAGATCCATCAATACGGTAACCCATCTCAGCATATCCAAGACCATGAATTGCCGCAACTACAGCCAATTTCTCCCAGACTTTCCCAAAAGGTGTGACAAATCGTCGTTCAAAATGTGATCCTTTGAATATTTCATCTGGAACAAGCGCTGCATAGAGGGGTTTTGTGGAGAGATGCACATCTGTTAAAAAAGGGTCTTTATAAAGAACTTTATCCATGATACTATCCATTAATTCCTGAATAACCCCTTGAATAGCATCTTTCATCTCTTTTGATTCAACCATTGTAAAAACTCCATTCACATTTTCCGCCAGATGAATATTGACTCATAAAACTCACCGGCTCGCCTACCAGTCCTCCGGTTAACATGACGTTCGATAATATTCTCCACTTCAACATCCAATGAGGCAGCGATATCACCATAGAGATCAGAACTATCATTGGCAACGACAATTAATCTCCCATCATCATGCATTGAACAAAGAATCCGCCGGAATACCTCAGAAATATCCTTCTGATATGCTTCTTTTGCAGATCTGCTCTTACCATTGACAGCAGGGCCAATCTCCTGTACCCGTTTATCTTCAAGACCAAGGAGATTATATGCATACGCATGCTGCTCATGATAATCGATTAATCCGACATACGGAGGGCTGGTTATAACTCCATGAACCTTTGGAAAATCGACTGTTCTGCAATCATCATGATACACATCCACGCTTGCTCCAGTTCTCAGTGAAGCATAATCTGAGATGCGCTTGATCGTATCGTTACTGTATCGTTTTAAAAATTTGAAGGCTTCCTGTGTTGGCTGGCAGATCCGATTATGTTTATAGCATTTATATGGTTCAGTTACAGGTTTCTTTGGAAAATCCAGGTCAAAATGTGTTGTCAATCTCGCTGAGCGGGCTGAACGGCAGAGGATTATTTTGAGGAGATCTTTGTACTGATAATCCCCCGCCTCGATAAAGTAGCGATAGGTAAGCAACTCCTCGCGTGCTTTTGGTGCAAACCATCTCTCAAGATACGCATTATTTTCATCCGAAAGATAGGGGCCATGTGTACATTCAAACCACAACCGGCGTTGTGCTGAATCCACTTGTGTCGCTGAATGAACCTTATTCAGGACTTCAAGGACTTCACGCTTCATCGTTGTAAGATCGTACTCCTCTGTCTTTGCCCGTGCCAGAAGAACATTAAATGCAGAGATGTCAAACCCAATTGAATTTATACCAAGCTCATTCGCCTGTACAAGCGTCGTTCCCGATCCAGAGAACGGATCGAGAACAGTCTCTCCCCTCGAGAAATATTTTCTAAGAAAAATCTCAACAAGTTGCGGGATATACTTTCCAAGATATGGATGAAGGCGATGAACATGTTTTGTCCGTTCTCTCTCAGGTAGATCCTTTTCAGTCCAATTCAGATTCAGGCATTCGAGAGGGGTGTCAGGCGTCACATCATGGGCTCGGGTTGGAATCTGCTCAATAGTATAGATCTTAACACGTTTCTCTTCATTTGTGAGCGTAGATGATACCATGAAAACACTTTCAATTTCATTAGTGGTTTCAGCCTTAGAAAAACATATTGATCTGGGTTAATAAGGCATTGCGAGACGGATAGAATCCCGTTAGCAACCACCAATACCTTTTTCAGGACCAACAGACGAGATCACCATATGCCCGGACGTGAGCCACTCGGCATCACCCTGACAGCCGCCATCCTCTTCCTCTTCTGGATTGTGCTCTCGGGAATTCTCGACTGGATCCATATCGCGATGGGGATTGTCTCTTCGCTCATAATCGCCTGTATCTTCCCGATCATTAGGATCGAGAAGAGAAACGGAGATATCCTCAGGCTGGGATCGTTCATGCTCAGCCTGATTCCGTATTTCATCAGGCTCCAGTTTGAGATAGTCAAGGCAAACATCGATGTCATCAGGATCATCCTTGACCCGGCTCTTCCGATATCGCCTGCCGTCAGAAAATTCAGGGCCGGACTGAAGAGCGACGGGGCCCTCGCAACATTTGGAAATTCAATGACGCTCACCCCCGGAACCCTGACGATTGATATCAACCAGAGCGGTGTGAGCTATATTCATTACCTGACAACACCTGATCCTTCGCAACAGAAGGCAACAGAGATTAAGAATGCCGTTCAAAGGCTCTTTGAAGGAAGGGGACTATGGAGACGATCCTGATCATAACATCAGTCATCATTGGCATTTCAGCTCTCCTCTGCCTGTACCGGATAGCCCGTGGCCCGACCCTGCCCGATCGGATCATGGCAATCAACGTTATAGGAACAACAACTGCTGTCATGCTTGTGCTCATCGCCGTCCAGGTGGGCCAGCCATTTGTGATTGATATTGCCCTTACCTATGCGATGCTCGGGTTTCTTGTCACAATCATCGCCTCACGATACCTGACAACCGGGAGGATCTTCACATGATATCACCGCTTACGATCCTATCTGCGTTTCTGCTTCTCGCCGGGAGCTTTTTTTTTTAGTCGGCTCCATCGGGATCATCAGGTTTCCGGACTTCTTCTGCCGGCTCCATGCCGCGACAAAATGCGATACCCTGGGGCAGACTTGTATTCTCCTTGGAATCGCACTCTTTGAAGGATTCACACTTCTCTCGATAAAAGTGCTTGCAATCAGCATATTCTTCTTCATATCAAGCCCGACAGCCGCACAGACACTCACAAAGGCTGCATACTATTCGGGGATCATGCCGTCCAACCTGACAGGGGAGGATGAATATGCAGAAGCGATGGAGGAGGAGCCATGATCTGGATACTCAACGGAGCACTCCTCCTCGCATTAATAGTCCTTGCACTCTGGGCTCACAGAAGTAGGGATCTCCTCGTTGCAGCGATGATCCTCTCTGTCTATTCCTTCCTGATGGCGATCATCTATGCGCAATTAAACTCCCCTGATGTCGCCCTCACCGAAGCGGCAGTCGGTGCCGGCATCACAACCGTCCTCTTCATCCTTGCCATCCAGAAAACCCGCAGAATGGAGGAGGAGACAGAGGATAGCCGGATCCAGATCGGCCCGCTCTGTGTGGTACTGACAATCGGGGCAATTCTCGCGCTTGCCGCAGCAGGCATGCCTGCCTTTGGAAGCCCGGACTCGCCCGGAGCAACCATTACCGGCAATCTCTACCTCGAAGAGGGGATGGCGACAACAGGAGTCGCCAACATCGTCACCGCAATCCTTGCATACTATAGGTCATTTGATACGCTGGGTGAGATCACCGTGATCTTTGCAGTTGCAGTCGCGATCGTCGGACTTTTTCTGAAGAAACAGGCGGAGGATGGAGCTGATGAATGACGATCTCATAGTGAGAAGCATCACACGCCTGATGATCCCGTTTCTCCTCCTCTTCGGTTCATATATTCTTCTGCATGGCCATATCGGGGCAGGCGGCGGTTTTCAGGCGGGGATCATCATCACCAGTGCAATCATATTCGCTGCCATTGCCGGGAATATACAAAATATCCATTCTATCCTCACCTACCGGAAACTCTTTTTATTCGGATCCCTTGGAAGCATCGGCATCATTGTAATCGGGGTCTTCGGCATTGTGGCAGGCGGCAATTTCTTTGAGTATAGCCCCCTCCCGCTTCCCTTCGATACTGCTACAATTCACGCAATTGCAATCACCTGTGTTGAGATAGGGATTGGAATTGCAGTCATGGGGATGATGTTTCTCATCTTCCTTGCAATTGCAGGAGGAACAGAATGACGATCCTTGATTCCGGGTTTATCCTGGGACATTACAACTACTGGGTGGCAATCATTCTGATCATGATCGGCCTCTACACCATGATGGCAAAGCGAAACCTGATCAAGAAGTTCATCGGCTTAAATATCATAGAAACAGCAATCTTCCTCTTCTATATCTCCCTTGGGGATGTCACCGGGGGGATTGCACCAATCTTTCAAAAGGAGAGCAGGGATTTCGGAGAGGCTGCCATTCTCTATGCAAATCCCCTCCCCTCAGCAATGATGCTCACAGCAATCGTTGTTGCTCTCTGCATGACCGCACTCGCCCTTGGTTTTGCGGTTCTTATCTACCGGCAGTACGGAACCCTTGATGCACGGAAGCTGATGGAGGAGCTATGAGCGGCATGTTTGTACATCTGCCCATTCTGATTATCCTGATCCCGTTTGCAACAGCCTTTATCGGTCCCCTACTCGGTTTTCTCTTAAAGGGCTGGATCCGGAGAATCGTACTCATTGCACTCTCTTTGAACCTTATATGCTCGATTCTCCTCGCATTGGAGGTACTTTCATCGGGCCCCTTTGACTACTATCTCTCGGGCGTTGCCCCTCCGCTTGGAATCGCTCTCTATGCGGACTATCTCGGCGCTTGCATCTCGGTTCTGGTATCAGGGGTAGCGCTGGTTGCGGTCTTGTATTCCTCTGCAATCATCACGGAACTTGGGGAGCGGAGAACAATCTTCTTCTCTGTTCTGCTGCTGCTTGCCATCGGAGCCATGCAGGGAATTGTGGTGACTGCCGATCTCTTTACGCTTTTTGTTCTCTACGAAATTCTGGCGATCTCACTGTACGGGCTGGTCGCAATGAGAGGCGATGGAAAAGGCCTCCTTGCCGGGTACAAATACCTCCTGATCGGATCTGCCGGATCTGCCATGATCCTGATCGGGATCGGCTTTCTGTACATCAGCACAGGAACCCTGAATATGCATATGATGGCAGAGCTCCTGCTTCCGGTATCCGGCTCCTATACGGTGCTTGCAGGCCTTGCACTCCTGATTGCGGGTATCAGCACAAAGATCGGGCTCTTTCCCCTCCATATCTGGATGCCGGAAGCATATGCATATGGTCCATCGATCTTCACAGTAATTTCGACTATTGCACTGAAAGTCGGGGTTGTTGCCATCATCAGGGTAGTATACACAATATTTGGCCCATCACTTGCAATCCAGACGATCCCCCTTGAATCAACGCTGGCACTCCTTGGGGCTGTCGCGATCATTATCTGTTCCATCCTCGCAATCCGGCAGGTGGATATCAGGAAGATGTTTGCCTATTCATCGGGGGCAAATATCGGCTGCATCATTCTCGGTCTGGGTATTGCAACAATCCCCGGAGTTGAGGGAGCTATACTCCATATGATCACCCATGCAACCGCCAAAGCCGGTCTTTTCCTCTGTGCTGATGTAATCCTGATCCAGGCAGGTATCAGGTATGTTCATGAATTCAAGGGGCTTTCACAAGCAATGCCATTCACAATGGCAGCTTTCTCAATCGCCGCTATTTCGATGATCGGACTTCCCTTAACGGGCGGATTTATGAGCAAGATCACAATAGCCGGTGCAGCCATCGCAGATGGCGTTGCATTCTATGCAGCCATCCTCCTCTTCTGGACGCTTCTTTCTGCGGTCTATTTCTATCGGATACTCAATAGCGCCTATTTCCAGGAAGGGACATTCTCCAGTACAATCAGGGAGGCCCCGTTGCGAGTACTGATTCCGATTTTTATTTTCTCTATTGCAGCTGTTCTCCTTGGGTTCTTTGTCGAGATCCCAATGGCGCTCGTCAGGCCGGCAGCTGCGCTCCTGCTTGGGGGTGGATTCTGATATGACAGTCGTCTACTCTGCTGTACCCGCTCTTGCCCTCAGCATCGCTCTTGGAGCAGCACTCATTATCGCATTGTTTGGAGAGCGGGTTCGCTATCTGAATGAAGGGGTGACCATCGCTGCTGCAATCCTGAAGTTCCTCCTCGTCACCCTCCTCTATACCTCGGTTGTGGGTGGAGCAGTCTATCTCTGGACCCCTGTCACCCTTCTGCCCGGAGTGCCGTTCTCTCTCCAGATTGATCTCTTTGGGATCTATTTCGCACTCCTCTCATCATTCCTCTGGCTGGTCACCTCGGTCTATTCAATCGGGTATATGCGTTCTCTCAACGAACACGCACAGACCAGGTATTACTGCTGCTTTGCAGTATGTGTAGCATCAACAGTTGGAATTGCATTCTCAGGAAACCTGCTCACCTTCTTTATCTTCTATGAGATACTGACACTCGCCACCTACCCGCTTGTTGTCCATAGCCAGACAAAAGAGGCTCTGGCTGCCGGAAAAAAGTACCTCGCATACCTCCTCTCCGGCGGAGTTGTCCTGCTGTTTGCAATTCTCCTCACCTATACCACAACAGGAACCCTTGATTTTACCAATGGAGGCATACTGAGTGGATCAGGCACAGCAGAATTCCTCAGGATACTCTTCTTCATCTTCCTGATCGGCCTTGGTGTCAAGACAGCGATCATGCCCCTCCATGGCTGGCTCCCCTCTGCCATGGTTGCCCCAACCCCGGTCAGTGCACTCCTTCATGCTGTTGCAGTAGTGAAAGCCGGAGCATTCGGCCTCCTGCGTGTCATCTTCTATATCTTTGGAATCGATCTCTTCATCGAGATTGGTGCTGCCCCGATACTGGCTGCCATCGCCTCCTTTACCATCATCGCCGCTTCGCTGATGGCCTTATCACAGGATAACCTGAAGATGAGGCTTGCCTATTCAACAATCAGCCAGCTCTCCTATATTGTCCTTGGTGCCGCCCTTCTTGCACCGGCAGCTCTCGAAGGAGGGATCGCCCACCTGATGCATCAGGCATTTATGAAGATCACCCTCTTCTTCTGTGCCGGTGCAATCTTTGTTGGAACCGGGAAGAAACTTCTCTCAGAGATGCACGGGATGGCAGACGAGATGCCGCTCACATGGGCAGCATTCACCGTCGGGGGACTCGGGCTCATCGGGATTCCCTTAACAGCAGGATTTATCACAAAATGGTACCTCATCGGCGGGTCACTTGAAGCAGGCCATCCGATCTTCGTCATTATCCTCTTAACAAGCGCTCTTTTGAATGCTGCGTATTTTCTCCCGCCAATCTACCATGCATACTTCTCCTCGAATAAGAAGGGAGAGATCCCAGAGAGGAGCTTAAGCTGGTTCATCAAGGCACCGATCATCGTCTGTGCCATCATCGTCATACTCCTTGGAACAATCCCCTATGCCCCGTACTTCCCGCTCGAATCAGCGCATGAGATTGTCTGCCAGATCCTCGGTTTATGAGTATTCAACCGGCATTCTGCCCGATGAGGAAGAGGATCAGGTACATCCCGAGGACCGAGGTGATGAGGAGGATCTCTGCTTCAAAAGAGGAGAGATATGCCAGTTTTGTCTGATATTTTGATGTGAATTTGCTATATCTCTCCTGAAAAGACCGATCAACCGTCTCGGTCGTCTCCCGTATGTGGGAGAGGAGATCAACCCCGATGAGCCGTGAGAGAGTAAGGATTGCCGTTGTTGAAGAGGCATACCAGGCATCCGGAGATATGGTGCGTGGTATCTTCTCCTTCCAGTGGAACCATCCAAAGGAGACGTACAGGAAGAAGAGGAGAACACCCGCCAGCACCTCAAGTACTGCAATTGAGACAGTATAGGAAGAATAGATCCCAATACCCCCGATGCCGAGATAGCCGGAGAGATACGCAAGATCATCAGGATCAAAAGGAAGTATTCCCACCGCAGGCAAAATGAAGAAGATACCAATACCCGGAAGTATGCCAAGCAGAATGATCGGAAGGGAGAGACCTGCCATACCAGCCTTCACGGGTAGCGGTGTTCCTCCGCTATAGCTGACATCCGCCTTCTTCTCACCAAAAAAAGTAAAAAGCAGGAGTTTTCCGGTTGAGGCAACGGTCCCTGCACAGGCGATGATGAAGATCGCTTCTGCCGGGATGAGGAGCCATCCTGCAATCTCCTGTGCATCCAGCAGGGCATGGTGGATAAGCGCCTTGCTGATAAAGCCATTAAAACCGGGGATTCCGGAGATGGCAAATACGCCAATACCCATTGCAAGAGCAGCAGCGGGCATCGCCTTCCAGAGCCCCCCCAGCCGGTACATGTTCAGCTCACCGGTTCTGAGGAAGACTGCACCTACGGCAAGGAAGAGGAGGGCCTTGAAGAGGGCATGGTTCACCAGATGATAGAGCCCGCCTGCAAATCCGAGTGCGCCCGCTTCACCAAGGTACAGTCCACACCCGATACCGAGGAGGATGAAACCCATCTGGCTGATGCTGTGATAAGCGAGCATGCGCTTTGAATCGGTCTGCATCAGGGCAAGAAATACCGCAAAAAGCATTGTAATAAGGGCAATCCAGATAAGGAAAAGCCCGCTTTGTGGGATGAGCAAACCTGCTGCCGACAAACCAGTTGGGAAGAGTATAAAAAACGATGCAAGGAAGATCCCAAATGCACCGACCTTGATCATGACACCTGACAGAACAGCGGATGCGGGTGTCGGAGCCGTACTGTGGGCATCAGGCAGCCAGACATGAACCGGGTACATGCCTGCCTTCACGCCAAACCCAAGGATCATACATGCAGCTATCAGGATCGCCTGGTATTCCGGGATGCCAAAAACCGGTACAACAGCAATTGACCCTGCGGTGGCATTAAGGAGGGCAATTCCTGCCAGGATCAGGAAACCGCCTGAGATACCAAGGAAGAGATACTTCTTCGCAGCAGCAATCGATCGGGGAGTCTCCTCATGAGCGATCAGAACAAATGCCGACAGTGTAAGGAACTCAAAGAAGAGATATAGGGTGAGGAAATCGCCGGAAAGAAGAACACCAAGGTCCGCTGCGAGTGAGAGAAGCCAGAAGAAGTAGAAACGGTTCGTCCGCATCTCTTCTTTCATATATCTGGTTGCATAGAGAGAGGCGAGCATCCAGACAAATATCGAGATGAGAAGAACAGCATATGAGAGAGGATGGATCGAGAGGACTGGAGTATAGAAGAAAAAGGCGTGTTCAAAGGAGACACTCGCCGTGAGAGTTGGTATCTGAAGCGGAATAAGGATGCCAACGACCAGAAGCGTCAGACTTGTAGCAGACACAAGAGTAAGATCGCGGAGAGATAGGGAGATTCGACCCAAGATATAGGAGAGAAATGCCCCAAAAAAGGGAATGGCAATTATCGAGAGGAGGAGAAATGCTGGGTATAAATCAGTGACAGTCATCTGCATACACTCCCTGATACCTGATTTATGGATCCGAAGCTATGTGTACAGACCCAAAGACACACCAGTTACCGTTTTTGATGGGAAGCGTGATAATATTCTCTGTTTTACCATGGGAACAATTTCGTAATCCTTATAAATGTTCGTAACAAATAGAACATTCGCAATAAACCGAATCAAGTGATAATGATGAAAGCAAAAGCAGAAAAGATTGCAGAAGGCGTCTACTGGGTAGGCACCCTTGACTGGGATATCCGAACATACCATGGATACACCCTCGATGGAACGTCATACAATGCATATCTGATCTTCGGTGAGAAGACGGTGCTGATTGACAACGTCTATCCGGGACAGTCTGCCCAGATGTGGGGACGGATAAGAGACGCATGTGCCGCTGAAGGAAGACCGGAAACAATAGACATTATCATCCAGAACCATGCAGAAAAGGACCATTCAGGGGCACTCCCCGAGATCCACAAAAGGTTCCTGTATACGCTCATTCGTTTTTGCCCAGGGTATATAAAGAAAGGCTCATTCGTTTTTGCCCACCCATGACCAAACTCCTCCTCATACACATCGCGTTGAGGGGGGAATCAAGAGGTGTATTCCATGACGAATGTCAAAACGATACTCGAGTCCTATGAGCGAACCGGCTCATATCGAAAGACCGCATGTGAGGTTGGTGTGGCCCATAACACTGTCAGACGCTATGTTCTCCGGGCTCAGGCTGCACAAGAAGGAAAGATCGATGAGATCGTTCCAGAATCAAGGGAGATTATTCAACCATGTCGGGTCGTCACTGATGAGAGCCGAGGCAAGATCCATCGGATCCTCGAAAAGAATCGGCACAAGAAGAAGAAGCAGCGGTGCAATGCCAAGTTAATCTGGCGGTATCTGATCAGAACCGGTCATTCACTCAGTTATGCGACGGTCAAACGTGAGGTTGCCCGATGGAAAGAAACATACGGGTACCGGGAAGTATTCATCGCTCAGGAAACCAATGAAGGGCAACGTGCCGAATTTGATTTTGGCACAACCTGGCTTACTTTTGACACTGGTCCTGTACAGATCCCTATGGCATCATTTGTGCTCAACAACTCACTCTATCGGTTTTCCCTCCTCACCCATCGAGAAACCCTGATGGATATCATTGAAGCTCATATTGCCTTTTTTAATGAGATCGGCGGCGTACCTGAGACCATCTTCTATGATAATCCAAAAACGATCATGATCCATCCTGGAGCAAAAGAGTGGAACCAGAGATTCCTTGCATTTGCCGCACACTATGGATTTACCCCGCATGCCTGTACTATCCGGTCCCCCAATGAGAAAGGGACCACGGAGGAATCTGTCAGATACGTTCGCCAGTCTGCCTTTGCAGAACAATCGGTGTTTCCTTCCGTGCATGAAGCAAACCAGTTTCTCGGAGAGAAAGTGGCCGAGATCAATGGATATCAGGTCTACCAGCGGACACTGACCCCCCGGGATGGTCTTGCTGAGGAGAGAAAACACTTCAGGCCTCTTCCAACACTGGGATATGCAAACTACATCATCAAACAGGCACGTATCTCGAAATACTCGATTGCAACCTTTGAAACGAACAAATACTCTGTTCCTGAAAAGTATCCGGGAAAAACCGTTACGTTAAAGATCTTCATCGATCGGATCGAGATGATCGATTCTGACCAGATTGTGGCAACCCATCCGCGGTTGTATGGCAGAGATGAATATTCTCTGGATATCTGCCACTATCTTCAGACCTTCGAGTACAAACCCGGCTCTCTTGCCAACTCACGGGTCTTCAAACAACTGCATACAACCATTCAACGGCTGTACCATGATTTCTATGCCGATAAACCCAAGGAGTTCCTGCCTCTGCTCTGCCTGCTCAAAGAGTATCCGGCAAAATCGCTTGTCCGGGCAATCGACCTTCTCGAAGCCCATGAGATGATCCCGACCCATGATACCGTTCGCTGTATCCTCACTCAACAACCATTCCAGATTGTAGAACCCATCAGCTATCCTGGAATGGATATCACTGTTGAACAGCCGGATCTCACGGTGTTTGATCGCACGATAGGGGGTGTGAAAGGATGACACCAGATGCCGTTCCTGATCTCTGCCGTACCCTCAGGATATCCGGGGTAGCTTCCTGTTTCGAGGATCTTCCCTTGACTCAGGAGACGGAAGAGATACGGTCATTTCTCCTCCATGCGCTGAAGACAGAGCTCGAACTAAGAGCCGGGAGACGGCGACTCAAGTCTGTCAGGAACGCAGGTTTTCCAACCATGAAGCGGTTTGATGATCTGGATGCAACACTGCTTCCCGATGATGGAAGACGGTATCTTCCAAACCTGAGCTCTCTTTCGTTTCTTGAGGAGCACCGCAATATCCTGATGATCGGCAATTCAGGTACCGGAAAGACTCATCTTGCGATCGCTACGGGGATGTGTGCTTGTGAGCAGGATTATCGGGTACTTTTCAAGAGTACAGCGGGTCTTGTTCACGAGATGATCGAAGCGAAACAGGAAAAACGGCTGACGGGGCTCCAGAGGATGCTGAAACGAGTTGATCTGCTGATACTTGATGAGATGGGATATGTGACGTTTGATCCCCAGGGTGCTGAACTGCTCTTTCAGATGCTGGCCTCACGCCACGAAGCATCCAGTACCATTGTTACATCGAACCTGATGTTCTCCGAATGGATCAAAGTCTTCCGTGATCCGATCCTAACAGCTGCTCTTCTTGACAGAATCACACATCAGGCTCTTGTAATGAATATGAATGGCACCAGTTTCCGGCAACGGTGAGGAGTTAAAAAACATTATATACTATTGAGCATCATTATGAATTTAAGTGGGCAAAAACGAATGAGCCCTGTGGGCAATTTTGAATGAGCGTGTACAGGTTCCCAAATGCGCCGATTTACTGTACCGAGGTCTGTAAGAAGGGACTTCTGCGCCATTACCCCACCCTTGAAGGGGCAGAGTTTAGGCATGTGAAGACCGGGGACACCCTCGATATCGGGGGGAAGACACTGGCATTTGTACAGGCTCCTCTCCTGCACTGGCCGGATTCGATGTTCACGCTCTATGCAGAAGAGGGGATACTCTTCCCAAATGATGCCTTTGGCCAGCACCTCTGTTTCACAAGCAGGTACGATACCGACATTCCGGATACGATCCTCATGGATGCAACCCAGAAGTTCTATGCCAACCTGATCGTTCCCCTGACGCCCCTCTTCATGAAGAAGGCAAAGGAGCTGACAGATCTGGATCTCCTCTCTAAAGTAAAGATGATAGCACCTTCACATGGCCAGATATGGACCGATCCATCGCAGGTGATCAATGCATATATCGGATGGGCAACCGGGAGTGCAATGAAGAAGAAGGTAACCATCATCTATGATACCATGCATGGATCAACCCAGAAACTTGCACATGCCCTCGCAGAAGGGGTTATGGCAGGTGGAGCTGATGTAAAGATCTTCAACCTTCACGAAGATGAGCGATCTGAGATCGTGAAGCATATTCTTGAGTCAAAAGCGATCATGGTCGGCGTTCCCGCAATCAACGATATGCCATATCCAAGTATTGGAGATCTCCTCTATTATCTCAAAGGACTCCGGTTCGACAGAACCGGAGAGCGGTATGCCCTCACCTTCGGATCCATGGGAGGGCGTGGAGGTGCAG